>Ga0189283_10058_pt1 | contig 191440 bp, 169 predicted proteins | sample N26C4minimetaG_FD_130320 | JGI IMG/M metagenome (GOLD analysis project Ga0189283, IMG submission 130320) | Marine microbial communities from the Costa Rica Dome - N26 C4 mini metaG | ecosystem: Environmental > Aquatic > Marine > Oceanic > Photic zone | place: Costa Rica: the Eastern Pacific...
CGGTACAGCTACGGCTGCCGGTTCGGTTGTGACGGCAATCGAAAGCTCGATCGCCAACGTGAACGATGCACTTTCCGCTCTCGGTTCCGGTGCAAAACGTATCGAACTTCAGCGCGGCTTCGTTGACAAGCTGTCTGACTCGATCGAAGTCGGTATCGGTAACCTCGTTGACGCTGACCTGGCCAAAGAATCTGCCAACTTGCAAGCTCTGCAGGTTAAGCAGCAGCTTGGCCTTCAGGCTCTGTCGATCGCCAACCAGGCGCCTTCGACGGTACTTGGTCTCTTCCGTTAATAGGTATATGGGTGAGCCTTCCGAGGCTCATCCATCCTCTTGATTGGTAAGAGCAGCTAGGACGATGAGAAGTGACGCACAAGCGTTTCACTCGGAGTGGACCGATGACTGAGATTGGAAATACAAGCGGTGTTGCCCAGGTCGTAGACCTGCGTTCCGACCGCGCGAGTAATTCCGGGTCAGGTGGAGTCGACCGCTTTTCATCCACTGTTCAAACAGTGAAAAGCGGGCCGGAACCCGCATTGGCTGCGGAAGTGCAGCCTGCTCGTGGTGATGAAGTTCCTGTCAACTCGCCGCTTGAAAAAGCAGCAAAGGCGCTGGAAAAGTTCATCCCCGAAAATGAGACACCGCCTAATACCCGGTTGCGAATTGACCGCGATGACGAAACAGGTCGTTTCGTTTATCTGAATATCGACAATGAATCTGGTGAAGTGATCAAACAATTCCCGCCAGAAAGCATTCTCGAATTCCTGTCCTACTACCGCGAGGTAGCTGGATTGACGGTCGACGACACTGCATAGTTTGGCGCCGCGTATTATAGACTAGCGCAGCGCCGAACTCTGCGCGCGTAATATTGCCCCCTGTATCCGCCCTTCCCCATCAGGCGCGGAACGGGTTTTTGTTGTTTACGGCATACTGCCCCTACATTTTTTACGCTGGACTTTGGCAGCCCAAGCGCTAGCTAAAGGAAAAAGATTTATACCCGCCACAAACACGCAGCCTGCGGGCGCGCTATCTGTCAGTTGGGAGACTATGAGTATGAAATTCGCCGGCACCAAAAATTATGTTGCCACCGACGATTTGAAGGTTGCTGTCAATGCTGCCGCTACCCTGCGTCGTCCGCTTCTCATCAAGGGTGAACCCGGTACCGGCAAGACGGTACTTGCCCAGGAAGTGGCCGATGCTTTCGGCATGCGCCTCATTGAGTGGCACATCAAGTCCACCACCAAGGCGCAGCAGGGCCTTTATGAATATGACGCCGTATCTCGCTTGCGCGACAGCCAGCTTGGCGACGAAAAGGTCAAGGATATCAAGAACTACATCAAGCGCGGCAAACTTTGGGAAGCTTTCGAAAGCGATGAGACACCGGTCCTGTTGATCGACGAGATCGACAAGGCGGACATCGAATTCCCGAACGACCTGCTGCTTGAGCTCGACCGCATGGAATTCCATGTCTATGAGACCGGTGAGACGATCAAGGCGAAAAACCGTCCGATCGTGATCATCACCTCGAATAACGAGAAAGAGCTGCCGGACGCCTTCCTGCGCCGCTGTTTTTTCCACTTCATCAAATTCCCGGACAAGGACACGATGAAGGACATCATTGCGGTGCACTACCCCGATATCCAGCAACAACTGGTCAAGGAAGCGCTCAATATCTTCTTTGATATCCGCGAAGTGCCGGGCCTGAAGAAAAAGCCGTCCACCAGTGAACTTCTCGATTGGCTCAAGCTCCTCATGGCAGAGGAACTGCCGCTTGACGTACTCAAATCCAAGGACCCGAGCAAGCTGATCCCGCCGCTTCACGGTGCGCTGCTGAAGAACGAGCAGGATGTTCACCTCTTTGAACGCCTTGCCTTCATGAACCGCCGCACTTCGGGTTAAAAAGCTCATGTTCACCAACTTCTTCTATGAACTGAAAGAAGGAGGCGTCCCGGTCAGCATCAAGGAATACCTGATGCTGATGGAGGCGATGAAAGCGGGCTGCTCGAACTTCAGCGTGGATGATTTCTATTACCTCTCCCGCTCCGCCTTCGTGAAGGACGAGAAAAACCTCGACAAATTTGACCGCGTATTCGGCAAGGTGTTCGAAGGTATCGAGTTCATCGGCGAAGAGACGGTCGACATCCCCGAGGAGTGGCTCAAGAAGATGGCCGAGCTCTATCTCTCCAAGGAAGAGATGGAGAAGATTGAGGCCATGGGCTCGTGGGACGAGATCATGGAAACGCTCAAGAAGCGCCTTGAGGAGCAGGACGGTCGCCACCAGGGCGGCAACAAATGGGTCGGTACCGCCGGCACCAGCCCGTTTGGCGCCTACGGCTATAATCCCGAGGGTGTCCGCATCGGCCAGAAGGAAGGCCGCCATGGCCGCGCCATCAAGGTGTGGGACAAGCGCGAGTACAAGAACCTCGACGACACCATCGAGCTTGGCACCCGCAATATCAAGGTGGCGCTTAGAAAACTCAGGCAGTTTGCCCGCGAAGGCGAAGCGACCGAGCTTGACCTTGACGGCACGATCAAGGCCACGGCCCACAACGGCTTTCTTGATATCAAGATGGTGCCGGAGCGGCATAATGCGGTGAAAATCCTGCTGTTTCTTGATGTCGGCGGTTCGATGGACCCGCACATCAAGGTCTGCGAGGAGCTTTTCTCTGCCGCACGCAGCGAGTTCAAACACCTCGAATTCTTCTATTTCCACAACTGCCTTTATGAGCGGGTGTGGAAAGACAATGTACGCAGGATGAGCGATACCACGCCCACGATGGAGGTGATGCACACCTTCCCGCATGACTATAAGGTCATCTTTGTAGGCGACGCGTCGATGAGCCCTTATGAGATCACCTACCCCGGCGGCTCGGTCGAGCACTGGAATGAGGAATCGGGCGAGGTCTGGATGCGCCGTATGGCCGATATTTACCAGAAGGCTGTTTGGCTCAACCCGATCCCGGAAAAACACTGGGAATATTCCCACTCGATCCAGATCATGAAGACCCTGATGGAAGGGCGCATGTTCCCGCTCACCCTCTCCGGACTTGAGGATGCCATCAAGGCGCTACGCTGAATAAAAAAGGGGCCCATTCAGGCCCCTTTTCCCTACCCATGAAGGCACACCTGCCCTCAGTCAGCGTCGAGGATCTGAATGCTTGCCGTTACCGGACCACGCCCGCTGGCAATCTCGCGGCCCGTTACCGAAGCTTCGCGCTCAAGCGCCGCCGCTTCTTGTGCAGAATCTGCAATCGCGTAATTGAGCTGAAGTGCAAAGCTCAGCTCTTCACCGCGGTAAGCTGCCGGCAGCGCCGGGAAATCAGCTTTGTTGAGCACGCGGTTTGCCGCAGCATTGATATGCCAGCTATCTGCCTTAAGCATTTTTTCGCTGGCAACAATGTTGCCGTCCCGGTCCACCGTGACACGGATGCGGGTCATACCTTCCTCACCGCGCTTGAGCGCCATCGTCGGGTAGACCATCACCTTGTCTACCGCCACACCGGCTGACTTGGCCCACGCATGCAGTTCAGCGTCCTGGCCCGCGTTTGCAGGCATAGCAAGCGCAAAGGAACCAAGGGCTGCAGCAACAGTCGCAGATTTGATAAAACCGTATTTCATGAACTTTCTCCTCGCTAGAATGTGTCGTGTGTCATTTATATTTTTAGCCGCGACGTTTTGCCGCTGGCCCTTATTACATGGGTAAAGGTGCGCCAATTACACCCCCAATTCGGTAAATTGAACGAAATATGCGTCCTGTCGATAAACTGATAAGCCTATAGTTTATCAAACATTTACCGAGGATTAGGCGACAAGACATGCGTCAGACGCCGCCTAATTGGGCAGCCTGACTCCAAACCGTCAAATTCACCTTTTAATGAGAAGCTGTTTCTTGCTACAGCTAAAGCGCATACGGCGCCCAACACCAACCGTAAATGCTCATAGGGGACTAATGATGACAAAAGGGGTCATTCGCGGCTTCATCCTCGCCGCAATTCTAGGCACCAGCGGCACCGCCGCCGACGATACCATCGGCACGGCAGAAAGCTGGCTCAAGGACGGTGAAAAAGCGATCGCCGAACGCGCCGCATACAAGATCAACAACAACCGTGCCAAAAACGTCATTCTTTTTGTCGGCGACGGCATGGGCGTCTCCACGCTGACCGCGGCGCGAATCCTTGAAGGACAACTGCGCGGCGAGACAGGTGAAGAGAATTACCTGAGCTTCGAGAAATTCCCGAACACGGCGCTTGTCAAAACCTATAACGTTGATGCCCAGGTCGCGGATTCCGCAGGTACGGCTTCCGCACTCAACACCGGCATGAAGACCCGGATTGGCGTGATCAACACACCGCCAACCCAGTTGCAACGCACGTGCGCGGCAGACACCTTCACCGCCGTAACGCCGCTAGCCTATTATGCCGAGAAGGTAGGCCTCAGCACCGGGATCGTCAGCACGGCGCGCCTGACCCACGCGACCCCTGCAGCAGTTTATGCCCATTCGCCCATGCGTGACTGGGAGACCGACGCGTATGTGCCCGCCGAAGCCAAGGAAGCCGGCTGCCGCGATATCGCGCAGCAAATCCTCGACCCGATGATGGGGAACGGCCTTGAAGTTGCCCTTGGCGGCGGCCGCGCCAACTTCCAGCCCACCGGCACCGGCAAAGGCAAACGGGAAGATGGCCGGGACATTGCCCGGGAATGGGTCACAAACAACGAAAACGCGGTCTATGTGGAAACCGCGGCAGACCTAGCGAAAGTCGACCTCAGGAAGACCGACAAACTCCTCGGCCTTTTCGACAACTCGCACATGCAGTTTTCGGCCAGCCGCTCAGACGAACAGCCTGAACTTGCCACCATGACCGAAACCGCCATCAACATGCTGTCGAAGAATAAAAACGGCTATTATCTGATGGTGGAAGCAGGCCGTATCGACCACGGGCACCATGCCGGCAGCGCCTACAACGCACTCAACGACGCCGTTGCCCTGTCGAAAGCGGTGCAAAAGGCAGTTGAAATGGTGGACCTTGATGAGACGCTGATCCTTGTGACCGCGGACCACAGCCATGTGTTCACCATCGCCGGCTACCCAAAGCGTGGTAATCCGATCTTTGGCCTTGTAACCGAGGTGCATGAGCATGAACCCGCGCTCGCCGGTGACAAGAAACCCTACACTACGCTCGGCTACCATAATGGCCCAGGCGCTGTGCCGGGTGAGCGCCCTGCCCTCACCAATGAGGAAACACAGGATCCGAAATTCCTGCAGCAGTCCCTCATTCCCAAAAGCTCGGAAACTCATGGCGGCGAAGACGTTGCCCTGTTCGCGATTGGCCCACGATCGCACCTCGTACGTGGCACGATGGAACAGAATGTGGTCTTCCACATCATGGATAACGCGCTCGATCTCCGTAAACGCGCCGCCAAGAAGTAAGCTTCAGGCAAACACAAAAACCAAAGGGGTCGAAAGGCCCCTTTTCATTTTGCCACCAATCAGCCCCGCGGCCTAGCTGGTGTATTTCTGGATCGCGTCATTGAGGGTCTGGGTCAGCTTCTCACCAATCTCACCGCCGTTACCACTGACACGGCCACGGATAACCGCCCGCATGGCGTCAAGGTGGGATTTGATCAGCTCAACCTGGCTGTCGGTAATCTCATCACGTGGATAGGTAAAGCCGTAAAGGCTGTCCGCAAACACCGTGATGAGCGGATACCCGAACGTGCCACCCTGCCCCTTCATGTCGTGGGCGATATGATGGATTTCTTCAAAACATTCACGGCGCTTCTCAGGTGTGTCCACACAGCGGCCATGCTGCTCCTGCAGCTTCACAATGAGGCCCGACACCCAATCGGGATAATCCTCGGCCATTTTGGTCAGCGCCTGCTCGGCCGCCTCAAGGGCCTCCTGAGAGATACCTACCTGTCCCGGGGCAAGGCCTGCAGTTTTTTCCTTCAGGCGGTTCTTGAAACGGTAAAAGCGAACGATGACTGGCTTTTTCTTATCCACGGATAATCTCCACCCCTTCGCTCTTGTCGGTCAGCACACGGCGCTCCGGCCCGTCATGGGGCAGTTTCTGGCGCCTGCGGTCAGGGCCGAAAAAGTCTTTCGTGTGCACAAACTGGCGTGGCCGCTCGATAATCGAGATAAGCTTCTCGCCAATATTCTTGATGGTGAAGGGCTTGGCCAGCATGTCCGTGACCCCCATCTCGCGCGCCTGCAGCACACGTTCGGGCTCAGTGTAGGAGGTGATCATCACAAAGGGCACAAAGCGGTCCGGGCTATCCTTGTGGCGGCGCACCCAGCGCAGAAACATCATGCCGTCAATCGGGTGCATGTCCCAGTTCGAGATAACAATGTCGATCTGCTGGACACCAACCTTCATCGGTTCGTTTTTCACGCGCTGGAGGAAGTGGATCGCGTCGCCGCCATGCTCGACTGCAAATACGTTGCCGACCCCCAGCACCTTCAATGAATTAACAAGCAAAGAGCGGATAAACGGGCTGTCTTCCGCCAGCAGGACATTGACCCGGTCAAAATCATAATCGGTCATACAATCGCCTTACATTACCCCGCCCCAAAGCACTCAGAACCATGGCCCCATTTGGGCTTATAACCTTACTTTTGTTTGTAACGCCTGTTTTCAGTCGTGGTCAATCATTTCAGCATCTTGGATGTCTTTTAGCCGCACGGTGATCGCCTCGCTAAGTTGCTGCAAACGTTCACGAAGCTCCTTGAAGTGCTGCTCGGCAAGCGTGCGATCACGGGACGCGACATCATCATGCTCCACCCGCTCCGCGAGGCTTGCGAGGCGCCACGCCCCGATACCGCGAGCGGCCCCTTTGAGTTTGTGGGCACAGCCTTTCCAGCTCGCCTCGTCCGCCGCTTCAAGGGCCGACAGATAAGCCGGTGCACTACCCTGGAATATCTCAAGAACCTGTGCTTCAAGGTCGCTGTCGCCGCCCGTGAAACCGCGCAAGTGGCCCGTATCCAGCACAATGCTCTCATCCCAGCCGGAAGCATTCATGACGATCGTCTGCCCAACGCATCCCGCCCGGCATCTGTCAGCTTGCAAACCAGCCAGTCAGGTTTGATGGGGTTCCTGTGCCAAGGCTCACACCAGCCATGTGACAGGCAGGAGCGGATTGTCTGGTCCTTGATGCGCTGGCCATCGCGGTCGAAAAGCGGCAGCTTGCCGCCGGGTTCCTTCAGCCCACGTTCAAGATATCGTTTCTGTGCCGCCGTTGGCCTGGCGGTCCCCACGGTTGTCTCTACGGCCATGGACGCCCCTTATCATTCCCCGGATCATTCCCCGGAAACCTGTCCCCTTCCGTAATGATGCCATAAGTTCGTAACAAAATGCCAGCCACGATAAGAAAAGTCCCTACCCAAGCATTGACGGATAGGGTCTAATCATAAACTGTAACACCTTCACGGGTGAGGAAGTTGAGGGGCAGAATGTCGAAGGCGGAAATGGATTTCCCGGAAACAGAAGAGAAACAGGCAGGTGAGGAACTTGCTCGTACCATCGTTGTCGACGACAGCGAGAAAAAGGCTGTCAGCGCCCGGAACAATCGCCGCCTGCTCCCGTTCACGCTCGCCCTTTCCACCACAGTGCTGTGGCTGGCCGGTGCTGCCTATTATCTGTATTCCGCAGGTGCGCTGGCTGATTTTGCCTCCGACCCTGCTGCCCTGATTGGCCTGATTGGCGGCCTCACGACACCTGTGGCCATTTTCTGGCTTGTGGCACTTGCCTTCCAGCGTACCGACCCGCTGCTCGAACGCCGCCTTGCCATGGCGCAAAGCCTGCACAAAGCAGTAGCACCCGTTGAGGTGGCTGAACAACGCTTGGCGCAGCTCAATAAATCGCTCACCAAGGAGCTTCAGAACATCGAGGCGGTCGCCGATCTTGCCAGCGACCGCATCGATAACCTTGAAAAGCGCTTTCAGGAGCAGATCAGCAATCTCTTCTCCGCGACGGCCGATACCGAAGCGCGCACCTCCTCGATCCGCGACCTGCTGGAACGTGAACGCGGCTCCATGACCGACCTGACGAAGGATATCGAGGGCCGCTTCAATTCGCTCGAGACGATTGTCAGCACCATTGCCGCCCGCCTTGAAGGCGCGGGTGAACATGCGGCCAATACCGCAGACACCGCCAAATCACGGGTGGACAGCAGCCTAGATGCGCTTGCTGGCGCAACTGAAGCCATGGAAGCGCGTCTTGGCAAAGCGAGCAAACATGTGGGCCTCAAGGCCACAGAGGTTCAGGATATGGTGGTGGATGTAGAGCTTCGCCTCCAGTCCGTAACCGACAACGTGCTTTCGGGCATGGACCGTTTCCGCCATGACGTGGAAGGCCTCGAAGGCCGGTCGGCAGAGCTGTCGGAGCATATGAAAACGCAGGCAACCGTCCTCGCCGAGTTGGCGCAACTTGCGGCACAGGAATCTTCCAAAATCGAAGAAACGCTGCGGAGCCACGTGGGTGAAGTGCGCACGGCCGCAACCGACGCGCTTGAGCGCACGGACGAGGTTTCGAGCCTGATTGCAGACCGCACCAAAGCCATGTCCGCGCAGGTATTCGAGACGGTCGACCGCGCCAAGTCGCTGCTGGATGAAGCCGGGCACTCACTTGAAGAACACTGCGCTGCCGCGCTTTCAACGAGCGAACAGGTCAACAAACGCACGCTCGAGACCACCGAGGCCACCGGCAAGGCGGTGCTCGAGCATGCCGAACATGTCGACCGCGTTCTGGGCGACGGCCTCACCCGGGCACGCGACGCGCTCGAGGAAACCATGGCAGCCATCAGCGGCCACAGCGATGAAGCTGTCGCCAAGGCTGAGCAGGCGGCGGAACGTACGCTGCAGCATATCCGCCAGCTTCGCGCCGGTGTTGAGGAACAGATTGAAGAGTTGACCCGCGCCGGTGAGGGTGGTGCCATAAGCCTCAGCGAAACGGCTGACAAGCTGGCATTCAAGGCATCAGAGCTCACTGGCAACATGAAAGAGGAAGCTGATGCACTGCACGAGAAAGCCTCCGCCGCCAATGAAGAACTCGCCAGTGTGCGGGAGCAGATGAGCCACCAGAGCGGCGTGCTCGCGGGTGTGCTCAATGAGACCCGCATGAAGCTGGCGCGGCTTGAAGAAGACCTGACCGCCCAGCGCGACGCCTTGAACGACGCGTCAAATGAAGCGGCGGAACGTGTGATCGAAGCAGCAGAGCGCTTCCGCGACCATAGCCGCGAGCTTCAGAATACCGCGTCGCTTGCGCAGGAAGACCTGAGCGGCAAGTCTGGCGAACTGGTTTCCCTCATGGAAAATATGCGCACCAGCAGCAAGGGCGCGACCGAGGACCTTACCGGCGCGGCGGACGCGCTAGGTGAGCGCACCAAAGCCATGCGCGATGAACTCAAGGAATCGCGCGAGGCGCTTGGTTCTGCGGCAGACGCCTTCGCCGGCGAGCGCGAACGCATCGGTAGCGAGACCGAGAGCATCATCAAGAAACTCAATGCTGCCTCAGATTCCATGAGCAAAGAAGTCGAGAACTTTGCGCTGGGTTCGATGGAGGCCGCGACGCGGCTTGATGCCGCGAGCCAGAGCCTGATGGACCAGACCGAACGTGTGCAGGGCGACATGAAACGCGCCGTCGAAGGCACCCGCGAGGAACTGGCCGCAAGTATGGAGGAAATCTCGAGCCGGGCCGAAGAACGCATCACCTTCCTGCGGGAAGAGATGCAGGCCACCCTCGCCCGTGTGCTTACCGAATATCAGGAAACCGCCGATCAGGCAGAGAAGGAAAGTGCACTCCTCGCCATGCGCATCGGCACCGAAGCCGAAAAAGTGGCACAGCGCGCGGCACAGTTTATCGACAAGACCGCCGAGATCGAAAAACGCATCGCAGCAGCCACCAAGAACGACTTTGCCCGCACAAGCGCGCTTCTGATGGAAAGCCTTCAGTCGACCTCCATCGACATTCACAAGGCACTGACATACGACCTGCCGGACGATGTATGGGAAGCCTATCTCTCCGGCGACCGCTCAGTTTTCATGCGCCGCACTGTCAAGATCGCGGACCGCAAGACCCGCAAGACCATCGCCGACAAGTTCCAGACCGACGGCGAATTCCGCGAGGCGGTCACCCGCTACTGTCGTGACTTTGAAGGCATGATGGAGCGGGCCATGATGGGCGACCGAGGCAGCGCCATGTCGGTTACCCTCGTGTCATCAGACATGGGTAAACTCTATATCCTGCTCGGGCAGGCATTGAAGAAATTCGGATAAAGCATTGATTTTATGGCATTAAGGGAAGGTGCCATGAGATTTTTTGGGATCACGGGGGGAAAGAATGCGACAGTTTATCGTCGCCACGGTTTTGAGCGCATGTTGCCTCACGGCCTGCGCACAGGACAAAACCGAAGACCAGCAGACGGCCACACCAGAGAGTGCGGAGCCAATCAACTGGCGGCTCACCAGCACTTACCCCTCGACCCTGATCCAGATCGGCACGCTCGGCAAACGCCTCGAGACCGAGGTCAGCAAGATTTCTGGTGGCTCGGTCAACTTCACCTTCTATGAGCCCGGCGTGCTCGCACCACCGTTCGAGACCTTTGATGCTGTCAGTTACGGCGCGGTCGAGGCCGGGTGGTCCACCTCCGGATACTGGGCTGGCAAGGACCCTGCCCTGCAGCTTTTCTCCAGCGTGCCCTTTGGCCCCTCCGCACCCGAATATCTGGCATGGCTCGACTACGGTGGCGGCAAAGAGCTGTTTGAGGAGGTTTACCACAAACACAATATCCACGGCATCATCTGCGGCATGAGCCCGCCTGAGGCTTCCGGCTGGTTCAAGCGCGAGATCACCAGCATCGATGATCTCAAGGGTCTCAAGATCCGCTTCTTTGGCCTTGGTGGCAAGGTACTGGAAAAACTGGGGGCGGCACCGCAACTGATTGCGGGCGGCGAGATTTACCAGGCGCTTGAGCTTGGCACCATCGACGCCACTGAATATGCCATGCCTGCGGTTGACTACCGCATGGGCTTCTATGAGGTCGCCAAACATTATTATTTCCCCGGCTGGCACCAGCAGTCCACCTTCTATGAACTGATCATCAACCTTGATGCCTGGAACACCCTGAACGAGACACAGAAAGTCCAGATCAAGGCAGCCTGCTCCGCCAACATCCGCTACGGCATATCGGAGGGTGAAGCGCTGCAGGCAGATGCCATGGCCGCGCTTGAGGAAAAGGGCGTGCAGATCCACAGTTGGCCACCGGAAATGCTGGCTGAATTCAAACGCGCGTGGGAGGAAGTCGCGGCAGAACTGGTCGAGAAAGACCCGGAATTTGCCCGTGTCTGGCGATCGCTGCAGGCTTTCCGGCAGAAATACCGCGGCTGGGCCGACCGCGGTTACCTGAAGGACTAGCGGCATGCGCACCCTTCTTTCGCTCGCCAATCAGCTTGAGCGGCTGTCAGCTTTTATGGGACGCCTTGGCGCTTGGGCCATTGTGCTCCTGATGCTGGTCATCATCACCGATGTAACGCTCAGGCGCTGGTTTGTCATTGGCTCAACCAAGCTGCAGGAACTTGAGTGGCACCTGCACGGCGCCCTTTTCCTCCTGTGCCTTGGCTGGGCCTACAGCCGGAATGCGCATGTACGCATCGAGCTGGTGAGTGAACGGCTGAGCGACCGCACCCGCGCCTGGATCGAGCTTCTCGGCTGCCTTATCTTCCTGCTGCCCTATGTGGCCGCCATCCTTATGTTCGGCGCGGACTATGTATCCTACAGTATTGCCTACAATGAAGCGTCCGCCTCGCCAACCGGCCTGCCGGAACGCTGGATCATCAAGGCCTTCATCCCGCTGGGCTTTGCGCTGCTGGGCATGACGGCCATCACCCGGGTAATCCACGCGATTGTCTTCCTGTTCGGCAGTGAACGCGACGCCGCAGAGACAAGTTTCTCCCGCCCCCATGCTGCGACGGGGGGAAGCTGATGGATATGATTATCGAGTTTCTGCCCTTCATCATGTTTGCGGTGCTCACGCCCCTGCTCTTTTGCGGCTATCCGGTCGCCTTTGTGCTCGGCGGTGTTGGCCTGCTGTTCTGGCTGCTTGCCGTCGGCCTTGGTATCGAGAACCCGAACAGCTTTTTCCTTGTTGTCAGTCGCATGTTCGGCGGCGTGGTCGAAAAACTGGTGCTGGTTGCCATACCGATGTTCATTTTCATGGGTACGATGCTGGAGCGCAGCGGGGTGGCAAAAGAGCTTCTGAATACGCTGCAACTCATGACGCGGCGTATTCCGGGCGGCCTCGCGCTTTCCGTGACTGTGCTCGGGGTCATTCTCGCGGCCACCACCGGCATTATTGGCGCCAGTGTGGTGATGATGACCCTGCTTGCGCTGCCGGTCATGCTTGAGCGCGGCTATGACAAGTCCTTGGCGACCGGCACCATCGCGGCGTCTGGCACGCTTGGTATCCTGCTGCCGCCGTCGATCATGCTGGTGGTGATGGCCGACCTGCTGTCTACGTCCGCCGGTGGGCTGTTCCTTGCCGCCATCGGCCCCAGCCTCTTGCTGGCGCTTCTTTATATGGCCTATATCTTCACCCGCACCACGCTCAACCCCAAACTCGCACCACCACTTGGTGAGGTGCCGGCAGGTGAAACACTCACATTTGGTCGCGTGGTAAAAAGCTTCTTGCCCCCTGTGCTGTTGATTGTTGCCGTCCTCGGCTCCATCTTCGGCGGCATTGCGACCCCGACCGAGGCCAGCGGCGTGGGGGCATTTGGTGCGCTCCTCCTCGCGGCTTTCAATGGCAAACTGAATTTCGCGACGCTGCGAGACGTGGTCGAACGGTCCGCACTGACCACCACCATGCTCTTTGGCCTCTTTGTGGGCGCTACTGCCTTTTCCTATGTCTTTGCGCTTCTGGGTGGCCATCACCTGATCCTGGAGCTCATGAACACGTCGGGCGTGTCGGCCTGGACCGTGCTCGCCATCCTGATGCTGGCGGTTTTTGTGCTCGGTTTCTTCTTCGACTGGATCGAGATCACGCTCATTATCCTGCCGGTCTTTGCGCCGATCATCGCCAAGCTCGATTTTGGTACACACCTGGCCGAGCCCGCCATGGTCACAACCTGGTTCGCCATCCTGATGGCCGTGAACCTGCAAACCAGCTTCCTTACACCACCCTTCGGCTTCGCGCTCTTCTACATGAAAGGGGCGGCACCTGCGAATGTGCGCCTGCAGGATATCTACCGCGGGATCGTACCCTTTGTGCTACTTCAGCTCCTGGGCCTGTTGGCCCTCTTGCTGTGGCCGGAGCTTGCTCTCTGGCTACCCAGCACAAACATGGGATAACAAAAAAGGGGCGCTATCGGCGCCCCTCACTTTTCATCCGATAATTACCGTGCTTGTCAGGCGGCATCCGAATCCTTGGCTTCGACCTTCTGGAGTTTGCCAATCAGGTAATCAAGGTTCTCGGTGTCTACATCGTTTTCAACCGCCGTCAGCACCCGCTCAATCATCAACTGGCGGATAAGCTCGCGGTCGTCACCGCCGGTTTCCAGCATCTCGTCTGCCACTTCAAGGGCGGCGCGCGCCATAGGCAGGAACTGGAGCGGCATTTCAGCAGCTTCGAACAGGCGCTTGAGGCCGAGGTCACCCTTGTCGTGCACAAGCTTGTAGGCATTCACCACCGGGATACCCACACGTTTTGCCAGCGCCACTTCGAAGAAAGTGGTGTCACCCATGCAAAGCGCGCGCAGCATCAGGGTTGGTGTCAGGCGTTTGTTGTCATATAGCTGGTCAACCAGTTCCTGAACGGTGGTCGACTTCTGGCCACCGCCCAGCAGTGAGACAGTTGCCTTCTCACGGCTTTCAAGCAGCAGGTCCGCCGCCATCGTCGGTGAAATCTCGTGATGGGTCATGATATGGTCGCGCAACTGCTCAGACACCAGGGTCACGAGGCGCTCCGCCACGCCGATCGGCAGTTCGCCGCGGTGCGCCATCGGCGCCTTCACGACATCACTGTCGCCAAATTTGTCGAGCACCTTGCCGAACGTGGTTTCCGCGATCTGCGCACCTTCATTGCCCACAAGGGCGGCCACGACTTCCTCGTCACCAGTATCCGCCAGCGCATCGGCTACATCCTCCGAGACCGACTTGCGACCAGCAACCACTTTCTGCACATCGCTGCCGCGGGTGCGCACAATGTCGATCAGGTCCTTGTCGGTCAACACACTCGAGAATTCGATGACCGGCATGGCCACCTCGTCAACGTCCTGCGCAAGGCTGGCCGCCACGTCGTGCGGCACGTCCGGATTGTCTTTCAGGCTTTCCGAAAGCGCATGGCGTACCCTGACTGCGGCATCCCGCAACATGACACGGAAAATGTCTTCCGCGATTTTCTTTTCGCCCTCTGTCAGTTCGCTCATGCCAAATGTGGCAGCGACTTTGGAGGCCGCTTCAGCCCGGTTGTCTTCATTCGGGTCCTGAAGCAGTTTGGCGACATCGGCGCTTGAAAGCTTGTTAGCGTCAGACAAATCCATCTTCCCTTAAAATCAGAGCTCCTCCGCGCACGCTATGCCAAACAGGTTAATCGCCCGTTAAAAGCCGGGCACGGAATGCCCGATATCACCGGAAAGTCGCACAATCCCTAAATCGTGAGCATCTTTCCGTTGAGCGAAACACCTTTACCGGCTAGCATGCAGCGCGATTTTAACCGGACGAACGCTTCGTCCCAAGAACAAACTGATGATCTGGCAGGATTTTTTTCCTGCATGGGCAGAGTTCAATGAGTGTTGGGGAGCAACAATGAAACGCCTTCTGGCTTCACTATTTCTTATCTTTGCGGGGGCGAGTGCCGCTGTCGCACAGGGCACAGAGAAAACCTTCGCTGAATCCGTCAACGAAGTGATGGCACCGATCAGTGACGCAATCTCAAGCGTTATTTTCTTCACCCTGCAAGACATTATCCCGGTATTGCCGCCAATCCCGTTCATCGTGATCTGGCTGGTGGGCGGTGCCATTTTCTTCACTTTCTACATGGGGTTCCCGAACCTGCGCGGCTTCAAGCAGTCGATCAAGATCGTGAAAGGCACCTATGATAACCCGAATGACCCGGGCGAAGTAACGCACTTCCAGGCTCTGACCGCAGCCGTTTCCGGCACCGTTGGCCTCGGCAACATTGCCGGCGTGGCCATCGCGGTCTCGATTGGTGGCCCGGGCGCAACCTTCTGGATGATCCTTGCCGGCTTCTTCGGCATGACCAGCAAGTTTGTCGAATGTACGCTTGGTGTCAAATACCGCGAGATCGACCAGGACGGTGTCGTAACCGGCGGCCCCATGCTGTACCTGTCTCGGGGCCTCGCAAACCATGGCTTGCCGAACCTCGGCAAGATCCTCGCGGTTGCCGCTGCCATTATCTGTATTGGCGGCGCTTATGGTGCGGGCGCCATGTTCCAGGTCAACCAGTCTTCCACACAGTTCACCAACGAACTGGTGGCGCTGACGGGTGGCGGTGACAGCTTCTTCTTCGGTCGTCCGTGGCTCTTTGGCATCCTGTTTGCCTTCTTCGTGGGCCTTGTGATCATTGGCGGTATCCGCCAGATCACGCACGTGACCGAGTTCCTCGTGCCGATCATGGCAACCATCTATATCTCGGCTTCGCTTGTGGTGATCTTCAGCCACTTCAGCGATATTCCGGCTGCTTTCGGCCAGATTTTTGCTGGTGCCTTCACCGGTGAAGGTATACAGGGCGGCATCATTGGCGTGCTGATCCAGGGCTTGCGGCGTGCGAGCTTCTCGAACGAGGCTGGCCTCGGTTCGGCTGCCATTGCCCACTCTGCAGCAAAGACAAAAGAGCCCGTTGCAGAAGGCCTCGTAGCCCTGCTTGAGCCTTTCATCGACACGGTTGTCATCTGCACGATCACCGCGCTTGTGGTTATCCTCACCGGCTCTTTCGATCCAAACGCGTCTGGCACGTCTGCCGGTATCGCACTGACGTCGAAAGCCTTTGCCTCGGTCATCGACTGGTTCCCGTACATCCTGACGGTCGCGGTTGTGCTGTTTGCCTTCTCGACGTCGATCACGTGGTTCTACTATGGCCAGCGCTCGTTCCTGTATCTCTTCGGGAACAACAAGGCTGCGGACTTCGCCTTCAAGCTTTCTTATCTCTGCATCCTGATCATCGGCTCGGCAATGTCGCTCGCGCCGGTGATGGATATGGCTGATGCGCTTCTCCTTGCGATGGGCTTCCCGAACATTGTGGGTCTGTTCATCATGCGCAAGGAAGTCAAAGAAATGCTGCAAAACTACATGGCGAGGGTTAAATCCGGCGAGATCAAACCCTATATCCACGCGGACAACTGAGGCGGCAATCTGCCACATCCGCCTTGACCGCTATTCATGCGGCATTCAGTATGAAAATGCATTATGTGGCGGGGCTGTACCCCGCCACAATTTTGTCAGGAGCAGTAGTTATGAAAGCATCTTTAGCAATCGTGGCCGTTGCGGCCTTTTTCGGCACCGCATACGCCCCCGTCATGGCAGATGACGATCCGACCTCGACCGCCCTCTCTTCCCAAGGGGATGCGGAGAAAGGAAAACGCATTTTCAACCGCTGCAAAGCTTGTCACAATCTGACTGCGGCGGAACGTTCCCGTATGGGCCCTAACCTCGACAATCTGTTCGGGCGCAAGGCCGGGAGCAAGGACGACTACAATTACTCAAAAGCCCTTACCGAGGCTGATTTTGTCTGGACGGAAGAAAAACTGGATGCGTGGCTCAGCTCGCCCAAGACCTTCCTGCCGGGCAACAAAATGGCTTTCGCCGGCCTGCGCAAGGAAGAGGACCGCAAGGACCTTATGGCCTATCTGCGAGCAGCTTCGGTATCGGGCGAATAATTCAGGCACTTAGCCAGCAAGGACCCTACTATGAAACGCCTTATCGCCCTATTTTCCCTTTGCATTCTCCTTGTGCAGCCTGCGGCAGCACAGGACGGTGGCGAACGCGCCGTTGACGACGTGCGTGGCGCCATCGAATTCATCCAGAATGTCAGCAATGAAACCATTGCGGTCTGGAGCGACAGCAAACTGTCCGGGGACGAGCGCTATAAGGCGTTTCGCGCCATCTTTGAAGAAGCCACGGATATCGAGCTTCTGGCGCAAGGCATGCTGGGTGTGCATTACCGCACCATCACGCCGGAGCAGCGCGAAGTCTACATGACCGCGATGCGCGACTATATCATTGCCGAATTCGACAAACGTATGGCCCAGATCGGATTCAAGGCGCTGGAGGTTACCGGCACCAAACCTGCCTCCGGCAAACAGGGGCATCTGTTCGTGAAAACCGAAGTGAAGCGTGAGGAAGGTGAACCCATCCTCGCCGACTGGCGTGTGCGCAAAAAAACGGGCAAATTCCAGATTGTGAACCTGGAGTTTGAAGGCATCAACCTGCTGATCACAAACCGCGACCTGTTTTCAAGCAAAATCAAGAAAGACGGCTTTGACGGCCTGGTCGACTGGCTCCGGGCCCAGAACACCAATACGGCGGGGTCAGCTTCCTGACCTCAAGCCCCTTCTGCGGTGCCGATTGCTACGGCTTCGACACCGCAGTTCAGCCTCAGGCTTCCCGCCGTATTATAGAGCGCTGCTTCCAGCGCTGAAAAACGCCCTTCCCCAACATTGATGGCAAACCGCGTGCGATAGTCAAAACCGCCATCCGTTGGCATGCGTTTGCTGCTCATGCGCACGATATTGGCGTCATAGTCCATCAGCACTTCGCTGATGCGCGCCACAAGCCCTGGGCGGTCGCCGCCCGAGATATCCACCACATGGGTGATCACCGCTGTGTCACCCCGGTCAAGGCCAAACGGGAAACTGGTGACGGTGATTCTTGCATCCTTGAGCAAATCGAGCGCCTCAAGACCGCTCGAAACCTCAGCAGCGTCAGCGCCTGCGGTAAATTCTGCCACACAGGAAAACTCGAAGCCCTCGCCAAGAACAGCAAAAGCGCTGTCCGCAAGGTTCGCTCCGATTTCAAAGAGATAGCCTGTGACCACGGAGACCACACCACGTTGGTCACGGCCGAGAATGGAAATCAGATATTTGTCGGTCGAATGTGTTGTCACGGGCTTACTCCCAAGAAAAGGGTGGTGTTTTCCCGCGAGTTTGCTAAATAATCGCCACCGAAGCAATCAGATGTTACGGTTTTGACCAATACAATAGGGACATAATCCATGGCTGACAAACAGCTCCTCCATCTTGTCTTTGGTGGTCAGGTAAAAGACCCGCAAACGCTCGAATTTGCCGATCTCAGCAAGGTTGATATCGTTGGGATCTACGGGTCATATCCGGAAGCGGAACAAGCTTGGCGCAGCGTTAGCCAGGCGAACGTGGATGACGCAATGACCAAATATGTGGTCGTACACCTCCACAAACTGCTTCAGCCCGAAGAATAGACGAGACCCAATATAAAAGCCCCGGAGACTGGTGCGAAGATCAGGAGCCTTGCTCCACTTCGCGAACCACTTCGGGGCTTTCCTTCGTCTGAAGAAGCTTTTAGTGCGTGTTTGCCCGTTCGGCAAAATACGCGTCTATACCGGCTTCAATCGCCATACCGTCAGTGTCATAAGCTCCCATACGGCCAGTCATGGCGCGGTGCGCTTCTTCGCGCGTGCGCGGGTGAAGGCGGTTGAGCTCAAGGCTGACAAGGCGGCGCAGGCCGGCGCTGTCAATTGGTTGGTACATTTTATTCTTCCATTTTCTTTACTGGTACCATCTAGCACTACCACCGCATTGAGACAGTTTTTTGTCTGCGCGGTGACAGTAATAAAACAAGCGCCGGAGGCGGTGATGCCTTCCAGCGCCTGCTGAATGTACTATATGGGAACTCAGGATGCCTGTTTCAAGCCCTCGACCCAGGCATTGACATTCTCTTCAAGGATGGAGAGTGGCACAGCACCGCTTTGCAGCACCACCCGGTGGAAGCCTTTCCAGTCGAACTTATCACCAAGTTCAGCGCGGGCCATTTCCCGCAGTTCCTTGATCTTGAGCTTGCCAACCATATAGGCCGTCGCCTGCCCCGGCATGACGATATAACGCTCGATCGCAGCAACAATGTCACCTTCCGGGTTTGGCGTATTGTCCTTCAGGTACTGGATCGCTTCTTCGCGGGTCCATTTCTTGGCATGAAGGCCGGTGTCGACCACGAGGCGGCAGGCACGCCACAGCTCCATCGCCAGACGACCGAAGTCGGAATACGGGTCCTGATAGAAACCCATATCCTTGCCGAGTTCCTCGGTATAAAGACCCCAGCCCTCAGAGAAAGCAGTGAAGCGCGCGGTGCGCTGGAACAGCGGCACCCCTTCAAGTTCCTGCGTCAACGCGATCTGGAAGTGGTGCCCTGGCACGCCCTCGTGATACACAAGCGCTTCCAACTGGTAGGTGGGCATGAAACGGGTATCGCGCAGGTTCGCATAGAAGATACCGGGGCGCGAACCATCAAGCGCCGGGCGCTGATAGAAGGCTTTGCCGGCGGATTCCTCACGGAATTTTTCCACCGCGCGCACTTCCATCGGCGCTTTGGGCAGAAGGTCGAAGAACTCAGGCACCTTCGCGTTCATGGCATCGAGATAGTCGTTCGCGAGCTTGATATAGTCCGCTTTGCCCTCTTCCGTGTTCGGCAGGAAGAAACGGTCATCGGTACGTGTGAACTCGAAGAAGTCCTGCAGGCTGCCCTCAAAGCCGACCTGCGCCATGATGGCCTTCATTTCCTCGTGGATGCGCGCAACGTTATCGAGGCCAACCTGGTGAACCTCTTCCGCTGTCATGTCGGTCGTGGTGTTGTTCTTGAGTGACTGGGCATAGAACGCATCGCCATCCGGGAATTTCCACGCACCATCGTCCGTGGTTGCCGTGGCTTGAAGCTCTTCAAGTTTTGCGATCAACGCTTCATAGCCGGGTTTCGTGCCTGTGGTGAGCGCCTCTTTCGCACGTTCAGTCAGCGCTGCTTTTTCCTCGTCGGCGATCTCAAGTTTGCCCACTTTCTTCTTGAAATCAGCAAACAGGACATTGTCCTCGCCGCTTTCATCGAAGGGGGCACCGCTGATGATATTGCGCGATGCATCAATCACATAGGGATAGACAAATTTGGGTGCCTGAATGCCAGCGTCTGCCCGTTCCTGAAGCTCAGCCGCCAACTGGCTCATCATGCCGTCCATATTTTGCAGGCGGGTGATGTAGGCCTCGGCGTCCTTCACATCCGTGATACGGTGCACGTTCATCAGGTGCGTGGCAGCCCCGGCGTGCCAGCCGAACATCTGGTTCACCGGGTAGCCATAGCTGCGCCATTTGTCGTTGTCGATATGACGCTGTGCCGTCAGTTCGAAAATCCGGTAGCTGAGCTGGTCTGCCGCGTTCAGGCTGCCGAAGTCGAAGGTGCGCAAGGTGGCCAGTTGATCCTTATAGAGCTGCAGCTCCTTGTCCTCGGCCTCGTCGCTCATATCCGGCCATTCGTTGTTGCGACTCCGGTCACCGAGGCGTTCAGCCTGAAGCGGATTGAGCGCCAGACGTTCTTTCATCGCCGTTTCGAAAAAAGCCGAAAGTTTCTCCGCCTGTTGTTTTGACGCCATTTCTGACGTCTGCGCTGCACCATTCTGGTCCGTTTGCTGAGACTTGTCTGCCGGTTCACAAGCGGCAAGCGTCAGCAAAAGTGCAATGGCTGAAGTGGTTTGTCGTAACATGGTTGCTCCCTGTATTTTCCCTGTGCCCACTCAATTGATAAAAGATCGAAATCCTTTGCGGCTGGTAATCATTTGCCAACCAATCTGCGATAGGATGGCCCCCCGCTGAGACGAAATGCAAGGCCTGTTGACATGAGAGCACAAGACGCCTATCTGACCCCAGAGTTATGGAGTGCAAGTCAAAGAATGCTTCGCGATACCAAAATCGTTAGAACCCCGCTGTTCACCATTGGCCAAGTGGTTCGTCACAAATTCTTCCCCTTCCGGGGTGTAATTTTTGACGTGGACGCCGAATTTGCCAATTCGGAGGAGTGGTGGGAATCGATCCCGGCGGAAATCCGCCCGGCGAAGGAACAGCCCTTCTATCACCTGTTTGCGGAAAACGAAGACACAAGCTATGAGGCCTATGTGTCGCAGCAAAACCTGATTGCGGACGATTCTGACGAACCGGTCAATCACCCTGATGTCACGGAACTGTTTGGCGACCTAAAGCGCGGCCAATATCAGTTGAAGGCAATCCCCCGCCACTGATTGTAGTGGGGCACCACGCCCGCCGGCACAGCGCCATTCTACCCTGAATAGCCATATATACACCTGCACCCTGAGTTGCTATCATTCGGCAATTCGGGGGAACGAGCATGAAAAATATTCTCGGCGCGGCAACACGCCATCCTGCAGATATTGAAGCGACGGAAAACAGCGACACCATTACAGGCACCGCAGCGGACGAAGCGATCGACGGCGGCAGCGGAAACGATGTCATCAACGGCGGCGCCGGGCTTGACACAATCACCGGCGGGCTTGGTGACGATGTGCTTTATGGCGGCTCCTATTATGACGCCATCGATGGCGGCGACGGCAATGATCTTATTGTCGGAGATCTCTACTTCAGCGAACCAAACGACATCAACGACCACTACATCCAGGCAACAACGCCAGATTCGACCGACTGGATCAGGGGTGGCGCGGGCGATGACACCATCGCGACCGGGTCCTGGACCCACGACTATGTCGCCTCGGAAGGGCTCGGCAATCCCTATGGCGGGGCGCTCAATTTCGCCGACGGCACCAGCTATGCCAGCAGCGCTGACAGCGCCTGGGGCCAGGCAGGGAATGACGAAATTCATGGTACGGGCACCTTGGGCGGCGGCGCAGGCGACGATAGCATCACCACAGCATCGGGGCCCCACACCGTTTATGGTGGCACTGGCGACGATTTCATCTATAGCGCGTACGGCTCCGGACTTCTTTATGGCGGCGAAGGCAATGATACCATCATCGCTGGCTTCGGCTCAGACACCATCTGGGGCGGTGCTGGCAATGACAGTATCCGTGGCGACGATTCCGGCGAGGACACCAATAGCATCAATATATACAAATTTCTGTCGGGCCATGGTGACGACACCATATCCGCGCTGGGGGTCGATCACGAAGTCATCGACCTGTCGAGGCTGGATGAACGCTTTGATGACTTTGACGACCTGCTTCTCGCCACCGAGGAGGTTACGCCGGATGCATCACACGGCTACGACTATGCTTTCCTGATCACAACGGGGGACGGGGACAGCATCCTCATTCAGGGCCGCGGCGACGTCAGTCTCTCGGATATCGATTTTGTCCTATAAAAAACGGCGCCGAACGGCGCCGTTTTTATCTCGGTAACTGAAAGCGCAATCAGGCAACAAAAGCTGCCAGGAAAACCATCACAAGGATGATCGCTACAGTCGCGCGCGTACCATATTTAAGGAAACCGTTGTAGGTGCCCTCTTGTTCTTGAATGTCCATCATCTTGACTCCACGCTTATTGCCCCCCTGGGCCGACAAAACGTATCTGGTCTATAGCGCATCAAATGCCCGGGGCCAAGCCCCAAAGGGTGCTATTGCGATGCGCCTACACAGGCCGCCAGCATTTCGGGTTCGATGTTACCACCGGATAGCACGATCACTGCAGTCTTCCCGGCCATATCAACCTTGCCCGCGAGCAAGGCCGCCAGCGATGCCGCACCACCCGGTTCGGCGACTAGCTTGAGGCTGATAGCGGCAAACCGCACCGCATCCATGGCCTGTTTGTCGCTGATGGTCAGCCCCTTGATGCCCAGCCCCTTGAGCACGGGGAACGTGAGGTCCCCGGCACTTGGCGTCAGCAGCGCATCACAAACCGAGCGTGCGCCAAAATCCACTTTCTCGATGACGCCGCTTTCCAGCGAACGAGCAACATCATCGAACTCCTCCGGCTCAACAGCATAACCGGCCATATCGGGAAACGCATGCTTGAGCGCGAGGAAGGTGCCGGAGGCGAGGCCACCGCCCCCGCAGTTGACCAGCGCCATATCAGGTTTGATGCCAAGTTCTGCGAGGTCTTCCGCGATCTCAAGGCCCACGGTGCCCTGCCCTGCCATGATGTAACGGTCGTTATAGGGTGGCACCACGGTCGCACCGCTGTCGCCCACTACCCGTTTCGCCACTTGCTCCCGGTCTTCGTTGTAGCGGTCATAGAGCACAACATCGGCACCATAACCACGCGTGTTGGCGAGCTTCAGCTTGGGCGCATCCTCCGGCATCACGATGGTGGCCTTGATACCCAGCATTTGAGCTGCCTTGGCGACCCCTTGCGCGTGGTTGCCGCTTGAGAAGGCCACAACCCCTCGCGCTTTCTCGTCATCGCTCAGGCGGGACAGGCGGTTATAGGCACCGCGGAACTTGAAAGCGCCAACACGCTGCAGGTTTTCAGGCTTGATGAACACCCTGCCTCCGACAGCCTCGTTCAGCGCGGGCAGCTCCAGAAGGGGCGTGCGAACGGCGGCGCCTGCTATCTGACGGGCGGCATCACGGATGTCATCAATGGAAATCGCGTAGCTCACGGTTTCAGTCTCCTCGCTTTTGTTTTCTTGCGGCCTTGCGGTGTTGCCACCAGCGGCCCAGTCTTACCTCCGCATTGCGGCGGAAGCGCCGGACGGCGGGAAAATCATGCGAGAGGATCAGGAGCCCGAGCGGAATCATCCAGAAGCCGAGCACCGGCAGGAACCCGAGGATCCCACCGATAATAAAAATGATGCCCACCACAATCCGACCAATGCGGGAGGCAGGCATCACTTTCCTGACAGTTTTTTTGACCATAAGACCCTTGGTAAAATCGTGCAGGGTTAACCAATCTCGCTGATGGTTTTCCGCATGATTTCACCAATGTTGTCAATATCTGATTTCTGGGTCACGAGGGGTGGCGCAATCGCGATATGGTCACCACTCATGCGGACCTTGAGGCCAAGCTCAAAGGCCCGTTGGAAGATTTTCCCCGAGCGAGAGCCAACTTTGCCATCAATCTGGGCGAAGGTCAGTGCGCTCATGAAGCCCAGATTGCGGACATCCACAACGCTTTCCGCCTCGCTGAGGCCATGTACCATGTCGGCAAAATAACCTTCCGTTTCGCGGACATGCTCGTAGACACCCTCTTCCGCGTAAGCCTTCTGCGTTGCGATAGCAGCGGCTACAGCCAGCGGGTGCGCGGAATAGGTATAGCCGTGGAAAAACTCGATTCCCGCCTTCATCTCATCCATGTAGGTATCATAAATGCCTTTGCGCACCGCGACCGCCCCCATGGGCACAGAACCATTATTCAGGGCTTTGGCGGTCGTGATCAGGTCCGGCACCACGCCAAAACGCTCAGACGCCGTTGCATACCCAAGGCGACCAAAGGCGGTGATAACCTCATCAAAAATCAGCAGAATACCGTGCTTCGCAGTAATCTCGCGCAGGCGTTCAAGGTACCCCACTGGCGGGATAAACACACCTGCGGAACCGGCAACCGGCTCCACAATGACAGCAGCAATTGTGCTGGCATCATGCAGGGCAATCATTTCCTCGAGCGAGTTGGCGTAATCGGCGCCGTCCTTCGGCTGCCCTTTCGAGAAACGCATGTCGGCATTATAGGGGAAGCTCAGGTGGTCCACACCCGGAAGCTGTGCCCCGAAAAATTTGCGGTTATTCACCATACCGCCGACCGAAATGCCGCCAAAGCCCACGCCGTGGTAGCCGTTGAAACGGCCGATGAAGCGGGTGCGCTGGCCTTCGCCGCGCAGCCGGTGATAGCCAAGCGCCATCTTGAGCGCGGTATCGACCGATTCAGACCCCGAGTTGGTGAAGAAGAAATGGTCCAAGTCGCCTGGCATGGTTGCGCGCAGCATGTTGGCGAGCTCAAATGCCTTCGGGTGGCCAAACTGGAAGGCGGTCGCATAATCAAGCTCACCGGCCTGCTTGCGGATCGCCTCAACCACCTTCGGGTGATTGTGCCCGAGCGCACAGCACCAGAGGCCCGACGAGCCGTCAATGACCTGGCGACCATCCGTGGTGCGATAGTAGATGCCATCCGCGCTTTCCAGCAGGCGCGGGTTGGCTTTGAAATCTTTGTTCGGGGTGAAAGGCATCCAGTAGGCTGCCATATCGTCATTCACGCGTTTATCTGCGCTATCCATGAAACACCTGTTTTGCACAAAAAAGCGAAGGGCACGCATGCCCTTCGCTGACATGTATGTTCTTTATTGGCCGAAGCGGTAGGAAAGCCTCATGCCCACAGTGCGTGGACGGCTGATACCAAAGCCGTGCGCCGGGAAAGGCGCGCTGGATTCAGACGTGCCATCGAAATAGGCTTCGTTGAAGATATTTTCGATATAGGCCGTGATCTTCCAGTTGTTGAAGCTTTCGTAGCTCAGGCGGGCCGAGAAGTCAGACCAGCCGCCATTGGCGAACTGTTCTATGTTGCCAAGGCCACCATAGGTTTTGGTCTGCGTGCGGAAATCGATCGACGCGTTCATCTCGCCGTTACCCACTTCCGTATGGTAGCTCGCGAGGCCAGCGAAGGTAAACTTCGGCGAGCCCGGAAGGCGGTTGCCGTTACTACCCGGTTCAACCGCGTTGGCACCCGAGATTTCGTTCTCGTTCCAGGAACCTGCAAAGAATACGTCGATATTCTTGTTCACGATTGCCTGCAGCGTGCCTTCAAGACCCCAGGACTTCACTTTACCCACGTTGGTGACACGTGTGCCCTTATCGAAGTAGTTGAGCTGAAGGTCCTTGTAGCGGTAGTGGTAGGCGCTCACGTCCATGCGAATGCGGCGGTTGAGCATATCGCCCTTCACACCCACCTCATAGGACCAGACCGTCTCAGGCTCGAACTGATTGAGCGTTGCATCGGCCACACGCAGGAAACCGCCGTCACCAACATCATCGTCGTCCGCTTCCACAGCAAAGCTGCCGAAGCCGCCAGCTTTGAACCCGCGCGTGGCGCTGGCATAGACCATCCAGTCGTCATTCGGGCGGTAACGGGCGATGAAGCGCGGTGTGAAGGCATCCCAGGAGTTTTTGCCTTTTACATAACCACTGGTGTAGACGCCAAATGCCCAGAACGGGCCGAGGTCGCTGTCAACCGGCAGAATGTAGTTGCCAAACTCTTTGGTGTCCTTGCTGTAGCGCATGCCAGCACCGAGTTCGATTTTGTCGGTCACGGCATAGGTCAGGTCCACATAAGCACCCCAGCCGTGGTACTTGCCGTACACGTCGTTGGCTTCAAGAAGCCCGTCGGGGTTTGGTGTAAACTCGCCCCAGCCATAGTAGGCAAAGACTTCAGAGCAAGAATAATAATAGTAGGCCGCGCACATCACGTCCTCATCGCCGCGTTGGCGGAAGAAGGCGTCGATGTTTTCCTTGTAGTAGGACACACCACCATACCAGCTCAGCGGGCCTTCACTCTGGCTTACCAGGCGCAATTCCTGCTCGAAATAGTCGCCGCTCTGGTCTTGCGCATAGTCGTTGAAACCAATGCGCAGGCCGTCAAAGTCCTCGGCGTAGCTATAGTCGTGATCCTTGTAGCCTGTGAGCGAGGTCAGGGTTGCGAAACCAAGATCGAAGTTGATTTCGGCACTCAGCGAGACAACTTCGCCGATGTCGTAGTTGCCAAGCTTGGCATCATTGTCGACACTGCGGATACCGCCGCGCGGGCTTACGTCAAAGCCGAGTACTTCACTCAGGAACGGAATGGCCTCGTCATCCACGATCCCACGGTAGATGGAGCCGCTTTGCTCGCGGTCCTCATATTCCACCATCAGGGTCGCATCCCAGCTTTCGCCACGCATACCGGCCGTCGCCCGGAACGCGGTCTTGTCGTGCGCCACAAGGTTGTCGTCGCCGATTTCAGCGGCGTTATCCGCGTAGCCGTCTTCCTCGCTATGGTAGGCTGCGAGACGGAGGGCGAAATTATCATTCATCGGGATATTGGCCCAGGCCTCCATCTCGAGAATGCCGCGCTCACCAGCGCCAAGCTCCACATAACCGGAAGCGGAATCAAAATTCGGCTTGGCGGTATAAAGGCTTACAGCACCACTGATAGCGTTGCGACCGAACAGGAAGCCCTGCGGGCCACGCAGCACCTCGGCGCGCTCCATATCGAACATGGAGGTCACAACAACACCATTGCGGCCCTGGTAGAGGCCGTTCTTGAAGAAACCAACGGACGGGTCACCACCAACACCGAAGTCGTTCGTGGAAATACCGCGGATGTTGATATAGTCGATGAAGCTGTCCTTACTGTCACCAGCAAAGCCTGGCGCGAATTTCACCAGATCCTTCACGTCATCGATGTTGACCCGCTTGGTGAAATTGGCGTCAAACGCTGTGATGGATACAGGAACGTCCTGGGTGCTCTGCACACGTTTTTGCGCCGTAACGGTGACTTCTTCAATCACCAGATTGTCGTCGTCCGCGCTTTGCGCAAGCGCACCACCAGCAGACAGCAGAATCGCCGCAAGCGATGCCCCTGCCTTGATCGCGTGGGTGCGAGATTTATAGAGAGATGTCATTTTCAAGCTCCTCCCCTTAAGGATGATGCCCCGGCTTGAAGCCGGGCTTGTTTTCGGCAGGGACGGCACCGGCCGACACTACCCTCTCATGTTAAACATCAAGCCTGCCCCCCCAAGGGCCAGACCGCTTTTGCGGGGAACTCTACACGCCCGCGTTATCGAGGACCGCTTTCATCGGCCCCAAATGCTTGTCAAACTTCGTCCAGCGCCCCACTGAGCGCGTGTGTGCCTTCTCACGAACCTGTGCCGCACTTGCGGTGGTGACTGCGGAGGCCTGCTCATGAAAGTTGACGCAGGCGTCCTGCCACTCAAGTCCGAGAAAATCAATAATTTTCCGTGCGTTAGGCTCAATATCGGCAACCGTTTCTTCGTAGGAAACGTCCAGAATCCGGTCCCCGAGCACCTCGCGCCAGTGCGCCATCAAATCGCGGTAGCGCACATGGTGGCGTGCCATTTCTTGCTGGTCATAGGAATGATAGTAGGCGTCGGCAAAAAGCTGTTTGTAGCTCGCGAAACAGCTATCCATCGGGTCACGCACGATATGAATGATCCGGGCATTCGGCAGCGCCGCCGCAATCAACGGCAGATAAAGATAGTTCACGGGTAGCTTGTCGACAAAACGGGAGCTCTGCCCGCGCACCGCCTTGGTGGTGTCCATGTAAAGCGCGCCAAGCGCCTCCATGTCGGCCCCGGCCGCTTTGGCAACAATCTCGGCGGTCATGGGTTTGGGCGAACTCAGTTCGGTCACCCGTTTGATGGCCATGCCGAACTGCTGCAACTCACCCGCCGATTCCACATCGCTGTGCGCGGTCATGATGCGTTCGATCAGAGTTGTGCCGGTCCGCGGCTGGCCGACCACAAAAATGGGGCTTGGGGCGTCATGGCCGCCATCCTTGTGAGCGTCGAACCATTCTTTGGTGAAAGTCGCTTTCAGCGTCTCGAAAAGCGCCTGCTCAGCCTTTTCGTCATAACTCACCAGCTTGCGGCGGGCCTTGGCACCGGTGTCGTACGACTTGAAGGCCTCATCCCAGGCTTCAAGGTCTTCATGTTCCTTGCCGAGGGCATAGTGGATGAAAGGAGCATCCGGGTGCCCTTCCGGCATGCGGGAGGCGATCTCTTGCATCACCGCGATATGTTCACCGTCCTTTGCAGTCGCGAGACGGGAGAGCATCCAGTGCGCGAGCGCCGCATCCGGCTTTTGCGCGAGCACGGCCTCAAGCGCCACACGCGCCTCGTCAAGGCGGCCAAGGAAGGTCAGCGCCTTCGCGCGGCTCAGCTCAAAGAAAGCCGATTTCGCCTCGGCAGCCGCGCGATCGAACCACTCAAGCGCGGTCATCTGGTCACCCAGCAGGCTATGGACGTTGCCAATCACATCCATAACAAGCGGGTCACCGGTACCGGTCACAACCGCATTATGCAGCGCTTTTTCAGCGAGATTATATTGCCCGAGCGTGACACAGCAGCGCGCAAGTTGCGCCCAGCCTGCGGTGTGGCCCTCGTCCAGGCTGACCACATTGCGAAACGCTTGTTTGGCTGTCGCCCAGTCGCCGCTTTCAACACCAATGAGGCCGACAAGGAAATGCGCCTCCTTCGCCTTCGGGAAATGTTTGAGCACAAGGCTGCAACAGCCGCCCGCTTCGCGGAAATCGCCGCGCTGCATGGCACCGTAGCCGCGGCGCAGGAAGTCCTGCGCCTGCGCGGGGCTCATGCGCGGACCGCCGCCCGGCCCACCCTGGATTGGGCCCCTGCCCGATATGTTGCCCGCAATCGCCATCAGCGTCCCATTGCATCCTTCATTCGGTAATATGCCATGCCGACGGCAAGCATCGGCTGGCGCAGGAGTTGCCCACCCGGGAACGGCGGATGTTTGACATTCGCCATGATATCGAAGCGCGAGGTGTCACCCGAGATGGCCTCGGCAATCAGCTTGGCGGACATGTGTGTGGGCGCCACACCGTGACCTGAGTAGGCCTGCGCATAGTAGATATTGTCCGCCACTTTCCCCACCTGCGGAATCCGGTTCAGGCCGATGCCCATGTAACCACCCCACGCATAGTCAATCCGGGTATTTTCAAGTTCAGGGAACACCTTGATCATGTTCGGCTGAACCGCCGATACAATATCACGGGGATGCCGCCCGGAATAGGTAGCAAGACCGCCAAACATCAACCGGTGGTCCGGTGTCAGACGGAAATAGTCAAGCGCCCAGCGTTGGTCACACGCGGCAAAGCCCGCAGGCATGATAAGGCCAGACAGTTTTTCGCAAAGCGGTTCGGTCGCCAGAATATAGCTGCCTGCCGGCAAAACGCGGGAAGCAAGCTTGGGCACCAGTTTACCAAGATAAGCATTGCCCGCCAGCACCACCTTGTTTGCCGTCACCCGGCAGTGGTCCATGTCCACAACAACCTGGCCGTCACGTTCATGCAGTTTGCTCACCCGGGCGTCCTCGAAGATCCGCGCACCGAGCTTTTCCGCTGCCCGCGCCTCACCAAGCACGAGGTTGAGCACATGGCAGTGCCCCCACCCCATGTTGGTCACGCCGCCAATATAGCGGTCCGAGCCGACATAGTTTTTGAGCTCAGCAGCGTCCAGCACCTTCTGTTCGTGCGGATAGCCCTGTGCTTCAAGCGCGGCCTTGGAATGCTGGAGCTCCTCTAGCTCACTCTCTTTCATCGCAAGATCGACATAGCCCCACTTCAGGTCACAATCGATGTCGTATTTTTTTACCCAGTCGGAAATGATGTCGACACACTCAACACCCATCTTCCAGACCGTCTCGGCATTCCCGGCACCGAAGGATTTCTCGATCTTGGCGAAATTGGAAAGCTCCTGGCCATAGCCGCCGATCACTTGCCCGCCGTTGCGGCCCGAGGCGCCCCAGCCGATGCGGTTCTGTTCGACAAGTGCGACCTCATAGCCGCGCTCGGCAAGGTGCAGCGCTGTGGCAACGCCGGTGAAACCGCCCCCCACAACACAAATATCCACCTTGATATTGCCCTCAAGGCGGCTGAACCCGGACAGGTCATTGCAGGTCGCCGTGTAATAGGAATTCGGCAACCGGTCGTCGTGTATGCTGTCCCGCACCCGCATAAAATCGAAGCCCTCTAAATCACTCTGAGATACTGTTCATAGTCCCACAGGCTGATCTGCCGGTGGAACTCTTCTTCTTCATCACGCCGAACCTGAAGGTAAAGGTCGACAAAATCGTCGCCCAGATACTCGCGCATGACCGCGCTCGTCTCGAAGCGGTCCAGCGCCATGCGCCAGCGCGGCGGTAGCACATCCTTGAAGTCCACCGCATCAAATTCACCGAGCTCGGGCCCGGGATCAACCTCATGTGTCAGGCCATAGTGCGCGCCTGCGAGGATCGCGGCGGCCACAAGATGCGGGCACACGTCCGCGCCGCATACCCTGTGTTCAAACCTGCGGTTCTTCGGCCCCGAAAGCGGCAAGCGCACGGAAAGGCGGCGGTTGTTTTCGCCCCAGTTCGGCACAACAGGGGCAAACCAGTCAGGATCGAAGCGGCGATAGCTGTTGGCGTTTGGCGCAAAAATCGCCGTCGCGTCTGCCATGGTGGCGAGTAGCCCACCGATAGCATTCTGCAGGCGTTCCTCACCGTCACCTTCCGCACCGAAGATATTGTTGCCCTTGTCGTCAAGGATGCTCACATGCGCATGAAGGCCGTTTCCAACCTCTTCATAGCGCGGCTTGGCCATGAAGCTCGCGAGCAGGCCGTGCTTGAGCGCAACAGACTTGACCACACGCTTGAGGGCGAGCGCGTCATCACAGGCGCGCTCCACATCATCCGTGTGATTGAGGTTCACTTCGAACTGGCCGTTGCCGTACTCACACACGAGGCCGATGATATCAAGGCCTTGGGCCCGGCAGGTGTCCTCGATCTCGCGCATCAGCGCCTCGAAATCATAAAACACATCCATATTGTAGCAGTTGGCACCGCCTGCTGCGGCCATGCCGTTCGGCGGCGATACCGGAACCGGCGGCACAGAGCCTGCCTCAAAGAGGAAAAATTCATATTCGAGCGCCACGACCGGGTGAAGGCCGTCCGCCTCGAAGCGTTTCAGCACACGATCAAGCACCGAGCGCGGATCCATGAAAAAGGCCGTGCCGTCGCTGTCCTGCATGGTGACGATAATCTGGGCGGTCTTGCGGTCCGCCCAGGGCACCAGCTTCAGCGAGCCTGGCACAGCAACGCAGATGCGGTCCGGATCACTGCCATATTCTTCGCTTGTTGCTTCAGCATTTGCGCCGTTCGTGGTGAGGAACGGCGTGGTAATGGGAAACGGTATGCCTTTTTTGGCAAGGCGCTTGAGCCCGCTCAGGGGGATTTGTTTCCCCCTGAAGATGCCGTTCATGTCGGCCATCAGCACCTCGACGATTTCAACATCGGGGTGCGTCTTTATAAACTCGGAAATCTCCTGCTCAACCGACATACATACTCGCTTTGTTATGTTACATCCCTGCCATACACAGGTATTTCATCTCGATAAAATCTTCGATGCCGTATTTGGAGCCTTCACGGCCAAGGCCGGACTGCTTCACACCGCCAAACGGCGCCACCTCGGTCGAGAGGATGCCAGTGTTGATGCCAACCATGCCGTACTCCAGCTCCTCGGCCACACGCCACACACGTGCAAGGTTCTGGGCATAGAAGTATGACGCCAGGCCAAACTCGGTATCGTTTGCCTGCGCAATCACATCGGCCTCGTCCGTGAAACGGAACACAGGTGCGACGGGGCCAAAGGTTTCCTCACGGGCGACTTTCATTTCTTTGGTAACATTCCGCAGGAGGGTCGGCTCAAAGAAACTGCCACCAAGCGCATGGCGCTTGCCGCCTGTCACCAGTTCCGCGCCTTTTGAGAGCGCGTCGGCGATATGTTCTTCCACCTTGTCGATGGCTTCGTCGTTGATGAGCGGACCCTGCACAACACCGTCATCGGCACCGTTACCCACTTTCATGGCATTGACCTTTTCAGCCAGCTTTTCAACGAAGGCGTCATAGACACCGTCCTGCACATAAAGCCGGTTCGCGCAAACACAGGTCTGGCCCGAATTACGGTATTTGGACGCCATGGCACCGTCAACAGCAGCATCGAGGTCAGCATCATCAAACACGATGAACGGCGCATTACCGCCGAGCTCAAGCGAGACTTTCTTGATGTCGTCCGAACATTGGCGCATCAGGATACGGCCTACTTCGGTGGAGCCGGTGAAGGTCAGCTTGCGCACTTTCTCGTTCGCGCACAGCTCGCCACCGATATCGCGGGCTTTTTTGCCCACAACCACATTGAACACACCTTTCGGCACACCTGCGCGGTCGGCAAGCTCCGCCAGCGCAAGCGCCGACAGCGGCGTTTCTGCTGCGGGCTTCACCACAACGGTACAGCCAACCGCCAGCGCCGGGCCCACCTTGCGGGTGATCATCGCATTCGGGAAGTTCCACGGCGTGATCGCGCCCACCACACCGATCGGCTGCTTGATCACAATAATGCGGCGGTCTGCCTGCGGGGACGGGATCACGTCGCCGTAGACCCGCTTGCCCTCTTCCGCGAACCATTCGATAAAGCTGGCGCCATAGGCGATCTCGCCGCGCGCTTCCGCGAGCGGCTTGCCCATCTCGGCCGTCAGGATCTGCGCGAGGTCTTCCTGCGCTTCCATGATCAGGCGATACCATTTCTGCAAAATGGCAGAACGTTCCTTCGCCTGCAGCTTGCGCCAGCTCTTGAAAGCGAGCTCGGCGGCATCAATAGCATCGCGTGTCTCTTCCGCGCCGAGGTCAGGCAAGCTTGCCAGCACTTCACCGGTCGCCGGATTGCGCACATCAAAAGTGGCGCCTGAACCAACCCAGGCCCCGTTAACATATGCTTGCGCCCTCAGGAGCGCCTTGTCACTCAACTGCATGATTATCCCCTCAAAACCGTGACGCCCCGAATGAGGCGAACAGACACTACCTATGACAAAGAATTCACATTATTGTGGAACAATACGCAAATTCGTCAAAGGGGGTAGCCCTCACGATCTGCATTAATGTGATCACAATTAGAAAAGACTGTCAACATGCGGACTGCAGGTTTTCGTCATCTTTTCGACACACAACACTAAAAAATTGGCTCAATACGGCCATATAGATGTGAACACGCCACCCGAGTACCCTTATGAATTGCGCTTGACGCTGCCTTAAAAATGTGATCACTTTATTGAAATTCAGAGGTTCTGGCTACGCTGCCGAGCCAATTGTTTGTAAGGTGTTATCTTGATGCAACAGATTGAGCATACCGGCTCCTATTATGCTGCAACCGCTAATGCGAGCCCAGAGCGTCCGCCGCTTTCCGGCGATATCGAGACCGACGTCTGTATCGTCGGTGCAGGCTACACCGGCCTTGTTACCGGCCTCACCCTCGCAGAGCGTGGCTACAAGGTAGTGATTCTCGACGCAGCCCGCGTGGGCTGGGGCGCGTCCGGTCGTAACGGCGGCCAGATCATCAACGGCTTCAGCCGCGAGATTGATTATATCGAAGACACGGTCGGGCACGACGGCGCCATGGCGCTGGCTTCCCTCGCGCTTGAGGGCGGTAATGTGATCCGCGAACATGTGGCCAAATACGGTATTGAGTGTGACCTCAAACACGGCTCCGTGCTTGCAGCTTATACCGAAAGGCAGATGAAAGACATTGCGGACACGATCGCGCTCTGGAAGCCGCTTGGTCGCGGCGGCATTGACCTTCTCAGCAAGTCGGACATCCGCGAACACGTCGGTACGGACAAATATGCTGGCGGCTGGCTTGACCATAATGGCGGCCATATCCACCCGCTCAACCTCGCACTCGGTGAAGCCGCCGCAGCGGAAACTGCTGGCGCCACCATTTACGAGCAGACCCGCGTCACACGCGTGGATCACCAATCAGACAAACCGGTTGTGCACACGGAACGTGGTTCGGTCACGGCCCGATATGTTGTTCTGGCAGGCAACGCCTATCTCGGTAAGACCGTGAAGGAACTCTACCCCAAAATCCTGCCTGCCAGCACCCAGATCATCGTGACTGAGCCGCTTTCTGACGCCATGGCCAAGGAAATCCTGCCCACGGACATGTGCGTGGAAGATGCGAACTATGTGCTCGACTATTTCCGCCTGACCGCTGACAAGCGGCTGCTGTTCGGCGGCGGCACGGTCTATGGCGGCGAAGACGTGGCTGATGTTGAAAAAGCGCTGCGTCCCAATATGGAAAAACTGTTCCCGGCCACACGCGACCTGAAGGTCGATTTTGGGTGGCAGGGCAACATCGCGCTCACATGGTCGCGCCTCCCCCACGTCGGACGGCTTGGCAAATCGACTTATTTTGCGCATGGTTATAGCGGGCACGGCGTCACGAGCTCGCACATGATGGGGCGGCTTGTGGGAGCTGCCGTGCATGGGGACGCCAGCCTGTTTGATGTGTTTGCCGGCATGCCGGCGCGCAGCTTCCCGGGCGGGCAGATGTTAAGCGTGCCGCTCAGCACCATGGGTTGCTGGTGGTATTCAATGCGGGACAAACTGGGCATCTGAACCCGGTGCGCCCGAGTGGGGGACACATAGTGCCATCGGACCGACGAATTCTGGGCCTGAAGCCTGAAACACTGTTTCAGGCTTTCAAGTACAGCATTTACACGCTCATCTTCATCAACCTCATCTATTTTCTGCATGAAGAATACCTGGCGCTCGCAGCCCGCTTCCCCGAAGGAATCGGTCTCAGCCATGCATTCGATGCCTTCTCACAGTCGACGGACTCCTTCGCATGGCTCGCCCTTCTTCTCATCTTTGAGCTACAAACCTATGTAATTTCAGATGAAAAACTTAAGGGCACGCTCAAATGGGGCCTGAACCTTGTAGCGGGCCTCTGCTATGTGCTGATCATCCAGGCACTTATGGGCTATATCAACCACATGGACGTGATGCTGGGCTTCGAGCCCTATGTCGCTGGTGCTGCCTGTGATGCTGTTGGCTCAGTCTCGAGCATTGCCCTTGATATCTATGAATTCCCGGAGCTGACGGCTGAAAACTGCACGATGTTTGGCACGGGGGAGACTTTCTATAATGCACACCTCAATGCGTTCACGACTGCCCAGCTTCTACCCTATCTCGAGAATCTCGCGATAACTGACGTGGTCAACGCAGGCACCTGGGTCCTGATCGTCATCGTGCTGTGGATTGATATTTTCCTGCAGCTCCGCCGTGAGCTGACCGAGCGCCTCTACAAATGGAACGGTGTGCTCAAAGGCATTCTTTATGCCACCCTGATCGCCTGCTGCAGCTACTGGGCATGGCTTGGTGACTTCATGGGCTTCTGGGATGCGTTCCTGTGGATTGTCGCTTTCTTCTTCATCGAGATGAACCTCTTCAAATGGCACGAAGCTGCACCCGCCGATGAAGACGAAGAAGAATATGCCCGCGACGCGGCTGTTGAGCGCGCGGAAATCGAAGCCAAACAAGGCAGAAGGTAATCATGAAACCCGTTGTAGCCATCATGTGTGACACCACCACCTACGGCCCGCACCGTTATCATCAGGCCGGTGACAAATATGTGCAGGCGCTTGTGCGCTGCGCCGATGTCACCCCTGTGCTGATCCCGGCGCTGGATGAGCCGATCGCAGTGGAGGCCATTCTTGGCCTTGCGGACGGCATCCTGTTTACCGGTGGATACAGCAATATCCAGCGCCACCACTACGGCGATGCACCGGCGCCGGCAGGGGAGCATGAGGACCCTCAACGCGACAAGAACACCCTGCCCCTCGTGCGTGCGGTGCTTGAGGCTGGCATGCCCATGTTCGGTATCTGCCGCGGCTTGCAAGAACTGAATGTCTCCCTCGGCGGTACACTCTACCCGCGTGTGCATGAGATTGAAGGCCGCATGGACCACCGGGAGGACAAGGATGCCCCCGTGGAAGTGCAATACGGCCCGGCGCACAGCGTAACTACGACGGCAGGTGGTGTGCTTGAGGGTATCGTGGGCGAGCATGAATTCATGGTCAACACGGTACACGGCCAAGCCATCCGCGATCTTGCCCCCGGCCTGAGGGTCGAGGCGGTCGCGCCAGATACAACAATTGAAGCGGTGTCGGTCGAGGGGGCAAAAAACTTTGCCCTCGCCGTGCAGTGGCACCCGGAGTGGAAGGCGTGGGAAAACCCGCAATCCACCAAACTGTTTCGCGCGTTCGGCGATGCCGTTCGCGCCTCAAAACGGGCCTGAGGCCCCAAACCAGAGAAGGACAGAGCCCAGCAATGGGCCTGCATTGGTGATCCATGTATGATGCAAATCGCATCGAGGAACTGGACAAATGGCTGAAGGCCGAAAACATCGATGATATCGAGTGCATGGTCGCGGACAACGCAGGCATCGCCCGCGGCAAGTCCATGCCCCGCACCAAATTCATTGACGGCCTGAAGACCCGCGGCCTGCGCCTCCCTGAAACCGTGTTCGGCATGACCATCACGGGGGATTATGCACTCAATGATTACCTGTCGGAGACCGAGCGCGATGTAGTGCTACTGCCCGACCTCGACACCCTGTGCATGACGCCCTGGCAACCGGAGCCGACCGCTGCGGTCATCTGTGACTGCGAGCTTGATAATGGTGACCCTGTCGCCTTCTCGCCGCGCCAGGTACTCAAGCGCGTGCTCAAGCTTTATGAGGCGGAAGGTTGGCAGCCTATTGTGGCGCCAGAGTTCGAGTTTTACTTGATCGACCGGCAGGAAGATGTTGAATCTTCGCCGATTTCACCGGTTGGCATGTCAGGCCGTCGCGACTCCGGTTCGGCACCATACTCAATCGACAGCCTTGATGAGTTTGCGCCCTATTTCGACGATGTCTATGACGCGTGCGAAGCCCAGCGCATCAATGTAGATGAACTCATCCACGAAGCTGGCCCGGCCCAGTTTGAATTTAACGTGGTACACGGCCCGGCGCTGAATGTCGCGGACCAGTCGTTCCTCTTCAAACGCATCCTCAGGCAGATTGCCATCCGCCACAATATGTTCGCGACCTTCATGGCAAGCCCCTACCCGGACACTTACGGCAGCGCGATGCACCTGCACCAGTCGGTGGTAGACCTTGAGACCGGAAAGAACATCTTCTCCAATGAGGATGGCAGCCATTCCAAGCTGTTCCTGTCCCACATTGCGGGCCTGCAGACCTACATGCATGAAGCCATGCCGCTGATCGCACCGTTTGTGAACAGCTACCGCCGCTTCTCTCTCGCATGGTCTGCACCGACCAACACGCACTGGAGCCGGGAGAACCGCTCCGTGGGTCTGCGTGTGCCGGGCGGTGCCAAGGAAAGCCGCCGCATCGAGAACCGAGTATCGGGCTCCGACGTGAACCCTTATTTCGCCATCGCTGCGTCACTGGCGTGCGGTTATCTCGGCATGAAGGGCGAACTTGAGCCGTCACCGGAGTTCCGTGGTTCCGCGTATGAAGCGCGCGGACGTTCGCTGCCGAGCCACTTCCTTGAAGGCATCAAAAATATGCGCAACAGCACGGCGCTCAAGGAAATCCTCGGTGAAGGGTTTGTGGAAACCTATCTCGACGCCAAGACCATGGAATACGACAGCTATTCCTCCGTCCTGAGCCCATGGGAAACCAAATACCTTCTGCTGACAGTTTAAGAGAGGGCGGTGTAAGAAAAATGAACCAGATCTCCAACCAGACGAAATTCTGGCAGAGCCAGGATGCGGACCACCATCTGCATCCTTTCACCGCCCATCCAACGCTCCGGGGGCGCGGCGTGCGCATGATCACGGGTGCCAAGGGCGTGTATCTGACCGATTCCGAAGGCCACAAGATACTGGACGGCATGGCCGGCCTGTGGTGTACGCAGGTTGGGTACGGGAATGAAGAGATTGTGGAAGCGGCCACCAAAGCAATGCGGGAGCTTTCCTACTATAACCTCTTTTTCATGACCTCGAACCCCTATGCCACGGAACTGGCAGCCCGCGTGGCGGAGAAGACACCTGAGGGGATTTCCCAGGTACTCTTCGCCTGCTCGGGCTCCGAAGCGGTTGATAGCGCCTACAAGCTGATCAAATATTACTGGAACCTCAAGGGCCAGCCCCAGCGCAAGCAGTTCATTGCACGGGAGCGCGCCTACCATGGCTCCACCACGATTGCTGCATCGCTGTCCGGCCTCACCGGCATGCACCCGCAGTTTGACCTCCCGGTGCCCGGCATCCACCACATCGGCCCTACCCCGCACTTCTACAAGTTCGGGGAGGACATGACGGAGGAAGAGTTCACCGACCGCTGCGTACAGGCGCTTGAGGACAAGATTTTGGAACTTGGTCCTGAGAATGTTGCAGCTTTCGTGGGCGAACCGGTCATGGGTGCGGGCGGCATGATGCCACCGCCTGCTGGCTACTGGCCGCGCATTGAGGCTGTGTGCCGCAAATATGGTGTGCTGCTGTGGGCTGATGAGGTTATCACCGGCTGGGGCCGCACCGGCGAATGGTTCGGCAGCCAGTATTTTGGCATCACCCCCGACGTGATGACCATGGCGAAGGGCATGACATCAGGCTACCAGCCGCTGTCTGCCGTCGCCCTTGGCCATGATATCGCGGACGCGATTGCCAAAAGCGATGACGAGATGGTGCACGGCTTCACCTATTCCGGCCACCCGGTGGCTTGCGCCGTTGCGCTCAAGAATATCGAGATCATGGAGCGGAACGGCCTCGTGGGTGAAGCCGCCAAACCGCGCATCGACTATTTCCAGAAGCAACTGGCAACGCTCGCGGACCATCCTCTTGTCGGCCAGGTGCGCTCAGTCGGCCTTCTTGGTGGCCTTGAACTGGTTGAGGACAAGGCAACGAAGACATTCTTCGATCCCTCCCTCGACGTTGGTTTCAAGTGCCGCGAACACTGTTTCAACACCGGCCTCATCATGCGGGCTGTTGGCGACGCCATGATCCTGTGCCCACCGCTTGTCATCAGCAATGACGAGATTGATGAGCTGATCACAAAGGCCCGCCACGCGCTGGACCTGACCGCCAAACAGCTTGGCCGCATGTAAGGAGTTTATCATGACGGAAAAAAACCACGCCTATTGGCAGGCGCAGGCCAAAGCCGCGCCCGTCCGCACCAAGGCATTCATCGACGGTGAATGGATGGATGCCGCCTCCGGCGAGACGTTCGAGACTATCAACCCAGCAACCGGCGACGTGATCGCCCGTATCGCAAGCTGCGACAAGGCGGATGTAGATAAAGCTGTCGCTTCCGCGCGCCGCGCCTTCCGGGAAAGCGGCTGGGCCGACCTGCACCCCACCAAACGTGGGCAACTGATGATTGCCTTCTCAGCCAAGGTGGCAGAACACGCAGATGAGCTGGCCGTCCTTGAAGTGATGGACATGGGCAAGCCCATCGGTGACGCGACAAGCATCGACATCCCAGCCGTTATCAACTGTCTGCGCTGGTACGGCGAAGCCGCCGACAAGGTCATGGACGAAATTGCGCCGACGGACGCGGGCTCCCTCGCTATGGTCACGCGCGAACCCATCGGCGTTGTCGCGGCTGTGGTGCCGTGGAACTTCCCGCTCTTGATGGCGGCATGGAAACTTGGCCCCGCGCTCGCTGCCGGTAACTCGGTTGTGCTAAAGCCCGCTGAACAGTCGCCGCTTTCCGCGCTGCGCCTCGCGGAGCTTGCGGTTGAAGCCGGTATTCCGAAAGGCGTATTCAACGTGGTGCCAGGCCTTGGCCATACCGCAGGTAAAGCGCTTGGTCTCCATATGGACGTTGACGGGCTGGCGTTCACCGGCTCCACACAGGTTGGCAAATATTTCATGGAATATTCGGGCCAGTCGAACCTCAAACGCATCGCGCTTGAGTGTGGCGGCAAAAGCCCGCACATCATCATGGACGACTGCCCAGACCTTGACGCTGCGGCGCAAGCGGCGGCAGGTGCCATCTTCTTCAATCAGGGTGAAGTATGCACTGCGGGGTCGCGCCTGCTTGTCGACAAAAAGATCAAGGACCAGTTTATTGCCAAGCTGCTTGAGGCCGCAAAAAACTGGTTGCCGGGCGACCCGCTTGATCCCAAAACCAACCTTGGCGCCATTGTCGACAAGGAACAGCACAGCCGCATCATGAAGTTCATCGAGACGGCCAAGGCCGAGGGCGGCGCCCTCAAGGCCGGTGGTGCTGTGGCACGCGCAGAATCGGGTGGCTATTTCATATCGCCGACCATCTTTGATGGCATCACGCCCGAGATGACCATCGCACGCGAGGAAATCTTCGGCCCTGTGCTCGCTATCCTCGAATTTGACGGTGAGGAAGAAGCCATTGAGATCGCCAACAATACCATCTACGGTCTCGCAGGCGCAGTCTGGAGCAAGGATATCAGCCGGGCGCACCGCATGGCGCGGGCCATTCAGGCGGGTACGGTCTGGGTCAACTGCTGGGACCCGACCGGCGACCTCTCGATCCCGTTCGGTGGCTACAAGCAGAGCGGCTTCGGGCGAGACAAATCCCTGCATGCCCTCGACAAATATACCAACTTGAAAACCACGTGGGTTCAGCTATAGCAGTTTAAAGGGCGCAGCATCAGGTCTGCGCCCTTTATTGATTGGTTCGAAAGAGACCAAGTCTTGGGGAGAGACTAATATGGAAGCCACTGAGGCCGTTCAAACCACACTGACCCACAGCGGCGCGATCTCGCTGATCCCGACCCTGCTGGTACTTGTCATCGCAATCTGGATCAAACGCCCGATTGAGGCCCTGCTAGCGGGAGCCATCGTTGGCGTCATCATGCTTAATGGTACGGGCGCTGTTGGCGCATTCGCCGACATTGCTCTGCGTACCCTTCAGGATGATGACCTTGCATGGATTATCCTCGTCTGCGGCGGCATGGGGGCCTTGATCGGGCTGTTTGTACGCACGGGCAGCCTGCATGCCTTTATGGACAAGGTGACCGGCGGTGTGAAAACACGCTTCGGTGCGCTGATGGCCACATGGCTCATGGGCGTGGCCCTGTTTGTGGACGATTACCTGAACTCGATCACCGTTGGTGCTGCCATGCGCCGCATCACGGACAAGTTCAAAATCTCGCGCGAGATGCTCGCCTATGTGATTGACAGCACGGCAGCGCCCATCAGCGTGATTATCCCGATTTCCACCTGGGCTGTTTTCTTCGGCACCATCCTTGTTGATGTGGGCCTTGCGGAAGAAGGGCACGGCGTGATGGCCTATATCAGCGGCATCCCCTATATGCTCTACCCCTGGATTGCGGTGATCATGGTACCGCTGATCGCAGCAGGCAAAATTCCGCTCTTTGGCCCGATGAAGGCCGCCGAAGCACGCGCGGCCGCAGGCCACTGCATCCCGCCAGGCGCTGAGCATATTCATAAGGCGCACCTTGCGCTGCAGGAAAAGCCACTGGTGCGGAAGAAGATTTCGCTCTTCCTGCTGCCCATGCTCGCGCTTGTCGGTCTCACCATCTATTTCGACCTGGAGTTCCTGCGCGCCACCATCGCCACACTTGCGCTCACAGTGTTTGCCGTGCTTTCGCTGCGCATCCTTGACATGCATGACACCTTCGACACGCTCATCGAAGGCTTCAAGACGATGATCGAGCCTCTCGCCATCATCTTCTCCGCCTATATGCTCAAAGATGTGAACGGTGCACTTGGCCTGACGTCCTATATCCTTGAGCTTACACAGCCTTTCATGACGGCACAGACGCTGCCTTTCATTGTGTTTGGCGTGATGGGGCTGATCGCCTTCGCCACCGGTTCAAGCTGGGGCATGTTCGTGATCGCGCTGCCGATCATTGCCGAGCTTGCGATCGCGACAGACGCCAATATCCCGCTCATCATCGGGGCCACACTGTCCGCCAGCACCTTCGGCAGCCATGCGTGCCTTTATGCCGATGCAACGGTACTGACCGCGCAAAGTTGCGGCTGTACGTCGATCCAGCACGCGCTGACACAGCTTCCATTTGCTGTGCTTGCTGCGGTTATATCCTTGATTGGCTTCGCCATTCTTGCGTAAGAAGGAGAGTATGAGCAAAAACGACATCAATTTTGACAAGCTCGCGCGCGTAACAGGTGAAACCGCCCAGGAATGGGTTTACCGCGCGCTCCGCTTCGCTGTGATGTCCGGCCAGGTTCAGCCTGGCCGCGCGCTCACCATCCGCGGCATCGCCGATATGCTGAATGTCTCCGCCATGCCGGTGCGGGAGGCGCTCCGGCGCCTCACGTCCGAAGGCGCGCTTGAACTCAAATCCAATCGCCGCATCATGGTGCCGGACCTGTCGCCCGCGAGCCTCGCGGAGCTTCTCGAGTTGCGCATCCTTCTTGAAGTGCATGCAGCCGAACGGGCCCTGCCCTATGTCACGCCCGACAAGCTCAAGGAATTGAACACGCTCAATGATGAGCAGAACCGGGCGTTCGAGGACCCGCAGCCCGAAGGCATCATCATCGGCAACCAAGCCTTCCACCGCGCGCTTTACACCGCCCACCCGCATCCCGTCAGCATGCCGATGATCGAACGCATCTGGCTGCAGCTCGGGCCGCTGCACCGCCTCGCTCTCGCCAACCTCGAGACCCACTATGTGACCGACCGGCATGTGGAAATCATGCAGGCGATCGAGACCCGCAACCCGTTTGGCCTCAAAGCTGCGATTGAAGCGGATATCCGCGATGGGGCGGGCTATATGACCCAGACCGAGCTTCTGGAGCGCTACACCCGCGCAGAAGCCGGGGCACTTGCCATGCCCGGCAAGGAATACATGAAGCGACTGGTCAAAAAGTAACGCGCGCCGCTATTCCACTGGGAAATCAAAATAAGTATCTGGGTATGGCTCGTCTTTGAGTGTGAAATGCCACCATTCAGCCTCATAGGGCTTGAAGCCATGATCAACCATCAGCGACCGCAGGAGCGTGCGGTTCGCGCGCTGCTGCATGTTCACTTTCAAAGAGAGAGCATGTGAGATGGGGCCGAAATAGTCCCATGGGCTACCCATATCGAGCTCAAGGAGCTGTCCCTCTTCCGTATAGGCCGCGATGGTGAGATCGATGGTCGAGCCGCGAGTATGGCCCGATTTTCGTGCGATATAACCCTCGGGCACCAGCTGGTCCTTTGCCACCTCGGGATAATAGCGTGCTTTGGCCACGGTATCGCTCTCATCCTCGGTCCATTCCATGAAGTTGTCGACGGCGCGCTGCGGCCTGTAGGCGTCAAACACCTTGAGGGTAAGGCCGCAGTCGGCCAGCCGTTTCTGGATCAGCTTCAGCCGGTCTGCCGCCTCTCGGCTCATGAAGGCCTTGGGTGCATTATAGCCGTTCACCCGCCGTGCCATGAAATTCTCGTGCCCGGCATAGCGGGCCTCGATCACAATGCCGGGGATATGCTCGGCGAGATCAACAAATCCCTCATGCGCGGGTGCCGCGCCCACAGTATGGCTACCCAGCATCATCATTGTTCCCACAATCGCTCGCCGCATCACGCTTCCCCCCGGTCAGAACAGCCAGACAACCCCGGCAAATGCCCGTGCCTGCACGCGGTCCTCGCGCGCGAATGGGCTTTCAAACGCGTTGTCTTTCAATTTGGACAGCCTGACGCTGCCCTTTAGAAGCCAATTCTTAGCAAGCCTTTGCTCGAGAGACAATTCCGCATGCACGTCATAGACCCCGCCGCCCGGATTATAAGGTGCATATTGCGTGTGTCCTGAGGGCACACCAAAATAGGCCTGCATATAATCGCGCGATCCAATGCTAACGCCGACAAGCGGCACCAGCTTGAATTCCGAGTTCAATTCGAACAGGTAGCCTGCCTCAACTTCGACATTCATGCCGCTTTGGCCCCCACTCACGCCCCAGTAAGCCTCCGCGCTCAGGAACAGTTTGTAGAGGGATGTGCCCGCAAACACACCAAGCTCGAGTGTATCGTCAATGTCATCCGCTTCCGAGAGGCCGCCGCGAATAAGGTCATCGCGCCGCCCGCCCTGTATGCGGCCAATCACACCAGCCCGCAGGAAACGGCGGCTCGTGAGCACGGCACCAAATTTATTGTTCTCGACAAAAAAAGTGTCTTTGTAAGTGACACGCACATCAGCCCGCAGGTTAAACTCATGCGCACCGCTGCCGAGGAAATCTGGGCTCATGATCAGGCCAAGGCCTAGCTGGCCCACCCAGGCGTCCTTGCGGCGCTCGTCATCAACGGGAACGGATTCAATATAGACCGGCTGGCCACTGCGGGTCATGTCGACCTCTTGCGCCAGCACGGTCCTGCTGGCGCCACTCAGGGCAAGAAGGAGGAGGATGTATCGCGTCAGGGCGCAGCCCACTCTTGAGTTCCTGTCTGGCTGGCACGGGGCATGATCTTGTAGGTCACTTCATAGCCAAGATGGTCTGAAAGCTCGCGCCCATCAAGTTTTTCGCTGAAATTGCGTTCGATATGGGTCGCGACGATGCTGTAGCCCGCGGCCTCGCGGAAAAACTGTTTGTCATTGGTGTTATAAAGAACCGCTTCGCGCACCGTATCTGTGCCCAGACGGCAACTGCGGCCCGGGGTCAGGCAGTCTTCCGCCGCATCCACAAGCGGTAGCGCCTTGCGGAAATAGTCGTAGCGTTCAGATTGTCTGGTGTTGAAATCACCGCCGACAATGACCGGCGCGTTCACGCAGAGCTTGTCCATGAACCACGCAAGTGTATCAGTTTGACGCTGGTGGGCGCGCAGAACGTGTCGCGATGGCGCCTTGGCAGAACTGCGTGAATTGAAGTGGGAATTGATGATATCAACCGGGGCGGAAATACCAGGCACCTGCACGCGCGCAAGCAGGATCGCCTTGTTCGACAGGCAATCAATGCCGGCGCACATGTCGCTGTCGAACGCTTTGTGCTGCGCCTCGACAATCGGGAAATCAGAGAGGATATAAAGCCCGCTACCGGTGAATTTCTGCGGGTCGTTGAAGCTGACATAGCTTTTGCGGGTCTGCATCGCCCAGTGCACGCTGCCCTTCTCGGACTGCGCCTTGCGCCCCGGGCCCTTCAGCACATAGCCGTAACCTGTGTTCTCGGCGATCAGGCTCGCATCGGCGTCAAAGGCTTCCTGCAGCAGTACAATTTCCGGCTGACGGCCCGCGGCTCTCCGCTCACGCAATATTTCTGCAATGCGTTCGAAAAGCGGTGTCTTGTTGGATTTGATCGGCGAAGGCAGGCCCTGGATATTATAGGAGAGCACATTAAGGAGGACCGCGCCGGGAGTATTGGCGCCAGAGGCCGCTGTTGTCGCTGCTGTTCCCTGTGTTGCTGATGGCGCATCTACCGTATCCGGTATGTCGCTTGCGAAGGCGGCACCTTGTGCCTGCCCAATCCACAGCAAGCCACCTGCACACAGAATGTCACGAACAGTGAGTTTGACCATCGCGTATCCCCTTTGCCTCCTTCCTTATGACGGTGATCTGTGTGGGTAATATGACAGCTAATTGTCAAAAAAGAGACAACGCTTATGCTTTTGTGACAGATTTTTCGCGAAGGCGGGAAACTGCGACATCCTGCACCGGGCCAGACATCATCCGCGGGAAAAGTGCGGCGGAAAACAAAAAGCCCCGCAACAGATGCGGGGCTTTTTTGTGACTGAGTGGTGATCCCTACGGGACTCGAACCCGTGTTTTCGCCGTGAAAGGGCGACGTCCTAGACCGCTAGACGAAGGGACCATTCAAGCACTCGAATGGTCGTATGGAGATGGTGATCCCTACGGGACTCGAACCCGTGTTTTCGCCGTGAAAGGGCGACGTCCTAGACCGCTAGACGAAGGGACCAGATATCAATCTCCGAAGCGACGGGGGCCTAGATACCGGGGTGTAGCAGCCCGGTCAACACCTTTTTGCATTTTTCTTACGGTGCCCCGATAAGGGATACATCCTCGAGCGTCATTTCGACCTTGCCCGCCCCTGCCCAGGTATCTTTCTTGAGCTTTCCTGCGATGTGGAAGCGCCTGCCGATGCCGGTGCGCAACAGCTGCCCCAAGGCTTCATCCCACTGCCGGAAGGCCATCGCCTTGATGGAACTGCCGTCCTTCGACTTGAAAATGCAGCGCAGATGATTCTGCCCCACGAGATCAGCCTTCAAGAGGTCGACTTCAGGGATGACAAAATTGGGTGTCGGGTTACCTGCACCGAACGGACCAACCGCGTCAATCTGGTCAACAAGCTCAGCCGTCGCACCAGAGAGCGAGACAACGCCGTCCACCTTCAAGGCCCTGCGTTCAAACGCTTTTTCGACCGGTGCCCGCATGAGCGAGCGCAGGAATTCGGTAAATTCCTCGATGCGGTCCGGCGCCATGGTCAGGCCTGCGGCCATCGCGTGGCCGCCGCCCTTGATAATCAGCCCACGCTGCGCGGCTTCAATCACCGCAGCGCCCATATCCACTCCGCTGATCGAGCGGCCCGAGCCCTTGGCTTCACCGCCATCAATCGCCATCACAAATGTGGGCAGACCGTATTTGTCCTTCAGCCGCGAGGCAACGATGCCGATGACACCGGCGTGCCAGCCCTCGCCCGCCGCCACCACAACGGTGTCCGGGCTACCGGCAGCGCCAACGGCGGCTTCCACCTGCTCCATCGCGGCGGTCAGCACCTCGGCCTCAATGGCGCGGCGTTCTTCGTTGTAGCGGTCCAGCTTCTCGGCAATCTGGCGGGCTTCCATGGGGTCATTGCTGGTCAGCAGTTGCGCGCCGAGATAGCTTTCACCTACACGCCCGCCCGCGTTGACGCGCGGACCGAGCACAAAACCTGCATGGTAACAGGTGGGAAGCTCTGACACCCGGCCGACATCGGCAAGGGCTGTCAGCCCGGCATTGTGCCGCTGTGCCATAACCTTGAGGCCCTGTGCCACAAGGGCACGGTTCACACCCACAAGCGGCACCACGTCACACACGGTGCCAAGCGCAACGATGTCGAGCAGCGCCAGAAGGTTCGGCTCCCTGATCTCACCCTTGAAAAAACCCGCTTCCCGAAGCGCACGGTTGAGCGCAATCGTGAGCATGAAAGCCACACCGACTGCGGCCAGTTGGCCAAGGTCGCTTTCATCGTCAAGCCGGTTCGGGTTCACGACCGCCACGGCCTCCGGCAGTGTCGGTTCGGCCTTGTGGTGGTCAACCACGATCACATCAAGCCCTGCGTCCTTGGCCGCCTTCAAGGGCTCGAATGAGAGTGTGCCACAGTCCACCGTGATAACGAGGTCAACCCCGGCCTGGCGCAAGCCCAGAAGGGCTGGTGTATTCGGGCCGTAGCCTTCCACCATACGGTCAGGGATATAGATACGCACTTTTGCGCCAAGGGCGGTCAGATAGCGGTACAGCACCGCGCTTGAGGTAGCGCCGTCCACGTCATAGTCGCCGAAGATGGCGATTTCCTCGTGTGCAGAAAGTGCGCGGGATATGCGCAGCACCGCCTTGTCCATATCCAGGATGATAGACGGGTCCGGCAGGCATTCCTTGAGCGAGGGGTGGTAAAAGGATGCCGCGTCCTCAAGCCCGATGCCGCGGCCCGCAATAAGCTGGCCTACCACCATGGGCACGCCAAGCCGCTCAGCAATAGCTTCGGCAATGCGCGGCACACCGCCCCGCATGACCCATGCCTGACCCAAAGCAGAGCGGCGGACCCCGAGAAGAGGTTCCGCCGCCAGCGTATTTTCAGCCATATGGTTCAAGGCTATCCCTCTACTGGCCCTTTTACTGACGGCCTTCCGGACCATGAACCGCCTGAACGCGGCGGATTGTCTTGGTCTTGGAACGCATGGTCACCGTCTCGGTGGTGTAGCAACCATCTGCCGTGCGGTGCACACCCTGCAACATGGAACCATCGGTCACACCGGTTGCCGCGAAAATAACATCGCCGGACGCGAGGTCCATCAACGCATATTTGCGGTTCAGGTCCTCAATGCCCCATTTGGCAGCGCGGGCGCGTTCGTCATCGTTGCGGAACAGCAGGCGGCCCTGCATCTGGCCACCAATGCAGCGCAGCGCAGCCGCTGCCAGAACACCCTCAGGCGCGCCGCCCGAGCCCATGTAAAGGTCGATGCCGGTCTTGGGGTCGGTCGTCGCGATCACGCCAGCCACGTCACCATCGCCGATCAGGTGAACGCTGCAGCCAAGCTCGCGCAGTTCCTTGATAAGCGCTGCGTGGCGCGGGCGATCAAGCACACAAACGGTCACGTCGCTCGGCTCGCAGCCCTTGGCGGCCGCAACTGCCTTGACGTTTTCACTCGGGCTTTTATCGAGGTCGATAACACCGTCCGGCAGGCCGCCGCCAACGGCGATCTTGTCCATATACACATCCGGTGCGTTCAGCAGGCCACCTTCTGCGGAGATTGCGAGCACCGCGAGCGAGTTCGGCATCGCCTTCGCGCAGATGGTCGTGCCTTCAAGCGGATCCAGCGCGATGTCCACTTTCGGGCCACCGGCGCCAACTTTTTCACCGATATAAAGCATCGGCGCTTCATCACGCTCGCCCTCGCCAATCACAACCGTGCCGTCAATCGGCAGCAGGTTGAAGGCTTTGCGCATGGCTTCCACAGCGGCAGCATCGGCTGCCTTTTCATCGCCGCGGCCCGTCCATTTGCTGGCAGCAATCGCACCGGCTTCGGTCACGCGAACCACTTCGAGAACCAGAATACGGTTCAGATCCTGTGACGACATATGATAGTTCCCCTTGATTAAGCTTCTATTCTTAGCATTGCCGGGGTCTCTAGCACACATTCGAGTTCAGTGAAACGCTTGAGTGAGGCTGCAACAGAAGCTTCAACGACCATGTGGGTTGTCATAATGATATATACACCACCATCGGCTGCACGGCCACGCTGTAGCATGCTTTCGATCGAGACTTTTTCTTCCGCGAGGATTTTGGTGATATCCGCCATCACACCGTGACGGTCTTCAACACGCAGCCGCAGGTAATAGGTGCCCTTGTGCTTGGAAACCGGTACTGGAACGGCTGTCTTGAGCTCACCCGCGGGCACACCAAGACGGGGACCGCCCTGCCCGCGCGCGACATCCACGATATCAGCCATCACCGCAGATGCGGTTGGCCCCTGGCCCGCACCAGCGCCCTCATAAACCGTCTGGCCAACAAAATCGCCATCAACGACCACCGCGTTCGTGGCGTTCATCACACCTGCGAGCGGCGCCGAGATCGGCACCATTGCTGGGTGCACGCGGGTTTCCACGCCCTCATCGGTATGCTGGGCGACACCCAGCAGCTTGATGCGGTAGCCAAGCTCCTTGGCATATTCGATATCGACAGGTGCGATATTGCGGATGCCCTCTGTCGGCAGATTTTCCATGTCCGGCTCTACCCCAAACGCGAGCGAGGCGAGAATCGCCGTCTTGTGTGCGGTGTCGATGCCGTCGATGTCGAACGTCGGGTCGGCTTCCGCGTAGCCAAGGCGCTGCGCGTCCGCAAGCACGTCGTCAAACGCAAGCCCCTCGCGTTCCATACGCGTCAGGATATAGTTGCAGGTGCCGTTCAATATGCCGCGCACAGCCGTGACGTCGTTGCCCACAAGTCCTTCACGCAGGGCCTTGATGATGGGGATGCCGCCAGCGACAGCAGCTTCAAAACGCAGCGGTGCACCGGTTTTCTCAGCCAGTGCCGCAAGCTCCTTGCCGTGCATGGCGATGAGTGCCTTGTTGGCAGTGACAAAACCGATACCGTTGCCGAGCGCTTCGCGCGCCAGCGCAAGTGCGGGGCCATCACTGCCACCAATCAGTTCAACGATCAGGTTGATACCGCTATCCTTGGCGGCCATGTCGACAGCGTTGTCGAACCAGCGGTAGGGCGTCAGGCCCACACCCCTGTCGCGGTTTCTGTCGCGGGCGGAGACACCGCCAATTTCAATTTCCCGTCCGGACCTGGCGGCAATCAGCGCGCCGTGTTTCTCCAAGATTTTAACGACGCCGGCACCCACGGTCCCAAGGCCCGCGATGCCGACGATGATCTTGCCACTCAAGTCCGAATTCATAGATGTCTCCACTCAGTTACGCGTCTCTGCGCGCCTTTGACTAATTACTTCTGATCCTGTTTAGCACGCCACTCGGCAATCAGCTCATCCTTGCGTGACATGAATTTCTTAATGTTCCGGATAGCCTGCCTGATGCGGTGCTCGTTCTCGACAAGACCGATGCGCACAAAGCCTTCGCCGTATTCGCCGAAGCCGATGCCGGGCGCGACCGCGATCTTGGCATGCTCCAGAAGCAGCTTGGAAAACTCCATGCTGCCCATCTCCTTGAAGTCCTCAGGGATTGGTGCCCACGCGAACATGGAGGCCTTCGGGCTCGGGATTTCCCAGCCTGCTGCTGCAAGGCCCTCCACCAGCACGTCACGGCGGCGTTTATAGGTTTCACGGTGCAGGTCAATACAGTCCTGCGGGCCATTGAGCGCGGCCACTGCGGCCACCTGGATGGGCGTGAAGGCACCATAGTCGAGGTAACTTTTCACCCGCGTGAGCGCCGCCACAAGTTCCTTGTTGCCTGCGCCGAAGCCTACGCGCCAGCCAGCCATCGAATAGGTTTTCGACAAGCTGGTAAACTCGATCGCGATATCCTTGGCGCCCGGCACCTGAAGGATCGATGGCGGCGGATTATCGTCAAAATAGATTTCGCAGTAAGCGAGGTCCGAGAGGATCCAGATGCCGTGTTTCTTACAGAAGCCTACGACTTCCTCATAGAAGGCGAGATCAACGACCTCAGCAGTCGGGTTGCCGGGGTAACAGAGGATCACCGCTGTCGGTGTCGGGATGCTATGCTGCACGGCATATTTGAGCTCGGTCAGGAAATCACGGCCCGGCCCCATCGGCAGGTGACGCACTGCGGCCCCTGCAATCATGAAGCCGTAGGGGTGGATCGGAAAGCTCGGGTTCGGTACCAGAATAACGTCGCCCGGCGTCGTGATAGCGGACGCGAGGTTGGCGAGCCCTTCCTTGGAGCCGAGCGTCACAACGGTCTCTGTCTCCGGATCGATATCCACGCCAAAGCGGCGCTTGTAGTAAGCCGCATGCGCACGTCTGAGCCCCGGAATACCGCGGGAGACCGAATAGCCATGTGTCGTTGGCTTATCCACAGTCTCTTTCATCTTGTCGATGATGTGCTGCGGGGTCGGCAGGTCCGGGTTACCCATCCCGAGATCAATGATATCTTCGCCCCTCGCTCGTGCCGCCGCCTTCATCTGGTTCACTTCAGCGAACAGATAAGGAGGCAAGCGCCGGATGCGATAGAAGTCCTGATTACTCATGATAGGGTTTATCCCGAATGAAGGTTGATAATACGTCAGTCTCATTGGCCTAATGGCCCGAGGGATTAGCTCTAAGCGAAATCAAGGGGGGACGCAACGGGATTGCGCAATGATTGGAATGTTTTTTATGCACTTTACGTAATAGAGTTGCGCGACCTGAAACCCCATCACCCCGCCTAGTGGCCGTGAAAAAACAAAAGGCCGGGAAACCCGGCCTGCGTTCAAACTTAGTATGAGGCGAACTCTATTCGATCAGCGCTTCCTGTGCGAGGCGCAGCGCCTTCTCCGCCCGCTCAAGTGCAATGCGGCTGTGGCTGTTGCCTATTCCCGCGATTCGCTCTTTCAGCTCATCGCGGCGCGCCTGAATGGACGCTTTTGCGGTCGCCAGCGCAACCTTGCGCGCGGCCACTGCAGCTTCGGCATGCTCAGCTTCAACAAAGGTGAAATTCATCGGCAACTCAGCGATCTCGACAGCAATTGCCTCGCCGATTTTTTCAAACTTGGCCATGTCTATCTTGGCGAAGGCCTGCTCACCGAGCTCGATACGGTACTTGACATCCTCACGCAGAGCTTCGACCTGAGCTTCGAAGGCTTCTTGCCTGGCTTCACACTCCTGCGTGTCGGAGTGCGTATCGGTATCAGTTTTCTCGTAAGCTGCCTGAACAGGCTCGTCCGCCATATCGAGCACCATGGAGCCAACGCCATCAAACGACGACGGGCGCTCCCCCGCCATCGACGAGGTGCCGACAAGAGCTGCTGAAGTCAGAGCGATGATTACCAAGGGTTTCATTGTCACTTTTCCCGAAGTGCAAGAATCTATGCTCGCAGGATGCTACAATATTACAATTGGCACAAGGCTCAATCAGCAGGCGATCTTCACAAAATAGCGAGGACGGGCCACATCTGCGACACCGTCCTCTCCCACCATGTCAGAATGGTGGCTGGCGGTTCAGTTCTCTTCGGGCGATTCCGGCGCCTTGGGAGCCTCAGCTTCCATCTCGCGGCGACGTTCCTCGAGCTTGCGTTCAAGCCGTTCGCGTTCCCGGCGCAGTTGTTCTTCAGCCCGTTTGAGGCCCTCAAGCTGATGCTCCTCAGCCCGCTCGAGTTCTTCTTTCGCGCGCTCGAGCCCACGCGCGTGTTCTTCGCGCATCTCGGTATCGAACTCAAACTCGAATTCAAGCTCGGACATAGCATCGGCGATATCCTCGCGTGCGTCGGCCAGATCTTCCCTGATCTCGATCCGCATGCGGCCAAGGTCCTTCAGGCTCTCGTGCATATCCGCCAGCGCACCTTCAAGCGCTTCCATCTCGATCTTGCGGAACGCAACGCCGTCGGGCATGTGACCAAAGGCAAAGCTCATATGATTCGACGAGGTTTCCAGCGCCTCCAGAGCATGTTCAAGGCCGCCCTTTGCGGCTTCAAGCGCCTCGCGTTCGTCTTTTTTCTTCGCCTTCTTCAGCCGTTCCTCGACCTTTTCAAGCGCCGTACGGGTTTCCTCAATCGCCTTGAGGCGCGTCTCGTCCCCGTGGCGCACAACGTGGCCATTCTTGGCTACCACCACATGGGGGGTACCGGACTTGATGATGCGGATCTTCTTTTCGGTCTTCTCGACCTGCTTGTCTTCGGCCTCATCACCCGCAGCCATCATGGCGTTGCCAGCCCCGGCTACCGTAAGCGATGCCAGTGACAGACCGGCAACAAACGCCAGACGTTGTTTGAATGTATGGAACTTCTGCATGATTTTACTCCTCGCTTTCGCCGCTTCTTCGCGGCTTTTCTCATATGTGCCGATGACGCTTATGGTGCGCCTTATCACACAATCGTGAGTACAGCCTGTATCGGGAAGCAAGGGAACTGCTAAGCGGCAGAATGTTGGTCTTCTGCGATAAATGGCCGGGATTGAGGGGCAGACCCGCCCGCGTCAGTCCACCGGCAGCAGGAGCGCCGCCACGCGGCGGCCTTCAATGAGCAGCACATTATAGGTTCGGGCCGCAGCCCCCGTATCCATGATGTCATAGCCGATGCCCGCGGCCTCAAGCGCCTGCCGGAAAGCGGAGGGTACAAGCTGCATCCTCTCACCCGTGCCGATCAGCACCAGTTCGGGCTTGTTCTCGGGCATGAAGCCCTTCTCGAAGTCGGCAGCGCTCAGGCTTTTGACATCGGTGGCCGCGACCGGGTAGAAGCCGGCCTCCAGCACAAGGACGCCGCCCTGAACGCGGCGCCCTAACAGGCGAAAGCCGCCATCACCATAGCTTTCCACCAGAAGCATGTCCTCGCTGGACTGTGCCTCAAGTGTTACGCCACCGGATGTGAAGCTTTTGCCTGCCATTTTTACATCTGCTCGAACGGATTGGACGGGCGGGACTTGTCCACTGTCGGGTCGTCTTTTTCGTCCTCGATGATCATGGCCTCGCGGCGCAGGTTGAACATCAGGAGAAGCGGCGACGCGATAAAGATCGAGCTGTAGGTACCGATCACGATGCCCCAGATCATGGCGGCCGTGAAACCCTGGATCGCCGGTCCACCAAGGAAGAACAGGGCAAACAGCGCCAGGAGCGTCGTGAGCGATGTCATCAATGTCCGGCTCAGGGTCTGGTTCAGGGAGAAGTTGATCAACTCATCCATCGGCAATTTGCGGAACTTGCGAATGTTCTCGCGGATGCGGTCATAAACCACCACGGTGTCGTTGAGGCTATAGCCGATAATGGTGAGGATAGCTGCGATGATCGACAGGTTGAATTCCAGCCGGGTGACGGCAAAGAAGCCAACGGTCAAAAGCACGTCGTGCACAAGGGCTACAACCGCACCAAGGCCGAACTGCCACTCGAAGCGGAACCAGATGTAAATCAGGACCGCAATAACAGCGATGGTGACCGCGAGTGTACCGTCGCGCTTGAGCTCTTCCGATACGGTCGGGCTGATGAAATTGCCGTCAAGGAACGTGAGGCCCGGGATGGCCGCAGGCAATTCCTCGCGCACGCGCTGGATAACGGCGCCTTGGGCATCAGCATCGCCCGGTTGGCGCTCGATACGGATCATCGCGTCATCCTGCCGCCCGAACTCGCGGACAGAAGCGCCGACATAGCCCATATCGTTGATTACCTGGCGGACTTCTTCCATCGGCACAGGTTTACCGCCTTCCATCTGAACCTCGACCGAGATCCCGCCCTTGAAATCAATGCCATAGTTCAGGCTTTGAACTGCAAAAAGTGCGATGGAAGCAACCAGAAGGATGGCCGAGAATACAATGGCAACCTTGCGCGCCGCCATGAAGTTGATTTTGGTATTTTCAGGTACGAGACGAAGCAACATCATTCCCTCCCCTTAAATCGGCAGCCGGGCGGGTTGAGCCCGCTTCAGCCAGGTTGCAAGAATGAAGCGCGATAACACGACCGCGGTAAACATGGAGGTCAGGATACCCACGGCAAGCGTAACCGCAAAGCCCTGCACCGGACCCGAGCCAAGCATGTAGAGTACCGCCGCTGCAATAAAGGTCGTGATGTTGGCATCGACGATGGTCGACATTGCCTCACCATAGCCGTGTTCCATCGCGCCAAAGGGTTTGCGACCGTTGGCCTGCTCTTCGCGGATACGCTCAAAGATCAGCACGTTGGCATCCACTGCCATACCGATGGTCAGAACAATGCCCGCAATGCCCGGAAGCGTCAGTGTTGCCTGGAAAAGGCTGAGTGCGCCAAGGATCAGCACAAGGTTGGTCAGCAGCGCCACATTGGCAGCCAGACCAAAGCGGCCATAATAGGCAAGCATGAACACAATCACACCAACAAAACCCACGATGGATGCTGTCTTGCCTGCATCAATGGTTTCCTGACCGAGCGACGGGCCCACTGTGCGCTCGGACAGCACCGAGAGCGGAATGGGCAATGCGCCGGCTTTCAGAAGCGTCGCCAGCTCCTGCGCTTCAGCGGCAGTACCAATATTGGTAATCTGGCCACTACCGGAAAGGATCGGCACCTGAATGGTCGGCGCGGAAATAACCGTGTTGTCGAGCACGATGGCAAACGGGCGGCCCACGTTATCACGCGTGTGGTTACCGAAGCGACGCGCGCCTGCGGTATTGAAAGCAAAGGTGACTGCGGGACGGCCATTCTGGTCATACGCCGCTTTGGCATCCGTCAGGTCGTCACCGGAAACAATGACGCGTTCCTTGATGACAATCTGCCCCGGCCCGTCCGACATCGGCAGTGCGCGTTCGCGTACGCCAAGACGGCCACGGGCGATATCTTCAGGGCTGACATTGGTGTTCACATCATGGAAGCTGAGTTTCGCCGTTTTACCAACAAGGCGCTTGATTTCCTCAGGGTCACCGGCACCGGGCACTTCGAGGACAATACGGTCAGCCCCTTCAACTTGCAGCAAAATCTCTTTGGTGCCGTCAGGGTCAATACGCTTGCGGATAACTTCCATCGCGCGGGAAATGGCGTCGCGCTTCTGCACCTCGATGCCCTGATCGGTCAGGGTCAGGGTGAAAGCGCCGCCTTCACGCGTGAGGGCCACTTCCTGCACACCGCCACCGAGCAGCGCGTTCGTAGCACCAACGGAGTTTTGCGTCAGCGGCAGCAACTCTTTGCGCGCGGCTTCAATCTGGTCCTCCGCCTCGACGCTGAACAGCACACTGCGACCTTCCGTCTGGATGCTGCGGATGCGGAACTCACGGTTATTGTTGCGGATATCGCGAACCTGGTCCGCCAGGTTCTCGAGGCGGGCTTTCACCACATCGTCGGTATCGGCACTATAAAGCAGCCGCACACCGCCGCGCAGGTCAAGGCCAAGGCTCAGGGTCTTGGACGGCATGAAACCCGGCAATTCAGCCCGTTGTTCTTCGCTCAGGAAGTTGGGTACGGCGGCAATCACGCCAAACAGGCACACGGCCAAAATCAAAAGCACTTTCCAGCGCGGAAAGGTCAACATGCGAGGTCCCCTAGACAGACAAGCGCCCGGACCTTGTCAGTCCGGGCTCTTTCATTATTTCTTTTCGTCGGCTGCTACGGCCGGTTCGCCTTTGGCACGAACGTCCGAAAGCGTGCCCTTGATCACACGGACACGAACGCCATCAGCGATCTCGACTTCGATTTCTGCATCGTCGTCTTTCACTTTGGTCACTTTGCCGACAAGGCCGCCAGCGGTCACAACCGTATCGCCACGGCGAACGTTGTTCACCATCTCGCGGTGCGCTTTCATCTTCTTGTTCTGCGGACGCAGGATCAGGAACCAGAAGATAGCAATGATCAGAACGAACGGGAGAAAACTCTCCAGCATGCCAGGCTGTTGCGGTGCTGCCTGCGCGAGTACGGATGAGAATAACATGTGACTAACCTCTTAAAAGACGTGGCTCCCTCAGCCACCCATAGAATTTCTTTGGCCGGACTATAGCTTCATTGCCTTCAAATGCAACAATCACCGTGGTATCAAGCCAAACCTAAATGGGGCCACCTTGAAAGGGATGCAAGACCTTATGACGGAGCAGACGGCAAATAGCGCACTGGTCGCAGCGATGGAACGGCTGGCTTCAGCGCTTGAGGCACAGGCAGTGGGACAAAGCGAAGCACAAGCAAGCCTCACGGACGCCAACGCCTATGTATATGACGCCGAGCAGAAACTGCTGCGCCCGGTCCCTCATGTTTCCGCGCCGAAGCTGGAGTTACTCAAGGGTATCGACCGCGCGAAACGCACGCTCCTTGACAACACGCGCCGGTTTGCAGCCGGTGCGTCGGCCAACAATGCGCTCCTGTGGGGCGCGCGCGGCATGGGCAAATCCACCCTCATCAAGGCTGTGCATGCCGCAGTGGTGGAGGAAAATGCGGGCACCGCGCCAGCGCTTGTGGAAATCCACCGTGAGGATATCGCCGCCCTGCCCAGCCTTCTGGCCAGCATTCGCGAGGCGGAGCGCAATATCATCGTCTACTGCGACGACCTCTCATTCGACAATCCGGACCAGGATTTCAAGGCGCTCAAATCCGTGCTTGAAGGCGGGCTTGAGGGCCGACCGGACAATGTGGTCTTCTATGCCACATCAAACCGCCGCCACCTGCTGCCACGCACCATGATGGACCAGGAAAGCGCCACCGGCATCCATCCGAACGAATCGATGGATGAAACCATCGCGCTTTCTGACCGCTTTGGCCTCTGGCTTGGCTTCCATCCGTGTGATCAGGCGGAATATCTTGCCATGGTGGAGGGCTATCTTGCCGCCTTTGACCTAAAGGGCAATATCGACTGGCGCCCGGCCGCGCTTGAATGGGCAAAAACCCGGGGCAACCGGTCAGGCCGCACAGCATGGCAATTTGTGGTGAATGTGGCGGGCGGCCTTGGCCACAGGATCCGCTTCTGATCAGTCTGCGCTTGCGCGCATCTGGCTGAGGTGCCGGAGTGGATCCAGCGCCTGCCTGCCCTTCCGGATTTCAAAGTGCAGCTGCGGCTCGGAGACACCGCCCGTATTGCCGACCCGCGCGATGACCTGCCCCTTGGAAACCTTGTCCCCCTGCCGCACCAGCAGGCGCTCATTGTGGGCGTAAGCTGTGATCCAACCACCTGAGTGTTTGACCAGAAGCAAGTTGCCGTAGCCCTGCAGCGCATTGGAGGCATAGACCACCACACCAGCGTCTGACGCCTTCACCGGTGTGCCCTGCCGCGCGAGGATGTTGATGCCGTCGTTATGCAGCCCGTCCTGCTTCGGGCCAAAGCGGGAGGCAATGCGCCCGGCAACCGGCCAGTCAAACCCCGTGGAGGAGCGTGGCGGCGGCGTGGTGCTGGGCACCGTGCGGCCCACCGTCTGGCTTGGTGTGACCACACGCGGGCTGACACTGGCGGTTTGTGTGGCACCGCTCGATGCCCCGCCCGGCAGACGCAGCTTTTGGCCCACCGCTAGCGTATAGGGCGGCCGAACGCCATTTTCCTGCATCAGCGCGGATACGGTCACGCCGTAACGGCGGGAAATGCTGTAGCCCGTCTCGCCTTTCGCCACCACATGCACCTGCCCGCTTGGCACCTTCAGGCGCTGGCCGACCGCAAGCGTATAGGGTGCCCGCAGCCGGTTCGTCGACACAAGGTCACGCACCGGAATGTCATAGCGCCGCGAGATGGCATAAAGCGTCTCGCCCTTGCGCACGATATGATCCCCGCCCGCATTCCCGGCGACAGAGGCCTCTGGTGCCTGTTGTGGCGTGGTGGAAGCATACCGCACAGGCGGCGTAGGTTTCACGCGCGGAAGCGGGATTGGCCGGGGCGCATTGCGAACAAAGTTGACTGCAGGCACATCGGCCGGTGCGACCACATAGCCCCCGCTCGAGCATGCGGACAGCAGGAGCAAAAGCCCCGCTCCCAAGCCCAAGTATGGGGATTTCCGCGCCAATTTCATTCCTCCACCCGTCATGAGCCAAAAGATAACGGCATGGCCCGCGCTCGGCAACTGGTGAGTTGTGACTTTGTAACGTTAAGTTTGGGAACCGTAGGTCTAGAGCTCGCAGTCCACCTTGCCGAGCATGCTGCGCCGGGTTTCATGGTGCGTCAGGTCAAGGTGTAGCGGCGTGACGGAAATATAATTCTCGCGCACAGCCTTGAGGTCCGTCTCATGCCCCGGCACGCCCACTTCGCGGCCAAGGCCGAACCAATAGTAGGTGAAACCGCGCGGGTCGACACGTTCCTCGATATTGGTGCCTGTCATTTCGCGCAGGCCCTGCTCGGTCACCTTCACGCCTTTGACCTCACCCGCGGGAATAGCGGGGAAGTTCACGTTCATCAGCACATTTGCGGGCCAGCCAGTCTCAACCAGCCGTTTGATCACCATCGGCGCATGGGTCTCAGCATTGTCCCAGCAGGTTTTGGTGTTGGGACGTGTGCACTGGCTGAGCGCGATGGACGGCACACCGGCAAGCTGGCCTTCCATGGCAACAGACACGGTGCCCGAATAGGTCACATCCTCCGCCATATTGCCACCCCGGTTCACACCGGAGAGGATCAGGGTCGGCTTATGGTCCTTCATGATCTTGTTGATGGCCATCATCACGCAGTCTGTCGGCGTGCCTGACACCGCCCAGCGTTTTTCGTCAAGCTGGCGCAAACGAAGGATACGGGACAGCGTAAGCGAGTGTCCCGCGCCCGACTGTTCTTCTTCGGGTGCCACGACCCACACATCGTCGCTGAACTGACGGGCAATGCGCTCCAGCACTTCAAGGCCGGGCGCATTGATGCCGTCGTCGTTCGATACGAGGATACGGGCGGTTGAGATAGCTGTCATAAGTCTCGCCTTCTGCTTGTCGTTCAGGCGGAAATGACCTCAAGTCCGCCCATATAGGGTTTCAGCACGTCCGGCACACGAATGGTGCCGTCAGCCTGCTGGTAGTTTTCCACCACCGCAATAAGCGTCCGGCCAATCGCAAGGCCGGACCCATTGAGCGTATGGACAAATTTTGTCTGCTTTTCACCTTTCGGGCGGCAACGCATTTTCATGCGACGGGCCTGAAAGTCACCACAGGTCGAACAGCTGGAGATTTCGCGGTAACGACCCTGCCCCGGCAGCCAGACCTCAATGTCATAGGTGCGGCGCGCACCGAAGCCGATATCACCGGTGCAAAGCTTGACGGTACGGAACGGCAGTTCAAGGCGCTTCAGCACCTCTTCCGCGCAGGCGGTCATGCGCTCAAGCTCTTCGTCGGATTTCTCTTCGGTGGTGACGGTGACCATCTCCACCTTCTCGAACTGGTGCTGGCGGATCATGCCGCGTGTATCACGCCCGGCCGACCCAGCTTCCGCGCGGAAACACTGGCTGTGCGCCGTGAAACGCAGCGGCAGGGTTTCCTCGTCCAGAATTTCACCCGAATGCAGGTTGGTGAGCGTCACTTCAGACGTCGGGATCAGCCAATGGTCGGTCGTCGTCTTGAAAGCATCTTCGCCGAACTTCGGCAGTTGGCCGGTGCCCAGAAGCGCCGTGTCACGCACCATCGCGGGCGTGATGACTTCGGTGTAGCCGTGTTCACTTGTGTGCAGGTCCAGCATGAACTGGCCAAGCGCGCGGTGCAGGCGCGCCATACCCGCGGACAGCACGACAAAACGCGCGCCCGAAAGCTTGGCCGCACGCTCGAAGTCCATCATGCCCAGGCTTTCGCCGAGATCGAAGTGTTCCTTGGGTTCAAAATCGAAGCTTGCCGGTGTACCCCAGGTGCGAACCTCGATGTTGTCATCTTCGCTCGCCCCGTCCGGCACATCGTCATAGACCATGTTCGGCAGGCTCATGAGCAGGTTGTTCAGGGTTTCGCCGACCTGACGCTCTTCCTCTTCAAGCTCCGCGAGGCGGGACTTGAGGCCGGCGACTTCATCCATCAGCGCCTGCGCTTCTTCCTCGTTACCCTGCCCTTTGGCGCGGCCGATCAGCTTGGACGCCTCATTGCGGCGCGCCTGCGCACCCTGCGCTTCGGTGAGCAGCGCACGGTGCTTCTCGTCAAGCGCCAGAATGTCGCTCGCGCGGGCTTCTTCACCGCGCCGGTTCAGCGCCGCGTCAAAATCGTCAGGGTTTTCGCGGATGAATTTCAGGTCAAACATAGGACTTCTCGGTCTTTATTCGGCTAGGTGTCTGAGGCCTCGTCCGAGGTCTCAGCCTGTGCCTTTTTGCGTTCCGTTGCTGCGATCAGCAGGATGGAAATTTCATACAGGAGCAGTATGGGAATGCCAAGGGCGATCTGGCTGATGGGGTCTGGCGGCGTCAGGAAAGCAGCCGCAAGGAAAGTGCCCACGATCATATAGCGCCGCTTGGCACGGAGCGAGTCCGCAGACACAATGCCCACCCGCCCCATGAGTGTCAGCGCCACGGGCAGCAGGAAAGCCACGCCAAAACCGAAGATCATCTGCATCACAAGGGAGAGATATTCACTCACCCGCGCCTCAGCTGTGATGGCAATGGCGCCGTCACCCCCCGCCTGTTCAAAGCTCAGAAGAAATTCCCACGCCCAAGGGATCACAAGGAAATAGGCAAGCGACGCCCCCATGGCGAACAGGATGGGGGTCGCAACAAGGAACGGCAGGAAGGCTTTTTTCTCATCCCGGTACAGGCCCGGCGCGACAAACTTCCATATCTGGGTTGCCAGCAGCGGAAAGGTCACGATGAAGGCGGCATAAAGCGCAACCTTCAGGTTGACCGCAAAACCTTCCATCAGCCCGGTGAAGATCATGCGCGCATGTTCCTTGTCACCCTGCGCCTGCATATAGGGCTTGGCAAGAATCTGGAACAGCTCGGACGAGAAATAGAGCCCGATGCCAAAGGCAATACCCATGCCGATCATCACTTTGATGATGCGGGCACGGAGCTCGTTCAGGTGATCAAGAAGCGGGGCGCGGCTGGCATCAACCTCGTCCTCTTCGTCTACAATATCCGGCTTGGCGATTTCATGCGGGGTCATCATTTTTTGTCAGCCCCCTCAGGCTTTTTCTTCTTGATGATCTTGTCCGCGTCTTTGGAGGCTGGCTCTGGCGTCTCGGGCTTCGCGTCCTTGCTCACCCGCTCCTCCGCCATGGCGGCCGCTTCCTCGGATTCCCTGTTTTTCATGATATGGTCGGTGATCTCCTCCGGGCTCATGCCGGGGCGGAGGCCTTCCTGCTTCCTGAGGTCGCGGAAAGGGTCGGTTTCCCGCTCCACCTCGGAGGCGAGCTGGTCGATCCCCTGCCGGAATTCAGAGGACAATTCACGCACGCGGCGTACAAGGCCGCCCGCCGTGCGCAAAAGGCGTGGCAGTTCCTTCGGGCCAACGACGACAAGCGCCAGCACCGCGACTATGAACAATTCCATCGCACCGATATCAAACATGAACGCAGACTCCCGAGCCTAAACGCGTGTCCGCGACCTTATGCGTCGGTCTTGTCTTTTTGGGTCTCAGTTGTTTTCACAACTTCGCCGTCAATCGTCTTCTGGCTCTCGACAGCTTTCGGCGCTTCTTTTTCCTCAGGCGCTTCCATGCCTTCCTTGAGGCCCTTGCGGAAGCTCGTGATGCCCTGTGCGATATCGCCCATCAGGCCCGAGATTTTGCCGCGACCAAAAAGCAGCACGATAAGCAGCACAACAAGTGCAATCTGTAGCCAACCCGGAAACATATTTTTTCTCCCTCTCCCGGCAGTCCCACCGGTTTGTCATACTATCTGGCAATGCGAACGCCCTTTCACAAGGTCAGGCTTCCGCTTGCTCCTCGCTATCGATCCGCGCGCTGCGTTCAGATTCCGCCTCTTCACGCTCAGACCGGGCAATTGCCTCTTCAAGATCAATCTGGCCCTCGGCTTCCGCGATGGCTTTCGCGGGGTCGGGCATACCACCAAGCTTGTCGAGCGCTACATCAACGCTGTCCAAGAGCCCGGCGGCCTTGAGTTCCTGCACACCCGGCAGATCTTTAATGGTCTCGATGCCAAAATGCACCAGAAAATCTTCGGTGGTGCCATATGTCACAGGACGCCCCGGCGTACGCTTGCGCCCCATCATGCGGGCCCAGCCCGCTTCCATCAGCACGTCAAGCGTGCCTTTCGAGATGGAAACACCGCGGATTTCTTCAATCTCGGCGCGGGTGACCGGCTGATGATAGGCGATAATGGCCATGGTTTCCACCGCAGCGCGGGAGAGCTTGCGCGGCTCGTCCACTTCACGGCGCAAGAGGAACGCTAGGTCTTCCGCCGTGCGGAACATAAATTTACCCGCGACCATCACAAGGTTCACACCAGAGGTGGCATAGCTTTCACGGAGCGCTTCGATATGCGCCAGTACGTCCACGCCCTCGCCCACACGCTCGGTGATTTCCTCGACGCTCAGCGGGTTTTCGCTCGCGAACAGGATAGCCTCCACCATGCGGCGGTGCTGCGCACTCGTCTCCGGGCTTACGTCTCTCAGGTCTTCTTCGTTACTCGTCAGCATCAGTCATTCTTTTTGTTGTTGGTGGCGCCGGCATCATCATCGACACGCTGGCGCAGATATATCGGACCAAAGGTTTCCATTTGCCTCAGGTCGGCCTGCCCTGCCTTGGCAAGCTCAAGCGAAGCCGCAAACATGCTCGCAAGCGCCGAACGCCGCAGCCTGTTGTCTTTCAGGTTATTCGGCAGGAAAGTCGACAAGGTCGCCCATGTGAAGGTATCGCCGATCAGGCCTGATAGCCGCTCAATCGCGTCCTCAAGCGCATAAACCGGGCGGCGTTCAATGCGGATTTCGGTGATCGAGTGACGCTGCCGGTTGTCAGCATAGGCGCGCAACAGCTCATAGAGCGTCACATCGTAGGAACCATTCTTCAGAAGCTTCAGCCCTTCGGGTGCACCGCGGCGGAACACATCACGGCCCATGCGGTCCCGCGCCATCAGGCGGGCACCTGCTTCGCGCATTGCTTCAAGGCGTTGCAGGCGCAGTTGCAGGCGGAAGGCAAGTTCTTCAGCCGACGGCTCCTCGTCGTCATCTTCCTTGGGCAACAGCAGCCGGGACTTGAGGTAAGCGAGCCAAGCCGCCATCACAAGGTAGTCCGCCGCAAGCTCAAGCTTCAGCTCCTTCGCCGCGGTCACAAAACGAAGGAACTGCTCGACCAGTTCAAGGATCGAGATTTGTGTGAGGTCAACTTTCTGGGCGCGCGCGAGCGTGAGCAGCACATCAAGCGGCCCTTCAAAGCCGTCCATGTGCAGCACAAGCTGGTCCGGGTCGTCTGTGCCCGGTTTTACGCCCTGAATGTCTTCCTCAAATTCCATCATATCGGCACGCCAACCATGCTCACGACCAGATCCGTCATGAACAGGGTCGGTACTAGGATAATATTCTTCGCAAGGAGAATAATACCCATGAGGATGAAGAATCCATAGGGCGCAATGGAACGGTAGCTTTTTGCCGCCTCGTAGGGCAGCAGTTGCTCGACAATACCGCCACCATCAAGCGGCGGGATCGGCAGCAGGTTGAACACCATGAAAAGGCAATTCATGAAGATGCCATAGTACATAGTGTTGGTGATCCAGTCGTTGCCACCGGCACCAAACCCGATCGAAAACCGCAGCACATAGGCGCAGAAAATGGCGACCACAAGGTTCCCCATGGGCCCGGCAAGCGCCACTATGATCATGTCCCGGCGCATCTTCTTGAAGTAACGCGGCTGGATCATCACCGGTTTGGCGTATCCGATCAGGAAAGGCAGGCTTGCCATCACCGCCACCAGCGGAATGACGACCGTGCCAAGCGGGTCAATGTGCACCAAAGGGTTCAGCGACAGGCGACCCTGCGACTTGGCCGTATTGTCACCAAGCGCATATGCTGCATAGGCGTGCCCCGCTTCGTGCAGGGTTACTGCGAGCAGAAACGGCAGGGCCATGATGCTGAGAAGGTAGATCTTGTCGGCCAGGATGTCCAAAAGCCGTGTCCTTTACACTTAAAACTTTGCCATCAGCGCTTCGTAGCGCGTGCGCAGGTCCGCGCGGTCCGCCATCGGCGCTTGTTCGACATCAGATATGAGGGACGCAATCCGTTTCTCAAGCTTGCCTGAGATAGAATGCGTCACCGCTGCGATAGCCTGCATCTCGTCCATGTTGCCGTTACAGTGCAGCACCAAATCACAGCCCGCAGAGAAAGCTCCTTGTGTGCGCTCCGCAAAGTCACCTGACAGCGCCTTCATCGACAGGTCATCCGACATCAGGATGCCGGTGAAGCCCATCTTCATGCGGATGATACGCCCGATCACCACGCGCGACAGGGTCGCCGGGCGTTTGGGGTCGATATCGCTATAGGTGATATGGGCGGTCATGCCGAAGGCGGCGTCATGCAGCGCGCGGAACGGGATGAAGTCGGTTTTGTCGAGCTCGGCCACCGGCGTATCGACCACCGGCAATGCGAGGTGGCTGTCCACCGATGCGCGGCCATGGCCCGGCATGTGTTTGATCACCGGCAGCACGCCGCCGTCCATCAGGGCATCGACCACGATACGGCCAAAGGCGGCCACAAGGTCTGGATCGCGCGAAAAGGCACGGTCGCCGACTATGGGGTCTGCATCGTCGCGCATCACGTCAAGGACCGGCAGGCAATCCACATTGATGCCCACCCGGCGCAGGTCGTCGGCGATCAGGCGGCAATTGAGCCTGAGCGCACTTGCGGCGAGCGTCGGGTCCTTTTTTGCCATCTCGCCAAAGGTGGCCATGGGCGGGTATTTGCGCCAGTGCGGTTCGCTCATGCGCTGCACACGGCCACCTTCCTGGTCAATCAGGATTGGTACCTTGTGGCGGCCAACACTCTTCTTGAGGTCACTGACAAGCGCGCGGATCTGGTCCGGGCTCTCGCAGTTGCGCTTGAAAAGGATGAAACCCGCAGGTTTCACCCGCTCGAAAAAGCTGCGCTCTTCCTTGGTGAGCGTGGTGCCGGAGCAGCCGAAAATCGCTGGAATCATCGCGCCGCGCCCTCAGGGGTTCACAACAATGCAGGCTTGCTGCTGGGCACGAAGGCCGAGGCAAACCTCATCCGCTGCCGCCCGGGTATCAAGCGGCCCGACACGCAGGCGGTAAAGTGTACGTCCGCCGCTTTGCACTGCTTCATAGGACGGCGTGAGGCCCGAAAGGAAATTGCCGTATTTGCCGCGAATGGCGCGCCATGCTTTTTCCGCCGTCTCTTCGGAGCCGTAAGCACCGAGCTGTACAAGATATCCCTTTGTCTTGGCTGTGGTTTTGGCCGGGGCAGGTTTCTCGGCAGGCTTTTCCTCTGTCTTCACAGGCGCAGCTTCGGTCTTCTTGACCTCGGGCTGGGGCGCAGGTGCCTGTGTCTTTGTTTGTGCCTGTTCCGTCACCTCTTCAGCGATATCGCCAATCGGGTCACTGGAGGCTTCTTCTTCCACGGGGAGACTTTCAACCGGTTCCTCCGCCTCTGGCGCAAGCGTCACCTCGCCCGACGGCATGGTGTCGCCGCTCGCGCGCTCGAACACCTGCTTGTCCTGGTAAGGCACATCCATGCCACCCGGCTCTTCCGGCTTTTCCCGGATCGGGCTGGTATCTGCCGTGATATGGCGTGCGGGTTCACCGGCGCCGCCGTCATAAAGCGCAACAATAACCGCGACAAACAGCGCAACAACCGTGACAGCAACGCCTGCCATGATCCACATCTTCTTGGCCGCGAACATGCCTTGCGGTGCTTCGTCTTCCGGCACAGGCTGCAGCCATGGTGGCACATCGCGCTCTGCGCTCAGGCGGTCCTGGTTGTTTGCTGAATTTCTGTCGTCGCTCATGTTACCGCATTTCCTCCAGCGGCGTGACACCAAGCACCGTAAGCCCGCTTGCAATCACAAGCGCCACGGCGCGCACAAGCGCCATACGGGCTCTGGTCAACGCCTCTTCCCCTTCAATGATGAACCTCAGGCTTGGGTCATCATTGCCCTTATTCCAGAAAGTATGGAACTCCGACGCCAGATCATAAAGGAAAAATGCAATCCGGTGTGGTTCATGTGCTTCGGCTGCCGCCTCAACCATACGCGGCCACGCGAGACACTGTTTGATCATCGCGATCTCGCTATCGGACGCGAGCAGCGACAGTTCAGCGCCTGCGAGGCTCTCATCAGAGGTGTCGAGGGAGGGGAACATGTCCCGCGCCTTGGCCAGCACCGAATGCACCCGGGCATGCGCATATTGCACATAAAAGACCGGGTTGTCCTTCGATTGTTCCATGACTTTCTTGAAGTCGAAATCAAGCGGCGCGTCGTTCTTGCGCGTGAGCATGATGAAGCGTGTCACGCCTGCCCCAACTTCATCCACTACCTCACGAAGTGTGACAAAGTTACCGGCCCGCTTGGACATTTTGAAAGGCTCGCCATCACGGTAGAGCTTCACAAGCTGGCAGAGGCGCACGTCAAGCGAGCCGTCTTCCGACAGCGCCTTTACAGCCGCCTGCATACGCTTCACATAGCCGCCATGGTCAGCGCCCAGCACGTCGATCATCTGGTGATAGCCACGCACGTATTTGTCGTGGTGGTAGGCGATATCCGCCGCGAAATAGGTATATTCGCCCGAGGACTTCTGCAGCGGACGGTCAACGTCGTCACCAAAGTCGGTGGCGCGGAACAGGGTCTGCTCCCGCGGTTCCCAATCGTCCGGCGTTTTGCCCTTTGGGGGCTCAAGCACACCCTCATAGATGTGACCACGGCTCCGCAGCACGTCCACCGCTTCAGGGATACGACCGCTTTCATGCAAGGTGCGCTCAGAGAAGAAGACATCATGCTCGACACCAAGTTGGCGGAGATCCTCGCGGATCATCACCATCATCGCGTCGGAGGCTTCCTTCTTGAAGAGTTCAAGCCACTCGCCTTCCGGGGCATCGAGATACTGCTCGCCATATTTGGCCTTGAGCGCCTCGCCTACCGGCACAAGGTAATCGCCCGGATACAGCCCCTCGGGGATTTCACCAATGTTGCGGCCATGGGCTTCCTGATAGCGCAGGTGCGCAGAACGCGCGAGTGTATCGATCTGGCTACCGGCATCGTTGATGTAATATTCCTTGCAAACGTCAAAGCCTGCCTTGATCAGCAGGTTCGCAAGTGCATCACCAAACACCGCACCGCGCACGTGGCCCACATGCATCGGCCCGGTCGGGTTAGCGGAGACATATTCAACGTTGATCTTCTCACCGCCGCCCATCTGGCTGTCGCCAAAGGACGTACCGGCCTCAAGGATGGACTTAACCTGCCCCTGCCAGAAACCGGCGGCGATGCGCAGGTTGATGAACCCAGGCCCCGCGATCTCGACGGTCTCGACTTCCGCCAGCGCTTCAAGGCCCGGCTTCAACAGTTCCGCGATGTCGCGCGGCTTTTTGCCCGCCTGTTTCGCCAGCACAAGGCCAGCATTGGTGGCAATGTCGCCGTGGCTCGCGTCACGTGGCGGTTCCACCGCGATGTTGGAATAGTCCATGCCGGACGGCAGCTCGCCAGAGGTGGCAAGCGCGTTCAACAGCGTCTCGATAGAACCCCGAAAGTGGGTGAAAACATTCATAGTGATACTCGGTTCAAATCAAACAGTTTTGCATGTTCGCGGAAGGCGAAACGGTCGGTCATGCCAGCGATGAAGTCAGCCACCACACGGGCAGTTTCAGCGGAGTTGCGCTCACCTGCGCGGGCGCTCCATTCCGTCGGCAGGCACTCGGGCTCGGATATATACAGATTGAAAAGGTCGGTGACCACCCTTTTCGCCTTGCTGCCCATGCGGTTCACCAGATAGTGGCGGTACATGCGTTCAAAGAGGAAACCCTTGAGTTCCTTGACCGCCTGCTGCATCTCGTAACCGAAGGAAATTGTCGGCTGGCCCGCGTTGCGGATATCGTCCGGCGTCTTTGGCGCGAGCGCGGTAATACGCTTGCCACTTTCCACCATAAGGTCCGCGACCATGCGGTTGATCAGGCGGCGCACAAGCTCATGGATCATCACATCCTTCGGTGCACCCGGATAGGTCCATTTCACTTCGTCAATGAGCTGCATCACAACCGGAATGCGCTTCAGCTCATCAAGTTCAAAAAGCCCTGCCCGCAGGCCGTCATCAAGATCGTGGCTTGAATAGGCGATATCGTCGGCGAGGGCCGCAATCTGCGCCTCGGCGGAGGCATAAGTATGAATCTCAAGGTCATTTTCCGGCAGATAGTCACGGAAACCGAACGGCAGGTCCGCTGGCGGGTTCTTCGCGTCGATGGGCGCGTCCACGAGCGGACCATTGTGCTTGGCGAGGCCTTCGAGGGTTTCCCACGTCAGATTCAGGCCTTCAAAGGATGCATAACGGTGCTCAAGGCGGGTGAGCAGCCTGAGCGCCTGCGCGTTATGGTCAAACCCGTCATAGCCTTTCATGCATTCATTGAGCACACTTTCACCAATGTGACCGAACGGCGGATGGCCGAGATCATGCGCAAGCGCAAGCGCCTCCGCGAGGTCTTCATTGAGGTGCATGGAGCGCGAGATCGAACGGGCAATCTGCGCCACTTCGAGCGAATGCGTCAGGCGCGTCCGGAAATGGTCGCCCTCGTGATAGACAAAAACCTGGGTCTTGTGCTTGAGGCGGCGGAACGATGACGAGTGGATCACCCGGTCGCGGTCACGCTGGTAACAGCTGCGATTCGGCGTCTCCGGTTCCTTGAACACTCGGCCGCGGGTTTCTGACGGTTTGCAGGCGTAAGACGCAAGCGTGTCCTCATAGCGCGGCAAAGCATCGTTCATATGGTTTCTCCGTGTATCCTGTTGCGCGTTTCGGGCACATTAAAGGCGCCCCTTTTTTTGGGCAACTGTTTGCTGGATTTTTCTTGAGCGCTCTGGCGTCAACGAAAATATTAACAAAGTGTTAACATGACGATTGAGCGTTAATATAGTTTTAACTATGCTGCACGAATGATTGATACTTCTTTCAAGATCGAGGACCGGCTTAGCCTGCAGAAATCCACCTTTCAGGTGGATGTCTTCGATCACTGGCGCGAGATCAGGGGCGACCGCATTTTCCCCGACAAGCGTGACTTTCGTCCGCAAAAATTCCCCAAGTTCCTGTCCCAGATCGCGATGGTCGCGGTTCTGGACGGCAAGAGCTATGAGGACCGGCTGACAGGCGACATGATCATTGAAGTGCTGCGCCTGAGGCAGAATCATGACCGGCTGGTGGCGCCCAGCGACCCGGCCATTCGTAATGTCGTTCACAGCATGCTGGACGCAGCCTCCCTCGCCCTCGCGCCCATGTATTTCAAGGGCCGCTTCTTGCCGCAAAACGCGAGCCCGACTGATTTCAGCGCCCTTGCGCTGCCCTTCTCCCATAATGGCATGGCAGACCTGCTTGATACCGTGATGCTGGCCTTCGACTTCAGCAAACACGGCGCACTCGACCTTCGCCCCATGGAAGGTGTGGGCGCCTGAGGGTGCAAAAGTCGGACACTGCCACGCCCTCGTGAATTGACGCGCCCGCCTCATATCCCTACATATGGTGCGAGAATAACGCCTGCAGGGTCAGGCAAACGACGGACACATTTGAAGCATGAGTGACAAAGCCCCCCCAATCGGCCTTAGTGCCCGCGCCGCCGAGCGCGTGGCAGCGCTGATCGCACAGCAAGGCAACCCGAACCTGAAGCTCAGGCTTTCGGTCTCTGGTGGCGGCTGCAGCGGCTTCCAGTATGGCTTCGACTTTGATGAAGAGCAGAAGGACGATGACATCGTGGTGACACGGGACGGCGTTACCCTGCTGGTGGATGGCACCTCGCTTCTGTACCTCATGGGCTCGGAAGTTGACTTTGTCGAAGACCTTGTCGGTGCATCCTTCCAGGTCAAGAACCCCAATGCCTCGTCGTCTTGCGGCTGCGGCTCCTCCTTCGCTATCTAAAAGGCCCTGACGTCCATGAAAATTGCCACCTTCAACATCAACGGCGTGAAGGCACGCCTGCCGCGTCTCCTTGAATGGCTGGACGAATTTTCACCCGACGTGGCCTGCTTGCAGGAAATCAAGAGCGTGGACGAAAACTTCCCGCGCCTTGAGCTTGAGGACAAGGGCTGGAACGTTGAGACCTTCGGCCAGAAGTCATTCAACGGCGTAGCGCTACTCTCAAAACACCCGATCGAGGACGTGAAACGCGCCCTGCCCGCCCTTGACGGTGGTGACGAGAGTGAGGACGAACAGGCCCGCTATATCGAGGGCACCGTGAAGGGTGTTCGTATTGCGTCCATCTATTTGCCGAACGGCAACCCGCAGCCGGGGCCGAAGTTCGACTACAAGCTTGCCTGGATGGACCGGCTTGCCGCGCGTGCCCGCACCCTGCTGACACTCGAAATGCCCGTTGTGCTGGCGGGCGATTATAACGTCATCCCGCATGACGAGGACTGCCATAACCCCGCCGCATGGGTTGACGATGCCCTCACCCAGCCCGAGAGCCGGGCCAGATTGCGCACGCTGATCAACCTTGGTTACCTTGATGCAATCCGCCAGATCACACCGGTGGGGCCGATGTATAGCTACTGGGATTACCAGCGCGGCGCGTGGCCAAAGGACCACGGCATCCGCATCGACCACCTGCTGCTGTCGCCGCAAGCCGCTGACCTGCTGAAGGACGCACAGGTAGATCGCCTGCCACGAGGCAAGGAAAAAGCCAGCGACCACACCCCTGTATGGGTGGAACTGGACGTTTAATCAGATTCAGGCGTCTACGGTTTCGTAGACCTCACCCTCGCGGTTGTTCTTCGGCTGGCCAAGCTCTTCAAGGCCTGGAGTGATATATTCATCAACCGCCACAATGTGGTTTTTGCTGTCAACATGGACCGCGCGGGAAATGCGGCCCGGCAGGTCGTAGGCTGGCACTTGCTCATAGCCCATGATGATGGCGAGGTCGCCCTTTGAGAACTGGTGCGCCGCCGCACCATTCAGGCAAATCACGCCCGAGCCCTCAGACCCCTCGATGATATAGGTGGTGATACGCTCACCGTTGGTGATGTTCACCACATCCACCGCCGTATGCGGCAACAGGCCCGAGGCCCGCAACAGGATGGGGTCCACGGTGATGGAGCCAACATAATCGAGCTCAGCCCCGGTGACGGTGACGCGGTGCAGTTTGCCGTACATGAAAGTGCGCAGTGCGCCATCGAGATGGGGTTTGCTCATGGGGCCTATCCTTTTCACCATCGGCTGCATACACATCACAGCCGATAGCGCATATGCCCCATGATGCTCCGTGGGTCAAGGACTGGTGAAAGCCCGAAACCACCCTGCCATCCACTTTCAACGCGACGAACTAAGCATTTACCTCTTGCTCTTTACAGAGCCGATAGCGAATACCATGTGCTACGCCAATGGCAAACATGATGAAAATTCCCAAGACCAGATTGAGAATCGTTGCACCAAACATCGACCCCATAAGCCCGGCCAGCGTCGTCGGTACAAGGAGAACGAGATACAGCAGGATCAGTACAACCGCAAAGTCTCCGACATGGGGATGGCTTAGCCCTTCCTCGTCACTTTTCAAGGCAGTCTGGGTCAGGTTGGCGGAGAAGAAGGAATACACCACAGCCCCTGTCACAAGCGATATTATCTGGTTCAACATCCCCGCCCGGGTAGCGGCTGCCATATCTTGACTGACCGACATCGCCAACTGATCGCCAAACCCCTTCGCAAGCCCCAACGCGCTGAAGATACTGATGGCGACAAAACCGACAACACCGATCAACAGGCCGATAAGCAGAAATTTGATGCCGTTGACGAAGGCTGCAGATAGCGCCGCGCTTAGCGGACGCAGACGAGCCTCTTCAAATCCGTACGCCCCCGCGCGAACCCAAAAATTGAAGATATACGCCGTCGTCATCACAATCATGAAAATGAAAACCAGCATCATTGGAACCAAGTGAGCAAGCACCCCGTAGTTTCCTGCCGCGAGCTCCTGAGGGATGCTCACCCCTTCCGCGGGCGAAAGCCCCAATACCGCCATAAATATCATTGAGACAACGCCTGCAAATATACCGACGCCGATCAGCAGCCCGATGGTCTTGAAAAACTCTACTGGTCGCGAAAATGGTAGTGCTAACGACTGTTTGAAAATACTCAGTATCGGAAGCCGTTGCATATATCCCCCTCAAAAATCTCGAATAATTCCAGCAAACGTGAATATATGCACGCTAGCGTAGCGGCGAGGGGATGGAAAGCCCTATCGCTGCCATAGCATGTGAATGATGGGGAACGGTCTGCCTGCATCATCCACCGGGTCACGGCGCACATCCTTGAAACCGCAGATGCGGTAGAAGGCGTGGGCTTGCGGTTGCTGCTCGTTCACCTGCACGGTGACTTCTTCATATTCTGCTTTCATGCGCTCGATGAACTGGCGACCGATACCCCGTCCGTGGGACTGGGGGTCAACAAACAGCGCATCGATGTTGTTGCCGGTGCAGCCCATAAAACCAAGGGGATGGTCATCCGCATTAACATACACATCAAACTCGGCGTTTGGCAGATAGTCATTTTTGACGATGGCCGCGATCTCCGCACGGTCTTCCGCGCTCAGGAAGTGGTGTGTCGCTTCGACAGCGTCGCGCCAGATGTCGAACAGGCGACCGAGGTCGCCTGACTGTGCTTTCCGAAAACTCACTGAAAAATCCTTATTTGAAGCGGGAGACGTCACGCACCGCACCGCGGCTCGCGGAGGTGGTCATGGCGGCATAGGCCTGAAGTGCCTTGGTGACCTTGCGTTTACGTGGGGCCACCGGCTTCCAGGCGTCTGCGCCCTTGGCTTCCATCGCCTCCCGGCGGGCAGCCAGGGTTGCTGCGTCCACCTTCACATTGATGGTGCGGTTCGGGATCGAAATCTCGATGATATCCCCCTCTTCCACAAGGCCGATGGCACCGCCATCTGCCGCCTCTGGGCTGGCATGACCAATGGAAAGGCCGGACGTGCCGCCAGAGAAACGGCCATCGGTCAACAGCGCGCATTCTTTGCCGAGCCCCATGGATTTGAGATAGCTGGTGGGATAGAGCATTTCCTGCATGCCCGGCCCGCCGCGAGGGCCTTCATAGCGGATGATGACCACGTCGCCCGCGACAATCTCACCGCCAAGGATGGCGGCAACCGATGCGTCCTGGCTCTCGAAAATCCGCGCGCGACCAGTGAAATTGAGGATGCTTTCATCCACACCCGCGGTTTTCACGATGCAGCCCTCTTCGGCGATATTGCCAAAGAGCACCGCAAGGCCACCGTCACGGCTGTAGGCATGCTCCGCGTCGCGGATACAGCCAGCCTGCCGGTCAAGGTCAAGTTCCTCATAGCGCTTGGACTGGCTGAACGCCACCTGTGTGGGCACGCGACCGGGGGCCGCGCGGAAGAAGTGATGCAGGTCAGGGTCGTTGCTCAGCCGCACGTCATAGCGGCTGATGGCCTCATTCATCGTGCGGGTATGCACGGTGGTGCATTCGCCGTTGATAAGGCCTGCGCGGTTCAGTTCACCAAGGATGGAGAAGATGCCGCCCGCGCGGTGAACATCCTGAATATGGTATTTCTGCGTGGCGGGTGCGACCTTGCAGAGGTTCGGTACGCGCCGCGACAGGCGGTCAATATCCGCCATGGTGAAGTCGATCTCGCCTTCTTGGGCTGCAGCAAGGATATGCAATACGGTGTTTGTGGACCCGCCCATGGCAATATCCAGCGCCATGGCGTTTTCAAACGCGCCGAAGCTCGCCACATTGCGCGGCAGCACGCTCTGGTCGCCTTCGTCATAGTAGCGTTTGGTGATCTGTACAATCAGCCGCGCCGCGGTCAGGAACAGTTCCTTGCGGTCAGCGTGGGTCGCAAGCGTGGTGCCATTGCCCGGCAGGCTGAGACCAAGGGCTTCCGTGAGGCAGTTCATGCTGTTCGCGGTGAACATACCAGAACATGAACCGCAGGTCGGGCATGCGCTGCGCTCAATCCGCGCGACATCCTCGTCCGAGATATTGGGGTTTGCGGCATCGACCATGGCGTCCACAAGGTCAAGCTTGCGTACTTCACCCTCATAGTCATCTTCACCCGCTTCCATTGGCCCGCCGGAGACGAAGACTGCGGGGATATTGAGCCTGAGCGCCGCCATCAGCATACCGGGGGTGATCTTGTCGCAGTTCGAGATACACACAAGCGCATCCGCACAGTGTGCGTTGGCCATATATTCCACGCTGTCGGCGATAATCTCGCGGCTCGGCAGGCTATAAAGCATGCCGTCGTGGCCCATGGCGATGCCGTCATCAACCGCGATGGTATTGAATTCCTTGGCGATACCGCCCGCGGCTTCAATTTCGCGTGCGACAAGCTGGCCCATGTCCTTCAGGTGCACATGGCCCGGCACAAACTCGGTAAAGCTGTTGGCGACGGCGATAATGGGCTTCCTAAAATCCTCATCCTTCATGCCGGTCGCGCGCCATAGCGCACGGGCACCCGCCATATTGCGGCCATGGGTGGAGGTACGGGAACGATACTCAGGCATTATTGGCTCTCCGGACAGGATATACTTCACACGTCATATTTGGCGCGACCATAGCCGCAGCGCGCGCGACTGTCGATAAGAAATGAAAAGAATCTCAACCTTATTTTGTATTTTAATTTCAAGCAAAGCCATTGCCTGCAAAGGACCGTCAGCCTATAGATGAGGCTTGTTTTCTATGCTTTTAAGGAGCAAATGCCGTGTCCCAAGGCATGATGGAACCCTATGCGGGCCTGATCAGTTTTTTGCGTATGCCTTTTGCGCCGAGTGCCGAAGGCCTCGACATCGCCGTAATGGGCGTGCCCTTTGACCTTGCGACCACGGGCCGCTCCGGCGCGCGCTTCGGCCCGCGCGGCGTGCGGGAAATGTCGCTCACCATGGCGGAATTTCCTTGGGGTGTCTGGCCGTGGGAATATCATTTCCGCGATGAGTTCAAGGTGGCTGACCTTGGCGACGTCACGGGCTTCACCGCCTATACAGACCGCATGATGCCCTGCGTGGAAGAAGCGGCGGACAAAGTGCTTGCCACCGGCGCACAACTCTTGACCATCGGCGGCGACCATTCGATCAGCTATCCGCTATTGCGCGCGCATGCACGCAAACACGGCCCACTCGCGCTCATCCACTTCGATGCACATTCGGACACCTGGACGGACGAAGACCTCAACCACGGTACCATGTTCTACCATGCCATCAAGGAAGGCATCATCGTGCCGGAAAACTCCATCCAGCTCGGCATGCGCACCCCGAACCCGGACAAACATGGCATGCTGGTGCATGACGGGCTTGAGTGCCTGCGCACCCCGGCTGAGGAGATGGCAAAGCGTATCCGTGCCCGTGTTGGTGATCGCCCGGCTTACCTGACCTTCGATATCGACTTCTTTGACCCGGCCTACGCGCCCGCGACCGGCACCCCTGTTGTGGGCGGCCCCAATGTAGCGTACGCGCGCGACGTGCTGCGGGCGCTTCGCGGCATGAACATTGTGGGCGGTGATCAGGTTGAGGTTGCGCCGCACTATGAGGGCCCGGGCCAAATCACGGCACTCGCGGGCGCGACCATCGCCTGCGATATCCTCTATCTGATTGCGGAAGCGCGTAAACAGCGCGGGTAAGTAGATCAAGCGTTTACGGCATCGGTTTCGGTGCCGTAACCAGCCATCAGTCGGCCGAGAAGCCGTAGCGGGACCTGATTTCGCCGCTTTCCTCGAGCGCATTGATGTGCTGGGTGGCATATGACACAAATTCCTCACCGTGATTGCCCGGCCAGCAGGTGAACTGTTCACCAAGGCTCATCAGCACAAAATTCTTGTCCGCGTGATAGGCTTTTTCGCCCGCACGGTCGAAAAATTGCTGCGCGTCGATGGAATAGGAAATCACCACCTGCGCACGCCCGCTCGCGATCAGTGCAAATGCGTCGTCCAATGTGTTGGCATAGAGGATCGACTTCGCGAACGAAAGACGCCGCTGCGCGATGGAGCTGACATGGAGCCCTTCGTCGCCCGCAAGGGTTTTGCCCTTGAGGTCATCCATGCTGTGCACCTTCTCGACACTCTTGGCGGTGTATGCGTGCATCGACAGCCTGTTGAACACGGGCGTCACCAAAAACTCGGACAGTTCCTTGCCGTTATCGCTGTAAAACTTCTCATCCTCTGACGCCATATACATGCAGTCATATTCATGCTGGAAGAAGGCGCGGGTGAACCGCTTGACCGGCAGCATATGCAGCTCAACGCCCACCGGGCTGCCCGCTGCGATCTCCTTATAGAAGTCCCAGTAAGGGCTTGGCTTGTCCTGCTCGAACACACCCTTGATCGCGGGGCCGCCGATACGGATGGCATGGTCCGCGCGTGCAGGAACGACCGCCAAGGCCATCAACCCTGCCATCCCGAACATGCCCGCAAGAACCCGCTTTATCATTCTAGTCAAACCCAAAAACACGTGGTTAGCCACCCTAACCATAAGACTCGAAACGACTCGTAACTATAGCCTTCAGCGAATCGGCTAAAGTGCTACTTTAACTGAGCTTATCAGCAATAAGTTAACGCTCTCTATCCGCCTGTAAAAAGAAAAGCACCCCCGGACGGGAGTGCTTTTCCTGTATCGTTTCGGGGGCGGAGTAACCGCAGCAGCGGTTAGAGCCGCGCCAGCGCTGCTTTCACTTTGGCGGCTTGGGCTTCAAGGTCACTGAGCTGTTCGCGCGCTTCCGCGACCACATGCTCAGGAGCCTTGGCGACGAAGGCCTCGTTACCAAGACGGCCCTTGAGCGCACCCGCTTCCTTCGCCACCTTCTCAAGCGCTTTCTCGAGCCGCGCTTTTTCAGCGTCCAGATCCATCAGGTCGGCGAGCGGGAGATATACGGTTGCTTCATCCACCACCAATTGTGCCGCGCCCTTGCTTTCGGCACTCGTGACCGCTTCGGCTTTTTCAAGCCGCGCGAGGCGGCAGATCATATCCTGGAACTCACCGAGACGGGCCTTGGTCGCTTCGCTCGCGCCCACCACCAGCGCGGTCGCCTTGGCACCTGCCGGCACATTCATCTCGGACCGCGTGGAGCGGATTTCGGTGATGAAGCGGATGAGCCAGTTGACATCGTCACCTGCTGCGTCGGCCGTCTCAGTCACGGTCGGCCACTGAGCGTGGATAAGGTCATAAGGGCGATCGTCACGCGTGGCGTGCCAAAGTTCTTCAGTGATGAACGGCATGAAGGGATGCAGCAGCACAAGGATCTGATCGAGCACCCAACCGGCAACTGTGCGGGTCTCGGCTTTCGCAGCTTCGTCTTCGCCCCAGAAGACCGGCTTGATCAGCTCCACATACCAGTCACAGAAGGTGCCCCACGTGAAGTGGTAGATGGCGTCCGCGCTATCGTTGAAGCGGAATGCATCCAGCGCACGCGTGATCGCCGCTGTGGTTTTAGCCACCTCAGCAATGATCCATTTGTTCACCGCCAAGGTGGCTTCTGGCGCTTCCACGCTGTCGGAACCGGCGATCTCGTTCATCTCGCAGAAGCGCGCCGCGTTCCAGAGCTTGGTTGCGAAGTTGCGGTAACCCTCGACCCGTTTTTCACTGAGCTTGATGTCACGCCCCTGCGCTTCCATCGCCACAAGGGTGAAACGCAGCGCATCCGCGCCGTATTTCTCAATGAACTCGAGCGGGTCAATCACATTGCCCTTGGATTTGGACATCTTGGCGCCGTGTTCATCCCGCACCAGCGCGTGGATATAGACATTCTTGAACGGCACTTCCTTCATGAAGTGGATGCCGGACATCATCATGCGCGCCACCCAGAAGAAGATGATGTCAAAACCCGTGATCAAGGTGCTGTTCGGATAGTATTTTTTGACCGCATCCGTGTCCTCGGGCCAGCCGAGCGTGCTATAGGGCCACATAGCGCTTGAGAACCATGTGTCGAGCACGTCCGGGTCCTGCGTGAGCGTCACGTCAGCGCCAAGCTTGGCGCGTGCGGCCTCGTAAGCTTCTTCCTCGGTTTCTTCCACGAAGACCGTGCCGTCGGGCGCATACCACGCCGGAATACGGTGACCCCACCACAGCTGGCGGCTTACGCACCACGGCTGGATGTTGCGCATCCACTCAAAATAGGTCTTTTCCCAGTTTTTCGGGATGAAGTTGGTTTTGCCGGTCTCAACCGCCTCAATGGCGGGCTTGGCAAGGGTGGCTGCGCCCACATACCACTGTTCCGTGAGCCAAGGCTCGATCACCACGCCGCCACGGTCACCGAACGGTACCATATGGCGGTGCGGCACGACTTTGACGAGGAACCCAGCGGCGTCCATGTCTGCGACAATAGCCTTGCGGGCCTCAAAACGGTCCATGCCGCGGTATTTCTCCGGCGCGTTTTCGTTGATCGCGGCGTCACGGTCGAAGATGTTGATCATCTCAAGGTCGTGGCGCTTGCCGATTTCAAAGTCATTGAAGTCGTGCGCAGGCGTCACCTTGAGGGCACCGGTGCCCTGCTCCGGGTCTGCGTGCTCATCACCCACAATGCGGATCAGCCGCCCCACAAGCGGCAGCTTGACGAACTTGCCAATCAGGTGCTTGTAGCGCTCATCCTCCGGGTGCACGGCAACGGCGGTGTCGCCCAGCATGGTCTCTGGCCGCGTGGTGGCGATTTCAATGAACACACCCTCTTCACCATCAACCGGATAGTTGAAGTGCCAGAAGTTGCCGTCAACTTCCTTCTGCTCCACCTCAAGGTCCGAAATCGCAGTCTTGAGTTTGGGGTCCCAGTTCACAAGGCGCTGGTCCTTGTAAAGCAGCCCCTCCTTGTAGAGCTGGACAAATTTCTTGAGCACGGCTTTGGAGCGCGGCTCGTCCATGGTGAAGGCCTCGCGGCTCCAGTCGCAGCTCGCGCCAAGGCGGCGGAGCTGGCGGGTGATGGCACCGCCTGATTCCGCTTTCCATTCCCACACACGCTCAAGGAAAGCCTCGCGGCCCATGTCCTGGCGGGTGATATTGCTGCCCTCGGCGTCCATCTGGCGCTCAACCACCATCTGCGTGGCGATGCCCGCGTGGTCCGTACCTGGCTGCCACAGCACGTCCTTGCCGCGCAGGCGCTCAAAGCGCACAAGCGTGTCCTGCAGGCTGTTGTCAAGCGCGTGACCCATGTGAAGATTACCGGTGACGTTCGGCGGCGGCATGACGATGACATAAGGCTCCGCCCCTTCGCGCTTGCCACATTCAAACGCGCCTGAGTTTTCCCAATGTTCGTACCATTTGGCTTCGATATCCGCCGGGCTGTATGTCTTTTCGAGCATCTTCTATTCCGTTTTGTCACACTGTGGCCGCGCACACGCGCAGCCCTTCACATTTTTCCGGGCAATCCGGGGCCGCACAATGCACAATTCTGGCACAAAACAAAAGCCCGAACTCGTGCGCAGGGGCACATTTCTGGCTGAAACATGCGCTTTGTGCGCCCACCCATACACCAAAGCGCAATTGGCGCGGCGCACGGGGCCGTGATAGGCTGCTGCCATGGGAAGAATGCAGGCTTTCAACATATGCTTTGTCATCGCACTTTTGCTGTGCGCTTGCACCGCCCTTGCGCAAGCGGATGAAAACCCTGAAGCGCCACCAACGCCCCGTGGCGCCGCCCCGATTGACCTTGTCGACAACCGGGTGCAGGTTCAGCTTGGCGTGGCGGGCGTGCCTGTCACGCTGCTCCTTGATACCGGGGCGTCCACGTCATTACTCTTTGAAACCGATGCCCTGAATGCCGTCGGGCTTACGTTTGGCGAGACCAGAGGCATCAGCTTCCCGGCCTTCGCAAAAGGCGCAACCGGCCATGTGATCGACACTCTCACGCTCACCACAGCGGATGGTTTCAGCTTTGAGGGCAAGAGTGTGCTCTACCTCAGCGCGGCGGAAAGCATCGTCGGCGAACTTGGCCAGAAATTTGGCGGCATCCTGGGCCGCGATTTCCTCAGCCGTTTTGTCGTCGAGATCGTGCCGTCCGAGAGCCTGATGAAAATATATGCGCCCGGCACCAACCTCAGCCGCCAGTACCGCCTCAGCCATGACCTTGTGATGGAGGACGACAGCCCCTACCTCATGCACCGCTTCCGCCTGCCATGGGAACAGTGGCCCACAACCAAGAAACTGCTGCTGGACACGGGATACCCGGGTGGCATCGTGCTCTGGCATGACCGCCACTTTGGCCGTGTTGCGACACCTGAGGAGCAAGTTAGCCTGCGCGCTGAGGGTAAGGGGGTGGTGTTTTTCGGCCTCGTACGCTTCTCGAAACTGCTGTACCGCAACCTGCCGGTCTTTGTCGGGCCGTCGCGTGCCGGGCAGCTTGAAGACCGCGATGGCCTCATTGGTGCCAGCATGTTCCTGCCCTTCCGCTATGTGATCGACCTGCCCGGCGGCAAACTGCTGCTCGACGCGCGCATCAAGTCGCGTGGTATCGGCTACAGCATCAGCAATGAAGTGATCTACACGCCTGGCGATGAGGAATTCATCATCAAGGACCTGCGCTCACGCCCCTCCGCCACGCCCAAGGATGTCTACACGAAGGACAGCACGGAGGTTGTGCCGGAATAACGTTATTCCGGCAAACACACGGTTCAGGCGAGAGACTTATTTGCGGCGGGCGATGCGTGCCACTTCACGCTCAACCGCATCCTGCACGATTGCGGGCAGATGTTCATCCAGCCAGCCCTGCAGCATCGGTTTCAGCATGGCACGCACGAGGCCTTCAAGCGTATTGTCGGCACCATTATAACCCGCAACCATCATCTGGGTGAGATGCGCGAAGCTCTCTGCCGTCCGGGTTTCAACCGGGGGCGAAACGATTGCCTCCGCGTCGCCTGGCATCGCGAGATCGGTCAGCTCGAAGACATCTTCCTCTTCGGGCTCCGGCTCATATACCGGCTCAGGATCGGGTTCCGGCATTGGTTCCGGTTCCGGAATGGGTTCGGGCTCCGGCCAGGGCTCCGGCTCAGGATCGGGTTCCGGCATCGGCTCTGGTTCCGGCTCGAACACAGGCTCCGGTTCGGGCTCAGGATCGGGTTCTGGCTCCGGCTCAGGCTCAGGCTCAGGCGTTTCGTCAAAGGTCTCATCGACCTCTGCTTCTGCCGCCTCTTCCTCCGACTCATCAGAAATGATCCGGCGAATAGACGCCAGGATCTCTTCCATTGTCGGTTCGTCTTCGGATGCGTTATCGCTCATAGACCAGCCAGTATTAGAACTCCCTAGACCACAGGTACCGTTTAGAGAGTCACGTGTCAATAATTCTTAAACTAGCAAAGGAAGTTACGAACAACACGCACAAAAAGCACGGCGCAGGCAAAACCATCACTTTTCCATGAAAAAAGGGGCCAGAAGGCCCCTTTTGCCTGCGAAATGTCGCAGAAATATTAATCGACATCCCAGCCGATGAACTTGTCGTCCACCTTGTCGGTGTATTGGTCCGGGTCATAGCGCGTAACGCCAAGGCCAAGATCCTGCGCGGTCAGGCGACCAGTTGCGGACACGAGGCTGTAGGCGGCCACAAACTCGTCACGCTGTGCACGCACAAGTGCCACGCGCGCGTTCAGGAGTTCCTGCTCGGCGTTCAGTACGTCAAGCGTGGTGCGGGAGCCGACATAAGCTTCCTGACGAACACCCTCAAGCGCGATCTCGCTCGCACGAACCTGGGCTTCAGAAGACGTGATCTGGCCAACGGCCGCGCGGTACTGGTCCCACGCCACGAACACATTTTCCTGCGCCACACGCTCGGCCTGGCGGATTTCCATCATGCGCTGGCTGCGGATCTGCTTGGCGCGGCGGATGTCAGAGTGACGGGCACCACCGGCATAAAGCGGTACGGTAACCTGTACTCCCAAAGAGCGTCGCTCCGTCGCAGAGTTAACCGCTTCAAGGCCATTCTGACCGTTCCGAACACCTGATGTCTCAATGTCGTTCCAGCTTGCCTGAACACCAACTGTCGGTAGCAGCGCACCCTTGGCTTGCTTGACCGAAAAGTCGGCAGCACGCTCGGTGAATTTAGCCGCAATAACCGCCGGGCTCATTTCCATCGCAACTTCAATGGCAGCGTCAAGGTCGACCGGCAGTTGCGGCTTGGCGTTTGGCGTCTCCAGCGTGGCTGGCGGACGGCCGATCACACGCTGATACTGCGCGCGGCTGGCGGCCAGGGTTGCCTGTGCGGTCAGCAGTTGCGACTTGGCACCTTCAAGGCGGGCTTCCGATTGCGCTACGTCCGTGCGGGTGACCTCACCAACGCGGAAACGGTCCTGGCTGGCTTGAAGCTGACGCTCAAGCACCTGCACGTTGTTGGCATTAAGCGCCACAACCGCCTCGTCACGCACCACATTCATATAGGCCGAAACAGCATCCAAGAGGATCTGCTGCTCAACCGACTGCAGTTGCGCACGGCCGGCCAGCACGTTGTTGCGCGCGCCCTTGACCGCGTTACGGTCCTGGAAGCCACGGAATACGTTCAGGCTCGCACTAACGCCATAGTTCTCGCTGGTTCCCGGGAAATTCTGAGTATTTCCGTCTTCATCAGGCGACTTGTCGTTGGTGTCGCCATAAGTGTACTCAGCCTCAAGCGTCGGCAGGAAGCCGGACTTGGCGCGGGAAATACTTTCATCAACGGCACGCAGCGCGGCGCGCTGTGCCATCAGTTGCGGGTTGCTTTCGTAAGCCGCCGCGAGCGCTTCTTCGAGCGTCTCGCCGCTTGCAGCAAATGTCCCCGTAAGCACTGTTGCCATGGCAACCAGTGATACAATCCCCTTTTTCATATGCGTCTCCTTGTTTCCTCGCTGTTGTTTTTATTGGCGGCCAGCTTTTCTCTTCGCCTTTACGCCAAGGGGTCGGTGGTTTTTAGCACCTTTTTAATGTCAACTCCACCCGGGATTGATGCGAGATTGGTATCTCATTCCTCGTGTGGCCTTAAAACACAAAACCTTTTTCTGTCTCGAAACCCGGAAGCGGTTGAATGTTTGCATCGAACAGGTCACGGCCCGAAGCAATCCCGTCTTCCATCGTCACGATATGGGCGCGGCCCTGCCCGTCTTCAAGTTTTACGCACAAAAGGCGGCCACCCTCTTTCAATTGTTTCAGAAGTGCTGCCGGGATCTCTTCAACCGCGCCTTCAAGCATGATCACATCAAACGGGCCCTGCTTGGCCACGCCTGCGGCATGCGCGCCCTGCACGACGGCCGCGTTCATGATCTCGAGGCTCGCGAGTTTCTTCTCAGCCATCGCAACAAGATCAGCGTCCACCTCAAGGCCGACAACAGCGTCTGCGAGGCCGGCGATAACCGCGGTGGAATAACCGGTGGCACACCCGATATCGAGCACCAGATCCTTCGCGCCAATAGCGGCTGCGTTCAGAAGACGGCCAAACACCATCGGCTCCATCAGGTAACGGCCATCGCCAATCGGCAGGTCCTCGTCGACATAGGCGACGGAACGTTTGGCTTTCGGCACAAATTGTTCCCGTGGGATCGCGCGGATAGCCTCGATCACACGCTCGTCATTCATTTCGTTCACACGAAGCTGACAATCGATCATATGGCTGCGGGCGACTGCTGATTCGGTCACGGCTGGAACCCCTATTTCAAAAAACTGACTACGGCTTTGCCGCTTTATAAATAGGCACGCGTCCTTAGGCAACGCGTTTTCATGCAAAAATCACCTAAAGTCAGGGCTTATTGCCACAGCACATGCAGCTGCCCCACATTCTTGCGGCAAGCGGACGCCGCAGCGCGACCGGCTGACGGACACGGCCCCCGCGCCCGCCTCGCGGCTGCTCAACCGAACTCGCTGTCCCGTGGGTCATGCACCGGGAAAGTGCTGGCCGGCAGCTCGGACGGTACGCTCGGCTCATAGACAATCCGGTTCCGGCCCAGCTTTTTCGCGGTATAGAGCGCCTTGTCGGCCCGGCGCAGCGCATCGTCCACGCTCTCGTCCTCTTCCGCCACGTCCGTCACGCCGATGCTGACCGTGAGAGACACCGTCTCGCGCTCGACCAGCGAAACCTGATGACTGATCCGTGTCTTGAGGCGCTGCAACACTTCCATTGCGCCTGCCTGGTCTGTCGCGGGCAGAATAATGCCAAACTCTTCACCGCCAAGACGGCCCAGGGTATCCTCACGCCGCAGGCTGTGTTCACAAATTTCAGCCACATTGGTCAGCACCCGGTCGCCCGCTTCATGGCCGAAGCGGTCGTTGATCGACTTGAAACGGTCGATATCGATGATCGCCACCGACAGATCGGTGCCGTGGCGCTTCATGCGGGCAATCTCGCTCTCCGCCGTATTCATGAAATAGCGGCGGTTGAAACATTTGGTCAGCGGGTCAACGGCGGCAAGATAGGCCAGCTCCTTGTTGGCGGCCTCCAGTTCGCGCCTGCCCCGCACCAGTTCAAGCTGGGTCTTGACCCGCGCGCGCACAATCTCGCGCTCGAACGGCTTCAGGATATAATCCACCGCGCCCAGCGCGAAGCCCGAGGTTTCGTCCTCGGTTTCGGTGTGCAGGCCGGTGATGATGATGATCGGGATATCTTTGGTCGCGTCATCCGCCTTCAGGCGGCGGCAGACTTCAAAACCGTCGATGTCCGGCAGCACGATATCAAGGAGGATCAGGCTCGGCTGTTTGTCAGCCGCAACCTTGAGCGCATCTGCCCCGCGCTCGACAGCGACGATTTTCGCCAGGTCCGAAATGGTGGATTCGAGAAGCTTCGCCATCACGCGAATATCTTCCACGATCAATACCAGGTCTTCCGACATATATTTACTCACCCTTCAAACCCCATCGCACCCGGCGCCAGTATGGCAGGCAAAACTTGGCCCGCGCAACCCCCAAAAGCCGCCAATGTAACCGATTGCGCCCGCGCGGGAACCCAGCCGTGCACCTTCGCACACACACTATGACGCCGTGATGACACAAATGCCGCACGCCTTACAATGTGACAAAGTGACATTGGCGCACCGCACGGCAAAAAGGGCCTTGACCACCCATGGGCGTGGTTCTATACGGTTCGGGCACCACAGAGAGGCGCGGTGGCGGAGTGGTGACGCAGCGGATTGCAAATCCGTGTACACCGGTTCGATTCCGGTCCGCGCCTCCATCTATCTCCCTGACAGCAGACATAGATTTATGCTTTCCCGGGCAAGGTGGCCCGAGCATGTGCACCTTCCGATCCCGTCAAGAACCCCAGTATCCAGAGGCAAACATCGTTCGTGCTTTTGCCGTCATTTCATCGCTATCACGCCTCAGGACGCATGCGATAACCTGAGCGAAACCGCAGGCTTCGGCTATTTTTCCCGGTCCGTGTCAGAAAAATGAAATTAGGGCTTGGCAGGCGAAATTTTTTCGCTATAAAGGCCCCCATCGCGGCGCTGAGGCGCCAACATGAGCATGCTGTTCCCCAGTAGCTCAGCGGTAGAGCAAGCGACTGTTAATCGCTTGGCCGGTGGTTCGAATCCGCCCTGGGGAGCCAATTTTGAGAACCCGGAAGCTTTTTCTTCCGGGTTTTCTGCTTTTTAGCCCCCCTCAATACCGCGGCGTGATGCGCAGGACACCTTCGGGTTTCGGCACCAGATTTTTGGTGTCCCGCAAGCGGTCCGGCCAATCCTTGTCGAGATGGGTCAGGAGTGTATCAATCCGGCGGAAGACCTCAGCCCGCGCGGCCGCCGCGACCGGATCCCTGTAGGACGGCGGCTCGGCCAGAAGCGCCTCAAAGTCCGCCCGGCTGGCTCTCCACTCAGCCGCCGCATCCTCGAACGCTTCCTCAAGCGCTGCATAAAACACAAGGAACCGCCGCCAGCGGTGGTCTTCAAAGTCAAACAGGCTTTTGTCACCCGGCACAGGCAGACCGCCGGTCATCAGGAGGCCGGCACGACGCCCCAGCGCGACAAGCTCGGCAATTGTCTCGGCGGGCATATTGAGGTTGATGCCGCCCTCCTCCGCCTTCAGGTAGACATGCGCGATACGCTCCCGGTAGCCGGGCATGACCGACTGCAGGTTATCCTGCCAGTCCTTGGCGGCGTCAAAGAGCGACATGACAAACGTGCCAATGCCTTCACGCCGCCCGATGCTGAGCCACTGGCCGTCGCCCGCATCCATCGGCAGACGCACCCGGCGTCCGGGCAACTGGTCGTCATAAACATCCAGCGTGATGCCAAAGGTGGGGCGTTTGGGCAGGAAGCTGTCGAAAAAATGGATGGGGAAATTGCTCGAGAGCCCGCCATCGGAGAACAGCACCCGCCGCATGGGCTTGAGCCCGCGCGCGTCCGCAGGCATCGGGTAATCAACCCGGTAAAGCGGCACGGCAGAAATCAGGAACGGGAAACTGAGGCTCATGCGCGCCGCCACCACAAGCGGCAGGCGGGTCGGCCCCGGGAAGCTGTAGAGCTTGCGGCCCTCATATTCCGGCCAGAAGAAGGCCTCGCCCTTCGCCGCGCGTCGGGCCTCGGTTTGCTCAAGCTTCCTCTTACCTTCCGCGACCATATAGTCGACCACATGCGCGGGCACGAGGCGGCGCCACTCGTCAGCGTCGAAATACCAGTTGCGGTCCCCAAGGTAGGGCAGCGCGTGCGGGCGGCGCATGTTGAGGTTGGTGGTCACCGTCTTGAGCGTGATGGGCTTCGCGCCTTCGCCCGGCGGCAGGCGCAGGTCGGCAAACACCAGCGGCGTGCCACCCGGTACCCGCCCGGCGGCCTCGTCAATCAGGTTGGAGAGCCAGTCAGAAAGCGGCGCAACGTCCTCAAGGGGTGTGCCCGAGCCCGGGCAAAGGCCATAATCGCTGGCTTCCAGCCGGGTCTTGAGTCGGAAGGCACCACCGATTGCGCTCACCAGCACCAGAAGCACGAGCGCCGCCAGAATGTTAAGCCCCGCCAGCGCAAGGTCAGCCGCACTCCACAGGCCAAACGGCAGCGAACACAGCTTCATCAGGAGCGGGATAAGCGCCAGCATCGGCAGAATGACCGCCAGCGGTCCGCCACAGGGCACCGCCAGAAGAATAAGTTTCACAGGAAAAAAGGCGCGCGCGACGCGCGATGCATTCTTGCCCGGCTTGGCAAGCAGCGCCATCAGCACACGGAAGAAGCTTTGCATATCGGGCGCAGGCTGGAACAGCTTGGCAAGGTCGGTCTTGAGCATATCCGGCAGGCGGCGCAGCACCGCAAAACCCTTGCTCGCTGCCGCACCTTGCTGCGGCGTGGCTCCCTCGCCATACTGGGCGGCCGCGGTCACCACCGCCGCAATCGCACCCGCCGACGTACCGCCGATACAGCGGAAGCGGTAGCTTTTACTCAGCTCCAGAATCGCCTCTGGATAGACGACACCGGACGTGATGCCGCCTTTCATGATGATATCGCATTCGCGTGTGCCGCCTGCCATCACCCTCTCCTTTTCCCTGTATGATTGTACTTTACAATGGAACGGAAAAAATGACCATCACGAGGATGGCACTGATTTATCTGCGTTAAAGCAGCGAGACCGCAAACTGCCGCCCAACCGGTCGGATGCGGCAGCCTCTCGCATAGGTTTTCTTTTGCGTATCGTTGCACAGCTCCGCGAAAACACGCGATACATCTGCAACACTCCTGCGGCCAAAAAGCCACAAATAGCCCTTTCGCGCGGCAATTTTCCTTGTTTCCGCCGCAATTTACCGCTAATCCAGCAAAGATTGTTTCAAGTGGCACCCCCCAGTGCCGGTCAAATTCATACGACCTCACGAATTGTAAGGTGAAAAATATGCGCAAGATTCTGATTCCCCTGCTGCTCGGTACCGTGTCGACCGCGGCGCTTGCTGACGACCATCTCTATGGTGGCTTCGAAGCGGGCCTGACCGGCTCCAGCAGCACCGAAATCGAAAAAACCACCACGGGCCTCGACCTCGAAGACGACAAGAAGCTGGGCGGCATGCTTGGCCTCTACTTCGGCAAGGCCATGGGCCGCTGGCGCGTCGAGGGCGAGTTCGCCGTTCGCAAGAACCGCTTTGATGAAATCGAGGTCACGAACGGTGGCAACATCGGTCTCCCGCTCGGCGAGCGCGATGCATCGGGCAACATCAAGTCCACGTCGCTGATGGCAAACGCCTGGTACCAGCTTGCTGGCAACGACGACTGGAAGCTGTTTGCAGGCCTTGGCCTTGGTGCCGCCAATGTTGATGTCAACACCCTCCGGAACGGCCCGAACCGCCTCATCATGAACGACAGTGGCTGGACCCCGGCTGGTCAGGGCATGGTACAGTTGATCAAGGAATTTGAAGGCGGCATGGAACTGGGTGTGGGTGCACGTCATTTCCGCACCTTCGACAACAACATGACCACCGCTGACGGCAATGCCGGTTACGCCATGCGCAACAACGAAGTGTTTGTGCGCCTGGGCTGGAAATTCGGCGCGGACGAGCCGAAACGTGCCGAGCCGGCACCGGTTGCCCGCCCTGAGCCGAAGCCGCAGCCTGTCGTGACCGAACCAGTCAAGGAAGAACCGAAGCCGGAACCGAAGCCGGTCGCGCTGCCGGGTCCGTTCATGGTCTTCTTCGACTTTGACAAATCCACCATCACGCCGGATGCAGCCCGCATCATCAGCGAAGCCGCAAAAGCCTTCAAGGAGCACAAGGTTGTGCGCCTTGTTGCAACCGGCCACGCTGACCGCGCCGGTACGGACGCGTACAACATGCGCCTCTCCCAGCGTCGCGCAGACGCTGTGAAAGCGGCACTGGTTGCAGAAGGCGTTGACGCCGATGCCATCATGACCGCCGCAAAAGGCGAGAGCGACCCGCTCGTGCCGACCGGCGACGGTGTGCGTGAGCCGCAAAACCGCCGCGCGGAAATCGTGCTCAAGCGCTAGGCTTGCGTGAAGGGTCCGGTCATGGCCGGGCCCACACCAGGAATACAAAAGGCCAGCCCATCCGGGTTGGCCTTTTTCTTTGAGGGAGTGCCGCGATGTCCTACCGCAAGGTCGCCGGGCCCATGCGGTTTTCCCCGAGCACCATGGCGGTGTCGGCACACATGCCGCGGGGCGGGCTATAGTCAATCGGCATCAGGTCGAGGCCGTCAAGCGGGTTGGCCAGCTCCACCATGAAAACGGCGGAAAGTGCCGCTTCCTCGCAGAAATTCTCCACCTTGTGGCTTGCGAGCGAAATACGGTTGGCGAGGTTGGTGGTGTAATTGTCGATAGTGATGCGGGTGGCGCGGGCGAGATATTGCTCCACCGGCGCGCGGCTGGCCTGGATCGATTTGCGGTGAATGAGCACAAAGGCGTTATAGAGCCCCGGGAAACCGTTGCCCCGGTCGCGGCACTGAAGCGCGGCGACCCTCAGTTGCATGTCAAGGAAACGGACCTGATCCGCCCGCAACTCTTCCACCGTCACGCAAGCGGTTGCAACCGATGACGACATGGTGGCAGCGACAAGCGCCGCCCCAAATAGTTTCTGTAACCGCCTCATGGTCATGTCCCCACATTCCGCGATAGGTACCCTGGCAGCATAACAGGCCAACCACGGCACAGATTTGGCACAGATTTACCCAAAAACCGCGTTTTTGCTGCACATATCCTGCACACTTTCTGCACACACCATGCACAGTTCTTCGCAGCTTCCGGGCGTCTGAAAAGACTATAACATGCTAGTCTGAAAAAAACATGAACAAGAAGGACCGGAGCGATTTTGCGCCCTGGCCCTTCATGATAAAATCCCGACAAGCCCTTATTTTGACTTGATAAATTCACGCACATCCCGGGCCACCGCCTCAAGGGACGGCTGGTGCAGATACATCATATGCCCCGCTTCATAATAGGTCATTGTGACCCGGCTCATATCAATGCCATGCCGCCAGAAGGTATATTCCGCGTCAAAAAACGGTGTGGCAAAATCATAATAACCGGACGCCACCATCACCCGTAAGCTTTTGTTTTCACGCATGGTTTGTGCGAGGTCCGGGGCGGTGTTCACATATTCCGGTTCATAATATCCTTCCGGCTCCCTGACCCAGACCCACTCGCGCCCGACCTCGGGCCCGGAGATGAAATAGGGTCGGTCGATCTCCACTTTCAGCTCGTCGCGCAGATAGCTGTGAAGCGCCGCGGAATAGGCGCCAGAGATGGCCGCACTGCCTGCATCCGTGCGGGGACTATCGGCAGTATCGTCAATCTCATCAAGCACATAGCGGCTGTCGAGGCGGCCAACGGCCAGCCCTTCATCACGCATCAGCTCCTTGACAAAACGCCCGCCAAGCACCCTCAGGTTCGCGCGTTTCACATAGGCCACATCGAGCCCGAGATAGCCTGCGAGCTTTGTCGCCACGCGCTCAAACTCGGCCTCACTGAGGCTCGAACCCTTGAAAAGCGCCGGCAGATACTCGTCCATCGCAAACGCCCGCACTTCCTTGAGATAATCCTCAAGGCTGCCCTTTTTCTCCACCTTGCCGTGATACCAGGCGGTCGCGGCTTCGGTGGGAAGATAGGTCACGAAGGCAACCAGATTGTCCGGGAACGGCGAGCTGCCGGTATAGTCAAGTGCCTGGGAAATAAGGATAAGTCCGTTCACCCTGAGCGGCTCCGGCCCATCCTCGAGATAGGGCATCACGGCGGCTGCCCGCGTGGTGCCGAAGCTTTCGCCCATGATATAGATCGGCGTATTCCAACGCCCGTTCGCCCGCACCCATTCGCGGATGATCTGCGCGACGGTCCGTGCATCCTCCGCGAGGCCATATACATCTTCCGGCTTGCCCTTGCCCGCGAGGCGGCTATAGCCGGTGCCAATCGGGTCAATCATCACGATGTCACTGATATCAATCAGGGAATGCGGATTGTCTTCAAGTTTGTAGGGCGCGTGACCAGCATCCTCAGCGTCGCTCGGCACCACCACACGCTTGGGGCCCACAAGCCCCATATGCAGCCAGACCGAGGATGAGCCCGGGCCGCCGTTGAACACAAAAGTGACCGGTCGCTTCTTGCCGTCCCCCGCCAGATAGGCGGTCGTGACAGCATCTGCATACACATCCCCGTTTTCTTTCCGGAGCGTCAGGTTCGAGACCACCGCCTTATAGTCGGTCCTGGTGCCCGCAAAGGTGCCTTTGTGACTGGTCTCGATCCGCATCGGCTCCGGAACCGGAAGGCCCTTGCCCTCCTCCTCTTCACCACCGAATGCCATCCCCGAACTTGCAGCCAGCATGGCACCAAGCGCCAACGGCTTCATCAAAGCTCTCATCTTCACCCTTGATCCCCTTTTGTGGACTGAACGCGTCCTAGCCTAACGCCGTCGCGCAGGCTTGCAAGCCTTTCACGACAACATGATAATTTTCGCGGCGGACCAAAAAAACAAATCATTACAATGGCTAACGCAAGACGGCCGAACACATGCGAAGGCATATGCGAGAATTCTTTCTTGCCTTGAGGGCAGAAAAGCTTAAGCCTAAGCCCAAAATAATTGAGGGGTGTCCCCGGGGAGAGAACACACCATGTTAGCCGCCTGGTTTAAAATCACTTTATGGAAACGCATCATGGCGATGCTGGTGCTTGGCGTCGCCTTCGGCGTGATCGCTGGCGAAAACGCCATGGCGATCAGCTGGATGGGCGACATTTTCCTGCGCCTTATCCGCATGATCGTGGTGCCACTTGTCTTTATCACGCTTGTATCCGGCGTTGTCGCCATGGGCGACCCGAAACGCCTTGGCTCGCTCGGCATCAAGACGCTGTCGCTTTATATTGGCACAACACTGGTTGCCATCACCATTGGCCTTGTGCTGGCCGCCATCATCCAGCCGGGTGTCGGCGTTGATCTCGCGGGTGCTGAAGCCAAAGGCCTCGCCGAAGCGCAGTCGCTCAAGGACCGCTTGCTGACCATTATCCCGATCAATCCGGTCGCCGCACTCGTTGAAGGCAACATGCTTGCCATCATCTTCTTCGCGCTGCTGCTGGGCACCGGGGTGCTGCTCACAGGCAAGAAGGGTAAACCGCTGGCGGAGCTCTTTGATTCCGGCTCGGAAGTGATGCTGAAGATCACCCATCTTGTGATGGAAGTCGCGCCCTTCGGTGTGTTTGCCCTGATCGCGGGCACCGTGGGCCAAGGCGGCATCGGGCTTCTGCTTGACGTCCTGCCACTGGTGATAACCTTCCTGTCTGCGTGTCTGATCCATGTGGTTGTCACCCATGGCGGCATCATCAAGTTCTTGCTCAAACTGCCCGCAGGCCGTTTCTTCCGCAATGTCACCAGCGCACAATTGGTGGCTTTCTCGACCTCGTCTTCCTCTGGCACCTTGCCGGTGACCATGACGGTCGCGGAAGAAAACCTCGGCGTACCAAAGTCGATCGCAAGCTCGGTACTGCCGCTTGGTGCCACCATCAACATGGATGGCTCGGCTATTTATGTGGGTATCCTTGCGGTGTTTGCGGCCCAAGCCCTCGGTGTTGACATGGGCATTGCCGAATACCTGCTGGTGGCGCTCTCGGCGACGCTGGTGTCGATCGGCACGGCTGCAGTGCCTTCTGCCTCGCTGTTCCTCCTGGCGACCGTGATGTCCGTGCTGGGTATCGATGACGCACAAACCTTCATCATCGTCGGTTTTGTATTCCCGTTTGACCGCCCGCTCGACATGATCCGCACGGTGGTGAACGTCACGGGCGACCTTGCCGTCGGTACCGCTGTCGCCAAGTGGGAAGGCGAACTCAACGAGAAGGTCTTCTGCGGCGAACCGCAAGACTGACCGCCCGCTAAGGTTTTTTCTTATCATTCCGACTGCCGGGTGCTATAGGGCGCCCGGCAGTTTTGTTTTATAAGAGTGACATGATGGAAACGCAGAAAAAGGCAGTAGTGCTCCTCTCCGGTGGTCTCGACAGCGCGACGGTGATCGCCATCGCGCGCGACCAGGGTTTTGATGTGCACGCAATCTCGTTCCGCTATGGCCAGCGCCACAGCGTTGAGCTGACGGCGGCGGACCGCGTTGCCAAATATCTTGGCGTGCGCGAGCACAAAACCGCGGAGATCGACCTGCGCCTGTTTGGCGGCAGCGCGCTGACGGCAGATATCGATGTACCCAAGGACCGCTCGGACGATGACATGAGCCATGATATCCCGGTCACTTATGTACCTGCACGCAATACGATTTTCCTGTCCTTCGCCCTCGCCTACGCGGAAGTGATTGGCGCGAAGGATATTTTTATCGGCGTGAACGCGCTGGATTATTCCGGCTACCCCGATTGCCGCCCCGATTATATCGCGGCCTATGAGAAGATGGCGAACCTCGCCACCAAGGCAGGTGTGACGGACGATGAGAAAATCCGCATCGGCACCCCGCTCATAGACATGACCAAAGCTGAGATCGTATCGGTCGGCACCAAACTGGGTGTGGACTATTCCATGACTATAAGCTGCTATGACCCGGACACGGAAGGCCGCGCCTGTGGCCACTGCGATAGCTGCCAGTTGCGCGCGAAGGGCTTCAAGGAAGCGGGGCTCGCGGACCCGACGATCTACCAGGATTAAGACGCACGATGGTCTATACGGTCAAAGAGATGTTCTACACGTTGCAGGGAGAAGGCGCGAATGCGGGCCGCCCCGCCGTGTTCTGCCGTTTTGCCGGCTGTAATCTCTGGACCGGGCTTGAGCGTGACCGCGCCAAGGCCATCTGCCAATTTTGCGACACCGACTTTATCGGCACCGACGGCGAAGGGGGCGGCAAGTTCAAGAGCGCCGAAGACCTCGCCGCCGCGGTCAAGGCCCTGTGGCCTTTCGGTGCGGGTGGTGTGCCGCTTGTGGTGTGCACGGGTGGTGAGCCTCTACTGCAGCTCGACGACGCATGTATCAAAGCCTTTCATGACGCAGGCTTCGAGATCGCAGTCGAGAGCAACGGCACGGTGATGCCGCCAGAGGGCATCGACTGGCTGTGCATCAGCCCCAAAATCGGCTCCGAGATGATTGTGACCAAGGGCGAAGAACTGAAGCTCGTGTACCCGCAAGCAGGTGGTGAGCCAGCGCAGTTCGAGCATCTGGACTTCGAGCATTTTTTCCTGCAGCCGATGGACAGCCCCACGCAGGCTCAGAATACTGCCGCAGCCGTAGACTACTGCAAGGCGCACCCCAAATGGCGCCTCAGTGTGCAGACGCACAAATTTGTCGGCATTCCCTGAGCCTTAGCCTTCAAGCAGGAACGACAGCCGTTCATCGGTTTTCTTCGGGCTGAACTGGATCACCTCCGGCGTAACAATCCCTTCCGCAACAAACGGATCCGCGTTCACGCGCTTCTCAAGTGCCTTCAGGTCACCTTCCTGCACCAGCAAGACGCCGCCCGGTCCGGGCTCCAGGTTGCCGACGGCGAGGAAAGCGCCATCCACAAAACCTTGTTTGATCCAAGCATTATGGCCTTCCATGAATGCGGCGGCTTTCGTGCGGTCACCGGTCATCCGTAGGGTTACGATAAACATGGTTGATATCTCCTTCGCTGTCGCCACTTCGGGCCGTGGCGCTCGGAGATATATGATCACAGCGCTGCTGACAGCTCGTGTCAGCAGCCTTTATTTCAGGACAAGCGTGCCTTGAGGGCGGCGTGCAGGCGTGGGCCAAGCTCAGGCCCCTGCAGCGGGTAGAGGAAAGGCTCCACCAGTTCCATTTCCATCAGCACAAGGCCGCCGTCGTCTGCTCGCACCATATCGATGCGAGCATAAAGCGGTGTCTCGTCACAGGCGACCAGCACTGATTTGGCAGCCGCAATATCGGCTTCGCTTGGCTCAATCGGTGTTTCAACGCCGCCGTAGCAGGACTGGATGCGATAGTCGCCGTCCGCTGCAGTCTTGAGGAGCGCGTGGGAAAACTCACCACCAATGAAAATGAAGCTAAGCTCCCCTTCCGCGAGGATCGACGGCATGAAAGGCTGGACCATCATGGCGTGCGGCATCTCAGGCACCGGCTCGCCGCGCACGAGCTTGTGCTGGCCTTCAGCCCCTGCCCCCACCTGCCGTTTGGCGATCAGCGTGTCGGCACCGAAGCTGTCAAACGCCTCAGCAATGGCGTCTGGCGTTACCTTGTCCATCCAGAGGGTCGGAATAAGGCGGACGCCCTTGTCACCAAGGTCGCGCAGGTAGCGTTTGTCGGTATTCCAGCCGATGAGCGCGCGTGAATTGAAGACCGGGATATGGGCCTCAATCGCCTCAAGCGCCTTCAGGAAAGCCGACAGATTGTTCTGATAGTCCCACGTGGTGCCAATAAGGGCGGCATCAAACTGCGACCAGTCCACATCCGCATCATCCCAGGAAACGTCCGTCACCTTGTCGCCATGCGCCACAAAGGCCGGGCGAAGACAATCCATCATCTGGTCATGCTCAAAGGCGTCGACACGGCGATTGGGGGAGCCGGGCAACGTGACCCGGCAGGCAAGATAGGCGAGATGCATGATGGTGGCGCTCCCTAGCCGCGGCCGCGGTACGTTGGCACACCCTGATCCGGAATCCAGACACCTTCAGGCGCGGTACCGGTCTGGAAGAATACGTCAATCGGGATACCGCCACGTGGGTACCAGTAGCCACCGAACCTGAGCCACTTGGGCTTCATCTCTTCCACCAGCCGCTCCGCAATACCCACGGTGCAGTCTTCATGGAAGGCGGCGTGGTTGCGGAAGGATTGCAGGAAAAGCTTCAGGCTCTTGCTCTCGACCAGCGTTTCGCCGGGCACATAGTCCAGCACCAGATGGGCAAAATCCGGCTGTCCCGTTACGGGACACAAAGATGTGAACTCGGGGCAGGTGAAACGCACCAGATAATCCACGCCAGGCCGCGGATTCGGTACATACTCCAAGACTGCCTCTTCCGGCGTTTGCGGCGCATCCACCTTCGAGCCAAGTTGGCCAAGCCCTTGATAAATCTCTTTGCCCATCACACATATCCTGAAAGAAAACACTTAGCCCTGCCTATGCGACGGAGGGGCGGTTTTGTCAAAGATTTTCCGCGAAAAAGCGCGGAATTGTCCAGCAATCCCTTCCGCGCAGGCGCATTAACTTTTGTAAGAAAATTACCAAAACATTAATGTTTTTGTATTTTTAGTTCAGCATTTGTTAATGCGCACCGTGTAGAGTGAGCATCAATGGGGTCAAGAAGTGACCTCGCCGACTGAAAGTAGCGTTAAGGACCGTAACAGGAATAGTCGGCAAAAGGAGAAGAACAATGGCACAAGCACCTGTACATAAAGCACGCTTTGCTCCCGGGACCGTGGTACGCCACCGCCGTTTCGGTTATCGCGGCCTCATTTTCGATGTGGATGCGATGTATAGCCAGTCTCCTGAATGGTATGACGTCATGGCTAGCTCGCACCCGCCGAAAGATCGGCCCTGGTATCACGTCCTTGTGGACGGCGAGACCCACACCACCTATGTGGCGGAAGACAATCTTGAGGTTTGCACCGAAACCGAAGAGTTTGAGCACCCGCTCCTGAGGCAGCTGTTTACAGCGCAGGCTGGTGGCGATTTTGCGAGCCGTCATGTGGTGAACTGACCGCGTTCACCCGGTAAGAGATTTAGTGACCCGAGCCCCCAGGCCGACAAATGACCCCAGAGTTCCGGGGATGAGTAGGTGAAGGCGTCTGTCCCCCAGGGCAGGCGCCTTCATCATTCTTTAGTAATAAAACCATGCACTTGAGTTCTAAAACCATGCGCCTAAAGCGCTCCAGCCATGACAAAAACGCAAGCCTGCCATGCCATATGCCCCGTTGCGTCGCGCTCTGCCACACAATAGGGTTACCCCTTTCTGACAGGAACAGGAAAAAGATATGACACACTTTCCGCTGGTTTCGACGGAATGGCTGGCGTCCCGCCTTGGTGACCCGAGCATTATCCCGGTTGACGCATCCTGGCATATGCCGGATGCAGGCCGGGATGCCGAGAAAGAATATCGGCAGGCCCACATTCCCGGCGCGGTGTTTTTCGATATTGACGAAAACTCCCACAAGGCTTCCACGCTCCCCCATACAATCCCGCGTGTTGACCAGTTCGAGAAATCGGTCCGCGCCCTTGGAATTGCGAATGACAGCGTCCTAGTCATTTATGACGACAGCGACCTTCACTCCGGCGCACGCGCCTGGTGGCAATTCCGTGTCTTCAGCCACATGCAGGTTTATGTGCTTGATGGCGGCCTGCGCAAATGGCGCACGGAGGGCCGTGCGCTGACAAGCGACGTGACCGAACGCACACCCACAGAATTCCGCGGCAAATTTGTGCCGTCGCTCATGCGCACCACCGACGATGTGCTGATGACGCTCAAGTCCCGCAAGGAACAGATTGTCGACGCCCGCGCCTGCGCCCGTTTTGAAGGCAGCGTGGCCGAGCCGCGCCCTGGCCTCCGGTCGGGTCATATCCCGCATGCGCGCAACCTGCCCTTCGCCAGCCTCTTCGCCGAAGACAATACGCTGCTGCCCGCGGACGAGCTGAAAGCGAAAATCGAAGCTGCAGGCATCGACCTCTCGAAGCCTGTGGTCACGTCCTGCGGCTCCGGCATCACGGCCTGCGTGCTTAAACTTGCGTTTGTTAGCCTTGGCAAACGGGACGTAGCGATTTATGACGGGTCATGGAGCGAATGGGGCAGCGACATCGGCCTGCCCATCGAGACCGGACCCGCGGAGAGTTTATGAGCAAAGCCAAAAAGACAGACACCCAACTGGTACACGGCGGCCGTCGCGACGAATGGAGCCACGGCGTTGTGAACCCGCCTGTCTACCGGGCCTCAACCTGTCTTTTTGATAGCTACGCCGACCTCCGTGAACGCTGCGCCGACCCGTCGGCCAAAAAACTCTTCTACGGCCGCAAGGGCACACCCACACAGTGGGCGCTTGAGGAAGCCATCACCGAGCTTGAGCATGGCGCAGGTACCATGCTGTACCCGAGCGGGGTTGCGGCCATCACCGGCGCGATCCTGTCGCTGGTGCGCGCCGGTGACCATATCCTGATCACCGACAGCGCCTATGAACCAACCCGCACCTTTTCAAGCGGGCTCCTCAGCCAGATGGGCGTGGAAGCGGAATATTATGACCCGATGATCGGTGGCGATATCGAGAAACTGTTCCGCGACAACACCCGCCTTGTGATGACGGAAAGCCCGGGCTCCCTCACCTTCGAGGTGCAGGACCTGCCAGCTATTATCGCAGCGGCCAAGAAGCGCGATATTTACGTGGCGGTAGACAATACCTGGGCCACGCCGCTGTACCTCAAGCCCCTTGAGATGGGCGCGGATATCTCCATCCATGCCGTCACCAAATACATCGGCGGGCATTCGGATATCATGCTCGGCAGCGCCACGGCGAACAAACGCACTTTCAAGGCGCTGCAGCGCACGGCCTATCAGCTTGGCCAGACCTGCTCGCCCGACGATGCCTTCCTCGCATCCCGCGGTATCCGCACGCTAGGTGTGCGCCTGAAGGTGCACGAAGAAAATGCCCTCAAGGTTGCTGCCTGGCTCAAGGACCAGCCCGAAGTAGCGCAAGTGCTGCACCCGGCGTTTGAGGACTGCCCCGGCCATGACATCTGGGAGCGGGACTTCGCGGGCTCCACGGGCTTGTTCTCAATCGTACTCAAGGGCGGTGACTACCCGGATACGGCAGCGTTTGTGGATGACCTCAAGCTCTTCAAGATGGGTTTCAGTTGGGGCGGGTATGAGAGCCTGATCCTGCCTTCCGACCCCCGCGGCTGCAGAAGCGTGACCGAATGGAAGGCCGAAGGCCCGGTGGTCCGTATCCATATCGGCCTTGAAGACACCGATGACCTGATCGCCGATCTCTCCGCGGGCCTCAAACGCTATAGCAAACAGATTGGAGCATAGGCACCCAGATGATCAGCGACTTTGAGCTTGCGGCGCTAACGCTCAGTTTCAAGGTTGCCATCTGGGCAACGCTCCTCAGCCTGCCCTTTGCCATCCTCATCGGTCTTGTGATGGCGCGGCGGTCCTTTCCCGGCAAAACATTCGTGGAAGTGCTGATCCACGCCCCCCTCGTGGTGCCGCCTGTTGTGGTGGGCTATCTGCTCCTTATTGCGCTTGCGCCAAACTCCGCCTTTGGTGGTTGGCTCGAGGCGGTCGGCCTGAGCCCAGCCTTCAAATGGCAGGGTGCAGCGCTTGCGAGCGGCCTGATGGCGCTGCCGCTGATGATCCGCGCGATCCGGCAGGCGTTCGAGGCGGAACCGAAGGCCTACCGCGAGGTGGCCAGCACGCTTGGTGCGGGGCCATGGCGCAGGTTCTGGCGTATCAGCCTGCCGCTTGCCCTTCCCGGCATCCTGTCTGCCACCGCGCTTGGTTTTGCGCGGGCTGTTGGTGAATTTGGCGCGACCATCACCTTTGTCGCCAACATCCCGGGCCTGACACAAACCCTGCCGCTTGCTCTCTATAGCGCGGCACAGAGCCCCGGTGGTGAAGCAGCGGCGGCCCGACTGGCCCTCCTGTGCCTCATTCCGGCGCTTGGCAGCCTTGCTGTCTCTGAGTGGCTATCGCGCCGCGCGCGTGTGAAACGGGGTTTGGCATGAAAACCGTGGCACAGGTCGACATCACATGGCACACCGGAAATACGACTGGCGAAGCTTGCTTTTCGCTGTCTACCGGTGTGACCGCCCTGATTGGTCCGTCGGGGGCCGGCAAAACCACGCTTGCCCGGCTGATCGCGGGACTTGAGACGCCGGACACCGGCACCATCACACTCGGCGGACACACTGTCTTTGACAGCCAAAAGCACGTGACAGAGCCAGCGCAGTCGCGCGGCATTGCGCTGGTGCCGCAGGAAAGTGCAATTTTCCCGCATATGACAGTCTATGAGAACATCAGCTTTGCCTGCCGCATCGGCGAGACCGAGCTGATGGACCTGTGCGAAAAGGCGGGCATCCGCCACCTGCTGGACAACCGCCCGCACCAGATATCCGGCGGTGAGGCACGCCGGGTTGCCATCATCCGCGCCATGGCGTCGGCGCCCAAGCTCCTGATCCTTGACGAACCGCTCAACGGGCTCGACCCCCTGCGCCGCAAGGATATGATGGCGCTTATCCGCAAGCTGCATCACACCACAGGCCAGGCGGTTGTGATGATCACGCACCAGGCGGAAGAAATGCTGACGGTAGCGGATAGTGCCGTGCTGATGGATGGCCTGCGCGCTACCATACATGGGCCGCTGCACACCGTTTTCTCCCATCCGGAAACTGCCAGGCTCCTGCAACTTGATGACGCGGGAGAGTTGATCGCTGCCGAAATATGCGACCGCGCGGACGGCATGGTCGCCTGCGCGCTGGGTGAACAGAAACTATGGCTTACAGACGACGGCGAGGAAATGGGCAGCAAGGTGCGCCTGCGCATCCTTGGCCGCGATGTCGCCATTTCCCGCAGCCGCGTTGAGGGCATCAGCGTCATCAACCAGATTGAATGTTGCCTCGTGCACGTGAACAGGGGCGACCGCAGCGCTGCGCTGATGCTGGTACCCAAAGGCACAGACCTGCACCTGACCAGCCGCATTACCTGCCGCTCCCTTGATGCCCTCGCGCTCAGGGAAGGCGACACGGTCTATGCGCTGGTCAAGGCCGTGGCGGTCAAGGAACTGGTGGTGACCGCTAGAAACGCAGGCGGTAGCTGAGCTGGATGGTGGTCTGGGCCTGATCGGCCGCGTAGCCGATATCCTTGCGGGCGGCGCGCCAACTATCGAGCCGCAGATACTCAAGGGTCAACTGGTCACGTTCCCTGAACTCGCGCGATAGCGCCACCGTCCAGGCGTGCCCCCATTCGTTGTTGTTGTCCTCAAGCACAAAGGTATTGTCGTCGGTCGCGAACCAGTCATAACGCACGCTCAGGCGGTTGCGGCCAAACTGCTGGCTCGCAAGCGCAAACACGGCCTCAAAATCCACATCAACGGGATACATGCCGCCATATTGCTGCCGCCCCATCAGGGTGCTGCCGACCATATACTGGCTCAGGAGCGTCAGCCCCTCAATCGGTTCCGCTTCCACATAGAAGTTCCAGAAACGTGTGTCCCAGCCGTATTGCTTGCGCTTGATCACCTCCGGGTCGCCGCGGTTATCGTAATAGAAGGCACCCGCCTTGTATTGGCCAGCATAGTCCCAGTCGAGCGAGGCATAATAACCGGGTCTGCCGTCAACCTCATTGATCGGGTGTACCCAGAGCGGCTGTTTGTTCAGGAAATCTGAATCAGCGCCAATTGAGGGCAGGTCGGCAAGCGGCAATTGGCTGAAGGCCCCGACCTTATAGTCATTGAGCGCCCAACCCCTGAAGGCAAGCAAGGTGCCCGCCGGGTCGTTGAAACCGAAAATCGCGGCGGTCAGCGACAGGCTGTGTGCGCCGCTGTGGTGAGTGACCTTGCCTTCAGCTGCGAGCGCACGAACCTCCTCGCCCACCCAGCTATTGATGGCGGACGGTGTGATCGTATAGGGGCTGGTCCAGGCAAAGCCGGTATTCTCGCGCGAGATATGTGGGAACATCAGGCCGAGGCGCGCTTCATAGGCAAAGGCAGAACTCGGTGCCGGTTTGTACTTGAGGTAAGCCTCGACAAGATCAACAGGCTTGTTTTGTTCGGGGTCGAACTTGGCATGCACAAAGGCGCTCAGGTCCCAGTTGATCTCTGCGCGTGCAACGGCCGACACTTCGGCAAGACGCAGCTTCTCGATACTGTCTCCCGCCCAGTGGGTACCGCCGTACCGCCCCTTGCCAAGCCAGTCGTTGAACCAACTGGGCTCGCCTTCCGAAAGGGTCACGCGGGCATCGGCGAGGAAATCGACCTTGACGTTCGGGAAGCCCTGCTCCGCCGCCGCCGCAGTCGCACACAGCGGGATCAGGAGCAAGCCACAAAGCTTAGGCCGTTTCATATCCCCCCTCCTTCAGGAACTTTTCAAGCTCCTGCGCAGGGACCGGGCGGGAAATGTGATAGCCCTGCAGAGTGTCACAGCCGTATGCCTTGAGGCGGGACACAGATTCTTCATCCTCGACACCCTCCGCAGTGACGGTAAGGCCGAGGTTATGGCCAAGCTCGATCGTGGAGCGCACGAGGATATTGTCCTCGTCGCTTTTCGCGAGATTCATGACAAAGGACTTGTCGATCTTGATCTCGCTGACCGGCAGCTTTTTGATGTAGCTGAGGGACGAATAGCCGGTGCCATAATCGTCGATTGAAAGCGTCAGACCCATGGCAGACAGCATGTTCAAAACGTCAAGCGCACGGTCGGTATCGTGCATGACCGCACTCTCGGTCACCTCAAGCTTGAGCAGGTTGGCAGGCACCGAGAATTCCTTGAGGAGCGACAGGACCTGCCCCGGCAACCCGGGGTTCATCAGGTCATTCGTGGAAAGATTGACCGCCACCGCGAGATTGAGGCCCTTCTCACGCCAGTCCGCCACCTGCATGATGGCAGCTCGGAGGCCCCATTCGGTCAGGTGCCGCACGTCGCCCGTACGTTCTGCAAGCGGGATAAAATCATCTGGTGGCACGAAGCCGCGTGAAGGGCTGATCCAGCGCACCAGCGCTTCAACCGAAGAAATCTTGCCAGTCGCGAGATCAAGCTTGGGCTGGTAGGCGAAACGCACCTCGCCGTTTTTGAGCCCCACCCGCAGTTCGCTCATCATCGACAGGCGCTGGGTTTGCGATTTGTCGGTGTCGGGGTCATACCAAGCATAGCCCTTTTGCGCGGCTCGGCCCTTGTCGAGCGCAGCATAGGCATGACGCAGCAGAAGCGCTGTGTCCTCACCGTCGCCCGGATATTTGACAAGGCCAAGCTTGGCGCGTGCGTCAATCACAATACCCGTCACATCAAAGGGCGTGAGGAAGGAATTCATTACCAGCGAGGCCAAAGTTTCCGCCTCACTTGCATCCTCAAGGATGAAGGCGAAACTTTCGGTCGACAGACGCGCAACTTCGGTATCCGCTACCTGCTTCAAGCGCTCCCCGACACAGACCATCAGGTCGTTGACATTGCGGTGATTGAGGACCGTACGAAGCTCAGGCACCTGCTGCACCTCGGCCACCATCACCACAAAAGAGTTGGAGGTTGCAATCGCTGTGTCCAGCATTTCCTCAAACATAAGCCGGTTCGGGAACCCGGTCTCGGTATCGTGGTAGGCTTGGAACCGGATCTTGTTTTCCCGCTCCTGCACCGCATCGACCATCTGGTTGAAGCTCACGGTAAGGTCCGCAACTTCGTCCCCTTCTTCCGGTGTCGCCACCTGTTGGTACTCCCCCGCCGTGATGCGTTGGGCGGCGTCAGCAAGGCGGCGCAGCGGGCGCGTCACACCGCGGGATACCACAACACTGCCGCCGACCAACAGCACAAGGCCGCCGACAAGGATACCGGCCATGGCAACCACAAGCGGGTCAAACGGCTCCAGCGCAACGTCGATGGAGTAGTAGAGCAGCGCACTGATCTCGGCGTCGCCATCGCTGGCGTGCAGCGGCAGCCGCCAGAACAAATGGTCCTGCCCGCCAAATTCTGCGCTGAAGACCTGCGCCATCGGCGGGTGGTCCCGCAGGAAGTCGGCGAGAGCCGCCCTTTCGGACGTGGCGCCGGCAAGTGAATATTGGCCGTCCTCGCCCTGATAGACGAAGCCGATCTCGAGTGCGATGGGTGATAGGCTCTTGATCTCGCGGGCACTTGCTTCATTCAGCTCCATGCCAAAGGCGATCCACGCCGTTGGAATGGGCGCGAGCACAGGCACGACCACAAGCTCATAGACCCGGCCGCCGATCTCGACCATGCGGGCCGCCGAACCATTTTCCTCGGCCTCCATCTTCATGTCGTCCGGGATAAGGGTGTAAGACACACCGGCATCACCGGCAGTCGCGCTGGCCACCAGTTCGTCGTCAAGGTTCAGGATATAGGCAAGGTCAGCACCAAGGCGCGCACGATGGTTGCGCAGCGCGGACATGACCGTCGCCTGATCATCCGGATTGTTGATGGCATCGCGGAAGCCGTAATCGCGAGACAGCAAAAGTGCACTGGCGGACAGTTTTTCCACGCGGTCGTCCAGAATACGCTCAAAAGTGCGGGCAGACGCGCCAAGCTGGCTCTGAATCTGATCGCGCACATTGTCCGTCACGGACCGGTAGAAAAACAGCGCGATCACGCCCATCACGACAAGGAAAAGCGCCAGATAAACGATGGTGAGCTTGGTCTGAAACCTGAATTTCAGCATGCTCAATACTCCTCACCGGCAGGCGGCTGCTGTTCACGCCGCACACTGCGCAGTTTAACCGCAAGGGACACCTCGGCACTCATGCCACCCACGAGTGTGACCGTCTTCATGCTGTCTCCCCCCTTCTGTTCGTCCGGGTGCCAGACATGGACCTCATAGCCGCCGTCGGGCATATCCGGGAATACAATCGTGCCAGCAGCATCGGTCTTGCCAAGCACCGGGTGCTCGCTCACGTAAATGAACGCCAGCATATTGTCGTGGATATTGCAGCCTAGCGCCACGACCCCGGGTTTGTCGAACTGTACCGTATTGGTGGTATCTTTCCCATAGAGCCTGAGTTCAAAGCGCTTGGGCTTGGAAAAGGAATAGACCTGATGGCGAAACTCGTCCTGATTGGGAAAGCTCACAACCGTGCCCACCGTCACCGGCAACACAAACGGGTTAAACAGAGTGTTTTCCTGTGTCATGACCGCCTGTGTTTGCGGCGCGGGCATCTGCAGGTTGGGTGAAAGCGGCTTCAGGCTGACAACCGCATTTTCAACCGCCGCGCCGTCAGGCATTACGATACTGACACGCAGTTCCGCCCCGCGGGCGTCAACCGCCGCGACCAGCAAAAGGACCGATATCAGAAAAAATCGAAACACTCGCAGCTCCCCGTTCGCACCCGTTATCACTAAAGCATTATAAAACCACGACAAAGGGTGCCAATCAATTATTGGTTATGGCAAGCCGCGCGAGTTTGGTCTTAATATGCCTCAACCATGGTCCATCTTGCGCAAAAAAGCTTGGTTGGCCATGGTGTCACGACAAACTGGGAGGAAATACCTATGGGGATGACCAAAACCATCAAGCGCACATGCCTTGCGCTTGCGGCATCGACCGCACTTGTTACCGCCGCGATTGCACCGAATCATGGTGCTATTGCCCAAGAGCCACAAAAAATCGAATGGGACCTGACAGACCTTTATGCCACGACCGACGCGTGGGAAGCTGAGCGCCAGCGTGTTCTCAATGAGATGAAAGACATCGAGGCCTTCAAGGGCAAACTTGGCAAGGATGCCAAGACACTGATGGCCGCGATGGACAAAATCTCGAAAGTGCAGAAAGAAGCTGTGCGCCTGCTCGTCTACGCCGTGCTGTCGGCTGATGAGGACCTGAGGGTCTCCGACAAGCAGGAACGGCGCTCCATGGCGCAGTCGCTGCTCTCTTCGCTCAATCAGGCTGCATCCTTTGTTTCGCCCGAGTTGATAAAGGTCGGCAGCAAGAAGATCGAACAATTCATCAAAAAGGAACCAGGCCTCGACAAACACGCCTTTGGCCTGCGCGATATCCTGCGGCAAGAACAATTCACCTTGGGCGAAGAAGCCGAAGCCGTGCTTGCGAACGCGGGCGATGTGCTTTCCGGCCCGGGCCAGATATACGGCCTGATGGCAAACGCCAGCATTCCTTGGCCGACCGTGACCCTCTCGAACGGGGAAGAGGTCATGCTTAACCAGTCGGCCTATTCAAAATACCGCGCGGTGACCAACCGCGAGGACCGCAAGGCAGTGTTCGACAGTTTCTGGGGCACATGGAAAACCTATGAAGCCATGTTCGGCGCCACGCTTGGCACCCATGTGCAGGGGCATATTTTCTCCGCCAAATCGCGCGGTTATGAAAATGCGCTCGAAAGTGCGGTTTCCGGCAGCAACATCCCGACGGACGTATACCGCGCGCTTGTGAAGGCCGCGAATGAAAACCTGCCGTCCATGCACCGATACCTGAAACTGCGCCAGCGCCTTCTGGGCCTCGATGACCTGCATTATTATGACATCTACCCTGAAGTGACGGCGCTTGACCGCAGCTTTACCGTTGATGACGCCAAGGAAATGACTCTGGTCTCGCTTGAGCCGTTTGGCGAGAAATATCTCGGGCATCTGAAGAAAGGCTTTGAGGGCCAGTGGATGCACGTGTTCCCGCAGCAGGGCAAACGTCCGGGCGCCTATATGTTTGGCTCGGCCTACGATGTGCACCCCTACCTGCTGTTGAACTACAACAGCGGCTTTGAGGATGTGTCCACCTTCAGCCACGAGTGGGGCCACGCAGTGCATACAATGCTCTCACGCGAGAACAACCCGTATGAGACCTTCAGCTATACCACCTTCACGGCGGAACTTGCGTCCACCACCAACGAGGTGCTGCTGCAGGAACATATGCTGGCGAAGGACCTGCCGGACGCGGAACGCCTCTACTACATCGACCGTGCGCTTGAAGGCATCCGCGGTACCTTCTTCCGCCAGACCATGTTTGCCGAGTTTGAGCTGCGCATCCACGAGATGGCCGAAGCGGGTGAAGCCCTCTCCGGCAAGAAGATGACCGAGCTGTACCTTGAGCTTCTGCGCAAATACCACGGCGAAGCAGAGGGCGTGATGCAGATTGCCGACGCTTATGGGGTTGAATGGGCCTATATCCCGCACTTCTACCGCAACTTCTATGTCTATCAGTATGCCACCTCGATCTCTGGCGGCACGGCCTTTGCCGAGCGCATGCTCTCGGGCGACGAGACGGCGCGGGACGACTATATCAGCGTGCTTGAGGCCGGTGGCTCGCGCTACCCCTATGAGCTGCTGAAGGACGCGAAGATCGACCTCGCCTCGGAGGTGCCCTACACCACGCTCATCAACCGCATGAACCGGCTGATGGACGAGGCGGAAAAAATCCTCGACCGCATGGGCAAATAAGCCCCGGCGATCCGGCAAACAAAAAAGGCGGGCAATTGCCCGCCTTTTCCTTTTTATCCAGAGACTTAGGGCTAGAACTTGACCTTCACGCCCATGTTGGCGGTCCAGTCATACTGCTCATGCTGCATGAGGAAGTCGCCGTCATCGTTGCGGTACACGGCCTGGAACGGGCGGTCGTTTGCGTTCGATACCTCACCATAAACCTTGATATTGTCGGTGATGGCGTAGGAGGCCGAGAAGTCCCACTGTTTGTGGTCGAGCACATAACGGTCACCAAAACCACCGGCATTGAGCTCATCAAGATATTCATCACGGTAGGTCATGGCAGCGCGCAGGCTGATCGGGCCCTTTTCGTAACCCAGTACAATGTTAGCCACATTCTTCGACGTTTTCGGCATCGGGATCACCCGGGTTTCTTCACCGTCAAAGACCTCGGCTTCGCTATCCACATAGGTATAGTTCAAGCCGACGATAAGGCCGTCAAGCAGACCCGGCAAGAAGGTCAGTGCCTGCTGGTAATTAAGCTCGATACCCTTGATGGTGCCTTTGTCGCCGTTGAACGGACGCACAACCTCATCAAAATAGATGCCGTTCACACGGACATCTTCAAGCGTGCGGTCGACGATGAAATTGTGGATGTCCTTGTAGAATACGCCCACCGAGACAACCGCATCGTTGTTCGGGTACCATTCGATGCTGGCATCAAGGTTATGCGCCCACATCGGCACGAGGCCCGGGTTACCGATCTCGCCTTCGGTCGTGCGCTCAACAACACCGTCATCAAGCTCTTCTTCATACTCGATGACCCCGGTTGGGACCACTTTGCTGATGTTCGGGCGAACCACCGAACGGAAGTATGCCAGACGCGTGACAAGGTTTTCCTTCGGCTCCCAACGCAGGTTAAGGCTCGGCAGGAAATAGTCATAGTTGCGGCTGCGGTTGACCGGCGAGATGTCGAGCACGTCTTCGGTTTCCGGATCACCCTCGTCATCCAGCACCGGCAGGCCGCTGTCAGGGTCGATTACAACCTCTTCGCCGGCGGAGACGAAGTTACTGTTGGTCTCGAAATCGGTGTATTCGTAACGCAGGCCACCCACGATACGCAGGTTGCCGATGTCGATACGGCCCTGCATGTAGGTCGCGTAGATATCTTCTTTTGCGTCATATTCCACCGCTTCGTCGCCAAGCGCGCTGTCGATCGCGTTGAGCTCGAAGTTGCCACGGTTTGCAAAGAAGAAATCACGCAGTGCCGGACTACTGGCACCCAGATTTCCCACCGCCATATCGAGCGGGTAATCGGTCTCGGCGCTGAAGTCGTCGAGCGTATAGCCGCCGAGGTCTTCATAGACCTGGAAGTTGGCATCCAGCTTCTTCTTGCGCAGGCGCGCCTTGGCACCCCACTTGAGCTGGAGCGGGTTGTCGCCAGCATAGGTGTCGTAAGCAAGGTCGAACTTGAACGCGAGCTGTTTGTCAGTCGCCTTATTGTCAGTGTATTCGATCGCGTCGATCTCATAGGCGCTCAGGTCTTGAAGGCCCTGAAGGTCAGCGAGCGACTGGAAGGTCGAACCCGGCATCATGCGGTCTGAAAAAACAACGCCTGAGTTGAAATCTTCCCCTTTGAAGTCCGTGTCGACACGGTCGGGCTCGGCTTCTTCAGCATAGGAATAGGCGATGGAATAGGTCGCGGTCAGCTTGTCGAAGTGGCTTTCACCACCGCCAACTACGCTATAGATTTTCTGTGTCTCGATGCGGTCCTTGAGGTCACGGTCGGCCTCGATACCGTTCATATAGACAAAACCATCCGAGCCATCTGCGGCGTCGAGGTCAAACTCGCCGTCGCTCAGCTTCAGTTCCATACGGTTGCGAAGCTCAGTGTCCTTGAAGTCGGAGAACAGGCCACGGACATAAAGCTCGTGATCGTCACTCGGGCGGAAATCAAGGTTCAGCGCAGCGCCGATACGGCGGCGTTCAACCACATAATCACGGAATTCAAGCTCTTCCGGGTAGAGGCCGTCAATGGTCTGATCCTCGTCGTCCTCATCCGTCCAGTCACCGTCGATCTCGATATTGTCGGTGCCGAATTTGCGGTTGTAGTAGCTGATGGAACCGGCAATCGCGAACCGCTCGTTGAAGGCGTTGGCAAGCGTGAGGCCGAATTTCGGCGTGATCTCATCTTGCTGGCGGTTATAGCTGCCTTCAGCCTTAGCCTTGATGAACAGGCCATCCTTGTCAAAGCCGGACAGCGTTTTGATGTCAACGTTACCTCCGATGGCATCTGCATCCATCTCAGGCGTCAGCGATTTGGTGACTTCAACCGTCTCAAGAAGGTCGGACGGAATAACGTCAAGCGCAACCTTGCGGTCACCGGCTTCAGGCGACGGCAGGCGCACACCGGAGATCGAGGAGGATGACAGGTTCGGGTCAAGACCACGGATAATCACATAGCGGCCTTCGCCCTGGTCATTCTCGACCGAGAGGCCAACAATGCGGCGCACAGCTTCGGTCACGTTCTGGTCAGGGAAGTTGCCTGCAGCGTCAGCGGAGAGGAAGTTCGACACATTGTCTGCCGCACGCTGTTTCGAGATCGAGCTGTTCAGGCTGCCGCGCTGGCCGAGGACAAAAATTTCCTCAATATCCTTCGCGTCGCCACCAACGGTAAACTCAAGGCGTCCGCCCTCTTCCGTGACCGTGATCTTCTGCATCATCGGCTCAGCACCGATATAGGATACGATCACGGTATAGTCACCGGCGGGCACGTTGTTGAAACGGAACGTACCGTCGCTGGCTGTGGAAGCGCGGCGGTTCAATTCTTCAATCTTGATGACCGCACCCTCAAGCGCGGTAGAGGAATTCTTGGTTTTGACCTGTCCGGTAACATCTGCGCCGTGGGCGGCGGTCGCAGCGAGGACAGCAAGTGCGCTGGCGGATGTGAGTGCAGCCCGGCGCATTTTGGTGCGTTGCGTATCAAAAGACATGGATTTTCCCTGAACCTGCAAATTGGTTATAAGTATGGGCCCGCCATCTCACTGAATGGCGGCTCGTCTTTTGATGTTCCTCAAATGTGACAGCGTGGTTAAATCATGGTTAACGTTTAATGTCGGTCCACCGGTGGCACGCGGCTGTGACACCTTGGTAACACCCGTTTCAGGGAGTATCCCTCAAGGCGGCCAGCGCACCGGAGAAAAACTCGCGCCGCGCAAGGATGAGCACGACAAAAAAAGTGCCTGCCATGAATATCCACGGGCTGAAAAACCAGCCCAGGACCGCTAGTCCGAAGAAATTGGCCCTGAGGCCACGATTGAAGTGATGCCCACACAGGGCCGCGAGCCGGGAGGCGGCCTTCGCTCTAGCCGCCGCCACCTCACTGTCGCTGTCCGCCGGATCGCACATCGCTCCAACGGTGATGGCGCAATAGTTTGCAAGCCGGATTGCCCATGCGAACTTGAAGAAGGCATAGACAAAAATACCCAGGAGCAGCGTCAGTTTGATTGACCAGCGACCCGGCGTGATCGGATCCGCAAATGGCACCGATGAGAAGGCCGCGCTCAGTTCTTCATTGTAGGTGAGGCCCGCAATAAGCCCGCCAATGACAAAGATGTTGGTCGACGCAAAAATGCTGACACCCGACACCAGCACCCCGAGGATATTGCTGTCGAGCATCCTGAACTCACGCCGCCTGGCTTCCTGCATCCAGTTCTCACGCTGGCGGTCCATGGCCGCGGATATGGAGAGCCTCCGCAAACGACTATGGTCGGTGATGCGGGTATATAGAAAGATTACCAGCAGGAAAAACACCAGCGCCACAAGGTCGGAATCGCTCATATAATCGTAAAACTGCATTGTTTCCCCCGAGTAGGCACCATTTCCTGCAAAGTTCACGATTTGACCATGCGCCTCGCCTGTTGACAACCGCCAAAAAGAAAGTGCATTAGGGGCCGGGGTCGTGCCGTGCTGTACCGGTGGGTTATGCGTTTTTTGTTTTTTTTGCTGGTGACATTCAGTGTCACTACATACGCGGACGACAATGTGACAATGCGCTCGATTCTGCGCGGTCAGCAGCTTTTTGCTGTCTGTAACAACTGCCACACGATTGATGCGAAAGGTGGTCACCGCGTCGGCCCCCGCCTTTACGGCATTCTCGGCAGGGACATTGCCTCACTTGCAGACTACGACTACAGCCCCGCCCTGCTCGCACAGGACGGCGTGTGGACCGTCGCAGCCCTTGATGAGTTTCTACAGCGCCCGAACCACGCGGTTCCAGGCACCGACATGTCATTCCGTGGTTTCAATAACCCGCGTGACCGCCAAAGCCTGATCAACTGGCTCGCGCTGCAATCACCGGACAGCCCGCTCCCGGCCTCTGCCGACAAAGTCGAAAAGACCCTGATGAACGGCGATGCAGCAAGAGGATGGACGTTGTTTCAGCCCTGCACGGCCTGCCATAGCTATCATGAAGGCGAGCCCAACAAGATTGGCCCCAACCTCTATGGCGTGGTGGGTCGTCCGATTGCGTCAGCTGAGGGTTTCAGCTACAGCGAATATATCCTGCGCCGCAAGGGCAACTGGACCCCGGAACGGCTCAATGGCTTCATCTTTGAAAGCAAACGCTTTGCGCAGGGCTCACATTTGGCGTTTCATGATCTGGTCGAATTTTCGGACCGGGCGGATCTGATTGCCTGGCTCCGGACAATCTCACCAGCCTATGACCGCGAGATGACAACACCAACTGACAAATAAAAGCTGCGTTTGGCCCGAACGATCCGGATAACCTCTCTCCGATGCACAAGGCTTGCCCCGGCTTCCAGCGCCCAGTCAAACCGGGGACCGAATAGGTCATAATGTTCCTTGGCACTACCCCGGTGCTGCAGCCATGCGGCCTCCAGGCCAATGGAAAAGCCGAACTCCGTCAGCTCGCAGGTGCCGTCAACACCCGGGATATCAGAGACAAGGTGCGACGAAGGGCCAAAACGGTGGCCCCAGTCAAACGGTGGGTCGATAAAGATTGCCATGGGCTAACGATGCCAAAGATCGTCAGCCCCGGCAAGGCATCCCTCAAAGCACGGCCGCAATCGCCCGTGCTACATAGGGAATATTCTCGTCCGTCAGGCCAGCGACATTGATCCGGCCATTGGAGGGGAAGTAGATGGACTTGTCTTTTTGAACACGCGCCACCTGCTCAGGCGTGAGGTTTAGAAGCGAGAACATGCCGGTCTGGCGGGCAACACCGGCAAACCGCTCACCGCAGCCTTCGCTCGCAAACGCACCCGCAAGCCCGCGGCGCAGCCCGTTCACCCGGTCACGCATCATGGTCAGTTCACTCACCCAGGCGGCCATGAGTTCTTCGTCCTCCAGCACGGTGGTCGCAAGCGCGGCGCCGTGGGCGGGTGGCATCGAATAGTTTTCGCGCGCGAGCCTCGCGAGGTTGGTTCCAATTGCATCCCTCGTGTCATCCCGCGTGCCTTTTACAAAAAGTGCTCCGGTCCGCTCACGGTAGAGGCCAAAGTTTTTCGAACAGGAATAGGAGAGCAGCGCTTCCGGCAGTGTACTGAAAATTTGCCGCACAGCGAGCGCATCCTCATCAAGGCCCGCGGCAAAGCCCTGGTAGGCCATATCAAGGAAAGGCACCAGTTCCTTGCGCTGCAGCAGCTCAGATACCCGCTTCCAGTCCGCCGTCGAGAGGTCAGCGCCCGTCGGGTTGTGGCAGCAGGCGTGCAAGAGGACCACGTCACCTGCCTCGGCTGCCTCAAGGGAGGCCAACATGGCGTCAACGTCCACCGTCGCGGTCGCGGGGTCATAATAGGCATATTGTTTGTGCGGGAGGCCCGCTGCCGCCAGGGTCGGCACGTGGTTGGCCCACGTAGGAGTGCTGACCCAGACAGTGCTGCCCGGCTTGGCAAAAGCAATCAGCTCAAAAGCGAGGCGCAGCGCCCCGCAGCCCCCCGGCGTCTGGATACCGGCAAGATGGTCGCCAAGACTGGCCTTCAATTCGTCCCCGAACACCAGTTTCGCACAGCCATCCGTGAAACCCGGCCACCCGCTTGGTGCGATATAGACCTTGCTGCCCTCGTTCGCGCAAAGGCGGTCAAATGCCGTCTGGACTGCACCAAGAATAGGCGTCTTGCCCTCCGCTGTCTTGTAGACACCGACCCCCAGATCAACCTTCTCCGGATTGGTGTCGGCTTTGAAAAGGGCTGACAGACCGAGAATGGGATCGGCGGGCAGTTTGTTCAGGTGGGAAAACATGGTGGGCCTCATGAAGTATGGTGGTGATGGAAGGCTTATTTGTTTCAAGTGAAACTAAATGATATCGCCTTCCTGCGCAAGGCTGTACACTAGCCAAACGGTTTGGCTGTTCAAGACCTAACAGCCCCCGTGCAACGAGTTTTTCTTCCTTGCTGCAGGAATTAAACTAATTTTAAATATTCCCTTGGGAAAATGCTGAAAACATAGCGGAAAGAAAACTTTATTTTGCGGTACGGCGTAGCAGTTTTTGGTCTGATTTTGTCCCTTGTTGTTGCTGCCATGCCAGCGCATAGCGACGGTCCACCCGAAAATGCGTTGAGGCTGCTCTATTTTTCCTCCTACCCTGAAATCGTGCAGCCGGTCGAAAAGCCCGGCCTTGCCGAACTCTCCACCCTGATCAAAACCGAACAGCAGTCGGGACGGGACGTGTATTTCATCAATGGAGGTGCCTCCCTTGGGCCTTCTGTTTTAGGTGCGCTTGATGGTGGCGCGCACATGGTCGACATCCTCAACGCGCTCAGCCCGGAGTTCATGGCAATCGGCAAAAAGGAATTTGCCTACGGCTACGATGAGATGATCGTAAACGCCCTCGCCAGCGCCTTTCCCCTCGTCACCTCCAATCTTGTTGACCGCCAGACCGGTAGGCAGGTTGACGGAACCGATCCCTATTTCCTGCTGGAAGGCGAGAATCTGACCGTAGGCTTCATCGTACTGACGTCCGTGAACGCCATTATGGAATACGGAGCGACCCAGGCACACGCGCTCGACATCCACGAGGTTGTCAAACAAACGTCGGAAGAACTGCGCGAACTTGGCGCCGATGCCATTTTCCTGATGGGTGATACCGACTATGACGACCTTGGCGAACACAGGAAAAACGGTGCCGTTGATGGCATTTTTTACACCCATAACTTTGGCAACCCATACACACTTGACCATCAGGGCGAAATGCTTACTGAGGGCCCGCTTGATGGCAATGTAATCGCCTTGGACCTCTGGCGCGACACCGGGGGTACTCTGCATTCTGCGGCTACACTGATACCGCTCAACAGTTATCCGGCGGATGACGGGGTCGCAGGCCTTATCACCTCCTACCGACAGCGCCTCAGTGAGCGCCTTAGCCCACCGGTTGCAACGCTCGGCACTGCCTTTGACACCCTCCGGGAACATGTGCGTACCGGAGAGAATGCTTTTGGAAACTTTGTCGCCGACGCCCTGCGCGCACACCTGAATGCTGACGCCATACTGCTCAACAGCGGAGCGATCCGCGGCAACCGCACTTATACCCGGGGTGAAACGTTGAGCCGGGGAGATATCCAGCGCGAACTGCCCTTTGGCAATCGCACCGCCCTCCTGAAGCTGAAGGGAGCCACTTTGCGCGCCGCCATCGAACACGGGATAGAGTGCAGCAAGAGCAGCGACGGGTGTGCACCCCAGGTCTCGAACATGGAAATCCGTTTCGATGGCAACGCCCCCGCCGGCAAACGCACGCTGACAATCAAACTTGACGGCACTCTGCTTGAGGACGACAAATATTATCTCATCGGCGTAACGGACTTCATGGCGTCGGGAAATGATGGCTATTATATGCTCACAGAAGCAGAGCGGATTCCGTTGCGACACACGAATCGGGCAATGTGGGACGTTGTCGCCGAATACGCCGAAAAGCAGAAAGTGATATCCCCCCGACAGGAAGGCCGGCTGACTGATATCCGATCGGTGGACACACATGACTGAAGCTGTTGCGAAGCGGGAAAAAAAGCGCCGCCTGGGCTTTCGCGTCAAGGCGATCATCACGCTTATGCTGCTGTTGCTTGGCTTCGTTTCTGCGCTGGCCTACTCCTCGTTGCGCCAGTTCACCGACCAGGTGACCCGCCTTTCCGAACAGGCATTACCGGCGCTTTCTGCGACCATGGAGCTGACCATCATGCTGGAGGAGGTTCTCCAGAACGCTGAACGCCTGATGGTAGCGGATGTGCAGGCTGCGCGGCGCATCGCCTATGAAGCCACCAAGGACAGCGTTGATGCCGGCATGGCCCTCGTCAATGAAAGCCGCACGGTTGCGGCTGCCAAGGACCTTGAGGCAATTCTGTCAGTACTCTCGACCACAGCAGACGACCTCAACACGCTGATTGAGGAAAAGATCAACGCCGCCAATAAAGCCCGCAATGAGCGTGAAGATTTCAACGCCTGGGCAGTGGAGGACCTCAGGACCGCTGCAACCGACGGTCCGGAGTATCTGCTCTGGATCAACGGCGTTCGGGGGCTCGTTCTACAATCCGCGTCCCTTAGTCCGGGCAGTAATCAGCGCATGCAACGGCGTGATATCCTGATGATCAACAAGGGGCTTTCCGCGCTTGAAAAGGACATTGCCACGCTACCGCCTGTCGTTCAGCCCAATGCCAACCAGACCATCCTGCAACTCCGGGAGCGTCTGCAGGGTGATGCGGGACTTGTCACTACGCTGAATACCTTTAACCAGCTTGACTTGCGCTCTCAGGCGCTGGCGCGCCAGATGCGCGTCATTGCCCGCGAGCTCTTGCGAGAAGCAAATAGCTTGTCGGCGAGCGAAAGCAGTAACGCTCAGATTTCAACCCGGACCCTGATCAGACATGCCGAACAGGAACTAACCTGGCTGTTGCTGGCGGTAGCCGCCGCCATTATCATCGCCGGCGGCAGTATGGTCTATATTGATCGTCAGGTTATTAGGCGTCTGAGTACCCTGACTGACGCCGTGCACAATCAATCGGCCGGACAAGTGTCCGATATTCCCGTCGAAGGCAATGACGAGATTACCGAAATCGCGCTCGCTGTACGCTTCTTTATCGATGAGATCGACCAGCGCCAGCAGAGGCTGGTTCGGGGGGCCGAGCAGGTCCGTGATGTCATCAGGCAATCACCGCAGGCCATGTGCATTGCCAGCAGCAAGAATCTGCTATTCTACAATGATGCCTTTGCACGGCTCTGGCCGGATGTGAGGGATTTGAATAGTGTCCTCGAACTCATGCCGCCTGAACATCTGGATGAGACGGAGTTTGTCAACAAGACCATCCGTCACCGTGTGACGCTCAAGGGACAGCCTGACCGCTATTTCGACCTCGCCTCCACCTTGGCCGACTGGGAAGGCAAACATGCGCGCCAACTCATCCTGGTCGAGACCACGAAGCAGGTTCAGGTTGAGGAGACCCTGCTTGCTGCGCGTGAGAAGGCCGAAGCGGCAGCGCAAGCCAAGACATCTTTCCTTGCCATGATGAGCCATGAAATCCGCTCTCCGATGAACGGCATCATCTCGGTGGCTGAAATTCTGGAGCGCGGCAAGCTGGGCAAGGAGCAGCGGCAGCTTGTCAGTGTCATCAACCAGTCAGCGGAAACCCTGCTCACCATCATCGACGACATCCTCGATCTGTCGAAGATTGAGGCCGGCAAACTGACGATCGACAATTTCGACTTCGACCTGCCCGACGTAGTCCGCAGCGTCTCCGACCTCCTGCGGCCCACCTTCGACCAGAAGGGGCTTGCGCTCACCCTGGATATCAGTCGTGAACTTCCCAAACGCATCATGGGTGATGCCAACCGGGTGCGGCAGATCCTGTTCAACCTGCTAGGAAATGCGGCGAAATTCACCAAGGCAGGGGGCGTGGTGATCAAGGCGGGTATCCGCCGGGGCTCAGGCGCAAAGAGCCCGAGCATTTTCCTTGCCGTCACCGACAGCGGCATAGGCATCGGGCCAGAGGTGCTGGAACGCCTGTTCCAGCCGTTTGAACAGGCGGATTCGTCGGTGGCGCGCCAATATGGCGGCACCGGCCTCGGTCTCACCATTTGCCGACGCCTCGCGCAGCTTATGGATGGCGACATCACGGTCAAAAGCGAGGTCGGCAAAGGCTCGACCTTCACACTCGAGATCCCGATGCGTCTGCCAAAGGCGACCGAGCTATCGGTGGAGCGCGGCCCGGTTTCAAAGCGGGCGGTCGCTGCAAAGCTGGACGAGGATATCCCCCGCAGGCATATCCTTGTGGTCGAGGATAATCGGATCAATCAGATCGTTATCGGCAAGATCCTCAGCGAACTGGTCTGCAGCTTCGATACCGCAGACGACGGACTTCAGGCGCTCGATAAACTGGCAGAGCATCAGTACGATCTGGTGCTGACCGACCTGCGCATGCCGAATATGGACGGTTACGCCCTCGCCCGCGCCATCAGGGCACAGGAAGAGGCAGGCCGTCGCCTGCCGATCGTCGCCGTTTCAGCAGACGCGATGGACGACGCCCGTGACCAGAGTGTGCAGTCGGGTATCGACGCCTTCCTCACCAAGCCGATCAAGCTTGAAGAAATCCGCCGCTGCATCGACAGCTACATCCAGTAATGTTGTGAAAAATGGCGATCCCGCGAGGACTCGAACCCCGAACCTGCTGATTAGAAGTCAGCTGCTCTATCCAGTTGAGCTACGGGACCGCTCTGATAAACCCGGGCATGCCGGGTTTATTTGAAATTGTCTGCGTAAGTCTGCAGGTGGCGCTTTTTCTTGTGCACCGGCAACACCTCGAACGGCAGGCTGTTGCGCTGCGCGTAGGCCTCAGCCTCCTCGCGGGTCGCAAACTTCATGCGAATCTGGCCACGCATATCGCGCGAGCCGGTCCAACCCATGAGCGGGTCGATCACTTTTGCGGCTTCCGGTTCAAACTCCAGCACCCATTGGCGGGTATTGGCCGTACCGGATTGCATTGCGTTTTTTGCAGGTTGATAAATGCGCGCTTTCACGGGCTTCTATCCTTCCAACCGGGGCCACCGGGGAGCAAGGCCCGGGCGGCCGATTAATTCCAAATTCGGGTCGCGGGCCATGGCCCTTGAAACGGAGCGCACCCTAGCCCAATCGTCCCCGAAAGGGAACATAGAAAAACAAATGCATATGCGCCTGGCACAAACAAAAGCGGCCCGACCCCGAGGGGCCGGACCGTCTTCCATACCGAAAAAGCGGTAAAAGTGGTCGGGGAGACTAGATTCGAACTAGCGACCCCCTGTACCCAAAACAGGTGCGCTACCAGACTGCGCCACTCCCCGACGCCCGCGCTTTCTAATGTCGCCCTACCCCGAATGCAAGCAGAAAATTCACTTGCGCCCGGTCAGGCGCAAAGCGGGCATCAGCTATGCAGTCGCCGCTGATAGCGAGCAACGTTTGCAGGCGTGCTGCCGTCCGGCAAATGAACGGCCTGAATAAGGTCCAGGTGCGTGCCGCCTTCCGCCAGAAGATAACGCGCCGTCATCAACTCGCGCCCCTTGAGAAACGCCGATACCTTCAACTCCGTATCGGACACCAAGGTGACCGAAAGCGCATCCGCAAGCTCGCCCCCGGCAAATGGGCGGGCCTTGCCGTCCGGCACCCCTGCGAACATATGGCTGTATGTTTCCCCTTGTCTGTCAGTCCAGGACATCTGGATGACAAGGCCATCGGGGCCGTCCGAGATGATCTGGTGGCCATCAAGCGGCGGTTCGCTCTGCTCATAGGCGCAGCTTTCCACCTCAAGTTCCCAGATACCGAGAAAATCGGCGTAAATTTTACTGTGTTCCATATGACTTGTACCAACTCGCATCAGGCGGCGGAGCAGAACACCTTCGGTGTCATCTGCTCACGGGGATATCTGCCCCTCTAGCACCATCAGGCCAGCGCGGCAACCATGCCGTTGACGACGAGAGGCTGTCCTGACACCACCTTCACTATAGTGTGAATGCCACTTTTTGACCTTAATTCCTCCAATGATTGCAGATTATTAAGTTGAGGGTCGTCTCCATAGAGGGGACCAAAAGCACAGATTGGGGAATCTAATGCAGCAAAATCAGGAAACCGCCCGCCTTGAGGTCGGTGGATCACAATACGGGCCGCTCAGTGCCACGCTGGAGCCAGGCGTCAACCCGGCGACCGGAAATATTGTCGTCAATTCTGTATCGCTCGGCGAGCCCATACCGCGCGGCGGTGAACGGGACGCACCCGCCGTGACAGTCTCCCTCGACCTGTCGAACACAGCCTTGCCCCAGATCAGCGCGGTAAGGGTCACGCTGCTCTCCCCCACTGGTCGCATAGCCTCCGCGACCGCTGACGCCGACGACGGCGAAAACCTCGAATCCATCCTTGTGAAGCTCGACGAGTATGATCCGTCCGGCGAATGGGCGATCTCCTCGGTGCGTATTTCGTTCAAGGAAGCGCTCTATGACGATATCCTGCTAGAGGAAGATGACCTCTCAAGCCTGATGGAAAGCCGCTTCATCGACTTCCATGTACCGAGTGAAGATATCACCCCCCCTGAATTCAGCGATCTGGACCTGCCGTCGCGCAGCTTCACTGTTGCATCCGGAAACCCGTTTTCCACCAATGACGATGATTCTGTCGCCATCAATTTCGACCTGACCGTCGCAGACCCTGCGTCCGGCCTCAATATCATCGATTTTGAATTTGATATCGGCCCCGGCTCTCCGGCCGTTGTCGGCGGCGAAGTAGGCCTCTTTGGCGATATTCCGGGCGGCGCGCTGCAACTGGCCACACTCAACACTGCAGCCCCGGCGGGCAACTATGTGCTGACAAGGCTTCGCCTGTCTGACGATCAGGGCAACAGTCACTTGCTGACCACCGACGACATTGAGCAACTGGGCTATGAAACAGTGGTCAATGTGGCGGACCGGCGGGCACTTGAGGATTCGTCCGCACCTGTTGTCACCAGTTTCGAGATTGCCCATACAGTCAATGTCGGCGCGTCCGGCGGCACGCTGACGCTGACATTCACAGCCAGTGACGACAATGCCGTCGAAAGCGCCAGTCTCAGGCTGCGCGGTGCCACCGGCAGCCTTCACCAACTCAACGCCGATGTGGTATTGAACACCGCGGGGACAGGCGGTACCGCTACGTTCGAGTTTTCCAACATCTTCCAGGGTGGCGACTTCACGATTGAAAGCCTCACCCTCAATGACGCAGCCTTCAACCGGGCCACGCTTACCCTTGAGGATACCAGCCTTGTAGTGAATAACGCCTTTGGCGGCGACAGCGCAGCCAACCGCATTCAAGGCAACGCGGGTGACAATACCATCATGGCCCGTGACGGGAATGATGTGGTGATTGGCGGCGACGGGGATGACCTCATAGACCTCGGGAGTGGCAATGACACCGCTTGGGCCGGCAGCACCGATAGCGGCAGCGATACCATCGTCGGCGGTTCCGGGGACGATACGATTGCTGGCGGCGCTGGCAACGACCTGATCATCGGCGGCCATGAAACGCCGGACGATGTCAGGGATCTGCTGTTTGTCGCTTATGAGGAACGTCTCGACGGGACTGACGTGCTTTATGGTGGTGCAGGCGACGATACCCTGTATGGCGGCAGCCCGGTGCTGGACAGCGCATCCGACGGCACCGATGAAATCAACGATTATGGCTCCGCTGCTGCAAACATCCTCTATGCGGGGAGCGGCAACGACCATGCTTATGGCGCACGTGGGGATGACACGATTGGCGGCGGGGACGGCAATGACACCATCTTCGGCCGTGAAGGGCATGATGTTATTTTTGGCGGAAAAGAAACCAGCGTCGGCGGCAGCCTCAACGATCAGATCCACGCGGGCGACGGCAACGACAGTGTCTATGCCTCCGCCGGGAATGACCTTGTCACGGGCGGCGCGGACAGCGACCTGATTTACGGCGGGTCTGGCGCCGACACCCTCTCGGGCGATGGCGGTCATGACACGCTCTATGGCGGCACCGGCAACGATATTCTTTCCGGCGGTAGTGGGAATGACAGCTTCTATTTTGCTGCCGGCAGCGGCGCTGACACTGTCTCGGACTTCGGGCTTGGGGACGATCTGTTGATCCTCAGCGGATATAGCAGCAGGTTCAGCACGGCAGCCCAGATCCTGCAGACAGCCCATATCGTCAACCAGGCCGGGGCAACCGGCCTCCTGCTCGACCTTGGCGAGGGAGACAGCATCTTCCTTGTTGGCGTCACGACCCTTAATCAGGTTCATATCGAACTTTGAGGTTGCTCTGGCGGTCGCGTCAGCGCAGGCGGATAGCCTTGAAAAGGCCGCTTGCGCTCGCGACCGTTCGGCCGTCCACCATCATGGTGCCCTTGACCGCAATCATGCCGTCCCCGGCATCCACCGCCACCGCCTGACCGAAAACCCACTCCCCCTCAAAGGCCGGGCCGATAAAATCGGTGGTCATGCGGACGGTCACAAAAGGTGGTTCTGCAACCTCGAAAACAGCGGTTGCCAGCAGGATATCGGCAAATGTCATGATCATGCCGCCGTGGCAGGCCCCGCCCGCGTTGATGTGCCGCGCGGCCACACGAAAGCCGCGCTCTTTGCCGGAAGGTGTCACGCGCTCAAAAATCGGGCCGTTTTCCCAGCCGAACGGGCTGTTGGAAAGAATGGGCTCAAAGCCCGGCGGCGGGTTGGCCGCGGCCACCATCTCGGGCGTGGCTTTTCTCGGGCCGTTTGCCACGGCGCCTACTCGGGCTTCCAAGCGTCGATAAGCGGGTGGCGCACCGTGTCGCCGGGGCGAATGCCAAGCTCGGCCGCGCGGCCACCGGCAATCTCCAGCACCGCAATCGCGCTGCCAATGCTCTGGCGCGGGGTATCGGTGCGCGGGCGCGCCTGTCGCACGATGTTGAGGATTCGGCCATCATAACGAATGAAGATGATATCGAGCGGGATATAGGTGTTGCGCATCCAGAAGGAGCGTGGGGCGGAATCATTGAACATGAAAAGCATGCCCCGGTCGGGCGCAAGTTCCGTACGGTACATCAGGCCCTGCGCGCGCGACGCGTCATCAAGCGCGAGCTCGACGGTGAAAGTGTGCTCACCGTTGTCGGATATAACAGTGGCGATATTACCCGCCTCAGGTCCGTCCGCGGCGCAAGCGATCGGGACAAAAAGAAAAAGCACGGCTGCCACTATCATCCGTGCTTTTGTCATCATCTGAAGTCTCCGTCGGTGCGGCGGCAAGGCATGGGCCTCAAGCGTCCCCCGGAAGGGCGATCTGCGCCACAAGCGGACCACGCTCACCGGTACCGATACGCACCCGCACTTCCTGCGAGGGCTCGAGATCGGTCAGGCCTGCACGGCGCAGAGTCTCGATATGCACAAAAATATCCTGTGTGCCTTCACCCCGGGATACGAAGCCGTAACCCTTGGTGCGATTGAACCATTTGACAATCACATCCTCAAATTCGGGCGAAACGTCGATTTCCATGCCCGGATGAGAGAAGGAAGAGCGGCCGATATCTTCTGGCGCAACAGCGGTAGAGAGATCGAGCGACTGCACACGAATAGCCTGGCGGCCTTTATCGCGGAACACAGCTTCGCAGATTACGGTAGTGCCTTCCGGCACAGAGCGGCGGCCCACGTTGCGCAGCACAGAGAAGTGCAGCAGCACGTCGCCATCTTCGTCATCAGGCACAATGAAGCCATAGCCTTTGACTGCATCAAACCACTTGACCCGGCCAGTCACCTGCTGGCCAATTTCATCGGGCCGTTCCTCAGAACAGATCGTATTACGGCCGTCCATACTATTCCCCCCTTAGGAATTTCACGTACTAGCACCAACACAATGGTAAATTTTTGGTTATGCTAGTCATAAAAAAGGGCGCCCGCAACTGTTTTGTCACGGGCGCCCCGGGTCAACCTATTGTTTGGTTAACGATTTTCAGTGCTCGCCAGCGTCGCGTGCCTGGCCAACTTTCTCGTGATGATGCTCGATAAGGTGCATTTCATACAACTTATCCGTCATCGGTTCGAGCAGGTAAGCCACTCCAAGATAACCGACAATCGACATGACGATGGTATAGGGCAGCGCCATTTTCACCATGGTCATGTAGGAAAGACGGATCAGGGGTGCGAGCGCGCTCGTCAGCAGGAACAGGAATGCAGCCTGGCCGTTTGGCGTCGCCACACTCGGGATGTTCGTACCGGTGTTGATCGCTACGGCCATCAGGTCGAATGCGTCGCGGCTGATGATGTCGTTCTGCAGCGCATTTGCGGTTTCGGTCACATAAACCGTTGCCACGAATACGTTATCCGAGATCGCGGACAGCACACCGTTCGCCACATAGAGCGCGGTGATCTGGCCGTGCCCGTCAAGGCTCAGTACAAAGTCGGTAACCGGCTTGAAGAGATTGTTGTCGCTGATCACACCCACGATGGCGAAGAATACAACGAGGAGGGAGGTGAAGGGCAGCGCTTCTTCAAACGCGTGACCGATCTGGTGCTCTTCCGTCACGCCGGTGAAGGCGGTTGCGAGAACGATAACCGAAAGACCGATCAGGCCGACTTCCGCCATGTGGAACAGCAGACCAAAGATGAGCCAAAGAGCGACGAGGCCCTGCACAACGAGAGCAGCTTTGTCACGGCTCGTGCGGCGTTCGCTCTGGTAGGCGTCATAGTCCTGAAGAATGGTGAGAACCTTCGGCGGAATCTTGGCGCCATAGCCCATGATGCCGACCATCTCAAGCGCGGCACAGGTCATGAGACCTGCGATCAGCACCGGCAGCGTAACCGGCAGCATACGCCAGAAGAATTCAACAAATTCCCAGTTTGCGCGGTCACCGATCATAAGGTTCTGTGGCTCCCCAACGAGCGTCATCACCCCACCAAGTGCGGTACCTACAGCGGCATGCATCATCAGGCTACGCAGGAAGGCACGGAAGCCTTCAAGGTCCTGCTCATTCAGCTTGTCGAGCTCACCATCATGCATGTGGTCATGGTCATGGTGGAAATCCTTGCCCGACGCTACCTTGTGGTAGATCGAGTAGAAACCAACCGAGATCGCGATCACAACCGCAGTTACCGTCAGCGCATCAAGGAAGGCCGACAGGAAGGCAGCCATGAAGCTGAACAGCAACGACAGCAGCACCTTGTTGCGCACTTTCACGAGGATCTTCGTGAAAACGAACAGCAGCATGCTCTTCATGAAGTAGATGCCCGCCACCATGAAGACGAGCAGCATGATAACCTGCAGGCCCATCTCCAGTTCGTGCCACACCGTATCGGGCGAGGTCATGCCGATGGCGACAGCCTCAAGCGCGAGCAAGCCACCAGGCTGAAGCGGGTAGCATTTCAGCGCCATGGCGAGCGTGAAGATGAACTCGAGCACCAGAGCCCAGCCCGCGATATAGGTATCGACGGCAAAAAACAGGATCGGGTTGATGATCAGAAACGCAAGAATGGTAAGCTTGTACCACTCCGCGGAATTACCCAGGAAATTCCTCCCGGCCGGATTCGCAAAAAGCGACGCCATAATATATCCCTCTTGACTGTTGCGCCCCATTGTCAGGCAGTACTGTGGGAAGCTTTTAAAGACCGTGAAGTGGCAAATCAAGCCAAACCGGGGTAAATCGCCCCCTGCCCGCCCGCTACGCCTTGAAACAATCCGTGCGCATGACTACCGTTTTGTGAAACACATCGACAGCGAAGAAGTGTAAAAACAAATGATTAATATATTTTCCTCCCTCAGAGACGAACTTGCCGCGGGACGGCATGCGGTGCTCGCCGTCGTTACGGCGACATGGGGGTCAGCGCCGCGGGGTGTCGGCAGCCTTATGCTGGTGCGAACGGACGGCACTTTCGAGGGCTCTGTCTCAGGCGGCTGTGTCGAAGGCACGGTGATCGCAGAGGCCCACGCGCTCCTTGGTAGTGATACTTCTTCGAAACAGCTTGAATTTTCGGTCTCGAACGACGACGCCTTCGCGGTTGGCCTCGCCTGTGGCGGCACGATCAGAGTCAGCCTTTTTGTGCTCGCGCCACAAGACATGCCCGGTATCGCAAATGCCTTGGACGCCATTGCCGCACGGCAACAAGGCGAACTCAGCCTTACTTACGGCACGGGAACAACCAGTTTCGCGAGCATCGCCCGCGCCACACTGGTAGATGACGATGCCACCCTTCACCTTCCCGTACGCCCGCGGCTGCGGCTTGATATCATTGGTGCGGTTCATATCGCGCAGGCGCTTGCCCCCATGGCCAGTGGCTGCGGTTTTGACGTGATCGTCATTGACCCGCGCTCAGGTTTTACCGAAGGCCGCACCTTTGAGGGTGCCGTGGTCATTAATGACTGGCCGGACGAGTATCTGAAAAACCACCCGCTTGACGGCCATGCCGCCCTCGTGACCCTCACCCACGACCCAAAGCTGGATGATGCAGCCCTGCTTCCGGCCTTGCGCGGCGAAACCCTCTATATCGGCTGTCTTGGTAGCCGCAAGACCCACGCCTCACGCCTCGAACGTTTGCGACAAGCTGGCATTGATGACACTGCCCTCGCCCGCATCCATGGCCCGGCGGGCCTTGATATCGGCGCCAGCAACCCTGCAGAAATTGCGGTATCGATCCTTGCCGAAATCATTGCCGTGATACGCAAGGGGGACGCAGATGTTCTTTGAGGAAATAAAGACCGAAACAGCAAGCGGCTGGTCGCTTGCGCACAGTGTAACGGCTGACGGGCGCAAATTCGCCAAGGGTACATGCTTGTCGCAGGAACATATCAAGGCCCTGCTCGCCGCTGGCGTTCAAACCGTGCATGCCTTCCGCCTTGAGGTGGATGACATTGACGAAGATGCGGCCGCACACCGCGGCGCCTGTCACCTGGCAGGCGGCATGCTCAGGGTCGGTCGCGCGACACGGGGGCGCTGCAACCTCTATGCGGAAGCCGATGGCCTGCTTGTGATCGGTGACCGCGTGGCTGCCTTCAACGCGGCAGACGAAGCACTGACGGTCGCGACCCTGCCGAATCATGCAGTGGTGCGCGCAAGCCAACTTGTTGCCACGGTCAAAGTCATCCCCTACGGCATTGCCGAGGACCGGCTTGAAAGTGCACTTCAGGCAGCCTCCGCGCTTACTGTCGCACCATTTTCCGATTTCACGGTCCATTTCCTTGTCAGCGGAAATGAACTGTCGGATAAAGCACGAGCCCTGACTGAACGTCGGCTGGCGTCTGTGTGTGGCCGGATAGATTCCTATGTCTCTTGCCCGCACACGCTTGGCACAGTGCGCAGCACACTCCTTGAGCTGCGTGACAAGCCCGGGGATCTTATCCTGATGCTGGGTGTATCCGCGATCAGCGACCGGCGAGACATCCTGCCCGCCGCTCTTGAACAGGCAGGCGGCGAAATCATTCAGCTTGGCATGCCGGTGGACCCCGGCAATCTCCTGATGCTGGGCCGTCTCGGTGATAAAACCGTTATTGGCCTGCCCGGCTGTGCGCGTTCACCGGCCCTCAACGGACTCGATTGGGTGCTGGAGCGTTTTGCGGCACGCCTGCCGCTGGATGCCGTCATACTGCGCGGCATGGGCGTTGGTGGCCTTCTCAAGGAAACGGCCCAGCGACCGGAACCCCGCGCGCCCCGGCAGGAAACCAGCACAGCCATACAGGCGCTTGTGCTGGCGGCAGGTCGCTCGAGCCGTGCGGGCAAGCACAGCAAACTGCTGCGCAGGCTGAACGGCAAAACCGTCATCGCGGAAACCGTATCTATCGCGGCCCGCGCCACAAGCCTCTCGCCCGTTGTTGTCACGGGACACAAAGCCGACGCTGTCACCGATGCGCTGAGCGGCTATGCCTGCACCCTCATCCGTAACGAGGCATACACCGCAGGCATGGCTTCGAGCCTGAAGGCGGGCCTTGATGCTTTGGACCCTGCCGCCGATTTCTGCCTTATCTGCCTTGGCGACATGCCTTTTGTGCGGGCCGAGACCATAAATGCCCTTGAGGAGAGCGCTGCCCGCATGGGCGAAGCCCGCATCTTCATCCCCACGTTCAACGGCAAGCGCGGCCACCCCATATTGTGGCACAGGGACATGCTGAGTGGCCTCAAGGCTGTGACCGGCGACAAAGGCGGGCGGGATATCATTCATGCTCATGAAGCGCTGGTGTGCGAGGTCGCCGTCAGCGACCCCGGCATCCTCATTGACCTCGACACGCCGGAACTGCTGGCGCAGTTTGGCCTTGATGCAAAAGACTAGGGTAGAAGCGCTTCAATCTCGTCCAGGGTCGCGTCAAGTGTGCTGATGGTGAGCGAATAGGAAAACCCGGCTCGCATCATGGAAGCGATTTCCTTCTCGCGCTTCTCGTCTGAGGCCCTGTCCTCGCGCCGGTAGGGGCCAAACCGGCGGCGGCGCACATAGGCGGCGGCCGCCTGCTGGTTGGCCGAGATATCAGCCTCCGCGTCGCCAAGATGGTCGACAGCTTCTTCTGCCATATCAGAAGAGACCCCCTTGAAGCGCAGGTCCTGTGTGATCTGCCGGACCGGCTTGCCTTTCCTCAGCAGGCTTTCAGCCCGGTAGCGGGCATAGACCTCGTCATTCACATAGCCGTAGCGCACACATTTGGCGACCACATCGGCGATCCAGCCTGCCTGTTCCTCGCTTGGCGGTGCGCTGTCCTCATTGCGCTTGCGCACCTTGCGCTCCAGCACCTTGCGCAGGTTCTCAGCCGTGCTCGCGAACCGGCCCAGATAGTGAAGGGCCGCCCGCTCGAGATAAGCAGCGGTTACCTTCTTTGGGCGTTTTTTCTGTGGGCCCTTGTCCGTCATGCCTTCAGCGCGTCGATCGCGGCGATGAAGCGATCGATCTCCCCGGGCGTATTATAATAGTGGGGTGACACCCTGACCGTGGTCTCGATACCGCGTGCTGCGAGGTCAAGCCGCGTGTGTACCACACTCGCGACCTGCACCGCGATGTCCTTTGCCTCAAGGCGTTTCTTCACCTCAGGCGCAGTCAGGCCATGTTTATTGAAGGTGATGATGGCTGCGCGCGCATGCTCAGGGCACGTGGCTGTCACGCCCTTCACCGACGCAAGCTTCTGCCGAAGCTCAGCGGCACGTGCCTGCGTGGTCGCAAATGCGCGCTCAGGCCCGAGCGCGATGAGATAATCAAGCGCGGCACCAAAACCAAGCTGGTTGCCAACGCTGCGCTCCCAATCCTCGAACCGGCGGGCATCGGGCCGCAGCTCATAGCGGTTGTCGTCCACCCAGGCCGCGGCCTGGTTCGTTACCATCGCCGGTTCCAGTTCCGTCAGCACGCGGTCATTCGCATAAAGGAAGCCAACACCCCTCGGCCCCCGCACAAATTTGCGCGACGTGCCGGTCATCATATCGCAACCGATTTCCTCGACACTGACCGGCAGTTGCCCGACGGCCTGGCAGGCATCCAGAAGATAATAGACACCTCTGTCGCGGGCGATGCGGCCAATATCCACCACCGGGTTCACTTGCCCGCTCGAAGATGGCACAGCCGCCACCGCAATCAGTCTGGTGCGCGCATCCACAAGGCTTTCAAGATGGCCAAGGTCAAGGCCGCCGTCTGCGCCAGCCCGCGCCACGCGTATCTCAATACCACAGCGGCGGGCCTGCTGGAGGAATGCGACATAGTTGCTGCAATATTCATTGAACGCAGTGACAAGATTGTCGCCCGGCTCAAACGGCACGCTATAGAAGGCCTTGTTCCAGGCATCAACGGCGCTGCTTGTCAGGCCATAATTTTTTGCCTGCCCGCCGAGAAGGCTGGCAAGCGACGCATAGACGTGCTCATGTGCAACAGACTGTTGCTCTTGCGCAACATAGCCACCAAGTTTTTCCTCAAGCGCCAGATACTGACAAAGGGCGGCAAGCACCGGCGCGGGCATCAACGATGCACCGCAGTTATCCAGATGCAAGCGCCGGGAAACCCCCGGTGTCTCCGCCCTGAGCTTTTCAACCTCTTCTGCTGTGAATGGCAAAACCGTCACTATCTACCCTCGCCGCAACTCGTCATTTTTTAGCCTCAATCCCGACCTATCCAGCGCTGTCGCACGCTATTCAGGCCAGAATTAACTTGCGCAGCATGGATACAGCCTGTAATTCAGCCCTAATATCCATGCACGCGATCGTTCCGGAGTGAACAGGCTAAAGCTGGTCGAAAGCAAGCGTTTTTTGGCCTTCAGCGAGCGTGCCAGTTTGAAGTTTTAGTCACGGCCTCGGGCATCCCAAGGCTTGCTATTGTTGTTTTTGTAGGGTCCGGCTAAAGTAAGCCGGGACAATTATGGTTGAAGCCAACGGTATGAAGGTAGAGACGCCTACACAAGATCCCACGCTCAAGCGGCGGTATGCGGATTTTGACACGCTCGTCGATGCGATCGAGTATGCGGCGAAAGGTCAGCGCGGAGCAAATTTCTATAATGCTCGCGGTGACTTGACCGATTCTGTGACCTGGACAGAAGTGCGCGACCGTGCCGAACTTATCGGCCGCAAACTTGTGGCCATGGGCTTCGAAGCCGGCGACCGCATTGCCCTCATTGCCGAGACGAGCGCCAACTTTGTCGCCTTTTTTGTCGGCTGCCAATATGCCAGCGTGCTGCCCGTGCCCCTGCCCCTGCCCACCAGCTTTGGCGGCAAGGACGGATACGTTTCCCAGCTGCAGATGCAGATGAAAAGCTGTGACGCCAACGGTCTGATGGCGCCTTCTTTCATGGCGGAAATCATCGAGGAAGCCACCGCAGACATCAAACTGCGCTTCAAGGGCTCCTACGACGACTATATCAACGCCAAAGGCACGGGTGATGTGCGCCTACCGAGGGCCGATGACCTTGCATACCTTCAGTACAGCTCCGGCAGTACACGTTTCCCGCACGGTGTCTCGGTCACGCATCGCTCGCTGCTCGCCAACACGCACGGCATGGGCTTTCACGGGGTCCACATCGGTGAGAATGACCGCTGTGTGTCCTGGCTGCCCTTCTACCATGATATGGGCCTTGTCGGCACGCTGCTCACCACCATTACCTGCCAGATTTCGGTCGACTTCATTCCAACCGAGGAATTTGCCCGCCGCCCGCTCAGCTGGCTGCGCGTCATCAGCCGCAACAAGGGCACGATCACCTACAGCCCGACCTTCGGCTTTGACATCTGCGCGCGCCGCGCCTCTCTGCGCTCCAGCGCGCTTGAGGACCTAGACCTCTCGACCGTGCGTGTCGCGGGGTGCGGTGCCGAGATGATCCGCCCTGAAGTGCTGCGCAACTTCTATGAGACGTTCGAGCCGATCGGCTTCAAGTGGGAAGCTTTCCTGCCGAGCTACGGCCTCGCGGAATGCACCCTCGGTGTGAGCTTCGGCAAAGTGGGGGTCGGCCTTGAGGTTGACCTCGTTGAGGAAGCGGCGCTCACCGGCGACAAACATGTGCTGGTGAACGGCAAGGACGAAAACTCGCGCGTCCGCGAAGTCGTGAACTGCGGCAAACCGCTGCCGGAATACGACATCGAGATCCGCAGCGACGAAGACAAGCCCCTGCCCGAGCGCCAGGTTGGCCGTGTGTTCCTGCGCGGTACGTCGGTCATGAAAGAGTATTTCAATGACCCGGAGACGACCCGCGCTGTCCTGAGCCCCGAAGGCTGGCTCGACACCGGCGACATGGGCTACATGAAAGACGGCTGTATCTATATTGTCGGCCGCGCCAAGGACATGATCATCGTGAACGGCCGCAACCACTGGCCGCAGGATATCGAATGGGCTGCCGAGCAGCTGCCGGGCGTGAAAACCGGCGATGTTGCCGCGATTTCCGTACCGGGCGAAAACTCGGAAGAGGTGCCGATGATCCTGGCGCAGTGCCGCTTCTCGGAGCCTGCTGACCGCCTCAAGTTCGTCGAGGACCTCAAGCGTCATATCCAGAAAGCGACCGGCATCAACTGCATGATCGAACTGGTTCCACCGCGCTCCCTGCCCCGCACCTCAAGCGGCAAGCTGAGCCGGGTGAAGGCGCGCAACCAGTATCTGTCCGGGCACCTTCAAGCGCTCGCAAGCTAGGCCAGAACAACCATGACCGAACCAGTGGGCAGTAAATCCGTTCAGCCCACCGTTGCGCTTACCGGCGCGACGGGTTTTGTCGGCAATCACACCATCGACTGTTTCCTTGCCGCGGGTTATGCCGTACGGGCATTGACGCGGCGCGAGCAAACCGCGCGCGACGGCGTGACCTGGGTCCGCGGTGATCTCGATGATGAAGCCGCGCTATTGGAGCTGGCCACCGGTGCCGATACCTTCATCCATATCGCCGCGCTCACCAAAGCGCTGTCGCGCGATATCTTCTTCGACGTGAATGTGGGCGGCACCAAAACCGCGCTGCGTGCCGCCGCGGACGCCGGTGTCGACCGTTTTGTGCATGTCTCTTCGCTTTCAGCGCGTGAACCGCAACTGAGCGACTATGGTGCCAGCAAAGCCGCGTCCGAGCTGCTGTTGACCGCCCGCGACTGGCCCTTCAGCTGGACCATCGTGCGCCCGCCTGCCATTTATGGCCCGGGCGACAAGGAAATTCTCAAGCTTCTCAAGGCGACACGTATCGGGCTGCTGCCCGCACCCGGCAGCCGCACCAACCGTTTCTCGATGATCCATGGCCGCGACATGGCGGAAGCGCTCGTAGCGCTCGCTCGCCCGGGCAATGAAAAGACCATCATCGAGATCGATGACCGCAAACCGTCGGGCTACACCTTGTCTGATGTTGCAAAGGCGCTTGGCGGCGACGACGGCAAGGCGCCCAAAATCATCAGCCTGCCGTTCCCGGTGCTGGGTTTTATCGGCTTCCTCAACGGGGTTGTCGCACGGCTGATCCGCCGGCCCGCGATGCTAACGCTCTCGACCGCGCGGTACCTGTGCCACAACGATTGGACGGTGCGGGCATCGCGCAGACCGCAGCTCCCGGACTGGTCGCCTCAATTTGACCTCAAATCGGGCCTAGAGGACACCATCGACTGGTATCGAAAAAACGGGCTTTTATGATTGCGTTCACCCCGATATAAGACGGGATTGAACTTTTTGTCCCAAAAACATATCGCAGGTAGGCAAACAGAATGGCTAACGAGCAAATCATTGAAAAGATTTATGAATTGATTGCCCCACTTAACAAGAAGGGCATCGAGCTTGCTCCCAACGTCACCTTTGCCTCTGACCTTGAACTTGATTCCCTCACTGTCATGGACCTTGTTGCCGACATTGAGGACGAGTTCGATATCGTTCTTCCGCTCAATCTCCTGCCCGAACTCGAAACCATTGAGCATGTTGCCAATGCGGTAGAGAAAATTTCAAACGAGGGCTGATACACCGTGGATCTTCTTGATAAATTCGACGCGACCGTTGCGCTGCGCGCCTCGCTGCCTTTTGAAAAGGCCGACCCGTTCAAGGTGGTGATGGACGAAATCATCTCCGAAACCGAAGCTGTCATCAATGGGCGCCGCACTATTCTTGCTGGCACCAACAACTATATGGGCATGACCTTCAACGAGGAAGCCGTTGCGGCAGCCAAGGATGCCATCGATCGTTTCGGTACCGGCACAACTGGCTCGCGCGTCTTGAACGGCACCTACAGCGCCCACAAGACGCTTGAAACCACCATTGCCGACTTTTACGGCATGGAACACTGCATGGTGTTCTCGACCGGCTATCAGGCCAACCTTGGCATGATCTCGGCGCTTGGCGGCAAGGATGATTTTGTCATCATCGATGCCGACAGCCACGCCTCGATCTATGACGGCTGCTCGATGGGTAACGCTACGATTGTGCGTTTCAAGCACAATGACCCGGACAATCTGGAGCGCCGCCTCAAGCGCCTGCCTGCGGACAAGGGCAAACTTGTGGTGGTTGAAGGCATCTATTCGATGCTGGGTGATTCCGCGCCGCTCAAGGAACTTCTGGAAGTCTCCAAGAAATACGGCTGCATGACCCTGGTGGACGAAGCGCACTCCATGGGTTTCTGTGGCGAAAACGGTCGCGGTGTTGCCGAGCAACTGGGTGTTGAACACCTTGTTGACTTCTATGTCGGTACATTCTCGAAATCGGTTGGCACGGTTGGCGGTTTCGCTGTCTCGAACCACCCGAAATTTGACGTGCTGCGCTTTGTCAGCCGCCCCTATATTTTCACCGCGAGCCTGCCGCCAAGCGTGGTTGCCGGAGCCACCAAAGCGATTGAAGCAATCAAGCGCAGTGGCAACCGCCGCGCCCACCTGTGGGAAAACGCGCGCCGCTTGCACGCAGGCCTCAAAAAGGCTGGCTTCCATCTGGCAACGCCTGAGGCGCAAAGCCCCATCATCGCCGTGCACCTGCCCGACCCGATGGTTGGCACCCGCTTCTGGGAAAACCTTTTGCTCGAAGGCGTTTATGCCAATATGGCCGCTCCGCCCGCAACGCCCTCTGGTGTGTTCCTGATGCGTGTGAGCGTCTGTGCGCAGCACACCAGCGAGCAGATTGACGAGATTATCGCCCGTTTCATCCGCACGGCGAACAAGATCGAGCTTGAGCTGAACCCGTAAGGGGAACCGCTCGATGAGAATAAAAAAAGGCGCCGGTTTCGGCGCCTTTTTCGTGAATAGATAGGCAAGCTTACTTGAAGGCACCCTTACGGTGCAGCCCCCAGAACAGGCGGATGCCCGACAATACGGGGCGGCGGCGCATACGGTCCGTCACATCAATCTCAACACCTGAGTGGCGTTTGATCTTCCAGGCAAGATAGTCGATGCCACCGTCAAAGGTCATGGACGCCTTCACGAGACGCAGGAAGCTGACGGCCTTGCCGTTCCAACGGCGCAGCATCCAACGCAGGCGCGGTGCAAGCCGCTCGGTGCGCGAAGGCTGCTTGAGCGGCGGGAACGGGTCCGGCGTGACGTTGAGGACTTCTTCCACAAGCGCCGTCAGCGCATCATAGCGGTCCTGGTCCAGCAGATAAATCTCAAGGCCCTTGCCCGCCCGCTCGGACCGGAGTTCGGCCGAATAGGTCTGCTCGAACGCGCCAACCCAGAGGTCACGCGACTCTTTGGCTTGCGGCACAAGGTCGAGATAGTTACCAAGCATGGTTTTGACCGCCTGGCCGATATCGGTGGCGATCTCTTTTTTGCTTTCCTCGTCGCGCGCCAGCAGCAGCATGCACGGCTGGCAGAAACGCGCCCACACCGACACATTGAGGCATTCCGGCTTCACCCGGAACGAGAGGTCAGCCCGCGACAGCACGGCATATTTCGACCGCACCATAACCCCGTTCACCTCAACCTCGTGATAGAACACGTTGGGTGGAAGGATCTGGTTGGCGACCGCAAGCCAGCGCTTGTCATAGGCTTTGCTGTAGCTGTCGACAATCACATAGAAGTCGAGGATCTTGTCCTCGATCTCACCCGTACGCAGGCAGGAACCGTAAAAAAGGATCCCGACCACGGCACCGTTATATTTCTCCGCGATCTTCTCGGCGGCAACGGTGACCTCACCCGGGATTTTGCGGCGCCATTCCTGGAGGATGAAGTCCTGTATTTCTTTGTTCGGATCAGCGGCCATTGTCATTTTACCTCAGGGACACAAACGTCAGTGTTCGGTCGCCTTTAAGAATAATCGGCTTTCCGGCGACCGGGTAATATATTTCACCATCAAGTGTTACCGGATCACTACCTTCGATGCGAATTTCATTCGAACGGCGTGTGTGCACACCGTCAATGGTCTTTTTACCATAGGTGCCGGTCACCAGCCCCTTGATGGCGCGGAAGACCTTGCCGCCCCCCGCTTCAACAGCGGAAAAACGAAGGCCACCCTTGCCTTCTGTGCCGTACGGCTTGAGCCGCAGCAGCAGCCGGTCAAGGGTCGTGATCATCACGGCAGAGAACTGGCCACCCAGACGACCGCTTCCCGGAACCGTGATCGACATCGGGTCAGATACCATCAAAGTTTTGTCACGACCAATGCCAAAAGCGGACAAGATGAGCGTGCAGATGGCAACAAAATGCGCGAGTCCATTCGGCAGGCCAGCGTTATAGGCGTGTGCGCGGCACCATTCGATGCCCTTGACCACACCGGCTGTGCCAAAGAATGTTCCCACACGCAGCGGCTCGCCGTCGCCCATGTCCATCTCGATGAGGTTCTTGCGGATCAGGCGTTCCGGCAGCTTGCCAGCATTCGTGAGTGCGATGAGCTTCTTGAGCACCCGCTCCGGCCGCCCTTTGAAGCCAAGGTCCGCAGCGGTCATGTTGGTCTTGCCGCCGGGCAGGTATGCAATCGGCGGCGTGACAGAGAACGGGTTGCGGTGCAGAAGCGACGCCAGCACGGCACCAATGGTGCCGTCACCACCGTTTACGATAAGCACAGCCGGATTGGCGCGAGCAAACAGCTCCAGCGCAGCGGGGATCGAGGAGATCCCGTCCAGTTCATAGTGCACAACGTTGGGGCTGGCATCGACCACTTTGCGCACAGCATCAATGCGCGCGGCATTGGTTGTGCTTTTAGGGTTCGAGATGATGGCCACCAGCGGCACCACAGTACCGGAGATAATATTGTCACGATCCACATTCACGAGGCGTGGTGCTCCATACAAAAAACGGCCGGGGCCCGCTCACATGCCTCGACGGAGAGATTTCAGGGTGCCGCAAAGTGCGTCTGTTGCGCCGCCTTATACCCGCAAATACAGATTTTAGCAAATCTGTAACATAGGGTCTATCGCCGCCTGAGCTGGCGCCGCTTTTCCTTCTGTTCTTCGTCGGCCCCAAATATATAGGAAAGCGTCACGGTCATTCTAGTGGGGCCATCTGCCGCATCAAACATCACCTCGCGCGCATCAGGCGGACCGAGGGAGAGTTTGGGGTTGTTGGAAAAGCCGAAACCTTCCGAGAAAAAGTCAGCTTTTCCGTTCGAATTCCGGTCATGCAGGATCACGAGTGCATAAGTCCCCGGTGCAGGCAGCGGCACACAGACTTCCTGCCCATCGCCTTCTGTCGGCACATCGACCCGCACAAGCTTTTTGCCCTTCTCAAGGAACTCGTCGGGGTTGCTGCCATAAATCTGCGCCCGCACGTTGCCTTCAAGGTCCTTGAAGTCCTCAACGCGCACCAGAACGGATGCGCCGCTGCTGCCTTCAGCACACTTGCTCATATCATGCTCGATGGAAACAGGGTCATCGTTGAAGGCCGCCGCAGGCACGCCAATGGCGGCAATCGCGGCAACACTCAAAACAGAACGCATTTTACCCAGCATATAAATCTCCTGGTCCAACACCCCGCGTGACGCCACGGGGGTCAACCTACGCCTAGCAGATGGCCTTTGATGGTGGCGAAAATATGTCCCCACAAAAGTTATTTCTGTATAAAGCCAACATGCTTTTGCCATGTTAGAGAACTGAATGATATGCAAAAGTCACTTGCAACGGTTCCTCAAGAGGTGTAGCGCCAAAGCATGTTCACACGCATCGACCGATATGTCCTTCGCCAGATATTGGGCCCACTGTTCACCACCCTTGGCGTCGCAGCTCTCTTGCTCATTCTTGAGCGTATGCTGAAGCTGTTCGACTTTGTGGTAAACCAGGGCGGCCCGGTCGAAGTGGTGTTCCGCATGCTGGCGAACCAGATCCCGCACTATCTGGGTCTCGCGCTGCCAGTCGGGCTTCTGCTTGGCACCCTGCTCGCCTTCCGCAAGATTTCGCTCTCGAGCGAATATGACGCCATCGTCTCGTCAGGCATTGGGCTGCCGCGGCTCGTGCGACCTGTGCTCTTCCTTGCGCTCGTCATGATGATCGCGAACACCATTCTTGTCGGCTGGGTCCAGCCCTATGGCCGTTACGCTTACAGGAATCTCGTGTTTGACCTCAGGAGCGGCGCACTTGGTGCCAGCATCAGGGTCGGTGAATTTGTCGACCTCGGCGACAACATCACCCTGATGATTGAAGAATCCCGCAAGCAAGGTGCTGAACTTATTGGCATTTTCCTTGAGCGCCGCGACGCAAACAACACCATTTCAGTCACCGCTGAACGCGGCGGCTTTTTTGCGACCGAAGACGACCAGACCATCCTGCTCCGGCTCTATAACGGTGTACTTGTTGACCTCAACGAAGGCCCGAACAAGCCCCGGGTTCTGAGCTTCGACCAACAGGATCTCACTGTCACCCTGCCCGCCAAGGAAACCTTCCGCGACCGTGGCGGGGAGCAGCTTGAGCTGACCCTGCCGGAACTGAACCGCGAACGGTTCAACCCGCAACTGACCGTGGCGCAGCTCAACGCCATGAATGCCAATTTCCATTGGCGGGTCATGCACAGCCTGACCTTCCTTGTGCTGCCTTTCCTCGCGATCCCGATGGGGCTGACGAACAAGCGCACGGGCCGCGGCACCGGTATCGTGATCGGCCTCTCGCTCCTTATTCTCTATAACGAGTTCATGGAAGCGATGGAGACAGCCATCACAAACGGTGCGTCCCCATATGCGACAACATGGCTGCTGTTTGGCATCTTCACAGCGCTCAGCCTGTTTTTCTTCCGCATCTCGGCCTACAAGGTCGGCGGTGAGCCGCTCGCCTGGATTGACAAGAGCTGGGCGGTTGTCAGCGGACCGATCAAGAAGGTCTCCAAAAAACTCATGGGGGTTAGCGACTGATGGAAATGTTCCGCGCCCTTCGACGTATGTTGATCCCGTCCCGCACGCTTGCGCGTTATATGGTGCGCATGCAGCTTGGCCGCTTTTTTGGCATCCTGATTGGCCTGACCGCCATCCTGCAGCTTCTGGTGCTCATGGCGGTGTCTGACGAAATCATGGCGGCAGACGGCGCCTCGTGGGTCTCGCTTGTCTCCTTTGTCAGCATGCGCGCACCTCAGCTTATCAGCCAGTTCACGCCCTTTGCGGCCCTGCTGGCCTCGCTGCTCACGCTCGCGACACTGAACCAACACAGCGAGGTGGTGATCATGAAGGCAAGCGGCCTTTCGGCGCACCGCATCCTGCTGCCGCTTGGCATTGCAAGCGGCATCATCGGTGCGGCGCACTTTGCCTTCAACGAGACTGTAGTGGTGAAAGCCAACGCCGAGCTCGAATACTGGGAAGCGCATGACTATGCGGTTGACCTGCCGCCCAACGAAGGCCTCGCGGGCCGTGTCTGGCTCAAGGAAGGCAACACCATTGTGCTCGTTGAGGCTGTCAGCCGCATCCGCAACCGGGTGGTGCTCGACAAAGTTTCGCTTTTTGAGCGCGACAATGTGGGCCGCCTGACCGGCATGGTCCGCGCCGATTTTGGCTGGTACCAAGACGGCCAGTGGACCCTTCATGAGGTCCGCCGTTTTGACACCAAAAGCCACGCGCTGTCCATTGAGCCGACCCAGATCTGGGACATCCCGACACGGCCCGAGCGTTTCCTTGCGCTCACCGTCAAGCCCGACCATGTCTCCTTCACGGGCCTCTGGCTATCGATGGCGGAGCTTGAGAAAGACGGCCTGCCGACCGACCGGCTGATGGCCTCCTTCCTGCACAAAATCGCGGGGCCTGCCTCAACCTTCCTGATGCCGCTCCTGGCCGCTGTGGCCGCCTTTGGCGTTACTCGTGCGGGCAACCTTGCCATCCGTGTTGTCTTCGGCATGGCGCTTGGTTTCAGTTTCTTTGTCGCCGACAATTTCATGCGTGCCATGGGTGAATTTGGCGTGGCACCTCCGTTCCTCGCCGCTTGGGCACCGTTTCTCCTGTTCCTGCTGCTTGGCTACAGTGTGATCTTCTATACGGAAGAAGGCCGACCGCAGGTGAAAAAGGCAACGCAAAAAGGCAAGGCCGAGTGAGCAACCCGCCTGACACGGAAAAAAGCCACCGCGCGCGCGTCGCAGGCGGCGCGGGCTTTGCCTTTCTGGGGCGCCTCGGCGCACTCATCGAAGCCGTATCCGTTATCGTCTTCACCTGGGTTTACGGTGCCAGCACCTTCGGTCTTTTTGCCGTGCTCTGGAGCTATATCAAGGTCTCGACCGCCTTTTCCGACCTCGCGATGACAACTGCGTTGCAGCGTTACGTGCCCAAGGCGAGTGATGCGGACGCCAACCTTGTCGCGGGTTATGCCATCAAACTGAGCCTGATCCTCTCCACCCTGCTGGCGGTCGCGGGTTTCCTTGCGGCCCCCATGCTTGCGGGTTTTGTGAGTGCCGCTGAAGCTGACGCCGAAAAGCTCATCACCGTGATGCGCATCTATGTCTGGGTGCTGCCCTTCTGGACCATGGTCGAGGTGGCCACCGCCGCCATCCGCGCGCGCCGCACCTTCGGGCCCGAAATACGCGTGCGGGTGTTTTATGAACAGGGCCTGAGGCTGATTGCCGCCGTAGCATTCGGTATGCTCGGTTACATGACCTATGGCCTGTTCCTTGCGCATCTGGTCAGCGTTGTACTTGCCGCGCTGCTGGCGCTCCGGCTGGTGTCAAAACATTATGACCTGAAGGCTGTGCTGAAGGCCCCGCTCAGTGGCCCGCTCGCGCGCGAGATGCGCCACTACGGCATTTCGGTCATGCCTGCGAACACGATCAAGAAGCTCTTCAGCGAGTTTCCGGTCATGTTCCTCAACTTCCTGCTGCCGGGCGCGGCGGGCGCGGCCGCAGGCGGCTATTATGCCGTTGCGCGCAAGATCGCGAGCGCGCTGCAGGCCGTGCGCATGACATTCGAATATGTGCTCGCCCCGCTCGCGGCTGAGAAGGAAGGCCACGGCGACCGCGCGGCACTGCATGAAATGTATGCCTATGCGACCCGGCTGTCCTTCTGCCTTGCGCTGCCGTTTGGCGGTGCGCTGGTGCTGGCGCGCCATGATATCCTCGCGACCATGGATCCCGAATTCCAGGCTGCCGCTGCCGCCATCGCCATCCTGTGCCTTGGCCGGGTGGTTGAGGCCGCGACCGGCCCCTCGTCCGCGATCATCGAGATGCTCGGCCACCGCCTGCTGCCGCCGCTGAACGGCCTTGCCGGGCTCGCCGCACTTCTCGGCCTCGGCTTCTGGCTGATCCCGGCTTATGGCGTCACCGGCGCTGCCGTTGCGGCGGCCACCGGCCTCAATGTCACAGCCCTCCTTGGCCTGCTTGAAAGCTGGCTTCTGTTTCACCTCTGGCCCTATGACCGCCATATCTGGCGGCCGCTCATGGTCTCGCTCCTCACCACCGGCGGCATGATGGCGCTGTTGCCTGCAAGCGCAGACTGGCCGGTGCCTGTGGGCATCGTTGCCGCCATCCTCGGCCTTGCACTTGCCGTCCTCATCCTGGTGCGCCTCGGCCTCAACCATGAGGATGCGGAAGCCTTGGGCCGCCTCGGCAAGATCAAAAAACGGAAGCCGGTGTGATGGAGGAAATCAACTTTGACGACTTCCTCAAGGTCAACATGCGCGTGGGCACGATCCTGAGCGCCGAACCGAACGTGAAAGCGCGCAGACCCGCCTATGTGCTCACGATCGACTTTGGCCCCGAATACGGCACCCGCACCACGTCTGCCCAGATCACCGAAGCGCATGCCCTCGAAGACCTGCCCGGCTGTCAGGTCCTGGCAGTGATGAATTTCCCGCCCAAGCGGGTCGCTGGCGTAAAGTCCGAGGTGCTGACCCTCGCCACGCTTGAGGACAATGGCCGCGCGGTACTGATCACCCCGTCGCTGCCTGTGCCAAACGGCACGCGCCTGCTTTAGGCTTGCATTTTCTCCCCCCTACTTTATGCAAAGTTCAAACCCCATTCAGCCCAAGGGACATACCGTGAGCAGCATTTCCATCCGCCAGATCACCGACAATGCCGGCATCAAGGATTTCATCAATGTCACCCGCGAGGTGTACAAGGATGATCCGAACTGGATCCAGCCGCTGACGATGGAGCGCATGGATGCCCTCAGGCCCGACAAGAACCCCTATTATGAGCATGCCGAAGTCGCGCTTTGGGTCGCGGAACAGGATGGCAAACTTGTCGGCCGCATCTCGACCCAGATCGACAGCCTCGCGCAGGAAAAATGGGGCCCGAACCTCGGCCACTTCGGCTTTTTTGAAGCCACCACGAAAGAAGTGGCCGACGCCCTGCTCACGAACGCACAGGCGTGGCTTGCCGAGCGCGGCATGAAGCGCATGCAGGGCCCGTGGTCCTTCTCCACCGCGGAAGAAGTCGGTACCCTGATTGACGGTTTTGACACCCCGCCGTGCGTGATGATGCCCCACGGCAGGCCCGAGTATGACGCCTGGATCAAGTCACACGGCCTTGATAAAGCCAAGGACATGCATGCCTTCCGGCTGGACCTCACCATGCCACCGCCCGAGCGCGCGGTGCGCATCGTGAAAATGGCCGAGAAGAACAAGCGCGTCACCATGCGCCCGATCGACATGAAAAATTTCAACGCTGAGGTCGCCACCATCCTTGATATCTATAACGAGGCATGGTCGGAAAACTGGGGCTATGTGCCCTTCACAGAGCATGAGGTAGAGCACGGCGCCAAGGGCCTGAAACCGGTGGTGAAACCCTACCGCACCTATATCTGCGAATATGACGGTGAACCGGTTGCCTTCATGCTCACCATCCCGGACGTGAACCACAAAATCCGCGACCTTGACGGCAAGCTGTTTCCCTTCGGCATTTTCAAGCTGATGTACCGCATGATGAACGGGCGTGAAGACCGCTGCCGCGTGCCGCTGATGGGCGTGCGCAAAAAGTTCCAGAAAGGCCCCCTCGGTGCTGCCATGGCGATGTGGATGATCAGGGTCAGCCAACAGAATGTGGTCGACCGCGGCGCCACCTTCGGCGAGCTCGGCTGGATCTTGGAAGACAACGACGGCATGATCTCCATCCTCGAGGAAATTGGCTGCGAGATTTATAAAACCTACCGGGTTTACGAGAAAGCCATCGGCTGATCAGAGGCATAAATGACCGGAAACGCCACACGCTTTGAAGACAGTGGGAAAGCCCGGGCGCTTTCAAGCTTCACGGCTGAGTTTCTGGTCCGTTGCCCCAAATGTGGTGCGCCTGCCCTCGTCCGCGGCACCCGCCTCACCTGCACCGGCTGCCACACAAACATTGAGGCAAAAGACGCCCCCCAGCGCGCGACGGCATTGCTCGGCAACTTCCAAACCGGTGCCGGGGTCAAAAACTGGTTCGGCAAGGTGAAACCGGTGCTGGAACTGAAGGAGGGCACACCCCTCCGCTACACCTGCCAAAGCTGCGGGAAAGAGCTTGCCGCCCCCGCCCAGCGCGCCAACGCCGCAAACCTGCCGCGTGACATCACCCTCACCTGCGCGGGCTGTGGGCATGACAGCGGCTTCACGCCGGTGTGGCGCCCAACCTACAGCAGCCATGATGCCCGCGACCCCGCCTTCGGCTGTGAGCTATACCTGCAGAAAACCCTTCGCGACGGCACCCTGTTTGTGTTCAACGCATCCCACGCCGAAGCGTTGCTGCAGTTCGTCAGCGCGGATTTGCGTGAATTCAAGGCCGAACACGGCTGGCACAGCTATTTCACCAACCTGCCCGCGTGGATCAAAGCCGCCAAAAACCGCGGCACCATCGTGAAGGTGCTGGAGGGGTTTATTGTGGATGGGAAGTTGATTGGTTAAGAGAAATACCATTTGAGGAAAAGGGCCGTCCCAAGAACCGAAGCGCCAACCATGAACTGAAGAACAATATCTTTCAAATAACCTGCCCAGTTATTGCTTGCCGGAGCAGTATCAATGGCTTGATCGTTCACTAACTCCACTTTGTAGCCATGGCTTCTGAGTTCATCGCTAATCTTCTCCATAAGCGATAGCCAATCAAAATTGAAATGCTGCTGTATCTCTCGTTCGAGAGTACGGAAAGACTCTGGATGAATGACGATATGGTCAAGCCCAGGAATGCCGACAGGAAACGACAGCAGGGCTTCATCTCGTCTGAGGACTAGTCTGCCCTCCTCCTTGTTGCCTCCGCTTAGCAGATCTACATGCCCTATGTCTTGAAAATACATCTGTGAGCTTTCTTTATTAGTGTAATATATACAATATAAAAGCTCACATTGCAAACGACAGACGTTAGCAGCCAGCAGTCATTTTCCCCTGCGCGAGGTCTGCGAATTCACAGAGCAGCGGGCGGGTGTCGCGGGGGTCTATGACATCTTCGACCATGAAGGCTTCGGCGGTGCGGAAGGGGCTGCGGACTTTGTCGAGCCTTGCTTTGATCTCCGCCAGCGCCGTCGCCGGGTCCTCCGCACTCTCGAGCTCCGCCTTATACGCAACCTCGATACCGCCCTCAAGCGGCAGGCTACCCCAGTCGCCTGACGGCCAGGCGAAGCGGTACTGGAAGCGGCTGTGGTCGCTCATTGCCGCGCCACCCACGCCGTAAGCCTTGCGGATGATCACGCTGGCCCATGGCACCGTGGATTTGTAGATGCCGTTCAAGGCCTCGACGCCAAAGCGGATAGTGGCGGCACGCTCGGCCTCCAGCCCGATCATGAAACCGGGATTATCAACAAAATGCACCACGGGCAGCGAGAAGGTGTTGGCGAGCTTTACAAAACGCTCCACCTTGCGCGCGCCATCCGCCGACCATGAGCCGCCCATGAAGGACGGGTCGCTCGCGATCACCGCCACCGGCCAGCCATTCAGCCGCGCGAGCGCGGTGATCGAGCTGCGGCCCCACATGCGGCCGATTTCCATCAAGCTGCCGCGGTCCATCACGGTGTTCAAAATCTTGCGCATGGAATAAGCCGCACGTCTGTCTTCCGGCACAGCCTCTAGCAGGCTTTCGTCCCGGCGCTCAACACCGTCGGTCGTTTCACCGCGCGGCGGCAGGCTGCCCGCGCATGACGGCAAGTAGGAAAGGAAGCGTTTTGCAGCATCAAACGCCTCTTCTTCCGTGTTCACCACATCATCCACCGTGCCATTGCGGCCGTGAATGTCCGCGCCGCCGAGGGCTTCCTTATCAAGGTTCTCGCCAATTGCGGCCACCACGGCGGGCCCGGCGGTAAAGATGTGCGAAAGCCCTCGCACCATCACGCTATAGTGGCTTGCCGCCACCCGCGCTGCCCCCAGCCCGGCAACGGAACCGAGCGCGAGCGCCACCACCGGTACGCTGTCGAGGTTTTTGACCACATGTTCCCAGCCCGGCAGGTACGGCACGTAAGTGAGGCCCATATCCTCCAGCATTTTCACGCTGCCGCCACCGCCGGTGCCGTCAATCAGGCGAATGAGCGGCAGCTTGTATTCGTGCGCCATCTGCTCCGCCAGCACCGCTTTGCGCCAGATGGCAGCGTCCGCCGCGCCGCCGCGCACAGTGAAGTCGTCACCCGTCAGCACCACGGGGCGGCGGTTGATGTCCGCACGGCCAAAGAGGAAGTTGGCGGGTTTGAAGTCTTCAAGTTCGCCGTCCGGGCCATAGAAGCCCTTGCCGGCAAGTTTGCCAATTTCACGGAAGGAACCGGGGTCGGCCATCTTGTGGATACGTTGCCGCACATCCATTTTGCCACGGCCATGCTGGCGCGCAACCTTCTCGTCCCCGCCCATCTGCTCGGCCTGGGATTCGCGCTTTTTCTTCTCTTCTAACTCTTTTTCCCAAGCCACCTGTTCAACTCTCCGCACGTTGCCCACCCCGACGGCGGGGCGCATCTTTGTCTAAGACTATATCGGCAAAACTGTTCGGCAAGCTGCACAGAGCACCGCGACCCGCGGTCCTATAAAAAATTCGGGTTTGCCGAACGAGCATTTAATACTCGTCATGGATGCATTATAAATTTCCTAAAATTGTATACGGCAGCCAGGACAAGCAACCACCATCAAGAGGGGGATGACATGATTGTCATTGGTCTTGTCGTCGGGCTTGCCTTTGGGCTGATATCCGGCGCGCTTTTTCATATTCTTGTGCTGCAGAACGTCACTCTTGGCGTCTTTTCCTTCCTGCTACCGGCCGTGCAACCAATGCTCGCCATTTTTGTGTTCCCGGCAAACGCACCCTTATGGGTGCTCGTGCTACTGGGTATTCTTTATTACCTCGTATTCAATGTCCTGGTCTTCTGGATTTTCACCCTGTTGGGTCAACGCTCGCTCGTTTACCCGGCCGTGTCCGGTCGCATCGCAGAGACATCGGCCCAGCTATTCCTGCATGGCCTCGGGTTTGGTACGGCGGCAACGGCCAATATGGTGATATGGGCCGCCTTCCCGCTTCCGGGGCCCGTCAGCTTCACGCTTGCCATCATCGCTTTCGCACCCGCGCTCGCCGTGATTACACCAGTACGGCACAATCTCTTTTACCAAGGCCTGCTTGGCTGGTCAGCATGGGTTATGCCAGTCTCATGGTTCCTGAATGCCCTCGGTTTCGTAATTGCACTGGTTCTGGCACCAATCGCGATTGCCAATTATGGGCGCGGCGCTCTCAGGTTCGACGCGACCGCCGGTATCCTCGAGATCCGGGTTCCGCTTGGTGGCGGAACCACAGCCTTCAGCAATGGCAATTTCACCGTACTGAACGGGAACAATCCGGCCATCATGCCGGGAGATTTCCTTGGCGCCAATGTGTCTTCGCATGAAGCAGGCCACAGCATGGACAATGCTGCCATGACCAGCTTTCTGGTTATCGCGGCAGTCATTGAAGAAATGCGCGTTTTCGGTGGCGCCGATCAGCGCGCCATTGGCCAGGCTTCGGCTGAAAGCCGTGGCAGGCCCCGCGCGACAAGGTTTTATCTGCCTGTCTGGTCGGCCTGATCGCCATATTCAACCACTCACAAATGGGGGTTCCCATGTGTCAATTCACGCAAATCATTACCAAAGGCCGGAACTGGGATGCCAACGGTGTCCTGCAGGAGATCGAGTTCTTCGCCCGGGTTTCAATTCCATGCACCCACGTCGCGGTAGAAATACGAACGAGCCAGAACGTCGTTATTTTCCAGCAGGAGCTTATGGTCTCGCCCAATGAGGATATAATCGACGGCGTCAGGTACCGGGAGATAGAAGCTATTGTTCCCGCACAGAATATTCCGGCGCGGTGCAACGACCAGCTTACCACCACACTGACGTGCACCAGTGGCGGTGACTGCACAGAAACCGTCACCACCGAAATCGACTGCAAGGGCTATCAGGGCAACACCTGCCCCACACCGCAGGATATTTCCATTGCTGTCAGCTATGGCGGACAACCGGTTGACCTCTCAGGCAACTGCATACCATCAGGCGCATTTTCGGCCAGCGTTGCTAACCCGTCGCCGGGCGCACAAATCTTTTGGGCGCTCGAAATCGGCGGCGTGCCCACGCAAACAGCTGGCGTGAACCCGACACAGTTTAACCTGCCTGCTGGCAACGCAGACGCGTCACTCTCTGTCACGGTGTTGGTGGCGGGCTGCCCACCGGTGACGCGCACAGTGATTTTCCCGGACCGTCACGCGGGACCTTGCCCCAACACCGTGTCAATCGAAGTGCGCAAAGATGGCGCAGTGGTTGCGCCGCCCCATGAAAACCTCGAGAGCGGGGAATATCTGGTCCGGGTTTTGGCCCCGGTCGGCCCACAGGTGCGTTATACCTATATGGTGGACAATATCCTTGTGCACGCGGGACCAGAGACCGAACAGCGCATCATGGTTCAAGGCATGGGCATGCTCACCGGGCTTGTTGTTATTGCCGATACCAGTGAATGTTGCCCACCAGTCGCCACAAGCCTTGACCTGACCTCCGCGGAGGACCAGCCCGGCACCCCGGAGCCTGAGCCCGAGGACCCGAACCCCGACCTTCCTGACGGTCCTGGCAATGGCCCAGGAAGCGGCGGCAATAGCGACAATGACAACGACCGTGACTGGAACTGGGACTTCAGCTTATGTGGCATACTCTATGCCGCCATACTCCTGCTGATGGCAACCTTCATTGCAAGCTGGGTTGTCGCATTCGCCACTTATCCTCCGGTGGTTCCGGCGCTTGCGGTCGCGGCAGGGGCACTTGTAGGCATCATCGCCCTTCAGGCCGTGATGAAATTCACCTGCAACATGACCTTGTGCCGGGCACTGCGCATGCTTGCTTGGATGTTCATCTGGTGTGCGATCCTGTGTCTGATCGGCGCGATTGTTACCCTGCTGGCGCTGCAAGCCCTTTTGCTTGGGTCACTGATCGCTGGGCTCGTCGCCCTGGCATTGGCACTATGGCTTCACGCGCGAGGCTGTCGCCAGCCAGACCTCCTGAGCAGGCCATAACACTGTGCGTGGGGGCGTCAGCCTGATTGCATCAGGCGGACGCCCTCGTCACGCTCAAAGAGGTAAAGGAGGTGCCGAAGCGCCTGCCCTCTTGCTGACTTCAGCTCGGGGTCCCGTGTGATGACAAGCCGCGCATCGTCGCGGGCAAGTTCAATAAGGTCGGCATGCTCGGCAAAGTCCACCAGCCTGAATTCCGGCAGACCGGACTGTTTGGTGCCCAGAATCTCCCCGCCGCCCCTCAAGCGCAGGTCTTCTTCTGCAATCAGGAAACCATCTTCGCTCTCGCGCATGATCTTGAGGCGCGCGCGGGCAACCTCGCCAATCTCAACGGCGCGCAACAGGATACAGCTTGATTTGCCGCTGCCGCGCCCGACGCGCCCACGAAGCTGGTGGAGCTGCGCAAGGCCAAAACGCTCCGCCTGCTCGATCACCATGATGGTGGCCTCAGGCACATTCACACCCACTTCAATCACGGTGGTGGACACCAGCACGCTCAATTCCCCGCGTTGGAAGCGGGCCATGACCTCGTCTTTCTCTGCACCCTTCATCTTGCCGTGCACCAGCCCGACACGCGGGCCGAACATGCCCTTTAGGCTCGCGAAGCGTTCCTCCGCCGCCGCGATGTCAAGCTTCTCGCTTTCCTCCACCAAGGGGCACACCCAGTAAGCACGCGCGCCCGATGCCACCGCGCGCTGGATGCCCGCCGCCACATCGGCGATACGGTCAAGCGCGACCACGCGGGTGTCCACCGGCAGACGACCCGGCGGTTTCTCCATAATGCGGGAGACATCGAGATCGCCGTAAACCGTGAGCGTCAGTGTGCGCGGGATCGGTGTGGCCGTCATGCCCAGCACGTCAATGCCAGCGGAGGCCTTGCCCGCCAGCGCGAGGCGCTGCTGCACCCCAAAGCGGTGCTGTTCGTCAATGATCGCGAAGCCGAGGTCCTTGAACGCAACATCACCCTGAATGAGCGCGTGGGTGCCGACAAGGATGTCAATCTCACCCGCCGCCAAGGGTTCCAGCACCGCCTGACGGGCCTTGCCTTTTGAGCGCCCGGTCAAGAGCGCGATGCGAAGGCCCGCCTTCTCGGCCAGCGGCTGCAAGGTCTCCAAGTGCTGATTGGCGAGGATTTCGGTCGGGGCCAGCAGCGCGCACTGCACACCCGCCTCCACCGCCGCAGCCATGGCCAGAAGTGCCACCACCGTCTTGCCGCTGCCCACGTCGCCCTGCAACAGGCGCAGCATGGCGCGGTCGCTCTCAAGGTCACCCACAATCTCATCCAGCGCGGTTTGTTGGTCGCCGGTCAGATTGTAGGGCAGTGCCGCGAGGATGCGCTCACGAATATGGCGGCTGCCCTGAAGGCGGCGACCACGTTTTTTGCGCGTGCGTTCGCGTACGATGGCAAGCGCAAGCTGGCTCGCCAGCAGCTCATCCGCCGCCAAACGCCGCCGCGCCTTACTGCGGGGTGCGAGGTCTTCGGGCCCATCAGGCTCATGAATGCTGCGGAGCGCATCCAGCATCGGCATCCAGCCTTCGCGCGCCACCACGCTCGGCTCCTGCCATTCGGGCAGCTCTGGCACACTCTCAAGCGCGGCAAGGATGGCTTTGCGGAGGATTTTGCCAGACAGCCCCGCGGTGAGCGGGTAGATGGTCTCGACCGCCGGTAGCTCAGCCGCATTGTCGGGCGCGACGATATAATCCGGATGGGTCATCTGGGCCTGGCCCAGATAATGCTCTACCTTGCCGCTGATCAGCCGCACTTCGCCCTCAGGCAACTGTTTCCTGAGGTAATCCCCGCGTGCGTTGAAGAATACGAGCGTCAGTTCGCCCGAGGCATCCCGGCATATCACGCGGTAAGGCGCGCGGCGGTTCTGGGAGGGGCGGTGTTCCTCTACCATGACTTCGAGCGTTGCGATACTGCCCGGCGTGGCGGCGGCAACCGTGGGGCGGTAGCGGCGGTCAATCAGCCCGGTGGGCAGGTGAAACAGGAGGTCGCGCGTGCGGGTGCCTGCAAGCTTTTCAATCGCCTGCCGGTTCCGCTTGCCGATGCCCGGCAAGCGTTCAATATCGCTAAAATAATCAAACAGCGCCTCAGGCCGCATAAGGCCGCAGTCCCCCTTGAATTTATACGAAGTTTTGCTTTAACGAGCTCAGACCTTAGCTTATGGTGTGCCGCCCAGCAATCGGGCAATCAAAATCATCCCCATAGAGGCACGAGCGATGCAGAAATCCACCTATGATCCGCACGGCGACCTGGACCTTGAGAACCGCAGGCGGCGCCTGAAGTTCCGGGCATGGCACCGGGGCATCAAAGAACTGGACCTCATCTTCGGCAACTTTGTCGAGGCTTTTGGCAACAGTTTCTCGGAAGATGACTGCGCGTGGTTCGAGCGCCTGTTTGAAGAGCAGGACCATGAGATCCTCGGCTGGGTGACAAAGGGCGAGAATGTGCCCGAAGCATTCCAGGGTGAGATGATGGACCGGCTGCAAAAGCTCGACTTCATGACCCTCAAGGCACGCTGAGGCAGACACCCCATGCAGCACCTCAAGGAGCTCGTCAGCGCTGAAATGCCGCTTACCCTCTCGGGCGTACCGGGCGGTTACGATGCCATGCTACTCGCGACCCTTGCGGAAAGCGCATTCAGTGAGGCCAAGCAGGCCGTGCTGCATGTGGCGAGCGACGATGGCCGCATGATGGCGCTCCGCCACGCGGTGCGCTTCTTCGCGCCTCGGCTTGAGGTGGTTGAATTCCCCGCGTGGGACTGCCTGCCCTATGACCGGGTCAGCCCGCAGGGGGACATTGTCGCCAAGCGCATGGCGGCGCTGTCGCGGCTTTCGAACCGCAAACTGAAGACCCCGCTTCTGGTGATCACCACCGTGAATGCTGTGCTGCAGCGCGTGCCTAGCCCCGATGCGGTCGCTGGCGCTACCTTCCATGCCGAGCCCGGCGACACAGTGGATATGGTGAACCTGACCGAATTTCTGGCCTCCAACGGCTACACCCGTTCTGGCCAGGTGATGGAGCCGGGCGAATTTGCCGTGCGTGGCGGCCTTCTGGATATTTTCCCGCCGGGCGAAGAAAGCCCGCTCAGGCTCGACTTCTTTGGTGATGAACTGGATACCATCCGGCGTTTTGACCCCTTGGACCAGCGCACAATCGGCAAGGCACCACGGCTGCACCTGAAGCCCGCGAGCGAGTTTTCGCTGAGCCCGAAAGGCATTGAACGTTTCCGCCGCAATTATGTGAACACCTTCGGCCCCGCAAAGGGTGATGACCTCCTGTATGAAGCCATCAGCGAAGGCCGCAAATACCAGGGTGCCGAGCACTGGCTGCCCTTCTTCCATGAAGAGATGGCAACCCTTTTCGACTATCTCGATGCGCCTGTGTTCACGCTTGACCATCAGGTGGAGGATGCAGCGGCTGAGCGCTTCAAGGCGGTTGACGATTATTATGCCGCGCGCAAGGAAGCGTGGGACATTGCGCGCACCAACAAGTCCATCACCACGCCGCCTTATAAACCGATCCCGAATAGGCTTCTGTATCTGGGTGCGGACGAGTGGGAGAATGAGCAGGACGAGCGCAACGCTCGCCGCCTGACCCCGTTCGAGGAACCACCCGCAATCAATGTGCTGAGCTTTGGCGCGCGGCAGGGCCGCGACTTTGGCCCCGAGCGCAACAACCGCGAGGTGAACGTTTATGACGCGGTGCGCGACCATGTGAAATCGCTGCGCGCGGCAGGTAAACGTGTGGTGTTCGCAAGTTATTCCGCCGGGGCCGCCGACCGCCTCAAGGGTGTGCTCGAGGACCACGGCCTGATGCCGGTAGGGCTTGCCGAGACCTGGGAAGACATCCGGCGCGAGAACAAGACCAGCATCGCCGTCACCGTGCTGCCGCTTGAACGCGGCTTCGAGACCAGTGACCTTGCCGTTATCTCCGAGCAGGATGTGCTCGGTGACCGGCTGGTGCGCAAGGCACGGCGCAGCAAACGCGCGGACAATTTCCTCAAGGAAGCCAGCGCGCTCGCGCCCGGCGACATGGTGGTGCACGCGAGCCACGGCATCGGTCGCTTTGAGGGGCTGGAGACCGTCACTGTCTCAGGCGCGGCGCATGACTGCCTACTTGTCATCTACCATGGTGGCGACAAGCTTTTTGTGCCGGTTGAGAATATCGAGGTGCTCTCCCGCTTTGGCGGCGAGGACGCCGGTGCGCAGCTTGACAAGCTCGGCGGTGTGGCATGGCAGGCGCGCAAGGCCAAGGCCAAGGAACGCATCCGCGAGATGGCCGGGCAACTGATCAAGCTGGCGGCTGCTCGCGCGCTGCGTGAAGGGCAGCGTATTGCGCCGCCCGAAGGCATTTATGACGAATTCGCCGCCCGCTTCCCCTATCAGGAGACGGACGACCAGCTCCGCGCTATTGGCGAGGTGGCGGCTGACCTCTCCTCCGGTCGCCCGATGGACCGGCTGGTGTGCGGTGATGTGGGTTTCGGCAAGACCGAGGTTGCGCTGCGGGCCGCCTTCCTTGCCGTCATGGCCGGGCATCAGGTGGTTGTGGTTGCGCCCACCACCCTGCTCGCGCGCCAGCATTTCCTCAATTTCACCGAGCGTTTCAAGGGCTTGCCGGTACGTGTGGCGCAGCTTTCACGTCTTGTGAGCGCCAAGGAAGCCAAGGCCACCAAGGAAGAGATGCGCAAGGGCACGGTCGATATCGTCATTGGCACACACGCGCTTCTCGCCAAGGGCATTGAGTTCAAGGAACTGGGCCTCCTGATCGTGGATGAGGAACAGCACTTCGGCGTCGCGCACAAAGAAAAGCTCAAGGAGCTGAAAGCCAACGTGCATGTGCTAACGCTGACAGCGACGCCGATCCCGCGTACACTGCAAATGGCCATGTCCGGCATTCGCGACCTCAGTATCATCGCCACCCCCCCGGTGGACCGCCTTGCCGTGCGCACCTTCGTGCTGCCGTTCGACCCCGTTGTGGTGCGTGAAGCGCTGCTGCGCGAACATTACCGCGGCGGGCAGAGCTTCTATGTGGTGCCGCGCATCGCCGATCTCGAAGAAGCCGCCACTTTCCTCAAGGAGCATGTGCCTGAGGTCAAGTTTGTCATCGGCCACGGCCAGATGGCGCCGTCCGCGATTGAGGACGTGATGACCGCCTTCTATGAAGGGCGGTATGACGTGCTCTTGTCCACCACCATCATCGAAAGCGGGATCGATATCCCCACCGCCAACACCATGGTGGTGCACCGGGCCGATATGTTCGGCCTCGCGCAGCTTTACCAGCTTCGTGGTCGCGTCGGCCGGTCAAAAACCCGGGCGTATGCTTACCTCACCACCCCCGCAAACCGGCTGGTGACCGAGAATGCCGACAAGCGCCTTCAGGTGCTGCAGGCGCTTGATACCCTTGGCGCTGGATTCACCATCGCGAGCCACGACATGGACATTCGCGGCGCGGGCAATCTGCTGGGAGACGAGCAGTCCGGCCACATCAAGGAAGTAGGCGTCGAACTGTACCAGAAAATGCTCGAGGAAGCAGTTGCCGAGGCGCGCGCGGGCGGCGCGGGTGATGACGAGTATGAAGACACCCAGTGGTCACCCACCATCAACCTTGGTGCGACAGTCATGATCCCCGAACGCTACGTGCCCGACCTCACGCAGCGTATGGCGCTATACCGCCGCCTCGCTGACCTTGACACCCGCGAGGATGTGGACGGCTTCTGCGCAGAACTGATCGACCGTTTCGGCCCGCTGCCGAACGAGGTCAAACAGCTTGCCGCCATCATGATCATCAAAGGCCACGCCAAACGTGCAGGCATCGACAAGCTGGAAGCGGGCGCGAAGGGCATGACGATTTCGTTCCGCGGTGACAAGTTCGCAAACCCGGCAGGGCTGGTGGAGTTTATCTCCTCAACCGGTGCCACCGCCAAACTCCGGCCTGACCACAAGCTCGTATACTTCGCGCGCATGGACAAAATTGGTGCCCGCCTCAAGGCTGTGGCGGCCGTGGCGCGCAAGCTGGCTTCGCTCGTCAGCTAGACCTGCTCCGCTATCCTGACGATTTTGGTCGGATTAATCTTGTAAAGCGGTATGCTGTCTCCATATCCTGACGGAAACCGGGAGACTTGCATGAAACTGAGACTTTCGCCTGACGCCATTGGCGGCCTGCTCTTGATCGCTGCCGCCTTTGTCGCCATCGCCATGGACAATTCGGCCCTCGCGCCGCTTTACGACCAACTGCTTGAAGCCAAGGGCACCATATCAGTCGGCGACTATGGCCTGTCGAAACCGATCCTCTTGTGGATCAACGAAGGCCTGATGGCGATCTTCTTCATGCTGGTGGGGCTTGAGATCAAACGTGAGGTGACCTCAGGCGAGCTCTCTGACATGCGCGCACTGGCCCTGCCCGGCCTTGCGGCTGTGGGCGGCATGGCCGTGCCTGCGCTTGCCTTCTGGCTGGTGAATGGCGGCAATATGGAAGCCATGGCCGGCTGGGCCATCCCCACCGCAACCGACATTGCCTTCGCGGTCGGTGTGCTGGCGCTTCTGGGCTCGCGCGTGCCGCCGGAGCTGAAATTGTTCCTGCTCACCCTCGCCATCCTTGATGACCTTGGTGCCGTGGTCATCATCGCGGCCTTTTATACCGCTGACCTCTCCACCCTTTCGCTTTCGCTTGCGCTGGCGGGTTGTGTAGGGCTCTTTGTGCTCAACCGCTTTGGCGTGCGCAATACGTCTGCCTACCTGTTTCTTGGTGCCCTGATCTGGCTCTTTGTCCTGAAGTCTGGCGTGCATGCCACTTTGGCTGGTGTAGCCGTCGGCCTCGCCATCCCCGCGACAAAGGACGAAGAAGGCCATTCCCCGCTTGAAGATCTGGAGCATAACCTCCAGAACCCGGTGACCCTGATGATCCTGCCGCTGTTTGCTTTCGCGAACGCCGGTGTCTCGCTCGCGGGCCTGACGTTCGCGAGCCTTCTGGAGCCAGTCAGCTTCGGCGTCCTGGCGGGCCTTGCCATCGGCAAGCCAGTTGGTGTGATTGCCGGTGCGCTCGCCGCCGTCTATCTGTGCAAAACCAGACTGCCAGGCAGCCTGACCATGCGCCACATCTGGGGGGCGGGCCACCTTGCCGGTATAGGCTTCACCATGAGCCTTTTTATCGGCAGCCTTGCCTACAGCTCGCCGGAGATGAACGCAGACGTGCGCCTTGGCGTGCTGGCTGCCAGCCTGTTGTCAGCAATACTGGCAACCATGATCCTTATGCGACCAGGTCCGGCTGCCCGTAAAAACTAGCTGCGCCAGTTGGTAAAGCCGGTCCAGGCCGCGAACAGCATCAAGGCCAGCAGCACGATAACCAGACCCGACGCCAGCAGGAGCGCCCGTTTGCGGGGCTCGTCGGTGTCGGGCTGCTTGCTGCCTGCGGTGCGATAAATGGGCTCCAGCAGCGCGTCGACCCCGCTCATGAGCACAAGGGCCACGGCAAAGACAATAAGTTTTGTCGCCAGCCACGATGCCTCAACCGGTGCACCCGACAGATGGGACAGAATGCCAGCGCCCAGAAGCATGAGCACAAACACCGCCTGCAATACCCTTTCCACGACACGCATGGCCCGGGACGGCGTCGATAGCCCGCTCGGCGCACCAATCCAGTCGATGGCAAGCCAGATCAGGGCAAAGGCCCAGATACCGACCATGGAACCATCGCCCAACGTAATCAGGCCAAGGTTGTTTGACAGTTGCAGCCCCATCGGCAGCATCAGGATGAGGCTCGCTTTAGGAACACGCTGCACATAGGCGAGTGTGTCGAGGTGCAGGTCCCCCTCCGGTCCTGCCCCGGTTCGTCTGTAGCCTGACAAAAGCAGCACCAGAAGGGCGACAAGTGACCCAAACCATGTACCAAACAGAACAATGTGCAGGAAAATGTGGAAATAGTGTTCCATTACCAATGGCCTCCCCAACAAAATTGCGATGAAGCTACAAAGTATTATAAAGCCCGCCGACTGTCGAGCACAGCCGGAAGGAGCAATCGTTCGCGGCCTGCCCGCGGATGAACGGGCGTTCATCTGGCCGCCACAAAAAGACATAATTTTTCTTATTTCCGCCGTCTCCCATCCTTTTACCGGCCCCAGTCCGGCGCGAAAGTCCAATCATCCAAGCCACAACAAGAACCTTGGCTAGCAGCAATGGATAGATTTGGAGACGACCTATGAAACTTTTGAAGACGATTATCGCAACCTCGGCCGCTACTGCGCTTCTGGCAGGTGCTGCCGCAGCACAGGACGCCAAACCGTTCGAGGGCATGTATGCAGGCGCCGAAGCCGGTGTTGACTGGACCCGGATGTCCGACACCGAAAAGCGTGATCGCAGCATCTATTATGGTGGTGTGCTTGGCTACCGCGTACAGTCCGACAGCAACATGGTGATCGGGGTCGAAGGCACGTTCGGCGACACGGGCTACAACCAGCAGGACGCCCGCAACACTGATTATGAATACAGCGGCTCGCTGATCCTCGGCCAGGCGTTTGGTGCGAACAACAACAACCTCGTCTACGGTAAGGCCGGTTATGTGCGCTCGCGCTTCGATCTCACTGATTCCGCCGATGGCGGCGCCTTCACTGAAGGTGGCTGGCGCTTTGGTGGCGGCTATGAACACGCACTTTCAAACGGCCTCAGCCTGCGCACCGGCGTAGATTACACCACTTATGGTGATGGCATCACCCAGTGGACCGGCAAAGCAGGCCTGCTCGCCCGCTTCTAGAACCCACTGCCCCCCAGGTTCAGATATCCTCATCCAAAGCAGGGATATCTGGCTTCCGGGCGGGCCCCCATCCGCCCGGGTTTCCTCCCGGCCCCTGACCCCGGGCCGGTGTTATGAGTACCCCCATTGTACCGAGCCGGAGCATCCCTTTTTCCCTGAGGGATGCTCCACCCTCGTGTGGCTCAAGCCGCAGCGAGTTGATCAATGGCCTGTATTATGGCGTCCGCGCCCTGCGCGCCCGACAGGCCCGCGCGGCCATCAAAGATGAACATCGGCACGCCGCGAACACCCATCTGCTGGGCGGTCGCAATTTCACTACGGATCAGGTCCTTGTCCTGATCGGACGCCAGAAGCTCGGTCACCAGTTGCGCGTCCATGCCAGCAGCCGCAGCGATTTCTGTCAGCAGCCCATGGTCGCCGAGGAATTTGCAGTCCTCGAAATAGGCTTTCATCAGGCCTTCAACCACCGCGCCCTGCACGCCAGCCCCCAGCGCCCAGCGCAGCAGGCGGTGCGCGTCGAGCGTGTTGGCGATCCGGCATTCGCTCTCGAAATCGAAGGCGATGCCAAGGTCTTCCCCTTGCTCACGCAAGTGCTGGCGCGCGGCGCGGAACTGCGGGCTGTCGCCGAATTTCTTCTCGTAATAAGCGTTGCGGTCCACCCCTTCGGCGGGAGTTTCCGGCGAAAGCTGGTAAGGCCTGTAGCGCACTTCCGTAATGGCACCGGGGCGGGCGGCGAGCGCCCGATCAAGCTGTCGTTTACCGACGAAACACCACGGGCACACCACATCAATCACAACATCGAGTTGCATCTCATTCTCCTCTTGTGCCCGCCATCATCGGAAAATTTAAAATTGAATCCAATTGTTAAGGTGCATTTTAACAAACATGTGTATGATAGCGGGGAATTTGAAGGATCACAGAAAATGATCGACGCGCTCAATATCGCTGCGGGGGGCATGCTGAAAGCAGAACGCCGCGCAACCGACATCGCTCAGGAAATCCTGAAGGCGACCGGTGAGGCCGCGTCCTTCACCCTTGACGATGACGTTGAAGCCCCTGCCGCGAACCCGGCAGCAGGCGCACCGGTGTCCGCGTCCGCTGGTGGTGGTGTTGGCTATTCCGACCTCCTGCAGCAGATGGTGGATATCAAAGCCGAAGAACATGCCTTCAAAGCGAGCGCAAAAGCCTTCCAGCGCATTGACGAAACCCTCGGTTCCCTGCTCGACGACAAGGGCTAGTGCGCCCCACGCGCATCGCTCGCATCCTCATCACATTCTAATGACTTGACGGCAGGCATTCGCATGCCAACATTGCACCCATGCCTGACACCGTTTCACATATTCCCGCTGGCACACCGCTGATGGACCCTTTCGGGCGCAAGATTACCTATCTGCGCCTCTCCGTCACCGACCGCTGCGACCTGCGCTGCCGCTACTGCATGGCGGAGCATATGACCTTCCTGCCGAAGCCCGAAGTGCTGACGCTTGAAGAAATGCTTGTGCTTTCAAGGGCTTTCATGGAACGCGGCGTGCGGCGTGTACGGCTCACGGGCGGCGAACCGCTCGTGCGTAAAAACATTCTCTGGCTCATAGATGCGCTTGGCCAAGAAGTGAAACGCGGCAATCTCGATGAAATTACACTCACAACCAATGGCACACAGCTTGCGCACATGGCGGGCGATCTGGCGGCAGCAGGGGTGAAGCGCATCAATGTGTCGCTCGATACGCTAAACCACGAGAAATTCAGTGAAATCACCCGCCGCGACAGGCTTGACGATGTACTGGCTGGAATCCGCGCCGCGCGCGATGCCGGCATCAAAATCAAGATTAATACCGTCGCGCTCAAGGGCAAAAACGATGCGGAACTCGTTGATATCCTTGACTGGTGCATCAGCGAAGGCCTGGACCTGACCCTTATCGAGACCATGCCGCTCGGTGATGTGGCCGATGCCCGCGAAGATCACTACCTGCCGCTTGGCGCAGTCCTGGCACAGTTGTGCCAAAGCCACGAGCTGACGCCCTCCGGCCACCGTACCGGCGGCCCTGCACGCTATTTTGACATCGGTAAAACCGGCAGGAAACTGGGCTTTATCACGCCCCTGACCGGCAATTTCTGCGACGGCTGCAACCGGGTAAGGGTCACCTGCACCGGCCGGATTTACATGTGTCTGGGCCAAGACGATCATGTGGACCTGCGCGCCGCGCTCAGGTCAAGCAATCCGCAGGCCATGCTGCATGCCGCGCTCGACAGGGCGATTGGCGCCAAACCGAAGGGCCACGACTTCGCCATGTCAGGTGACGGACACATGGTCGGCAAGGTCGAACGCCACATGAGCCAGACAGGCGGTTGAGGCACAGCGATGGCACAACCGGGGCGCACGACTTAAGCTTCTGAATTATCAGGCATAAATTTCCCCCTCGCCCTCCGGCGAAATTGCCTTATACTCCCTCTCAGTTAAGGGAAAACATCACATGAAAATCGCAGTCATCGCGAGCGAGTTTGGCGAAGCCGGGCAAGCCGCGCAATTGTTACGGAACCGGTACAAGGCTGTCAGCACCAAGGAAGCGGACGTGATCGTTGCGCTTGGTGGCGACGGTTTCATGCTGCAGACCCTGCACGCCTATATGGGCCGGAACATCCCGATTTTCGGCATGAACAAGGGCACCGTCGGTTTTCTGATGAACGAATTTGGCGATGAGGATCTGATGGACCGCCTCGCCCAGGCCGAGAGTTATACCATGCATCCCTTGCGTATGCGCGCGACGCGCTGCGACGGCGAGGTGGTGGAATATCTGGCGGTGAACGAGGTGTCGCTGCTCAGAGAAACGCGGCAAGCCGCCAAAATCCGCATCTCGATCGACGGCAAGGTCCGTATGCCAGAGATGGTGGGCGACGGTGTACTTGTGGCAACGCCCGCGGGCAGCACAGCCTACAATCTCTCGGCCCATGGTCCGATCATTCCGCTCGGCTCGGACCTTCTCGCGCTGACGCCCTTGTCGGCCTTCCGTCCGCGGCGCTGGCGCGGCGCGCTGTTGCCGCGCCATGTGTGTGTGGAATTCAGCATCAACCAGCCGCAAAAACGGCCGGTTTCTGCCGTGGCAGACATGCATGAAGTGCGTGACGTTCGCCATGTGATGGTCGAGGAAGCGCCCGATGTTTCCTTCACGCTCATGTTCGACAAGGACTATACGCTCGCCGAGCGGATTTTCACTGAACAGTTCGCCTACTGACGCGCACCTTTGGTCGCTTTTGGGCGGACAACAGGCCTCTCCCGCGCTAGCGAGGGAGCGTCCAATAATCAGGGGGACTGACCATGAAAACATTACCAAGACTGCTGGCCGGGCTTGCGCTTTTTGGCCTTGCCGTCACGCCGTCGCTGGCGGACGACAAAAAAGACAAAAAGGCCGCGCCGGTTGAAGCCGCAAAAGTATTCGAGACCGAGAAGTCCGGCACCTTTGGCGGCGTGAAGCTGCGCTACAAGACCATCGCGGGTGAAACCCACCTCAAGAATGACGACGGCGATGAGACGGCGGCCATCTTCTCGGTGACTTACCTGCGCACCGATGTGAAACCGAGCGACGATCGCCCGGTTTTCTTCATCTTCAACGGCGGCCCGGGCTCTGCAAGCCTTTGGCTGCATATGGGTGTTTATGGCCCGAAGCGCATCGCGGTGCCATCTGATGCCGAAGATGACGGCGCAGCACCCTTCCGCCTCGTCGACAACCCGCTGTCGATCCTTGATGTCGCTGACATGGTCTTTATCGATCCCGTTGGCACCGGCTACAGCCGCGCCGTTGGCAAAGGTGAAGGCAAGGACTTCTGGGGCATCAAGAATGACGCCCAGTCCATCGCCGAATTCATCCGCCTGTGGCTGGTGAAAAACAAACGCTGGAACAGCCCGAAATACCTCTCGGGCGAGAGTTATGGCACCACCCGCGCGGCGGCACTGATGGAAGAACTGCAAGGCGGCTGGTCGGACATTGCCATGAACGGCATTGTGTTCATCTCCTCGATCCTCGACTTCCAGACCGCGCGTTACCAGCCCGGCAATGACAGCCCGTACCTCTCCTACCTGCCCACCATGGCTGCCACCGCCTGGTATCATGGCAAGGTAGACAAGGCAGGCCGCACGCTTGAGGGCTTCCTTGACGAGGTATCAGTTTTACTATCTTGTTGAAATTATCAGAATTAGGAACACCCTTAAATTTCAGTGAGATGACGCGCGGAAAGAGAGATGGTGATGCTGACAATTATCAAGAGTCTGCATAAACGGTTCGTTTGTGGGGCATGCTTTGATCGCGTAGGCGCATCGTTCCAGCAGGCGTCTACAAGGACGTGGCATGTTAGATTTTTGTGGGATTGTGAGACAGTTAGGAAGAGCCACCACGTTCGGAGAGTCGGTGGGACCTTGAGCGGTTTATCGGAAGCGATATCCTCAGGTCCCTCGTTTCCGCATTCATCGCCAAATTGAGTACGGGGTTGGTGCGACCCTATAAGCCCCCTTCTGGCCGATAACGGACAGGCATATGCAAAATCAAAAGCCGAACACCATTCTGGTGCCCGGCCTTTTCGGAGAACTCTCAAGGGTTGCTTGATCTCTTGCCCGGTAATACCCCCAATAATAGAGGGCTTCAAAAGTAGAATACTTTAGGCGGCCATGGGCATGCCCATGGCCAGTTTCTGTTTTGGCGTGATGCCGCCGAGCGCCATATTGGGGCGCTCATGGTTATAAGTCCAGAGCCAGGCCGTGGCGGCCTCCTGCACCTCCGCAATTGTCTCAAAGATATACTGGTTCAACCAGTCATAACGAACTGTCCGGTTGAAGCGCTCAACATAGGCATTTTGCTGAGGCTTGCCTGGCTGGATGAACTGTAAGGCGATCCCGCGTTTTGAAGCCCACTCTGCCAACTGGTGACCGACATACTCAGGACCGTTGTCACAGCGAAGAGCCAGGGGAGCCCCGCGCCATTCAATAATCTGGTCCAAGGCCCTGATGACACGCGTAGCTGGCAAGGAGAAGTCGATCTCGATGCCCAAGGCTTCGCGATTATAGTCGTCAATCACATTGAAGGCCCTGAAGCTGCGACCATCCGACAACTGGTCATGCATGAAGTCCATACTCCAGACATCATTGATCGCCTCAGGCACAGAAAGTGGCTCAGGCTTTTCCCGATACAGACGCTTCCTCGGCTTGATCCGTAGGTTCAGCTCCAGTTCCCGGTAGACCCGGTACACACGCTTATGGTTCCAGCCATAGCCCTTCACGTTGCGTAGATACAAAAAGCACAGTTTGAAACCCCAGTTGCGCTGACGATCGGTTATGCCGACAAGCCAGTCAGCGATCTCGGCATTCTCGTCTGAGAGCTTCGGTTTATACCGGTAGCATGTCTCGCTGATCGAAAAGGCGCTGCACGCCGCCCTGATACTCAGCCGCCCCTTGCAGACAGCAGTTCTTGCCATCTCGCGACGTCGGGACGGCTTCACCACTTTTTTGCCATGGCTTCCTTGATGACATCATTCTGAAGCTGCACATCGGCATACATCTTCTTGAGCCGGGCATTCTCCGCTTCCAGCTCTTTCATTCGGCTCATCAGCGAGGCATCCATGCCTCCGTATTTTGCACGCCACCGATAAAAGCAGGCGCTGCTCATTCCATGCTCCCGGCACAGTTCAGGCACCGGCGTGCCAGCCTCCGCCTGCTTCAAGATGCTGATGATCTGGCTGTCCGAATAACGTGATGTCTTCATGTAAAATCTCCTGCGTTCTGGTTACGAGAAAATTCTACTTTTGAGTACCGCTATTTATTGGGGGTATTACCCAATCAACGATTCCCGGATGGAGCCTTTTTCTTCCTGTATCAAAATAGGAAGAAAGCTGACACTGTCAGGCCCTTGCTCTGGAGTGAGCTTGCTTCCAACAATGTCAGCAAGTGTGGCCAAGAAATCCACATTTGACACCAAGCCTGAAGATACTGTTCCCACTGGGATATGACCCGGCCATTTTGCGACAAAGGGCACTCGATGCCCCCCTTCCCAGGCACCAAACTTCATACCTAACAAGTCGCCATTCACATGGTGTCCCGTTTCCCAAGCTGTTTGTCCTCCTCGGTTGAACATGGCTCCATTATCACTAATGAAAAAGATCAGCGTATTCTCTGTCACTCCAGCCTTCTCAACAGCAGCCAAAAGCTCTCCAATCATCCAGTCCAATTCATGGACAAAGTCACCGTATGAACCAGCGGGACTCGTGCCAATAAACCTTGGTGAAGGGGTGAAGGGGTGATGGATATTCGTTGTCGCAAAATAGAGAAAGAAGGGCTCTGACTTATGGCTTTCAACCCAGTCAATCGCTTTCTCTGTTAGGAGGGTTCCTACTTTCCGGTCCTCATATAGTGCGTGAGCAGCTTCGCCTCCACCAATAACATTATAATCAAATTTCTCATCAAACTCACGAGTAACAGCCTTTTCCCCATAAACAAGCGGATCATCCTCTGTAAGGCCCACAACATAGTGATTTTCAACAAATACAAAAGGCGGATGACTATTTAGGACAGGGACCCCGAAATAATAGTCAAAACCTAGCTCCAATGGCCCTGGCTTTAATGCCTTATTCCAATCAACTGGTTCTTCATGGCCAAACCCTAAATGCCACTTTCCAACAATTGCTGTTGAATAGCCGCTTTCCTTCAACATGCTCGCGACCGTGGTCTTTGCCTCATCAACCATCAGAGGCGTTTTTGCGAAAACGGGCAACCAAAAATTGATCCGGGCCGGGTACTCTCCCGTCAAGAGTGCATAGCGCGACGGCGAGCATACAGCCGATGCTGCGTGGGCATCCGTAAAACGCATCCCATCACTGGCAAGCTTATCAATATTTGGCGTCAATATTTTCTCAGCACCGTATGCCCCAACATCACCGTATCCGAGGTCGTCCACATTTATAATGATAATATTGGGAAGACCTGGCGCTGCAGAAACAGAAGAGCCTGCATTTACAACGGCAGTAGATAGCAGGACTATTAAAATGCGTAACGGCAAGAAAATACGGACCAACACCCGTCGCATGAATAACTCCCCTTGTATCACGTGGACGATTATATTTTTCATATTTGAGAAATTATATCAATATTTTTCTAATGAGAAATACTTCCTTATCCATTGAAAGACCTCATGCGCAGCATAACTTATTATTTAAAAACACTTTTAATGCCACCTTGGGTATATAAGCGTCCACTTTTTAGTGCAGATAAAAATTCTCATATTTTCATAGATGATTTTTTCTCTTATGATTGAAATAATATGAGCTAGTGCAGGCATTGATAAACCACGGGATATATTTTGACTGAAACCGCATCAACCGCTTTTGACCCGCCAATTGTACCAACCGCATCCGCAGAAAGTCTGGGAAGCCGCCTTCGCAAGAAACGGAAACAGGCAAAGCTGACCTTGAAGAAACTCGGGGACTTGTCCGATATTCCCGTTTCCACATTGTCAAAGGTAGAAAACGGCTTAATGTCGCTGAACATCCAAAAACTAATGAAAGTGTGCAATGCCCTTGGGCTCGATGTCATGCAACTTGTCACACCATCCGAGGCGTCGCTCCAAAGCGTGCCAGTGGTCACCGGGCGCCGAAGCATCACCAAAAAGGGAGAGGCACATGTGGTTGAGACCAAACAAACGATATATGAGCACCATGCCAGCGACTTTCGCAATCGAAAACTGGCACCTAGCATCATGACTGTTCAAGCAGGGTCCGAGCCAGAACTGATTAGACACCAAGGCGAGGAATATATTTACGTACTAGAGGGCATTATTGAGGTCTTAACTGAGTTTTATGAGCCTACCGTTCTGGAGACAGGTGAGAGCATATATATCGACTCAACAATGGGTCATAATGTGCGCGCCATTGGCGGAAAATCCGCTCGTATCCTAAACGTCATGACCAACATAGCAACAAGTTAAGCCCCCTACAATCCTATGGCCGCCATGCTCTGAGTGGGCTTATCTTCTCAGAGATCTTGTCGGTTTGCTTCCCGGTCATTAACTGCATCAAGAGCCGTGCTGATCCCGCAGCCATGGTCCATCCAAACGGACCGTGTCCTGTATTCAAAAACAGTCCCTCAATAGGCGTCTCACCAACATATGGCTTACCGTCAGCGCTTGCGGGCCGGAAGCCACACCAATTCCCACGCTCTCTTCCCAGCAGAGTTTTTGAAGCCTCGGGAAAAACTGCCGACAGAAGCTGCTGCAAATTCACTAGCCGCGCTTTTGTTAGCCTGTCATCAAAACCTGTGAACTCAGCCGTACCCGCGACCCTGAGCCGAGATCCAAGTGGCGTGATAGCTGCATGTAGATCGTCATCAACGATCGGAATTTGCGGAATGCAATCTGATGCAATATCTTTAGAATCAAACGTAATAGAATACCCCTTCACGGGTCTTACTGGCAAACCTGACCATAAGGGCGCCAAGAGGTTTCTTGTCCAAGCTCCAGCACTTAACACAACGCTATCCACTGCCAATGTTTCTTCTGCCGTTATAATCCCTTCAATTCGCTGTTTGGAAACAACCAGAGACTGCACCGTCTGTCCGCATTTCAGCGTGCCACCCTGTTCCACGAACTTGGCAGCTAAACCTTTCGTAAAAGCAGCCGCATCACCTGACATATCATTAGGGAAATAGAGCGCTCCCGCTAAATCCCCTGCAATTGGCGTCAGAGATGGTTCCTTTTGAACTAGCTCATCCTTTGTCAGCATGCAGGTCGCAACACCAAGGTCGGCGACACGATCCATTTTTTTTAAGCCACTCTGTAACGCGGTTTCATTCCGGTAAATTTTCAAGACACCTTTTTCATTTTTGTCAAAAGCAAGCCTCTCAACTTTTGCGATGTCCTGAATAGCCTCAATACTAAGGAGCGACAGCTCAGTGTTGGTTCGCAGGGCTTCATTAAAAAAGACATCTTGTGAATAGTGCAAAAACTGAATTCCCCAACCGAATATGGATGGCAGAGCTTTTGCCCTCAAGAGCATGGGCGCATCTGAACGACCCAGATATCGTAGCAAATCACGCCACACTCCAGGAGAGTTCCAAGGATCAGACATACTCGGCGTTAGAAGGCCGCCATTCGCGAAACTGGTTGCGAGACCTACATCTGCATCTGCCTCTATAAGCGTGACGTCGTGCCCGGCATTTAACACCTCATACGCAGTGGTCACACCAATGACCCCACCGCCAACTACTGCTACTTTCATGTTCTAGTCCGCATTCATTTTTAATTACGATTTAACTCAATCTAGAATTTTCACAATTTTTCTGCAATTGAAATAATTATCATATGTGAAAATTATTTCAATTGTGCTAGGGTCTACAACTTCGACAGGGAAGTAAGCGGCTTTGCCTCTATAACTTTTTGAAAAATAACAAGTTTCAAAAATTATGCCGATGCAGAGGTATAAATATTTCAAGGGAGATGATATTCCATGCGTTGTTTTGTTGCTTTTTTTGCGCATGAATCAAACAGCTTTTCGCCCATTCTGACAGACTTAAGCAGTTTTGAAGAAATTGGACTATATAGACCATCAATGGGTGACCCCAAGGAGCATCTAGCTGCTCTTAAAGGTGCTGTAGATTTTTATAATGAGGCGCAGCAACGAGGGCATACTGCCATTGTCGGAACCTGTGCACTTGCGCAGCCTAGCGCTCCATGCAATCGCAAAGATTATGAGTATCTAAGAGACACAATTTTAGATGAGTTGAAAGCAGCCGGTCCTGTGGACATGATCGTTATGATGATGCACGGAGCAATGATGGCAGAAGGCTATGATGACTGTGAAGGTGATATTCTGAAACATATCCGCTCAATCGTCGGCTCAGATGTTCCTATTGGAGTACTTCTTGACCTCCACTGCAATATTACAGAGGCCATGCTGGAAAATTCTACAGCCCTTATCCCCTGCAAAGAATATCCGCATACCGATTTTGCTGATCGGGCTCATGAACTCTACAATCTCATTGAAGCTGCAGCAAAAGGTCAGGTGAAACCCGTTACCAGCTTCTTTAAAATTCCCACGCTGGGGCTGTTTCACACAACCCGCCCCCCCATGAGAGGGTTTGTTGATGCCATGATGGCTGCGGAACAGGAACAAGATGTTCTGGCGGTTAGTCTGGCACACGGATTTCCTTGGGCCGATTTTAAAGACACCGGGGCCTCCATGATGGTTGTCACTGATAACAACAAAGCCAAGGGTGACACACTCGCTGAGAAATTCGGACGAGAATTCTTTGCGTTCCGCGAACAAGCACTAACAAAAACACTCAGCCCACAAGGCTTAGTCGAAGTACTAAAAACAGCTAAAGAAGGTACTATTATAGCCGCTGATATGGCTGACAACCCCGGGGGTGGCGCCGGTTCTGATTCCACGTTCATTCTCGAAGCTCTACTAGAATGCGGTATGCAAGATGCCCTCATCGGCCTGTTCTGGGACCCTGCTGGTGTAACGCAGGCATTTTCAGCGGGCGTAGGCGCACAAATCAACATGCGGATAGGCGGCAGATTTGCGCCTTTTTCCGGAAACCCTCTGGACCTCGATGTTACAGTAAAAGAGCTCAGAGAGGATGCCTTCCAGCCTCATGTTTCTGACGGCACCCGCTGCCGCCTTGGCAGAACAGCTATTGTTGAGACACAGGGTATTGAAATTGTCCTGAATGAAATTCGCCAGCAACCTTTCAGGCCAGAGGCATTTTTATCGGCAGGCACTGATCCATGGTCAAAGCGTCTGGTAGTAGTAAAATCATCCTTCCATTTCCATGCTGGCTTTGCGGACAAAGCAGCCGAAGTGCTATTTGTCGACTCCCCAGGTACTCTGAACGAAGACCCAACAATACGGCCTTATAAGCATATTTCGCGCCCCATCTGGCCGCTTGACTCTGTGGAGCTATAAGCCGTGGCGCGTTCTTATATCAAAGGCCCAATTCTCACGGTATTCTTTCTTGTAATTATGCTTTGGAGCATGCGCATCCTCACAGAAGGACCGCCTCTTAAACCAGCCACCACGCCTATGAATGAGTTTTCTGCTGAGCGCGCATTCTCAGGCCTGTCTGCACTGCTGGAAGGGATAACTGCACATCCAGCAGGCAGTGACGCCAACAAATTGCTGCGATCAAGACTGGTCAGTACGCTAGAACACCTAGGCTTTACCCCAGAAGTTCAAACTGACTTCCAGTGCTCCACTCTCGCACCGGGCTGCTCTTACCTTGAGAATGTGATTGTAGTCCTACCTGGCACCAACTCCGAGAAACCTGCCCTTATGGCGATGGCGCACTATGACAGCGCACCTGCCGCTGGCGGCGCTGCAGATGACGGAGCCGGCGTTGCCACCCTTCTCGAAGTTATTAATAACCTTAGAGAATCTGATCCGCTTAAAAATGATGTCATATTCCTCTTCTCCGATGCAGAAGAAAGTGGCCTTCGTGGGGCTATGGCCTTTAACCAAAAACACCCCTTAATGGAACGTGTTGGGATGATCCTGAATATGGAGGCACGCGGTGTTGCCGGTCCCAGCGTCATGTTTGAAACTGGCCCCAATAATTTCACACAAGTTAAGGGCTTCGCAAGTGAAACGCCGCGACCAGTTGGCACAAGCCTAATTGTAGAAGTGTATAAACGTATGCCCAATGGTACTGACCTGATGGTATTCGGCGAGCGAGGTCTGCCAGCTCTCAATTTTGCTTTTTCTCGCGGTGTTTCACTTTACCACTCACCGCTTGACACTATTGCTCATCTGAGCAAATCCAGCCTTCAGCATCATGGCGATAATATGCTCGCTGCTATTCGCTACTTTGGAGATCAGGACCTCAGCACCCTCCAGACCGATGAGGATGCAACCTATATTGATGTTTTTGGCCTCTTTGTGCTCATGTGGCCTGCATCGCTAAATATCTGGCTTGTGTGCATTGCGGCTGCTGGGCTTGTCGTAATGGCGATTAATGTAAAATCCTCTTGGAAGAAAACGGCATGGGCATTGCTCTCTGTTGTTTTAACTATTGTCGCGCTCGTCATCGCAGGTTGGTTACTTGCATTTCCGCTCGGCAATTGGGGTGACCTACACCCTCTGGATCATCCATACCCATGGCCCGGTCGGATTGCACTGATTCTGGCATCCCTGCTAATCCCAGCCCTGAGTATCAGACTGTTTGCCAAGCACCTCAATACTTCAAGCCTATTTCAAGTGGTTTGGTGGCTATTTGCTATCATAGCCATCGCCCTTAGTCTGACAGTTACGGGTGCCTCATATATCTTTCTACTCCCTGTACTGGTTGCATCCATAACGGCAGTAGTTTGTCATTTTGGGAAACCGCAATATGCACTGAAAATTGCCTCTTATGTGGGCGCAGGCCTCGCTGCATACATGGCGTTTTATCACTTTATCCTGCTCGAAGTGGTCTTCAATTTCCACCTCAGCCACCTTAAAATGATCGCATTGCTTCCCCTCACACTCGCGGTGCTTCCGTTGTTCCTGGAGTGGCGAAAGTCAGACGATGACAAAGGTTTACTTATTGCCTTTATATCCACCACAATTGTTGCGACAGCCATTGGCGCCAGCGTTCCAGCCTTCACGCCAGAGCGCCCTCGCAGCACCAACATCGTTTACCGCGCAGATGTAACAACAGAAACCTACAACTGGCAGCTGTTTACGTTCGGCCCGGAAGACAAGGCATATCTATCGACCTCAGGCTTTAGCATTGAAAAACAACATCTGGAAAACATGGGCTATATGGCCGATACCGGCTACCTGAAACCCGCTAAAAACCTTGGTATCGAAGCACCGACACTCACCGTGAATAGTGATATAACGGAAGGTGAGATACGAGTGATTGATGTAACTGCGCACTATAGCACTCAGGCCATGTTGTCGGGTATTGGCTTCCACCCGGATACGCAACTCATATCCCTGGAAGCTGATAGCCAACTTGTCCTTAAGGATCCGGCCCCTGCAGCCCATGCGCTCTTTATGGGCAGCGACCCTGCAGGCTTGCACCTTCGCATTACAGCGGTTGCAGGATCGCCGGTTGAAGTCCGGATTTTTGACATGACTCCCCTCTCTCTTGAAGGAGAAGCAAAACTTTTGGCTGATCTTCGCCCTGAAGACACAGCCCCTATGCATTTTGGCGATCACAGTGTGGTCAGCCGCACCATTCGTATTGGAGAGTGACTCGATGTCTGAGCTAGATGATATGTACACCCTGAGCACAGGGATTGTTTCCCGGTCTATTTCCTTTGAAAATCCAACTGGCGCAGTTGGTAGCGGGGCCAGAGCTGCTAGCCCACTGGGTATTGGCCGCAAGGGCGACCCCGCAAGGCATTTGCATCCCGGCGAGACCATTACTTTAGCAGACATTGAGGGCATCGGTATCATACGCCATATCTGGCTAACAACGCACCCGAAGCTTGCCCTTTTACGCGGCATTATTCTTCGGTTTTACTGGGATGATCAGGAACATCCATCCATTGAAGCTCCCATCTGTGACTTCTTTGGGTTTGCCCACGGTCAGACACCACCATTTGAAACTGCCGTGCACTCTGTCGGTGAAAAAAATGGCATGAACATTTGGCTTCAAATGCCATTCCTGAAGCGGGCAATAATAGAAATCATTAATGAAACAGAGGTTCGCATGCCACTGTTTTACCAGATTGATTACACCCTTGGGGACAAACTGGACAAAAACACTGGACGCCTCCATGTGTCCTTCCGCCGCGAAAACCCAACTACCAAAACCAAAGACCTCGAAATTCTGAACCGCAGCGGTAATCCCGGCAGATATCTGGGTGCTGTTTTCGGTGTGCGCCCCCTTGGCCCGCTATGGTGGGGCGAAGGTGAGTTTAAAGCCTATATTGACGGCGACACAGACTTCCCAACCCTCGCGGGCACCGGTGCTGAAGATTATGTGGGCCTTTCATGGGGCATCCAGCAAAATGCCTTCCGTTACCTGGGTGCCAACTGGCGTGAAAAAGACCATGTTTCAGACACTGGCCTGGTGTCCATGTACCGCTGGCATATCCCGGACCCGATCGTCTGGGAGACCGAGATTCGCGCCACTATCCAACAAATCGGGCACAACCCAACCGGCAATGCTCGTATCATCGATGACTATAAAAAAGAACTGTATGAGCGGGAAGACGACTGGTCAGTCACCGCCTTCTGGTATGAACCAGTCCCGAGCCAACCACTCCCCCCTATTCCGTCTGTTGAAGAGCGCATGGCAGATTTGCCGGAGCCAACCTTGGAGCTTGTATAATCATGTCTGATACAATTCATATCTATTGGCCCGGGGATTACCGGAAAGTCCCAAATGATATGGCAATGCCGATGGTCGAAGCAACCACGGTACAGCTTGAAAAAGCCCTCAACAAACTTGGGCGTAAGCATAAGCGGACAGGTGGCATTCTCAGTAAACCAAATGAAGCTATCTCAACCTTGGGTCCAATTGATGACCCGCTAATTGGCGTCTACAGTCACTGGGTTTACGGCCCTCACACCACAGATGGGGTGGTTGGAAAAGATAGCCCCCTTCTTCTCGCCAGCAACTTTGATGGCACATGGCCCGGTCTTGTCGGCCTTCTGAACACAGCTGCTTGCCTTGAAATGGTGGCCCGTAAATCCAGCCGCATCTGGACTGATGCGAAGGACTGGACATCTGACGAAACCTTCATGGATAGCTTGAAAGAATGGTGTGACACAGGTGGTATCCGCTATGACACGAGTGCTCTAACATATAATGCTCCAGTTTCTGCTCCTGCCGCGGCGACTGCAGATAAAGTACTTGCCGAGTTTAAAGCACGCCGCCCCTTGGCTCTTATGCTTGGCGACACGTCCATGGGCATGACCAATGGGTATTTTGGGTCCCGCTTCCTCTCGAAAATAGGGTTTAGCGAGCATAAAGTGGACCAAGCTTGGATCATTGAACGCGGCAAATCCATTAGGCAAAATCGAATTGAAGAGGCTTATAAATTTGTCTGTGATAAGGGAGTCACTTTCCATTATGGCGGTGATTTTGGGCCTGAGGCTACAAAAGAGCAGCTCCGCGATTATTTTGTAGTGCTTGATCTGCTCGCCGAATTTGAAGCCGACTGTGTGGGCTGGCAGTATCAGCTTGGCCTGATTGGATCGCGAGCCCCCTCTGACTTTGCGGAAGGCCTTCTTAACTCTACATGCCGCCCGGAAAGCAATGGCGATACCTATACAGACGCCACCGAAGCAGACCAAGGAAACCTTATTCCACAAGAGATGATGAAGCGTCTTTTAAAGGTAAAAGGGCTGCACCAAGCAGTGTTCTTCCATGATATTCGTTGGGGCGCCGAGCACGATGGACGCTTCCTTTGGGTTCTTTTAAACTCAGGGTCCAGTGGCGCTTATGCTTTCAATCAGGACCCTGACACATTGAAAGGCGTACACAGCTACCGCCAACCTGCCGCTTATTTTCCCATTCCGGGCGGTACCTTTGCGGGGGAAAGCAAGGCTGGCGATATTACTTGGGCGCGCTCCTATGTTCAGGACGGTGAACTATGGATGGACCTTGGCTGCGGAGAAGTTGTGGAGCTTCCAGCAAGCGTTCGGGACAGCTGGTGGAACGGAACCACTCGCGAATGGCCATTTATGGCAGCTGACCTTGGTATAGGCCGAGATACCCTGATGGCCCATTATATGAGCAACCATATTGCTGTTGTGTATGGCGATATCTTTGAAGAAATGCTCGCCCTCTCAAAAGTCATGGGCTTCAAAATCCGCATTATGAAAGATTTGAGAGCCTAACCATGAGCAAGAGATACGTTATCGGAATTGACGGAGGCACAGAAAGCCTGCGCGCGGGTGTGTTTGACCTCAGTGGGAACCCTATTAGCTTTGCAGCGACACAGTACTCGACACAGTTCCCAGCATCTGGATGGGCCGAGCAAAACCCAGATGACTGGTGGCGTGCCCTGGTCAGGTCGGTAAAACAAGCCGTTCAGAATGCAAGCATCAAGAGCTCAGATATCCTGGGCCTTGCTGTCGACACTACCTGCTGCTCGGTGTTAATGCTTGACAAAAATGGCGCCCCCATCCGCCCCGCCCTTATATGGATGGATGTTCGCTCTGATGCAGAAGCTGCTAAAATTCTGGCGGCAGGTGACATCGCTCTTTCAGTGAATAGTAATGGCAATGGTCCTGTGTCAGCGGAGTGGATGCTGCCGAAGGCATTATGGCTTAAAACTAATGAGCCCAGAAACTGGGACAAAGCCCAAACGGTTTGCGAATATCAGGACTATATTAATTATAGGCTCACAGGGCGCATGTGCAGCAGCGTGAACAATGTCGGGGTACGCTGGCACCACCAAGGAAAAGAAGGACGCCCTCTTGGACTACTGCATGCAGCAGGCCTGTCAGACCTTGCGGACAAATGGCCAGAAGACACGCTTGAACTCGGGGAAGTAGTGAGCCATTTGCATCCGCAGGTCGCGGAAGAACTGGGCTTATCGGCCGACATTCCTGTTGCGCAAGGAGGCGCTGATGCATTCATCGGTATGATTGGCGTTGGCGTAACCAAACCGGGTGCTCTCGCCTTCATCACTGGGTCTTCACACCTTCATTTGGGCCTGAGTGACAAACCCTTTCACGCACCCGGAGTGTGGGGGACATATCTGGATGCCCTTATCCCGGGCTTGCACGTGGTTGAGGGCGGTCAAACCTCTACAGGCTCTGTTGTTAACTGGTTTAAACGCACCCTTGCAGCAAACAACAGTTACAGAGAGCTGGACGCAGAAGCAATGCTATTGCCGTCGGGATCAGACGGCGTCATAGCGCTGGATCATTTTCAAGGGAATCGCACGCCTTATACTGACGCTTTATCTCGCGGTGCTTTCATTGGCCTTTCACTGGGTCATAGCCGCGCCCACATGCACCGCGCTCTGATGGAAAGCGTGGCGATGGGGTCCCGCTTGATTCTAGAGACCATGCAAAAGGGAGGCTTTGAGCCTCATGATATTGTGCTCTCTGGAGGTGTGACCAATTCCCCACTCTGGTTGCAAATTCATGCGGATATCATCGGAAAACCGCTTCATCTTACAGAGGTTGCCAATGCGCCAGCGCTCGGCTGCGCTATTCTTGCATCTGTCGGGGCAGGAGTTTATTCAGATATCGAAGAAGCTGCAATGGCCATGGTGCGCCGAACACGTACAATTAAACCGTCAAAATATAGCTCTGAGTATGACGACCCATATGCTACTTACAAGTCGCTTTATGGTGCCTTGAAATCTGTCCGCCAGCCAGGACGCAACCGTTGAGCACACCCTCAAAAGAAGCTCGCGCTTTTCTTGAAAGTTTACCCCCTTTTGAGGAAAGACCCTTTCCACCAGAAATCGGTGACTTTTCCGCTTGGGCTGCCTGGCAAGCCCACATTGAGAAAGTCGCCGGTGAGCGCTCAGAAAAAACCATACAAGACTATTACGATCAGATTAAACCTGTAGCTTTCAAGGAGGCGGGCGGGCTGGAAATAGCAGAAATCACCCCCACTCAAAAAGATAAAAGTGTGCCGCCTCTCATCTTTTTGCACGGCGGGGCATACGTGGGGTTTTCAGCCCGTTCCAGTCTGTTCGCGACCATACCGCTTGCTATCAGGCTAGGCACCACTGTTACCAGTGTTTGTTACCCGCTGGCGCCTCAGTCCAGTTTCCAGAGCGTTGTACCTGCAGCAGCTAAGACAATTATAAGCCTTATGAAACCAGGCTTTGCCTTGATGGGCGATTCAGCGGGTGGTGGGCTTGCTATCTCTGTAACGCAGTATATGAAGCGGATGAAGGAACGCCTTCCCGCCAGTTTGGTGCTGTCATCGCCGTGGGTAGACCTGACAGCGAGTGACAGGATAGATGACCCAATACTGCGCTTCAAAAACGACTTGGAGGTCTGCGCGAGAGCCTATGCCGCTGACGATGCCAAAAACCCTATGGCTTCTCCGCTTTATGACACCTTTACCGGCGATTTTCCACGCGTTCTAACACAAATGGGGGAGCGAGAAATCTTTGTCTCTTCCGTTGAAGCCTTTCATACCAAACTTACTAGTGCCGGCATTGTAAACGTCTTGAAAGTTTATGACGGCATGTACCACTCGTTCCCTGTCCTCACACCCGAAGTACCTGAAAGTGTGGTCGCCTTTAGACAGCTCAAAAGCTTCCTGAAAAACAAACATATGAACATTGGACCAAATAATGACCCACAGCAGAATTGACAAAAAGCTGAAAACCCTGAACCTCCAGCTTGCTGAGGCGATGCAACTACCCGAAGGACTGGTGCTGCCCTTTGTTGGCGCAAAAATACTAGGCAAGAGGGTCGTAATTTCTGGTCATCTGCCCCTGAATACTGACGGCAGTATCCATGAAATACGTGGCAAAGTGGGTGATGAAGTTTCCATTGAGGAAGCATACCTGTCGGCCAAGCTTGCAACCCTTGCCATGCTCGGCACCTTAAAGCGTACAATTGGAAGCCTCGACAGAGTTGAAAACTGGGTCCGTATTCTGGGTATGGTGAATGTAACGCCCGGCTGCACTCAGACGGCCCCAGTTATCAATGGCTGTTCGGACCTCCTGATTGAACTGTTTGGGCCTGAAGTGGGCAGTCATACACGCTCCGCAGTCGGCTTTGCAGAACTTCCGTTTGACTGCCCGGTTGAAATTGAGGGCGAGGTTGAAATTACCCTCTAGGCCATTTGCCACCCCAGGACATTATATGGCAGTAGCAGCAGGGCGCTGATCGCTGCCATAACCATGAAAAGCCCTAGGACAACCCGTGCTTTTACTGTGTCGGCTTTCAACGCACGCCAAAACGACCAAAGGGCTCCAATAATAAGCACATGATACGCCAGAATAAAAAGCCCGATACGCCCGACATGTCCTGCATAAAATGGTGTAATCAGGCTCCCTCCTTCAGATAACCCCACAGTTGCAGTCAAAACCATCAACAAGCTTGCCGCACCAATCATGATGGCTGGCATTATATCCTTGCCAGCCCCCAATAAAAAAGGAGCAGCCAACCCAAAAACAGATAGCAGGATCACAATATGCAAAATAATCGCATGCACTTTACTGCTAGCTATCACCGGTATTTTGGTGAATGTATAGATGCCAAGATCATGACTGATCGTCATAACTCCAGTTCTGCTATTCTCTGCAAACACCATCATGGGACGCCCCGGTGCATCCAACATAAAGCGGCCCTCACCCACAGGCACAAACGGCCCACCACCATTGAGATAAAGCCCGCCTTCTCCCACTGTAACATCGAGGATGCCTGCCCCGAAATATACGAGCGATGATAATGCCTCCACACTGTGGTACGGGCGCCTATCGGCTTGATATGTCCCAGCGTAAGCCTCCACGGGTATCTCTATGGCGGGCAATATAGGGCGCTTGTCCCCGAGAAACTGCTGCAAAAAGTTACTGTGCAGCGACGATGCAGATAAAAGTGCTGGTGATGGCTTCGGCCCCAGGGATGGAACAACTGTACTAAGAAACCGGTCCACGACCCCATGCGGTTCTGCCTCGCTGAACAGGGTAACATAAAAACCAAGATGCTCCTCAGGCACCATAGTCATCCACGTATGAAAGCCCGCCCAGTTACCGCCGTGGGAGACAACCTTTTTGCCTGCCCATTTATCAACGAAAAACACCATACCCAGGCCCCCAATATCTGGGTGGTTTGCCGCTAAACGTACGAATAATTTTTCTTGCAATTGTTGGCCGTGCTCTGGCCAACCTTCCATATGCGCGTTCATATAAAGCGCCATGTCATGTGCGGTTGCTACAATAGATCCCGTCTGAGCCACAGCTGGGTTAATAGCGGTAAATGGAACAGGTCCTGTCATCCCACCCGCCGAGACAATTCCAGGGACCGCAAGCCCCTCAGGCTCTTGTATGGTAACGACAAGTTCAGTTTCGCTCATACCAAGTGGTTCAAAGATGCGGGCTTCCATAACGTCATTAATTGGTTGCCTTGTGATATCTTCAATAACTAATCCGAGTGTAGCGACACCAAAGTTAGAATAGACCACTTTTTCACCTACAGGGCGCGTAAAGTCAGGCCTCAAAGTATCATAGAGCTCGGCATCAACGGGTATTGAGACAGGCCTGTCACTTCCTATGAAAAAGAACCTATCTTCAAATCCAGCTGTGTGGGTTAGCAGATGTTTAAGCGTAATGGCCACACCGCCGTTATCAGGAAGTTGATAGCGTTTCAGATATTTGTTGGCCGGGTCATCAAGGGACTGTATTTTCCCTTCCTGCATAAGCTGGGCAATGATGGTTGCCGTAAAAGTTTTTGTGGTGGAACCAATACGCGACCGGGTTACTGCCGGATCTGCAGCTTCTCCTGTCAGAACATTCCCCTGACCATACCCCTTTTCCAGTACAATCCGTCCGTCCTTGACCACACTGACAACCGCTCCAGTTACACGGCCTGCCTTGACAAGACTGCCTACGGCTCCATCTGCCCATTTTTCCATCTCATTTTGCTGCGCCTCCACAGCGTGGACAGATGCCCCAGCGACAACGAAACATATGAAACCTGCAAATAATTTCTGGATGTTTTTCACAGACATTATTTTCCCCTCTGTCATTCTTAACGAAGAACGCCTGCGACACTCTCATGCCACAGGCGTTCTACTCAATTCCAGTGATAGCTCATCAGCTATTCTACCTTAGAAATCTACCTTGAAGACGGCACCTACAGTCCGTGGCTGCAAGACGTTTGCTGTTGCACGTGTAAAGCCAACAAGTGGACGTGCACTACCGCCGGTAAAGGCATATTTATCGAAGATATTGCGAGCGTAAATAGACGCTGTCACACTGCCAATTCTTATACCGAAGCTCACATTAGCCGTCACATAGTCTTCGATTGGGAAGTTAGCTATCAGCGGTGTAATTGTCGTGCCATCTTCGCCTACGCCGCCCTCATAACCAGTATCTTTTGAGCCGACATACCTCACACCTGCATTGACAAAGCCATCAACTTTGTCCGTAAGCGGGAAATCATATGTACCCCGAATAGAGGCCGTCCACTCAGGGAGCAAATGCATATTTTCACCAGCAAGTGCACCAAAGCCTGCGGTCTCGTCATCATCAAGCGTGCTATGCGAATAGGACAGGCTGGAGATGAGCTGGAAGCCATCAGAAACCTGCACACTCAAGCTGCCTTCAAAACCGTACGCTGTTACGTCACTATTCGCGTTACCGCCTGTCGATGCACCGTTCACGAACGTCACCACTTGCAGGTTTGACCAGTCGATGTACCAGAGGGCCATATCATAGTTTACCTTACTGTCCGCAAGTGCCCCTTTGGCGCCCACCTCATAGCTCCAGAGTGTGTCTGTCGCGATAATAGCAGGAGCAGCGTTATTACCGCTGGCATCCAAAAGGGGCAGGTTTGCATTTTCCGGACGATACCCGCTTGCCACCCGTGCATACAGAGACAGGTCAGGATTTGGACGATAGCGTGCTGTGAAGCTATAGGTGTCAACTGTGTCGCTGCTGGATGTTTCCGGCAGGTTAGCCACAATAAGACCTGGACCATCAATTAATGAAACCGCTGAATCGATCCATGCTAAGCGCGCGCCGACGGTCACATCAAAATTATCATTTAGATAATATGTACCGTTTCCAAAGAGCGCGAACTCTTCAACACCGCTGCCGAGGTCTACGTCGAGAGCAAGGAACCCGCTTGGGAAGCCTTCAAGGCGCTGAATATTACTACTATCTTCGTCAGAATAGATACCACCAATCGACCACTCAAACGACTGGTTCTCTTTGGATGTTAAGCGTATTTCCTGAACAAAGCGCTCTGTCTTAATAAGACCTGTAAAGGGTGCTGATGTCACGGAGCCCGGCGCACCACCAGAAAGTAACTCAATAAGAGACCCGAACGTGGCAACCAGATCGGCAGCGTTCGAGTTTACACGGTCCTGATAGCTGGTAGATGATGTGAAATCTCCCCACCCAAAATCATAAATTAAGGTACCGGCATACAGAGTAAATTCATCATTGAGGTCATTTTCTCCCTCGTCCGTGCTATATGGCCCATTCACCGGCTCATATGGAGGGCCTTGAATAACAACCGTATTAGCTCCTGATGTTTCAACATCTGTGTGCACGAACAAAAAGTTCCCTGACAAGTTTTCTGTCGGGTTGGCTGTCATCTTCGCGTAAATGCCATAGCGGTTAAAACTGTCAACATCCACCGCTGCACCAGTTGGTGATGCCGCAATCCGGTCAATGAACCCATCGAAGTGTTCGTGATAACCCGCAACGCTGATGCCCAGTTTATCTTTAATAATCGGGCTGCTAATGCGACCACTGAAATTGGTGTTAAACCCCCCTTCTTTCGTTGCTGACAAGTCTGCTTTTACATTACCTTCGAAGCCATTACTTGAAGGGTCTTTAGTGATATAACGAACCACACCGCCCATGGACGAACTGCCATAAAGAGTTCCTTGTGGCCCCTTAATCAACTCCACCCGTTCCACATCACCAGACAGCGCATCAAAATGTAATGATGGCCCAGCCGCAAACGAATTGCTTGATCCTAGTGGCACATCATCCAGATAGATGCCTACAGTTGAGGCGCGGCCTGCCTGTGACACCCCCCGCATGGTGATAGTATTGCCCGTAGGCAAACCACCGCCTGCATAATGAACACCCGGTGCGAAATCAATAACATCACGCAACTTGGTAAGCCCATTAACACTAAACTCTTCCGGGTTAATAGCGGTTACCGACAGCGCCGTATCCTGCAAAGTCACAGCCCGGCGGGACGCAGTAATTGTTATTTCCTCAAATCCACTAAATTCTTCACTCTCTTGCGCAGGTGCATTCTGTGCATAGGCAACCTGCGATCCTAGGGTTGCTAGTGCTATAAAAGAGGTACCTGCCAAAAATTGACGATATTTTGCTTGTGCCATTAATTCCTCCCACACAAGTGCATTATGAATTGTCATAGCGACAAAATTTTCATTAATGAAAATATTTTCATAAATTGAAATTTTGTGCAAGATTAAAGTAGGAGCGATTACAAAGCGGCGATGATCAGAAGCCATAAGTTGTAATTTTTTCTACTTTACAATTTTCTGATTGAAAAATTAGATCGAGGGGATGTGGTATGAAAGAAATGAAAATTTTCAAAGTTCTGAAAATAGCACTTAAGTGCAGCAGAAAATTATCACTGATTCTCACCACAGGGAAAAATTTTCATAAAAAAATTAAAGCAGTGCCTCCCCTTATTCTTATGCTTTTCGCGGCACAGCCTTTAGAAGCATCAAATATTGAACTGAAAAGCCCTTGTCCGTTCCCAGCTGGCCAGGAAGTTCCGCTAGACCGTTTGGTGTGCGGCTATCTTCATGTACCGGAAAATAGAGAGGTGCCCACCTCAAGTCTCATCTCATTGCCTTTCGCAATAATAAAGACAGAAGCCAGAGAACCTGCACATGATCCGGTCGTTTTTCTGACAGGTGGCCCCGGCGCATCAGCGACCAGCAGCCCGCACACATTTCAGTTGTTCGCTCGCCATGCATTCGGAGCAAACAGGGACATTATCCTCCTGACTCAACGCGGCGGTTTCATGACGGAGCCTGCCTTGACATGCCATGAACTTTCAGAAGCTAGAGTTTCTATTTACTTAGAAGACCACACCCTTAAAGAACGAGATAACGCGATTACTGAAGTCGCCATTAATTGTCTGGTTCAGTTGCAGGAATCCGGTCGTGACCTTCAGAGCTATAACGCCGCTTCAAATGCCCAAGACCTGAAGGACTTGAGACAAGCCTTACAGATCGAAGAATGGAATTTACTTGGTGTTTCCTACGGCACGTACATAGCGCTCGAAGCCGCTCGTATTGATACAGTCGGCATTCGCAGCATGATCCTCGATTCTCCGGTATCCATGGAGAGTGATTTGTTTATGTCAGAAGCACAGAAAAATTTCAGCGATGGAATGAAACGGGTTGTAAATGCATGCCATAGCACGCCCTCCTGTAAGCAACGGTTCCCCAAATTAGGTGAAGGGCTTCAATCCCTTATCCGATCCTTAAAAGAAAAACCTATAACACTTACACTGGACGGTAAGGACGGTGCCGTGGAGATGGTTGTCAACTGGCATGACTTTCTAAATCTGACCCACTGGATGCTCTATAACGCAAAGTCGCTGCCACTTATCCCATTGCTAATTGAAGCGACATATAGCGGAGACTATAGGCTGCTCACGCACCTTATGAATACTGTTTTCCCCGCTCCAAAAAATGCAACGGAAAGTGCTGCAGGCACTTTTTTTGCTGTTGTCTGCCAAGACCAATTCACAGAGAGAAATCCTATCCCAAAACCAACTGAACCAACAGACTTTGGGGATTTTGCCATCACCAGTTTTATGGAGGATATATGTGAAAGCCCGCGCCTCAATTATGGGACACAACCAATACCTGAACCTCTTAAAACTGATGTCCCAACACTGCTTCTTTCAGGTAATTTTGACCCCATGACTCCAAGCCGGTACGCGGAAGACATAGCTAAAAATCTGTCACACAGTACCCTTATCCACATCCAGAATTATGGGCACTCTACCCTCAGCGGTTATACAGAATGCCAGACAGATGTGGCTGCCATGTTTCTGGACAGCCCTGATGAAAAAGTAAACTCATCGTGCCTTTCAGTAATCCCGGACGTAGACTTTCAAACATCACGAGAGGCCGTTTATGAGAAGCTGGGCCTTCAACCATGCTGAAATTATTTTCTTATTTGAAAATTTTTTCTTTCATGATAAGTCGTGAAAAGTATCACCGCTCGGCATAAGGTATGCGAGTACTGATTATAGACTAGTTACCCTGTGGGAGGGGAGAGTAGTATGCAAGCGGTTATAACCATCGCTATCGTTCTCGTATTTGCAAGCTTTGGTGTTGCCCTTGCCTACGCCATCGGTGCCAGTGCAGTCATCACATATTATCTAACGGATAGCGCTCGCTTTCTTATAGTTGCACCGCAGCGCATCTTCTCACAATTAGATTCCTTTACTATCATGGCCATGCCGCTGTTCATTTTGGCGGGTGAATTTATGAATCGATCAGGCGCAACAAAGTCTCTTATCGATTTTTCGTTGTTGTTTCTGGGTCGCCTACGGGGAGGCCTTGGTCACGTTAATATCATGACATCTGTCTTTTTTGCCGGTATCAGCGGATCAGCGGTGGCCGATGTCGCAGCACTCTCGAATACATTTGTGCCTCAAATGGAAAAAAGAGGATATGACAGAGAATATGCAGGTGCCATAACGGCAGCCTCTTCTGTTATTGGGCCTATCATCCCTCCGTCCATTATCCTGATCCTTTACGGCGCTATCATGTCAACGGATGTCGCCGCCTTGTTCGCCGCAGGTATTATACCAGGCTTGCTTTTGGCGACCGGCCTGTTTGTGACCAACTGGATCATAGCTAAAAAAGAAAACCATCCAGGTGGTAGCAAAGAAGATATTCCGCCACTTTGGCCTACCCTAAAAAGATCGCTACCCGCTCTATCCCTGCCTATTGTAATCCTTGGAGGCATTGTTTTTGGTGTCATGACCCCAATTGAAGCAGGAGCACTGGCGTGCCTTGCTGGAGCTGTCCTTGGGTTTGCCTTTGGGGAAATGAACGTTGCATCCGCAAAAGAAGGGATCGAGAAAACTGCCCTGCTTACCGGCTCTATTTTTGCGATCATGGCCGCAGCTTCCGTGCTCAGCTATCTGATTTCCCTACATCAGGTACCAGTTATGATTGCGAACCTAGTCAGCTCCATTCACCTTGAAGGTGTCTGGTATATTCTCCTCATCACGGCGACCTTCCTTATCCTCGGTATGGGTTTTGACTTTATGCTGGCGCTTACAATCGTTGCGCCGTTGTTGGTGCCTGTTGCAGTTGCACAAGGTTTTCACCCTGTAATGCTAGGCATGCTCATATGCCTGAACCTCGCTATCGGCCTCATAACGCCTCCGCTGGGCGGCGCTGTCATGATGGTGTCAACTATCACAGGTCAGGGCTATTGGTCCCTCTGTAAACGGGTAATGCCCTTCGTTGTTGCGGAGCTAATCATACTGCTATTGATTGCCCTTATTCCTGAACTGTCCCTCTATTTACCAAGAAAGCTGGGGTTACTATGAAACGCCGGTCCTTTTTAAAACATGCTGCTTCACTCGCCGTAGTATCAGGCTTTAGTGCTACCGGTCTCAAAGCCCTTACAATAGACAATGATGTGAAGTTTGGATTCTCGAGCCCTGCAAGCCTTGAGAATAATGGTGTTTATGTTTGGCTTGACGCCTGCGCTCAGGTTTTGCGTGAAAATGGATTTGGAACCCGAATGTACCCAAACAGTGGCCTCGGCGGTGAAATGGAACGCCTATACCAAACACAACTTGGCCTAATGGAGCTGAATGTAACGAGCGGTGATTCCATTGGTCGGTGGTCTCCCCTGCTATATGCTGGCGCGCGTCCTTTCTTAATTGAAACCTATGAGCACATGGACCGGCTGCTGACAGAGACACCATACCTGAAAGCGATGTCGGAGGAGCTTGCACCTCATGACATTGAGATTGTTGATATCGTCTATACAGGATCAATGGTTGGTCTATTTACCCGCGGACTTCCAGTTAGAACCCTCGCTGACCTCAGAAATCTGCGACTTAGAGTTTTAAGTGCCGCTGACATGGACCTGCTTCACGCATGGGACGTGCGGGGTGTACAAGTCGCATGGGAAGAAGTGGCACAAGCCCTTCAGACAGGTATGGTTGACGCTTATCTCAACCCACCAAATATTGCTCCCATGTATGGGCACGGCGCTGTATTGGACTATTTCACAGACCTCGGGATGGGACCTGCAGTTCGGATACTTATCGTCTCTAAAAAATGGCTAAACAGTCTGTCATCAGAGCAGCTTGCAGTTTTTAAACAGGCGAAAACCGCTGGGCGAAAAGCGAACCGGGCATGGAACAAAAATGCCATAAAGCGAGATAGAGAACGCCTTGAGAAAACAGGTATTCAGTGGATTTCACTGACACACGCTGAGCGGGACGAATGGGTGGAAGCTTGCAGAAAAATCCCACCAAATAGGTGGGAAGTTCAGGAAAAAACGGTACAGTATCTAGAATGGGTCCAGCAAACCTCAGAGGTGCCGTCATGACCGCTTTTGTTTCCATTCTGACCACCATGTCTGTGCTCGGGAACAAAGTCTGCAAAACGGTCGCCTCTGTCGGCATTCTCGTTATGCTGCTCTGCATCCTTTACCAGATTGCAGCCCGCTATATTTTCAATGAGCCGCCAGCATGGCCTGAGGAGCTGGCGCGCTATGCTATGATTTGGGCGGGATTCACCGGCGCAACCGTTGCATTCAAAGCAAAAACAGACCCAACGCTCTTCAATGCCGAAAACTTGATCAATCCACATATTCGGAAGTTATCAAAAGCATTGGAAGCTATCGCTGTTTTTGCTTTCTGGGTACCTGTCCTTCTTGCTATGCCAAAATTTATAGAACTACAAAGCACCCGCGCAAGCGAGGCTCTTGAGATACCAAATGTTTACATTATGCTGATCATGCCCGTTTGTGTTTTGATTATCCTTCTGCACCTTAGTGTAAGGCTGCTTGGAGGCTCGGATAAAAGTAATTAACTGCGTCAGCATTCTACATCATACATAATCACAGCCTCTCCCGGCTATAATTGACAAGTCTAGCCTCCCTCGCCTTTGACCAAGACAAGGTCATCCCCACGACCATCAAGCGCTCAGGGTCCATGCAGCTCCATAACTAAGACCCGACACATGATCTCACCCGGGTCAATTCTCGGTGAAAACACCGGGTCACTTCTCAGCGGAAATCAATAATGCATGACAAAGCAATTTCCATTTTCGGATTGTCTGGGACGTAGAGGGCAATTCCTGATTTAGACGTCGTAGAAATGTCTCTCAACTTGGACAGCGGACACGCACTGCCTGGCGTGTTCAAGTGCCGACGTGGCGTCAACCTGATTGTCACCGAATCTTCGTTTATGGGATGGGGGTTAGTGCGCGCTAAGCGCTCTTTACGTCATCCGAGTATGGCGACAAAAGATCTGTCGATGGACACCTTAGTATTAGTGCCCATTGCTCATTCGTCTAAGGGTGACTGCAGGCAGCTAACATAATCCGACAAAGTTTTCCGGCAACCTTAACTTCATGCATAACAGCACGTTGTGAAGCTGTGTATTAGTAACCGTCCGCCCAATCCCCTTATGCAGCTTCTTCCAGCTCGGTTTTATAGAAGTTCCAAGGCAGCAGCTCATGGATACGGTTGATGGGGTGGTCCGCAATGGTGTCTAACACCCAAGTTAGGTAAGCTTGAGGATTAATACCGTTCAGTTTGGCTGTTTCCAGAAGCGTGTATGCAGCAGCGGCCCGCTCACCGCCTTTGTCTGAACCGATGCGAACACCTAGACACACTTATAACCAGCTCAAATCAATCGAGATAGGTGGGGTTCGCCGGGCGTTTACGCTTCAACCACAATCCGGCGTTTGAAATCGTCCGCATACCGTCGACGCGGTACCTTGCCTTTAGCCATAATAAGTGTCCACTTAATTTAAGCGGACACTAAGCCCGCTACCAGTCATTCATATAATATGGCAGGATAAGCTACGGAAGGTGGAGATCACCGGGCGCTTACGTTGAAGCGAATGCGGCTGATGTAAAGTTAACCTGCATACAGAAGAGAAAACGGGATTTTCTCGTCGCCCGATCACTAGCTGGGTAGCATAACAAATAATTGTTTCCATGGAAACATATAATTGATAAGGTCAACTCATGAGGCTTATTTTCCAATATCGAGGTATAAATGACGAAGTCAGGTCAGGTTGAACGATCCTTTAAAGATAACTCCCATCCCTTGTTTTCTCTGCTAAAACTTCGTGATGTTAACGCAGGCGGTGCACAAGTGCGTGCATGCCTTCCCTATCAAGAGAGCTTCACTGACGGAGCGGACAAGGGACTGGCCAAAGGATGGTCGGTCATCACGCTGGATACACTTCTTGGCATGGCCGTCTATGGCCGGTTGCAAGAAACCAGACCGATTGCAACCATCGATCTTGCTGTAGATTATCTGGAGCCTGCCGGCAAAGGGGCAGATTTAATCTGCGAGGCAAATTGCCACGACATCAAAGACAATATTGCCTTTGTCAGCGGCTGTATCAGCGATGCACGAGATGGTTATCAAATCACCAAAGTCGCCGCCAAGTTCATCATTAAAAACCCTCTAAGACCGCAAGGAGAGCGAGGTTCGTCGCAGTATATACCGCAGCCATGGGAATTGCCGCAGGCAGAGCTGTGCCCTGGCTTCGAAAAGCTGAAGTCCAATGTTCCTTTTGCCCGCTGGCTCAACCCTGAGCGATACACTTTCAACGGTAATGCTGTTTTCGCCCTTGAATTCAACGACAGCCATATCGGCGACCCTTACGCTCGTACCGTCCATGGTGGCATCTTGACAAGCCTGATGGAAACAGCTGCGGTAGGCACTCTTGCGATTAATAAAAACGCCAAGGAACTTGCTGATCCTCTGTCGCTAAAAGTGCAGTTCATGCGTCCGACCGGAGCGCGGGACACTTATGCATCTGCCTCGATCATACGCGACGGGAAAAATATTATTATAGTTGATGCGCACGCATGGCAGGAAAGTCCCGACAAACCGTCGGCCAGAGCTACATTTTTGTTCAAGGCGAGCAATTGAGACCCGATTCGGCCCTGTTTAACCCTGCTCAACTTCGCTCAATAGCCGCTTTTTGGCGTCTGCCAGAAAATCAATGATCCCTTCTCTTTTTTCTTCCGCCAAGTCACCCCAAATATAGGCGAATAAATCCTCTGCTTCGTTCTGTAATGTCGGCAGGATATGCTGAATTTTGTCTGTCAGATAAATTCGGTTCGCCCGCTTGTCGGTGGCGTCAGGCAAGCGTTGCACCCAATTACCTTTTTCAAGCCGCGACAGCATTTTTGAAAGCGGCGCACGTGCCATGTCCATCTGATCAGCCAGCTGCTGCTGGGTCAATCCATCACACCGGCGCAGGCTCGCCAGCGCAAACCATTGTGCGGGTGTCAACCCAGCATCTTTGATACGGCGGTCAAAAGCACATTTCATCAAACGGGCGACATCCTGGATAAGGAAGCCCAAATTTCTGTCATAATTTTCCATAATCAATCTATATCATTAAACATGTTGTATCCATGGAAACAGTATTATAGTCTTTTAACTAAATAAACACATATCAGGAACGACAGCCAATGCACCCCTTTTCCCGACTAGCGCTTGCTTTGCTGATCTCCGGGGCCTTTATTATATTGCCTTATGGTCGCACAACTGCCGTAGCGAGCCAAGCTCATGACGCCTTTAACTCTGTGCAGAGCGAAGAAGTAATCGTCGCGACCGGCGTCATGAAATCCAGGCGTACAAGTATGCTTGGCCCGGTTGTGCCCGGTGTGTTGGAGCAAACCTTTGTGAAGGTCGGCGACATTGTTACAAAGGGCCAAGCCCTGTTCAGGATCAGGCCGGTCGACTATGATATTGCGGTTCGAAAGGCAAAAGCCGCACTGGACCTGGCGCGAGCTCGTGTCGTGCTGCAAAACAAACGTTTTGACCGCGTATCAGAGCTTTTTAAAGACAAAAACGTGAGTGAAAGTGCGCTCGAAGAAGCTAGAGCCAGCCTTGATGTCGCGTTGGCCGAGCAAGCGCTTGCCCAGACTGATCTGGATAATGCAGAGCAAATATTGTCCGACACCATCATTCGAGCTCCTTACGACGGCGTGATTACAAAAAAAGTGGCGGACGAAGGCGTTTTCAAGACGGTACAGGCCTTCTCTGGCAACGGCGGCGTTGTAGAGCTTCAGGAAGCCGGGATTATGGTAGCTATTTTATTTGTACCCGTCAGCCAGACCGCGCGCATTGAACTGGGCCAGAAAACATTGCTTTCCATCGACGGCCTAGATCAGAGATTTACAGGTGAGATTGCCGTTATCAACCATCAGGCCCACGTGAGCTCCAATATGCTTGAGGTTCGGGTAGCTGTCATCAATGACGGCCTCGCCATCAAAGACGGCCAAACGGTAGTTGCTCGTATTTATGCGGCGGAACAGGTGAGCCAGTAATGAGCCTTTCCGATGTTTCAATTAAAAGGCCTGTGCTCGCCGTTATGCTGATCGGTGCGCTTGTTGTTTTGGGCTGGCTTTCCTTGCCCCGGCTCGGCGTTGATCTGTTTCCGGATGTGGAGTTTCCCTACATTTCTGTAACCACAACCCTTGAAGGGGCATCACCAGACACGATTGAGAGCGAAGTTACCGATGTCATCGAGGAATATGTTAGTACAATTTCAGGGCTGCGCCAGGTGCGCTCGACCAGCACGGAAGGCGTTTCGCAGGTCGTACTTGAGTTTGAGCTTGATGAAGATATAAGCGAAAAGTCGGAAGACGTAAGGGATAAAATCGCGCGCGCCGTTTCTGACTTACCGTCGGATGCAAACGCACCGATTGTTGAAAAAGTTGATCCCGATGCCGCCCCTATCATGACACTGATTATCTCTGGCGACGCCGATGTCGGCGCTTTAACAACCTACGTTGACGAGAAAATTGTTGCCGATCTGGAACGGCTGCCTGGTGTTGGTTCCGCCAAAATCCTCGGAGGCCGCTTGCGGGAAATGCGAATCTGGCTTGATCTTTACCGCATGCGCGCCTTTGGCGTTACCTCTTCCGACATCAGAAATGCGCTGACCCAAGAGCATGTAGAACTGCCCGGCGGCAGGCTGGAGGTAGGGGGAGGCGAGCGCGAATATATCGTAAAAACTGACGCAGAGGCCAGCACGACCAAAGAATTTGCTGATTTAGTTGTCTCCTTCCGTACCGGCACAAGACCAGTGAAGTTGGGGGATATAGCAACAATTGAGGACGGGCTGGAAGATGAGAGAAGTGTCGCGTTTCTGAATGGCCGTCCGAGTATTGCCGTTGAACTACGCCGCCAATCCGGTAAAAACACCGTTTCTGTCGCCAATCTTGTCAAAGACTATATCACTCAGAGCACTGAGCGGCTCCCCGACGGCATGTCAATCGAAGTTTCAAGGGACGTATCCCGTTTTATCGAGTCCTCAATCGAAGACGTGCAGAAAGACCTGGTTATCGCCATCCTGCTAGTGGTGGCGGTTACATTCTTCTTTGTGCTCAATCTAAAAGCAACGCTGATCGTGGCCCTCGCCATTCCAACATCGCTTATCGCAACATTCTTTGCGCTGTATGTCTCAGATTTCACGTTGAATACTCTGACATTGCTGGCATTGACGGTTGCGATTGGTCTCTTGGTAGATGACGCAATTGTTGTGGTTGAATCTATTCAGAAAGAACTGGACAAGGGATTGGAGCCGCACGAGGCCGCCTCCGGGGGCACCAGGAAGGTTTGGCTTGCGGTTATGGCGGGCACTGCAGCGACGCTCGCTGTTTTTCTGCCTATCGCCTTCATGTCCGGGATCGTGGGGCGGTTTTTCATGCAATATGGGCTCGCGATTGTGTTTTCCGTTTCGGTTTCACTTTTGGTGGCGCTTACCCTCACACCCATGCTCGCTTCCCGGTTTATGGCGAAAGCCTCGGTTGGCGGCGGTCTGCTGCATCCTATCGAGCGGTTTCATGAATGGCTTGTCCGGGCTTACGCATCCGCTCTCAAAAAAGCTATTCGCTTCCGCTATATTGTCATGGTTATTGCGTTTTTATCGTTTGCTGGCGGTATATTGATCGCCCAACAAATACCAACCGGGTTTTCTCCTCTAGCCGACCGTTCCGAATTCCTCGGGCAGGTCGAACTGCCGCTTGGTATTGGCATTGAAGAAGTGAAGCGAGCCGCAAACACGCTCAATGAGGCTCTTCATGCCGTCGATGAGGTAACGTATGTGCTGATTACCGCTGGCGGGGGCGCGCAGCAAAAAATCAACCTGCTTGATTTCTATGTCGCGCTGACCTCCAAACAAAGCCGCGAACTCACCCAACTTACCCTGATGTCCGATGCACGAAAGGCGATTGCGAGCGCTATGCCATCTGCCCTGAAAACGTCGGTGTCCGAGGTGCCGTGGGTTTCAGGTGGCGGGGTATCGAGCAGTAAGATGGAATATGTTATTCAAGGGCCAGTGCTTGAGCAGACAAATACCTATGCGAATACGCTGGTTGAGAAAATGAAAGTCTCCCCTTTGTTCGCTGATGTGCGCACCAGCTATGAAGCTGGAAAACCGGAGTTGAAACTGCGGCTCAACCGGCGCATGTCTGGAGAACTGGGTATCAGTGCGCGCGCTATCGCACAGGATAGTCAATTGATGATTGGTGGTGCGGACGTGGGCACGTTCGAAGCAGGAGGGCGCAGGTATGACGTGCGGGCCAGACTGCGCGCGGATCACCGCGACGAGCCTGGTGACCTACAATTGATGCAGTTTCGCGGGGCTGCGGGTGACCTGCTGGATGCTGGTGTTTTGCTTACCTTTGAAACGGGGACCGGCCCGTCTCAAATTGACCGCGTTGACCGCGGGCGTAAAATTTCCCTTTTCGCAAACCCGGCTGGCGGCGTTTCACTGGGCACAGCATCCGATGCCTTTGCACAGGTGATGCTGGAAACACCTTTACCAGATGGCATGACACTTATTGTTGAGGGAGAAGCCCGCCGCCTTGCGGAAACCGTCGAGGCAATCAGCTTTGCGTTCATTTTAGCAATCATCGCGCTATACATGGTTCTTGCCGTTCAGTTCGACAGCTTTGGTCAACCCGTTATCGTTATGTTGACGGCGCCACTGTGTTTTTCAGGTGCTTTCGCCGGTCTTTATCTCGCGGATTTGGAAATATCACTTTTTTCCCAGATTGGCCTAATCGCCCTGATGGGGATTGTGATGAAAAACGGTATTCTTCTGGTTGACCGGGCAAACCAATTACGTGCAGACGGCTTGACACGGCTTGAAGCCATCAAACTTGCTGGACCGGAGCGGCTAAGGCCCGTATTGATGACGGCCCTGTCTGCGGTGTTTGGCATGATGCCAATTGCGTTCGCCACCTCGGACGGTGCTGAATGGCGCAACAGTATGGGCTTCATTATTATGGGTGGGTTGTCTTCCTCGACAATCCTCACCCTGTTTGTGATCCCTGCCGCTTACGGAATCATCACCGATGCCGACAAGGCCGTGGACAAAGTACGTATGTATTTCGCTGGCAAAAAAAATTGGCGTAGGTGACTGAACTGTCTCCTTCATGAACTTTCGCCATTCATTCCGAGGTTAAGCGTAAGCGCCAGACGGAGTCTGTTTAAGCGGCTTCTTCCAGCTCGGCTTCAGTGAAGTTCCAGGGCAACAGTTCATCAATACGATTGACCGGGTGCTCTGCAATGGTGTCGAACACCCAAGTCA
>Ga0189283_10061_pt1 | contig 182998 bp, 155 predicted proteins | sample N26C4minimetaG_FD_130320 | JGI IMG/M metagenome (GOLD analysis project Ga0189283, IMG submission 130320) | Marine microbial communities from the Costa Rica Dome - N26 C4 mini metaG | ecosystem: Environmental > Aquatic > Marine > Oceanic > Photic zone | place: Costa Rica: the Eastern Pacific...
ATGCTTGGCCGCACGTATCCGTCCCGTTTCCAACAGGTTTTACCCTCAGAGAAGATTGGCGGAGTGTCAGTGTATACCCTATGGCAATATACCTTCAGGCAGCAATCCTGACCATATGGTCAGCTTATTGTGCCTTGGCGCATCTGCCAAGTTTTATATACGATTTTAAGGTGGCCGCGTCACCCCTGCAGGGCATTAACGGAACAGCGAGCGTACATCCACGGCGACAAGGATCTTGTCGATCGTATCGTTTTCGCCAAAGAGCGGCATATAGAGCGCATAGGCTTCCATATATTGCCGGTCAGGCGAAAAAGCCGGGGTGACCGTTAGCTGCGGCTCGCCGCTTGCCAGCACTTTTGAGCAGATGTGATAGATGCGTTCGGCAGCATTCTGGTTGCTCATCTCGCCAACATCTTTGCCGGTGATCTCGCCATAGAAGGCCGTGACATGGGTGCCGATCAGGCGCACGCTGAGCTGAAAATCAGGCAGGCTGCCGGTTACGTCCATGATCACGGTGTGGTCGATATATTGCGAGATTTCCATCGGCTGGATGTCTGCGCGGCAGGGCAGGTGGCCATCCCGCTTTTTGTCACGCCAGTAGCGGTAGAAAAAATCCACCACCCGGTTATTGCCTTCGATCGCAGCGCCGGACAGTTCGGTGAATTCGCCAAGCTCGGCTTCGGTCACCAGCTTGTTCTTTTTGTCTCTGAACACGGGTACAGGTTCCATCGCAACATGATGAAGCCATCATAGCTGCGAGGTCTCAAGGATTGGTAAACAGGCCTGCAGGGTACGCCAGGCTTCAGGATGATTTGGCAGGTGCGGTGTCCACAGGCAGTTCAAGCTCGCCTGGGTCGGCATCTTCGTCGTCTTGCGGGTATTTGTGGCCGCGGCCGATTGGCGCGTAGAGCCTGACGGAGGTGGCGAGGAAAGCACCAAGGTTCATGACCTGGGACAGCGCGCCTGCGGCGAGGAACATGCTCGCGAGTGTCGCTTGCGGGGCATCCACATAACCCATGAGTGTGAGACCAAGTCCGGCGACGAGCAGATCGGTGTTCGGCAGGAAGGGTACCCGGGTCAGAACAAGCTGGGCGGTCAGGAAAAGGAACCACATGTTGAAGGGTACCTCAGGCAGTACCACGCTCCATTGCAGGGTCTGCAGCAACAGTAGTGTGATCATGCGAATGAAGTGAATGAGAAAAACCTTCTTCGCGATCTCAGGCTCAAGGGAGATGATGTGCTTGCGGAAGCGCAGCACCACCGGCACGAGGATAACCCCCACCAGCACAGCAAGGACAAGGTAGCTCGTATAACCGGGGTCGGCGTCGGTGATGATGCTCAGTTGACCGGTCATGAAAAAGATCGCGAGCATGACGACAGTGAAACTGTTGGACGCGAGGCCGGAGAGGATATTGCTGTCCTTGATGGTGGAAAAGATCACCCGGTCGCGGATATCGAGCCGGCGCCTTGCCCAGAAGGCCATATAGGCTTCGCCCGAGTAGCTGAGCACGGCATAATTATAGACCCGCTTGCGAACAAAAACGCCGAACTGGCCCTTGAAGTCCACCTTCCACATCAACCGGTACACGAGCAGCTCGGCGACCGGGAAAGCAAAGAACATCACCACAAAGATGATGTAGAACCACGGTGTGGTCGGCAGGGCGGACCAGACCTCGTTCCAGCCGACGTCTGTCAGTTTGCTGGCGAGGAAAAGCACGACCGCGGCCATAAACAGGAACTGGAGCGACTTGAGCAACACCATCAGCGGTTTGTTGTCTTTCGCCCGTTCAAACGTTTCTGGGGACAAAAGATTCTTGATTGCCTGCACGCCTTTGCCTTCTCTCGCGCTGCTACGCCTATTGATTAAAAATTGCCCGCCTTATGACCGCTCAGGCGCTTCCGGTCAAATTGGAGCGCCCGGAATGACGTCCGGTTCTGTTATTCGGCGGCAGAAAAATCCCGTCTTGTCATGCCTTGCCATGCGCGTTCAGGGCAGTTGGCAACGGCCTCGCTATAGTTTTCCAGCAGACGGTTGAGCACCGCATTCCACGTGCGATCCGCGCTGTGCGCAAGGCTTGCCTGTGACATGGTCGCGCGCAGCGTATCATCGCTGATGAGTGTCGCCAGTTTGTCCGCGAACGCGTCGATATTGCCGGGCTCCACAAGGAAACCCGTTTCGCCCGCGCTGACGAGCGAATGGCTGCCGGTGGCGTCAGCACAGACAGCCGGTACGGCAGACGCCATCGCTTCCAGAGTTACGTTGCCGAATGTCTCGGTGATGCTGGCATTAAAAAAGATGTCACTGCTGGCATAGGCGCGGGCCAGGGCGTCGCCCTGCAGATAGCCGGTGAAGACGGCGTCCGGCAAGCGGGTGCTGAAGCGTTCGCGCTCCGGCCCGTCCCCAACAATGAGCGCCTTGAACGGCACACCGCGGCGTCTGAGTTCGTCCAGCGTGTCGGCAAAAACACCAAGGCCCTTTTCAAGGACAAGGCGCCCGACAAAAGCGATCACCACATCCTTGTCCGCAAAGCCGTTTGCACGCCGCCATGCCATGTCGCGCCGTCCCGGGTTGAACTGCGCGGCGTCGACACCGCGACTCCAGATCCGCAGGTCTTTGGCCATGTCCTGTTCGGCGAGGATTTCCCGCATACATTCGCTTGGCACATAGACCTGTTCGCAGCGGTGATAAAACCGGCGCATCAGGGCGGTGACATATTTTTCAAGCCACGCCATGTGGTAGTAGCGTCCGTAGGTGTCGAACCGGGTATGGAAGGATGCAACGGCCGGAACCTTGTGCTTGCGCGCCCAGCGCAGGGCGCTCCAGCCAAGGATGTCCGGGGCGGCAAGATGCACGAGATCGGGCTGGAAAGCCTCGAGCTGCCGCTTGATCCGGCGCGGCAGGCCCAGGGCAAGGCGGTATTCGCTACGGCTGCCGGGCAGTGCCACCGAAGGCACAGAGACAAGTGTACCCTTGTGTTGGAACGCAGCTTCCTTGGCCGTGGGCGCAAAAACCAGCACCTCGATACCCTGCTCCTCAAGGAAGCCGACAAGGGTGTTGAGCGCACGGACCGGCCCGTCCATCACATAGTTATAATTTCCGGAAAATAAGGCGATTCGTTTCGGACGCAGATTGTGGGTATCGAAAGGCATATCCATTCCCAAGAGCCAGGGGCCGAAAAATATTACCACCAAGGCAGTCTATCATATTTGCCGCGAGGGATGGAGGAATTCCCCAAGCTGATACATCCTCCTCGCAACTCAATTTGAAAGTTTGATGAACCAACGGAAAAGAAACGCCAGCCCACCCTCGCAGGAAAGCAGCCGGGAATGGCGAAAATAGGGCAGGAAATGGCAGGAGGTTTCACCTTTGGTTTACCGACACTCAGTCGGTCAGGTGATTTTCTGGCAAGCCAAAGCCGACGTCGATGTAGCCCAAAACGTCGATCTGGCGATGTTCAATCACGGCACCGGCATTGATTCCAATGTCTTCGAATCCGTTCCGCGTGATCGAATATTGTCCGACGGTGAAGCGCGCGTCACCGTCCTCGGACAGGAGCGGGAGCACGAGGGCGGCCAAAACCAGCTTTTTCCCACCGTCGGCGCGGAGCGACTCTGCAATATGGAAGCCGCATGGCAACGAAAACAGGTTGTTGTAGACCTTGGCAATACCCTCCCGCTGTGAAGGGGGGGTAAGGTCGAGGAGATTGATGCCCGCCAGCGGCTTGCCGGTCATTTCCTCCATCGCGCTGCCTGCAAGGCGCACCAGCACTTCATCGGGCCCGATCCGTTCGCTGATCACGATATTGGGTAAGGTCGCGCCGAGGCCGCCGATGCGGATATCCGATTTCGCGGGCACCATCTTTCGGGTCTGCTGGCTGAGGCTGCGCCAGTACTGCCACAACCGGTTCAACGGTTCGGCCAGAACTTTCGGCGGTGTGTCAGCCATTTGCAGGTGGCTGTGATTGACAATCATGGCACCTCCTTTCTGTTGACCTTCAACACGGGGGCAATATCCAACAATAGCAAGATCTTAGCAAAAGATCACCTGTTCAGATGCATTGGGGACCACATAAGCCTGCAGCGGGAAAATGCGCGCAAAGCCGCTTCCATGCTTGCTTTCGCTTGACCGGGGGTATGGATTGAAGTATTGATACTGCGAATTGTTCGCAATCGCAGTGAGGGCCGCACGCCAATGTACGTCTGTTTGTGTAATGGCTATACCGACCGGGATATCCGCTCCGCCGTGCGTGAGGGCGGGGTCAGCAATGCTGAGGAAGCCTATATGTCCCTCGGCAACGGCTTCTGCTGCGGCGCCTGCCGCGACTGTGCGACAAGTGTGGTTGAGGAAGAGCTGCCTTCCCGCCGCGTGCTGGCGGCAGAATAGGATTTACGAGGTCTGCACCCCCGGGTGTATGATTGGGGAAAGGAAAAGGCCACCGCAAGCGGTGGCCTTTTCTCGTTCAGGGCGCTGCGTTGGCAGGGCTGTGCACTGGCTCAATCTTCCGCAGGCGGTGTCTGCAGTTGCACATAATTCTGGTGGCCCATTTTCTCGATAAGCCCAAGCTGGGTTTCGAGCCAGTCGATGTGCTCCTCCTCGGATTCGAGGATATGCTTCAGGAGGTCGCGGCTGACATAGTCGCGCACTTCCTCGGCGTGCTGGATCGCGTCCTTGAGATCCTTATGGCCCGCATGTTCCATCTTGAGGTCGCATTCGAGGATTTCTTTAACGTCCTCGCCGATCATCAGCTTGCCAAGGTCCTGCAGGTTCGGCAGGCCTTCAAGGAACAGGATACGCTCGATCAACTGGTCGGCGTGTTTCATCTCGTCGATGGATTCTTCATATTCCTTGTCTGCCAGCTTTTTCATGCCCCAGTCCTTGAGCATGCGCGAATGCAGGAAATACTGGTTGATCGCCGTGAGTTCGTTTTTCAGAATCACGTTGAGGTGCTGGATTACCTTTTTGTCGCCTTTCATGACGAGCCTCCTTCAGTATGCCGTGCAGATCGCAAGTAGCGCTTGGCCGATACTATAGGCCTCCGGCGCTATATTTCCAAGCCTTTTCCCTAGTTGCTAACTCTTATTAGTATCATGAAAATAAAGGATTTTTTCCTCTATTTTTGCCATTCAGTCTGACAATCATTCGCAAGTCATTAACCATGATTTGTGGCTTGGTGGCAGGTGCTGGGCAACTGCCTTGCCGCACAGATTTTACAAAGCTGACCATGCGGTATATAAGGCGCACGATTTTTGGACCCGGCTTTGCGCGCCGGACAACTGAAATGGAAATGACATGTCGAATTATCTTGTTGCGGCCCTCTATAAATTTGTGAGGTTGCCGGAGTATGAGGCGTTGCAAGCGCCAATTGCCGAAATCTGCAGTGAAAACAACGTCAAAGGCACGCTTCTCCTGGCGGCCGAAGGCATTAACGGCACCATTGCCGGGCCGGAAGAGGGCCTGAGGAATGTGCTGGCCTACCTTGGTGCCATCCCCGCGTTTGAGGGCCTTGTGCACAAGGAAAGCTGGGCCGAGAAAGAGCCTTTCCTGCGCATGAAAGTGCGCCTCAAGAAAGAGATTGTCACCATGGGCGTTGAGGGCATTGATCCTAACAAAGTGGTGGGCACCTATGTGAAGCCCGAGGACTGGAACGCCCTGATCTCGGACCCGGACACAATCCTTGTGGATACCCGGAACGACTATGAAGTGGCCATCGGTACCTTCAAGGGTGCCGTCGACCCCAAGACCAAATCCTTCCGTGAGTTCCCGGCCTGGACCGAGGAAAACAAGGACCTGTTCAAGAAACCCAAGATCGCGATGTTCTGCACTGGCGGCATTCGCTGTGAGAAGTCGACGGCCTTCATGAAAGAACAGGGCTATGAGGAGGTCTACCACCTTGAGGGCGGCATTTTGAAATACCTCGAGGAAATCCCCGAGGCAGAAAGCCTGTGGGAGGGTGACTGCTTTGTGTTTGACGAGCGGGTTTCGGTACGTCACGGCCTTGAGGAAGGTGACTACCACATGTGCCGTGCCTGCCGCCGTCCGGTGTCCGAGGAAGAGATGGCGATGCCTGAGTTCGTCGAGGGTGTGAGCTGTCCTTACTGCCATGAAGAGACGACGGAAGAGCAGAAAGAGCGTTTCGCCGAACGCCAGAAGCAGATCATGCTGTCGAAAAAGCGCGGCGAAAAACACATCGGTATCACCAAGCCACGGCTTGAGAAAGCCGAGCCAGAGCAGGCGGTTAAGTAGTGACCGTGACCACTGTGTGCCCCATCCTCTATAGCTTTCGCCGCTGCCCGTATGCCATGCGGGCGCGGCTTGCGATCAAGGTATCCGGGCAGTCGGTGGAGCTGCGTGAAGTGGTGCTTCGGGATAAGCCGCAGGCGATGCTTGAGGCCTCGCCCAAAGGCACGGTGCCGGTATTGGTCCTTGAAAATCAGGTCATTGACGAAAGCCTTGATGTTATGCTTTGGGCGCTTGAGGGCCAAGACCCGGAAGGCTGGCTCACGCCCGATAGGGACGATATGCTGGGCCTGATCGCCGAGTGTGACGGGCCGTTCAAACATCATCTGGACCGCTTCAAATATGCCACCCGTTACGCGGATGCCGACCCGCTTGAGCACCGCGCGGGTGCTGAGGTGTTCCTGAGCCGCCTTGAGGCGCGGCTGGCGCAGAACCCCTGGCTTTTTGGCGAAAAAGCCAGCCTTGCTGACTATGCCATATTGCCCTTCATTCGACAGTTTTCAGGGGCTTCTAAAGGCTGGTGGGAGAGTGCGCCTTACCCCAATGTGCGTCGTTGGTTGGACGGTTTTACGGACAGCGCTTTCTTTCGCTCCATCATGAAAAAATACCCGCAGTGGCAAGAGGGTACGGCAGGCGAGCGTTTCCCCTGACCTGCGTCCGGGGTGCGCAAAATCAGCGCAGTATCTGTGCAGCTTGTGTGCAGGCATTGCGCAAGGCCTGCCAAGAGACTAAAAACAGGTGAAACACAGCATCAGGAGCGTTCAGATGGCAAAAATCGCACGGGTAAAATGGGCAGGCGACATGACTTTCATTGGCGAGAGCCCCTCCGGCCACGCGGTGGTGATGGATGCGGGCACTGAAAGCGGTGGCCTCAACCACGGTATCCGCCCGATGGAAATGCTGCTTCTGGGCGCCGGCGGCTGTGCCTCGATCGATGTGATCCTGATCCTCAAGAAGGCGCGGCAGCAAGTGACCGACTGCTGGGCGGAGCTGACTGGCGAACGCGCTGACGAACACCCGAAAGTGTTCAAGAAAATCCACATGCATTTTGTCGTCACCGGCAAAGGCATTGACGCCAAACATGTGGAGCGCGCGATTGCGCTCTCGATGGAGAAATATTGCTCGGCGTCAGCCCAGCTTGGTGCTCTCGCGGAAATCACCACCGACTTCGAGATCAGAGAGGCGGAATAACCACCTCTCTCCCGAACGTCTAAAACAACAGCCCTTACATCACCATGATGGGGGCTGTTTGTACTTGCAGCCATTCGCGTGTGGCGTCGTTCACATGCGGGCCCACGAGCTCAAATACCTTGGCGTGATAGTCGTTCAGCCACTTGAGTTCCACATCATCCAGCAGCGCGGGCTCAATAAGGTTGCGGTCAATCGGCACCCAGGTGAGGTTTTCAAACTCGAAAATCTCACGTTCGGTCGGCTCTTCAACCTTTTTCACGAGGATCAGGTTCTCGATCCGGATGCCGTATTCACCTTCCTTGTAGTAACCCGGCTCGTTCGAGAGGATCATACCCGGCTCAAGCCAGATATCGCTTGAATATTTGGCGATACGCTGCGGCCCTTCATGCACGGCGAGGAAGGAGCCCACGCCGTGGCCGGTACCATGGTCATAGTCATAGCCCGCAGCCCAGAGCGGGCGGCGCGCGATGGCATCAAGCGCCATGCCCGGTGTGCCCTCAGGGAAACGCACGGTCGAGAGCGCGATATGGCCTTTGAGTACGCGGGTGAAACGGTCTTTCATCTCCGCCGTTGGCGTACCCACAATCACCGTGCGGGTGATGTCGGTCGTGCCGTCCAGATACTGCCCGCCGCTGTCGACCAGATAAATCTCATCCATTTTGAGCGGGCGGTTGGTTTTCTTGCTCACACGGTAGTGTGGGAGGGCCGCATTCGGCCCCGCGCCTGAGATGGTGTCGAAGCTTTTGTCCTTCAGACCGCCATGGCTTTCGCGGCATTCCCACAGCTTGGCAACCGCTGTCAGTTCATCCACCGTGCCTTTCGGGGCCTCACTCGAAAGCCAGTGCAGGAATTCGGACACCGCCGCGCCGTCGCGGATGTGGCAGTCGCGCGCGCCCTGCTGCTCAGTCGAATTCTTGATCGCCTTTGGCAGGATGCAGGGGTCCGCGCCTTCAACCAGCTTGGCGCCCGCGTCACGCAGCGTTTTGAAAACCTTGGCGTTGTTGGTCGTGGGGTCCACCAGCACGGCTTTGCCCTCGGCGCCAAATCTGGCGAGTGTTTCATAGAAAGCTTCGCGCGGCTCCACCTGCACGCTGTTGCCAAGGTGCTGCTTCAACTCCGACGTTACCTTTGCTTCATTGATGAAAAGCGTGGCGCTTTCGTCCGCATTCAAAATGGCAAAGGCGTGGGTCACTGGCGTATTCATCACATCCTTGCCGCGGATGTTGAAAGCCCACGCCACGCTATCAAGCATGGTCACCACAGCCGCGTCCGCGCCTTCTTCTCTCAGCGTCTCAGCCACTTTTGCGCGTTTGTCGCGTGCGTCAACACCGGCGTATTTGCTGTCATGCGGTACCGCAGGCGCAAGGGGCGCCTCCGGCTGGTCGGCCCACACGGCATCAACCGGGTTACTGTCCACAGCTACAAGCTCCACGCCTTTGCGGGCGCAGGCCTTGAGCGCATCCTTTTCCCAACCCACAGTCGCAAGCTCAGGGTCGTAGCCAAGGCGTGCGCCTTTCGGCAGGTTGTCGGTCGTCCACTTCAGCAGCGGGTATTTGTTGAACAGGTGATGTTCAAAAAGCGCCGGGTCCAGCTCGGCCGCGGCTTGAATGGTGTAGCGGCCATCGATGAAGACGGCGGCTTTGTCCTGAAGTACCACACCGTTACCCGCAGACCCGGTGAAACCGGTCATGAAGGCGAGGCGGCCAGCATAGGCGCCGACATATTCGCTCATATGCTCATCCGTGAGCGGTACCACAAAGCCGTCCAGATTACGGGATTTCAGCTCGGCACGCAGGGCGGTCAGGCGGTCCTTATAGTCACTCACGGTCTTGTCTCCTTCGGCTTTCACTCACACATACTCAACTACCTTGGCGTCTACATGGCAGGCGGCACCGTCTTTGACAAGGGGCAGCTTTGATGCACTGCGGCAAGAAATCTTCACCCTTTACAGCCCCCGGCCATAGCCCTAGAGCTTGAGAACAAAATAAGAGGACGGACCCCATTTTATGCTGAAAACACCCGCAAGCCCAAAAGCCCCTATCGCCGCACGCAAAGACTATACGGCAAGCCACCACGGCTTTGAGCTGAAGGACCCTTATTTCTGGCTCAAGGACCCCGGCTACCCTGAGGTAACGGACGAGGAAATCCTCGGCTACCTGCACGAGGAGAACAGCTATTTCGAGGCGGTGATGAAGCCGCAGGACAAGCTGATTGAGACAGTGTTCGACGAGATCAAGGGCCGCCAGAAGGAAGACGATGAAAGCGTGCCATGGAAAAACGGCGCGTTTGAATATCGCTGGGCTTTTGCGAAGGGCGCGGAATACCGCACATGGTACCGCAGGCCAGTGGGCGCAGATACATGGGACGTGCTTCTCGATGAAGTCGCGGAAGCGGAAGGCGCGGAGTTTTACCGCCTTGGTGGCCTGAGCGTCAGCCCTTGTGGGCGTTACCTCGCCTATAGCGCGGACAAAAACGGGTCCGAGCGGTTTACAGCACAGGTGAAGAACCTTGAGACCGGCGAGCTTCTGAAGGACGAGATCATTGAGACCTCGGGTGAGATCATCTGGGCGGCGGACAGCAGCGGCTTCTTTTACACTCAGGTCTCGAAAGAGTGGCGGCCCTACAAGGTGTGGTTCCACCCGGTTGGCGAGACGACTGACCGCGCGGTGTTCGAGGAAAAGGACACCAGCTTTTTTGTGCACATCAGCCGCACCAGCGACCGGAAATATATGGTCATCAGAAGCGCCGACCATGTGACGGCAGAGAACCATATCCTCGCGCTCGATGACATCGCTGGCACGCCCGTCGTCGTCGCCCCGCGCCGCGACAAACACGATTATACCGTTGAACACGGCGATGAAGGTTTCTACTTCCGCTCCAACCGCGAGCATAAAAACTTCTGCGTTTACCGCGCCGAGGGTGACGCCTTCACCGAAGACAAATGGGAACTGGTGCTGGCAGGCGATGACCGCCATTATCTGCACGGCATGCAGGCGTTCAAGGGCTTGCTCGCCATTGAGGAACGCAAGGACGGGCTCGACCAGATTCGCCTGATCGGCACCGATGGCAGCGACGCCTATATCGAATTTCCGGAACCGGTTTATGAAGTCGGCCTTGGCACCAATGCGGAATATGCGCAGGACCATATCCGCCTTGGCTACTCAAGCCTCGTCACACCGCCCACGGTGTTTGACTATGACCTGAATTCGAAGTCGCTGATCCGCCGTAAGGAGCAGGAAATCCCCTCGGGCTACGACCGCACGGAATATGCAAGCGAGCGTCTGATGGTCAAAGCGCGGGACGGCGTGATGGTGCCCGTCAGCATCGTTTACAAAAAAGACTGGAAGCAGGGCAGCGGTGCGCCCCTGCATCTGTACGGCTACGGCGCCTATGGCCTGGGCATGAGCCCATCCTTCTCCGCCTCCCGCCTGTCGCTCCTTGATCGTGGCTTCGCTTATGCCATTGCGCATATTCGCGGCGGGGACGAGCTTGGCTACGGCTGGTATGAGGACGGCAAGCTTGAAAAGCGCACCAACACCTTCAATGACTTTGTCGACGTGGCACGGCATCTGACGGACGCGGGTTATGCTGCGAAAGGCGGCATCTCCATCTCGGGCGGCAGTGCGGGGGGTGAACTGATGGGCGCAGTGGTCAACCAGGCGCCGGAGCTGTTCGCGGCTGCTGTGCTGCATGTGCCCTTTGTGGATGTGCTCAACACCATGCTGGATGCCGACCTGCCGCTCACGCCTATTGAGTGGCCCGAATGGGGCAACCCGATTGCGGACAAGGCGGCCTATGAGACCATCGCCAGCTATTGTCCTTATTCGAACATCGAAGCGAAGGATTACCCGCCTATGCTGGTAACGGGCGGGCTCAATGACCCGCGGGTGACCTATTGGGAACCGGCGAAATGGACCGCGAAGCTCCGCGCCACCAAGGCCGATGACAATCTGTTACTCATGAAAATCAACATGGGTGCGGGCCACGGCGGCAAGTCGGGCCGGTTCGAACGCTTCCGCGAAGTGGCGGAAGAATATGTGTTCATCCTGATGGCTTTCGGGCTCGCGGGATAACGGCACCAGCCAAGGGTGGTGATGGGGTTCACCTGCTCTAACGCAGTACTGAATATTGTTCCGTATACGAAACAAATGAGGAGAAGCGACAGATGAAACCCATCATCAACAAGGACAGTGCCGAAAGCACCAAGGTGCAGGACGGCGAGCATTTTGAAGCCACCATGATCCACCTGGCCTCGGCCGTGGGGGCCAGCGCCATTGGCGCCAATATCACCACGGTACCGCCGGGCAAGGCTGCCTTCCCGCTTCATCACCACTATGCCAATGAGGAGCATTTCTACGTGCTCTCGGGTACGGGCAAGGTGCGCATAGGCGAAGATGTGTTCGACATCCGCCCCGGCGATTATGTTTATAACGCGCCCGGCGGGCCTGAGCATGCCCACCAGATGATCAACACGGGGCAAGAGGACCTCGTTTACCTCGCCATCTCAACGAAGCAGTTGCCCGAAGTGGTGGGTTACCCCGATAGCCAAAAGACAGGCGTGCGCATCAAACCGACGTTTGACGATGACGCAAGGTTCCTGATTGAAGACAGCAACAAGAACACCATCACCTACTGGGACGGGGAGGGCGGTGCTGAGGTCATAAAGGTCGTGAAGGGCTAGTCGCCCGTCGCGGCTGATTGCCGCGCCCGGATGTCCTCAAGCGTGCCGATGAGGTGCGACAGGTCGTAGCCGACATCTGCGGCGGCACCCACGATATCCTCGATGCTATAATCGTCCGACATGGCCTGCGCGAGCGCCCACAGGGTGCAGGACCGCGTGCCGGAGCGACAGTAAGCGAGGATCGGCCCTTCAGCCGCGCCGATCAGCTCTGCTGTCTCAGCCACCGCATCAAGCGAAAGCTGGCCACCAACCACCGGGATATGGGCCCATGCGATGCCCTTGCTTTCGGCATAGGCTTTCAGCTCGGCATTGCTCGGCTGGGCGGCTTCTTCACCATCCGGGCGGTTGTTGATGATGAGGGTAACCCCGGCTTCCGCCGCTTCGTCAATATCGGCTTTGCTGATCTGGGGTGACACCGCAACAATGCCGGTCAAAATCCTGAAATCGCTCATTCTGTTTTCCCATCCTTGCGGCGGCGCATGTGTCAGATCGCCGGTGCGTTTGAATAATAGTGCCAGGCCAGAAGCGCCATGACGCTGCGGTGCGGACGCCAGCGCGCCCCGATTTCCTCACACTGTTTCTCAGTCGGTCGTTCGTCAAGCCCTACAATGCGCCCCGCGCCAACGCGGACCGCTAGGTCCCCCACCGGCCAGATGTCGGGGCGACCGAGCGAGAACATCAGATACATATGCGCTGACCAGACCCCAAGCCCTTTGACAGCCGTGATGGCGCGGATGGCATCTTCGTCCGACATCTCGGGCAGCGCGGCAATGTCCAGTGTGCCGCTCTCCACCACGTCGCACAGCGAACGCGCGTAGGAGATTTTCTGGCGGCTCAGGCCAGCGGCGCGCAGGTCCTCGTCAGGGACGCGTGCATAGTCTGCCGGGCCCGCGCCCGGGCCCACAAGCGCTTCCACCCGGTCGCGGATGGTGGCGGCGGCCTTGACGCTGAGCTGCTGGCCGACAATCACGCGCATGAAGGTGCGGAAACCCTGTTCGCCGCTTGGGCGCGGGTCGGGGATGCCGACAAGCTCGATGGCGTTTGCCACATGGCTGTCCCGCTCCGCCAGTTCGCGCAGGCGACTTTCGATGCCTTCCGCATGCAGATGAAAATTCTTCATGGTCTGTCCCCGGGTGTCGCACTGGCCCGCACGCGTGCGTCAGGGCCAGAAATGTTCCAGCCGGGCATCCATCACCCGGTCGTTTTTCTTGAGTGCATTGTGGATAGCACGGGCGTCATCTTCGGCCAAGTGTTCGACGATCACTTTGACAGCAAGCGTGCCGTCCCGGTGGCGGAATGTGCGCACGGTCGAACGGTCAAGCGGGGTCTGGTCAAAATGGGTAAGGACGGCCTCAAGCGTATCCGGGTTGTGGCCGATCAGAATATCAAAACGATTTGCAATCTCGCTGGGCGCGGTCATGGCGCGCGGCTCCTGTAAGCATATTGGTGATGTCGTGAACAAACGTGTCCCGGCTTCCCTTGGAAACCGGGGTGATCATTCGACACCACATTCGCTTATAGGCGCTCAAATTCGTCATGGGCGCGACCCTAATGCGGCACCAATGTGAACGCAAGGGGGATTGTGAGGTCAGGGTGCGGTGAAGTTGCCCGCCAGGCCGAGCGCGACGGTGACGAGGAAAAGCGCGATCGCCGCAAGGCTGAGAAGCGCGAGATGCGGCCCCGCGAGGATGAAAGCAAATCCACGTTCCGGCATCAAACCCCGGCGCGTGAAGGAAAACGCAAAAAGCGGCACGGAAAGGATGAGCATGAGCCCGACGTTGAGCCCGGTGCGCCAGAGTGTAACCAGGACCGGCATGTCCCATGTGTACATGACAAAGGGCCAGAAGGCGAATTCGGCAAACATGGCAAACAGGATGAGGCTGGTCCCTGTGAGAGTGAAGCCTGCCATGCGCCGCCAAGGCTTGCCCACCTTGCTTTTCACGTGGAACACAGCGGAGAAAAGCACCACCAACACCCAGGGGAGCAAGGTGCCTATAAGGTCCACGCGGCCAAGGGGGCCAGTTTGGTGATAGAGCGCATCACCCAGATAGGCGTAGCCGCCCATGCGGTAGGGGCTGAGGGTCAATATGTCGCCGGTCGAGTTGGCGAAGCGGTACGGCGCAACCTCGCGGAAAGTGCGGTCAAAGGGGCGGGGTGTATCGCTTGCGCTGCCCGGAACCTGCGCGAGATCAAGGGTCAGACTGCCGTCATCCGCCTCACGGATGACCATCCAGTCCATTGCCATGGCCTGCAGGCGCGGACGCAGCCAGGCAGAAGGCGGATCGGAGCGCGTATATCGACCGCCAAGCTCGCTCGGGCGCGCGAGGCGATTTGCTTCCGCCAGCGCAGCGTCAAAGCTGTGCGGCGGGAAATTCTCCCGCGCGATGTTCAGCACAGTATCATGGAATTCACTTTCCTTGTCGTAGGGCAGGCCGGGCGCCATGAACACCACACCCTCGCGCGGGAAGGCAATGATGCCGGGTGCCACCTCCAGCCAGCCGAGGCCGTCCCGCACGTGGATGCTGCCAGCCGCGCTGGCACTTGGCCCCATCGGGTGCAGCCGCCACAGGGTTTCCGCCGCGATGAAGCGGTAAGTATCCGCGCTGAGGAAGGGGTTGCCGTCAGCGGTCTCACGCGAAAGCAGTATGCGCCCAAGCGCGGGCCAGATATCGCGGCCGAGCGGTGCCGTTACCTCCCGGTCCAGCGCCGCCTCAAGCGGCAGGCCGGTCAGCTTTTCAATGAGTGCTGCCAGGATGGCGTCGCCAACCATGTCATCGGTCATGACCTGGCCCGGGGTGCGCAGGCCTATGGCATAGGAACGCAGGGGTATATCCGGGTTGATACTGCCGCCGGGCGGGCTTGCAAACCCGCCGGTGCAGGTCAGAAGGTGCCGCAATGTAAGGGCCACTTTGAATGGATTGTCATCGAGGATGCCGGGCAGGAACTGCACAAGCGGTTCGTCCATCTGCACGGCGCCAGCGTCAAAAAGACGGAGGACGGCAAGGCGTAACATCAGGCCTTGTGCGCCCGCGTCAGGTGCAGCGGAGCCCTCCAGACCTTGCACCGCGTGGCCGTTTACAAAAAAGGCTGCCTCATGCACGGCCTTCAGGCGCGGCAACACATCGTCGGCGCGCAGCACAATAGCCTGCGCCCATAGGCTGCTGCTGGCAAAAAGAGCGAGAAAAAGGGCGAGCGCGGCGCGTATCACTAAGGTAAGGCCTTGAAAAAATTGCGTTCCATAACCGATTAAAACACGGAACGCATGTGCTTTCCAGCCGGTCAGAACAGGAACTGAATCCCCGTCCCGCCAAGGAACTGCATTGAGGAGCCGAAACCACCACCGGTGAGCGGGCTATCGGCTGCACTGCCAAGCAAGGTGCCAACAGACACGAGCCCGAGCATGCGTACCGACGGGGTCAACTGATAGACCCCGATGAGGTTGGCCGAGATATCGGAAAGGCCGGCATTGGCATCATAGGCTTCTATGCCGCGCGCGGAATTTGCCGACTGTTCGGGCGTGACGCCGAAGCTGGTCTGCATTGCTTTTCCAGACAGCCATTTGGCGCGCACGCCCGCGCCCATGGCGAAGTTGCCCGACTTGTAGATGCCGTGCCCGGCGGTCAGCCGGATTTGCATACCCCGCCCCGCTCCCAGCGCCTGCCGCACATCACCGCTGATCAGCATGGCTTTCGTGGAATAACGCGCAAAAACGCCTACATCGAGCGTAGTGGAAATATCACCGAGGCCTTCAAGAGCCTTGTTGGTATTTTCACTGCGGCCGCCGTTCAGGTTGAGGAGCGGACCAGCTTCAAAATCACCACTTCGGAAGGCGGAATAGGTGAACTGCCCACCATTGAGGCGCCAGACTTCCTTGTAGCGAATGTCGATGAGCGGAATAGCGCGGAAGCGATAATTGTTGGAGCCCTCATAGTCGGGCGTCCAGCCGAGGCCAAGGCCAACCCGCGCGGTCACATCCTGGCTGTCCAGGTCGCCGGGCAGCAGGAGGTCGATCCCTTCCTGCACGGCTTCAAGCGCATTGTAGAACCGGTCCGATATGTTGAACCGGTCTGCCGATGCGCCGACGGAAAACAGAAAGGGCAACACGCACGCGGTGAGCGCGCCGAGGCTGGGTCTCAAAAATCGTCTATTGTTGTGCATCACAGGTCCCCAAGTTCCTGTTCAAGGCGGCCAAGGTGGCCGCCGCATCCTGTCCTGCCTTAATATTCTTCCGCACAAAGCGGTAAAAATAAGGCACCTTTGTGCCCCGTTCGGGGCCTCAGGCGAGACAAACAAGAATAGCGGAAGCATCGCACAAGGGAAGCGCAATTCCATGCCTGATCATGCTGATGCGGCAGGCGTTTTCTGGTCTGGCTTGCTGCGCGCAAGGAAGTAGAAGCGCACCATCTGCAGAATGAAAGAGACGATCACGCCGATGGTCATGCCCTCCATCAGGCCCTGCATGCCGCGCTGAAGCGGGAAGGCGAGCCAGTAACAGACGGGCAGCATGACAAAGGCAAAGGAGAAGCCCTGCAATGCGGTTGGCCACCATGTTTCGCGGTAGCCGCGCAGTACGGCGGAAGCCACCATTTGCGCGGCGTCAAACACCATGCCCACGCAGTAAACGGCAGCAAACGGCAGCAGCAGCATGACCACCCGGTCATCCTTGGTGAAAATGCCCAGAAGGTCGCCGGTATAAAGATAGATGAAAACCGCAAAGACGCCGGTGACGAGGAAATTGAGCGCGACACCAGAGATGCCCGCAAGCGCGGTATCAGCCCGGTCACGGCGCGAATAGGCGATGCCGGTGCGCACGCTGGTGGCAACACCAATACCGATGGAGATCATGAGCGGGATACCGAGCACCTGATAGACCACACCGTGGGCGGCAAGCGGCAAGGTGCCAAGCCAGCCCGCAAACACCGCAAGCGCCGAGAAGGCCAGCACCTCAGCGGCGAGGGAGACAGCACTCGCGTAGCCCATATGACGCTGGTCGCGCCACTCGGACCATTTCTGTCCATGTGGCTGGCGTGTGCCGTAGCCACGCACGCTGGGTGCATACCAGACGTAGGCGAAGGCCGCACCGGCAAGGCACCAGCGAATGACGGTTGATGTCCAGGCGCTGCCCGCCGCGCCCATTTCAGGGAAGCCGAACGCACCGAAGATAAGGGCGTAATCGAGGATGAGATTGAGCACATTGGCGCCCATCATCAGGTAAAAGCCCACTTCCGCGCGCTTGATGCCTTCAAGGAACATGGTGGAGTTGAGGAACAACAGGTGCCCTGGCACACCGATGGCGAGGATACGGATGAGGTACCCCGCCTCGCGCGCTTTTTCGTCCGTTTGGCCGAGAAGCTGGAGCCAGAATTCTGCCGGCCAGATGAGCGCGAGGATGACAAAGCCGATCACGAGGGTGAAGGGCAAATTCCGCCGCCATACACGCCCGGCCTCGCGCGGGTTATCCTCACCAATCGCGTTCGCAACATAGACCGTAATGCCGCCGAGGAGACCAATGCCCACCACGAGCGCAAACATGATGACCGACTGGTTGGCAAGGTTGAGCCATGCCAGGTGTTCGGTCGCATAGTGGCCTACAAGCGCGGTGTCGACCATAGAGAGGCCCATCACACCAATGCGCATCATGACCGCAGGCAGGGCAAGCCGGGTCAGTTCGCTGAAGTGCCGCTTCAGGCGGTCCTTCAGCCATTCGGCGCTGACGGTTGTGCTTGCGTCGTTCATTTGCTTTCAACCTGCGTGAATAGGCTTGCCCGGGCCGGATCGTCTGGACGAAGCCCGAGGAATACTGCTAGGCTGCTTTGCCTGTGCATGCAAGCGCTAGCGCCGGGCACAATAAAAAAAGAAAAAACAAACCAATTCCTTGGGGGAGATTGAGGTGTCTCAAGAAAATCTTGCTAGTCAGGGGCCGATAACACCCGGCGCTTACCCTGAACTTTCACTCCACGCCATTTTTGTCGGCTATTTCCTCGGCGTCATCATTGCCATGTCCATCGGATTTGCCGCGCTGAAGCTTGGTTTTTCGATTGAGGGGTCGGAACTGGCTGCCATTCTCGGCTTCGGTATTTTGCGCGGTATCCTGCGGCGCCGCTCGATCGTTGAAAACAACGTCACGCAAACGGTGGCGAGCGCCGTGAACGGCGCGTCATCGGGCATGATGTTCTCGGTGCCGGCCATTTTCATTCTTGGCTTCGGTGGGGACTTCAACCCCTATGTGCTGACCTTTGGTGCGATTGCTGGCGCCTTCCTCGGCATTGCCTTCATCATTCCGCTCAGGAAGCAGATGATCGACTTTGAACGCCTGACCTATCCGGGCGGCGTGGCGGTGGCCACCATCCTGAAGTCGCCTGGCGCGGGTATCGAGAAGGCAAAACTTCTTGTGATTGCCATGCTGATCTCCGGCGCGCTGCATGCTGTGAGCCTGGCGACCGGGGTTGAAAACTGGCCACTCTTTGAGCAACTTGGCCTGCCAGCTTACATGAACGGCACATGGTACCTGTCGCTCATGACCATTGGCGTAGGCTATATTGCCGGCCGCGGTGGTGTTGCCTTCATCATCGGCGGTTATGTCTGTTACTTCGTGCTTGCGCCGCTTCTGTCCGCGACCGACCTGTTCCCGGTCGTGAACGGTCAGCTCGTCAACGAACCAGGCCCGCTGCGCACATTGCTGTTCCGTCCTGTCGGTATCGGCATGCTGATCGGCGGTGCCGTCATCGGTGTGATGTTCGCGCTGCCGCTCATCCGGTCGGCGGTTTCGTCCATGCAGTCTTCTGCCAAGGTCGAAAGTGCCATGAGCCGGGACGAGATGCCGATCAAGCTACTTTATATCGCCATCATTGGTGCGGCGGTGCTGCTGGGTGTCATGGCCATTACCTCAACCGAACAGGTGGGCATCGTGCGCGGCCTGATGATGGCTGGGCTTGGGACGCTGTGGATCTGGATGGCGGGTATCATTCTTTCCGAAGCCATCGGACGCACCAACTGGTCGCCGCTGTCGGGCATGACCTTGGTGGCGGTCACGCTGCTGATCGTTATCACACAAAGTTTCGGCGGCATGGACAAGATGCAGTCGATCGTGGCGGCCATTACGGTGGGGGCGGCAACATGTGTGGCCATGAGCCAGGCAACAGACCTGATGCTTGACCTCAAGACAGGCTATCTCGTGGGCGCCACACCGCGCATGCAGCAGCTTGGTCAGTTTGCCGGTGCGTGGCTTGGTCCGCTGGTGATCATCGTGCTCATCTATGTGCTGCACGATGCTTATGGCCTCGGGTCCGACAAATTGCCGGCGCCGCAGGGGCAGGCGCTTGCGTCCATGGTGAACGGTATCCTCGGTGGTGATGTGCCAACGGAGAAATACATCGCTGGCGCCCTGATGGGCGCGCTGCTCTCTGCTGTGCAGGGCGGGCTTGGTATCACCGTCGGTCTCGGTTTCTACCTGCCGTTCAATATCGTGCTGACCTATTCGATCGGCACGTTGCTCCGGGAGATTTCGGACCGCAAGGCAGGCCGCGCGTGGTCGGACAACAAGGGTATCCCGATTGCCGCCGGCCTCATCGTGGGTGAGGCGCTTGTGGGCGTCGGGTATGCCGTCAATATCATTGTCAGCGCGAACTAGGGGAGGACAGGACCATGAAAACCATTGCTTACCTCGTTGTTGTGTTCTCCTTCCTGGCGGCTGCTTTCCTCGCCAGCCTGCATCCCACTGTCATCGACTGGCCTACTTTCCTGCCGGTGATCCTGGGCGGTGTGATTGGTGTGGTGCTGATCAAGCGCAGTGAACACGCGGAAGCGCGCTCGGGCGACAAGCTCTCGCGCAACCGTGCTGTGCTTGAGCAAAGCCTCGAGAATATCCTCGAGAACCTCAAGGCGCTTGATGGCCGCAAGGACAAGGTACCGACCTATGAAATGCGTTTCGAGATCGACAAGCTGTTCCGCGACGACCTCAGCAATTTCGCTGATGCTCGGGACAGCATGAAGCATCTTTTTGGGCTTCAGGCGTATGCGGACATCATGTCCAGCTTCGCGGCGGGCGAACGCTATATCAACCGTGTATGGTCAGCGTCCACGGACGGCTATGTGGATGAAGTCCTGGCCTATGTGGAGAAGTCCCTCAGCCAGTTCGAGCATGCACGCGAGGAGTTCCGGACAGCAGCGGCAAAGGCTGCAGCGGCCTGATCTCAGGCGACAACAAACAGACAGAAACGGCGGGCATGGTCCCGCCGTTTTTTTTGGTCGCGTCCGATGGGCGTTCTGGCGCAAGCTGCTTGCGCGTGCCTGTGGCCTCACGCAGCGTGCAGGCGCTTTGACAGCATTCGGAGGAAAAGAATGAAACTATTGACGGCAGCAAGCCTTGCACTGGCTTTTGCAGTGCCCGTGCAGGCAGAAGGCGCGCGCGACCGCGCCGATGTGATCATCCCGGAAGGGTGGCAACAAACCTATGAGAACTGGCACTATGCCCCGGCGGTGAAAAGTGACGGGCGTGTTTATGTGTCCGGTGTGGTGACAGTGCCCCGCGACGGGGACAAAAAGGCTGCCTACAGGCAGGCATGGCAGGTTATCGGCTCCATCCTTGCGGAGGCTGGCGCAAGCCTTGATGACATCATCGATATCACTACCTTCCATACCAATCTGCGCCCGGATTTCCCGGAGTTCACGGCAGTGAAGGACGAGTTTATCAAGAAGCCGTATCCGGCATGGACCGCGATTGGTGTGGATAGCCTCTTGATGCCTGAGGCCAATGTGGAGATCAAAGTGATCGCGCACGTTGCGGACTAGGCATGCCGCGAGTAAGCAACAGGTCTTGACCCGGCGATAATCAGGTTGGACAAGCTTCGAGTTTCGGCCTACGGTCACGGCCTGATTTTTTGCATAAAAGGGGACGTTTATGCGTATGTTCATGAAGGCAGCAGTGGCTGCTGCCAGCATCCTTGGGGTGGGTGCATCCGCCATCGCGGCAGAGACCGTCATCACCGCAGACGCCATGGTTGACGTGGTCAAGGGCAAGCTGATCGAGAAGCCGATGATTGTGGTGCGCGACGATCGTATCGTGGCCATCGGCAAGCAGGGCAGCTTCACACCGGGCGAGGATGCCACCTATATCGCGCTCGATGGCATGACGCTGATGCCCGGTTTCATGGACATGCATGTGCATATCTCGGGCGATGCCGAGACACCCTTTTACATGACCATGGGCTACTCCGTCCCGCGTCAGACCGTTGTGGCGGTCAAGAATGCGGAGAAGACCCTGATGGCCGGTTTCACCACCATCCGCGACCTTGGCGATGACGGCTATTCCGTCATTGGTGTGCGCGACGGTATCAACGCGGGCGAGATTGTCGGCCCGCGCATCTATTCGGTCGGCAACGCGCTCGGTATCACCGGCGGGCACTGCGACAACAATTTCCTCGCGCCCGAGATGAAATCCAAGTCGAACGGCGTGGCGGACGGCCCATGGGCTGTGCGCGAAAAAGTGCGCGAGAATATCAAATACGGCGCCAACGCCATCAAATTCTGCGCGACCGGCGGTGTGTTCTCCAAGGGCACCAAAGTGGGTGTGCAGCAGTATACGCTTGAAGAGATGAAAGCGATTGTGGACGAAAGCCACCTGCGCGGCCTTGTGGTTGCAGCCCACGCGCACGGCACCAGCGGTATCAAGACCGCCATTGTCGCCGGTGTGGATTCGGTTGAGCATGTGAGCTTCGTGGATGATGAAGCCATCGCGCTCGCGAAGAAGTTCGGCACCTATTTCTCGATGGATATCTATAACACCGAATACACGCTCACTTACGGCGCTGAAAACGGCGTGCCGGAGGAGAATATCAACAAGGAACGCGAAGTCTCCCAGCGTCAGCGCGAAAGCTTCAGCCGCGCGGTCAAGGGCGGTGTGAAAATGGTGATGGGCACGGACGCTGGCATCTATCCGCACGGCGACAACGCCAAACAATTCTCCCGCATGGTCGAGTTTGGCATGACACCGATGCAGGCCCTGCAAGCTGCCACCATCAACTCGGCAACATTGCTGAAGCAGGAACGTGACCTTGGCGCGCTCAATGAAGGTTTCCTCGCTGATATCGTGGCCGTGAAAGGCAACCCGCTTGAAGACATCACGCTCACGGAAAATGTGACTTTCGTGATGAAGAATGGCGTGGTCTACAAAGGCGGAGAATAAAATCAGCCAAAAAGGGAGGCGAGGGCATGACTTTCTCAAAACGTGATTTCCTGAAACTGGGTGCAGGTGTGGCCGCAGGTAGCCTGATGGCTGGCGCGGCGCACGCATCGGGTGAGGGTGGCAGTGCAAGCAAACCGGCAGCGGGCCTCGGCCCCATCACCGGGGATGTGAAGCCGATCACGGTTGAAGAGAGACAAGCCCGCGTCGCCCGCGCGCAAGGCCTGATGGCCGCGCAGGGTATCTCTGCCGTCCTCATCGAACCCGGCCCGGCCATGCTCTATTTCACCGGCATCAGCTGGTGGCGCAGCGAACGGCTGACCGCCGTTGTCATTCCGGTGCGCGGCGATATTGCCGTCGTGACCCCCTATTTCGAGGAACCGAGTGTACGCGAAAGCATGACATTCGGTGACGATGTGCGCCCGTGGCACGAACATGAAAGCCCGTTTGAACGTGTGGCCGGTATCCTCAAGGACCGCGGCCTGGCGGGTGGCAAGATAGGGTTTGAGGATACCGTGCGCTATTTTGTGGTGGAGGGCATGAAGGCTGCCGCTCCCGGCTTCGAGATCGTGAGCGCGCTGCAGGTTACCCTTGGTTGCCGCATGTATAAAAGCGCCGCTGAGATCGCACTGATGAAAAAGGCCAATGAGGTTACGCTCAAGGCTTACGAACACGTGTGGGGCACATTGCAAGTGGGCATGACGCCAAGCGATATCACGGCGCTGATGGGCTCAGCCCAAGCGGCGCTGGGTGGTGGCAGCATCTGGAACATGGCGCTCCTCAATGAAGCAAGCGCGTACCCGCACGGCACCAGCCAACCGCAGGAACTGCGTGAAGGCAGCGTGGTGCTGATGGACTGCGGCTGCGCGGTTGAAGGCTACCAGTCTGACATCTCCCGCACCTTTGTCTTTGGCGAGCCAACCAAGCGCCAGCGTGAAGTATGGAACACGGTGCGTCGGGGCCAGGAAATCGCGTTCGAGACTGCCGCCATCGGCACGCCTGCGGGCGAGGTGGATGATGCGGTGCGCGCTTACTATGCAAGCCTGGGCTACGGCCCCGGCTACCAGACCCCCGGCCTCAGCCACCGAACCGGTCACGGCATCGGCATGAAGGGGCATGAGAGTGTCAATTTTGTGCACGGCGAGAAAACGCCGCTCGCTGCTGGCATGTGTTTCTCGAACGAGCCGGGCATCTATATTTTTGACGAATTTGGCGTGCGGCTTGAGGACTGTCTTTACATGACCGAAAGCGGCCCGGCGTGGTTTACCGTGCCGCCCGAAAGTCTCGAAAAGCCCATCGGCAAAATGGGTTAAGGTGTGCGTTTGCAACCTTATTGTCATGAATACCTAAATTTTTTCTAGGTAGGCGGATGGGCTGTTTCAAGGCACAGTCCGAACCGTCGACTGGTGATCGACAGACTGCATTTGGGGCGTGCCATCGATGGGGGTGGCATGTCCCGTTTTTTAATCGGCGGAGTCACACCGGCGATTGAATGGCAGATCTACCTATTCGGTTTTCAGGCAAGAAAAAGGCGGCCCGCGCAGGACCGCCTTTTTTGATTTGCATGCTGGCCAGCCTCAGCGCGCATGCGCTGCCGCGATGCGGTAGGTCCATTTGCCAAAGACATAAAGCCCGGCGGCGGAGAGGATGCCGACAGTGGCAATGCAGTAGAAGACGATGCCGATGTCGTAGCTGGCGTATAGCTGTGCTGTCAGTGCCTTTTCACCAAGACCGGTGGCGCCCGCGAGGGTTGTGAATGCTTCGCCGTTCGGCACAGCGTCGACCATGGCCTGTGTCCAACCTTCGAGCCCTGCGAGCGTCTGGCGTGCGACAGTGTCCTTCGCGGCATAGAGGCCGTAGAAATGCTGGGCAGTAAAACTCTCCAGGGTCCAGCCGATACCGAGCGGAAGCTGGGAGAAGCCCAGATACATCGCCTTTTTACCGTCCGGCGCGATATTGCTCATATACTCAAGGAATTTGGGGCTTGAGAGCATCTCCCCAAACGAGAAGATCACAATACCGCCCACGATGAGCCACGCCACATTGGTGCTGCCAAAGGTTATAAGCGCGCAGGAGGCGAGGAAGGTGCCGATGGCCATGGAATTGGCGGCCCTGAGGCGCGCGCTGAACCCCGTGACCAGAAAACAGATGGTCATGATCATGAGTGAATTCAGGTTGCTTAGCCCCTCCGGCAGGATATGGGTGCGGGCGTCGTTCATCACCCAGAAGGTGCTCGCGAACGCGCCCGGCTGGCTGTTGCCCCACATATCCCTGACAAGAGTGGAGGTATCCACCCAGTCATCGAAATAGACCGGGCCCAGGTCCCAGAAGGTATAGAGCATGAACCAGAAGCCGGTGAACAGCGCCATATAGCGCAACAGAACAGGGTCGCGAAGTTCCGTGAGCGCATCACGCCAGAGCGGGATTTCTGTCTCGGTCCCGGCCTTGATGCGTGCGCGGCGGGCGAGGCGTTCTTCCTTGCCGACTTCCTTATATGTAAGCAGCAGGATGAAGTTGAGTGAGATGATGGCCGCACAGGCGTAGAACACATTGTCCCATGACATCTGGCGCATGGCCCCCGCGACAATAGGCCCAAGGAAACCGCCGATATTGACCGTCTGGTAAAAGATGCCCCAGGCGACCGAGCTGTTGCTGCGGTTGGTGGCCATACCAATGGTGCCCTGAATGCCGGGCTTGAAGATGCCGGTGCCGAAGGCAAGCACGATGGCACCCATCATGAAGCCCCAGAAGGAGGCGAACCACGCCATGATAAGGTAGCCTAGGATCTTGAAGATGGTGGAAGCAAAGATGCTTTCCTTGTAGCCGATGCGGTCTGAAATGCCGCCAGTGAAGACCGGCACCCATGACTGCACCAAAGCCCAGACACCGAAGATGATACCAAGGTCAGTGCCATCGAGGCCGAGGCCACCTTCGGATACTGCGGTGCGGGCATAGATGCCGCGCACCATATAGACGCCGTAAAAAGCTAACCGCTCGACCAGTTCCATGCCGCCGCAAACCCAGAAAACATAGGACAGGCTCGCAATTGCGGAGAAAGTGCCAAGTTGTTTGACGTCGGTGATTGAGTTTGTGCGGAGGTCCTTGTCGGAATCGCTGGAAGTGCCTGCAGACATTCCCTTCCCCTTTATATTTTGTTGGCCCACGTGTTTTTGTGCGGCGTTTTTTATTCTTGGCAGTTATCCCGCGGTGCCCAAACCGCCTGCCAGCCCAAAGTGGTGTTATTAGGGACAGGCACACTGGTGACGTCAACGCAAAACAGGCAGGCAGACCGTTGTGCGCGGCAGGATGACGCGATGAAATGTGCCCCTGCCGTGGCCATCAGGCGCGAAAGACTTCCGGCGAGAGCGATAAAGCGCTATTCTGCTAGGCGGGGAAGGGTGAAGGAGATGGCCATCAACGCACTCGGCGAAAATTCGGTGGAAGGCACGCGGCTCGACCGCCAGCTTGGCAATTTCAGCATCACGGACGCGGAGATAGCGCGGGTTACAAGTTCCCGTGTCGACGAACTGCTGAAGTATTTTGAGCAGAAAACCGGTGGCAAACGCCTGCCATGCCGGGCAGACGTCAGCCCGCGTGACCTCAAGAAATACCTGCCTGAACTTTTCCTTTTCCAGATCCTCTATGACGCCGATGGCGGCATTGAAGACCTGATGGTGCAGCTCATGGGTACAACGGTGGCCAATTTTTACGGGGAGATCACGGGCCAGACCGTGAGGGAGGGTGCCCCAAGCCCCGAGGTGACAGAGCGTATCCTTATCGCCTGCCGCCGTATGCTGGCTTCTGGCGGGCCGGTCGTCGCAGAAGTATCCAGCCTTTCGGAAGAAAAGAACCACCTGCGGGTTCAGGTTCTTTATGTGCCGATGTCGGAAGACGGTACATTGATCGACCGCATTTGCGGCTACGCCCATGTCAGTTTGCGGTCGGCAGCGGAATAACCCCATTAACAAAAAGTAAAAGGGTTTCTGACACCATAAGGGTCGGTGTCGAGTAGCACCGCACCAACAGGGGCATTGGTGGCGGTGCGGAAAAAACCTCCTTCCGGGGAGATCAAAATGTCCGATGACTTTTTGATCATTGAAGACGACGAAGACACAAGCCCTGGGGGAAAAACTCCCCCCCACGAGGGCCCCAGGCCTTGGCTGATCCTGATTGTGGACGACGAACCCGATGTGCACAGCGCAACCCGGCTGGCGCTCAAGGGATTCCATTTTGACGACAGGCCCCTTGAATTTCTTTCCGCCATGTCTGGCTCTGAGGCGCGGGATATCCTGACGCGCGAATCGGGGATAGCCGTCATCCTTCTGGATGTGGTGATGGAGACCGATGATGCCGGGCTCAAGCTTGTGGAATATATCCGTGAGGAGCTTGGCGATCAGACCGTGCGCATCGTGTTGCGAACCGGCCAGCCGGGCCAGGCGCCAGAGCGTGACGTTATCGTGCGATACGATATCAACGATTATAAGGAAAAGACCGACCTCTCCGCTACCAAGCTGTTCACCTTGATGTATGCGACGCTCAGGAGTTTTCGCGACATCAACATTATTGAAGCCAGCCGGCGCGGGCTCGAGCGCGTCATCGGCGCTTCGGCCCAGATGTTCAAGGAACAGTTCCTCGACAATTTTGCCCGCGGTGTGCTCGAGCAGGTATCGTCGCTGATCGTAGGCGGGCTTGATGTGGCCTTCACGCTTGAGGAGGCGGCTGCTGCGACACACGACCGTAAGGAGATGACCCTTGTTGCGGGCACGGGGCGGTTCCAGGACAGGGTTGGCCATTCCGCCTGGGGTGTGTTCCCGGACAAGGTCGCTGCCGCGATCGAGGAACACCGCGAACGCGGCCGGGGCGAATACGGTTTCTGGGTTGGCGGTTCCTATGTCGGCATGGTGGTCGGGAACTCGGGCCGGGCCAGCATTCTCTATCTTGTGGGCGAGGGCAAGCCGAAGGAGATTGACACTCAGTTGATCCAGATATTTGTGCGCAATGTGCTCATCGCGGTGGAAAACCTGTACCTCAGGAATGCACTTGTGGATACCCAGCGTGAGGTGGTTTTCCGGCTTACCGAAGCAGTGGAGACACGCTCCAACGAAACAGGCAACCACGTGAAACGGGTGGCGGCGCTTTCAAGTTTGCTCGGGCAAGCCATGGGCATGAGCCAATATGAGGTGGAGATGTTGCGGCATGCCTCACCGCTTCACGATGTCGGCAAGATTGGCATACCGGATGCCATCCTCAACAAGCCGGGACGGCATACGGCGGCAGAACGCGAAGTTATGATGACCCATGCCAATCTCGGGTACGAGATCCTGGAGGGCTCTGACAGGGAGATGCTCCGTGTTGCAGCAGACATCGCCCGCGACCACCACGAGAAGTGGGACGGCAGTGGGTATCCGCGCGGATTGAAGGGCGAGGACATCTCCCTCGTTGGCCGGATTACAGCAATTGCCGATGTGTTCGATGCGCTTCTGTGCGAACGCTGCTACAAGCCGGCCTGGGATGAGAAAGATGTGATTGAACTCCTGCATGAGGAGCGCGGCAAACACTTTCAGCCGGAATTGGTGGATGCACTTCTGGCGCGGTTGCCGGAAATCCGCGAGATCTACCTGCGCTACCGAGACGAGCCGCCAGCGGGGTCCGATTGATGCTGGCGCACGAGATTGCCGATGGCAACCTGATTGCGGTTGCTGTTGCCTATATGGTCTATGGCCCGGACAATCGGTTGAAATTCTATAATGATGGCGCGGCGGAAGTGTTCCCGATCTTGAAGGAGCGGGACCTGATCGGATTGACGCGCAATGAGATCCGCGACCTCCTGCGGGAACAAGAAGATTTTCGGGATACGATTGACGAGCTTACGCGGCGTGTGGCTGACGGCAAGCGATTGTCATCGGAAATGGGAGGATTCCGTTTTGGCAAGGATGGCGTTTTTGCCCTGGATGACCTCGCGCTGCCTGACGGCACCACGGTGACGGTGATCCGCGACCTGTCCAACAAGAAACGCGCGATGGATGCGGTGGCCCGGCTTGATGGCGCACTGACCCGCCTTGGCAATGAGGAAGCCATCTATAACGGCAGTAAGGAGCGGGCCTACGAGATCATTACCGAGGTAGCCTGCGAGGCCCTTGGCGCGTCGAGGACAGATATCTGGCTTCTCAATGTGGACGGCACAGCTCTCTATGCGCAGGAAAGCTATTGGGCGGATGACGGCGGGCACCGGGACATGGGGCGGGTTGACGAAGACATCTGCACCTCGCTCTTTTGTGCCGTGAAGGCACGGGAGCCCCTGGTTTTGTTCAACCCTGCCAGCACACCGGAGCTTGCAGGCTTTGACCTGCGGGGCGATTTTCAGTCCGTTCTCCTGGTACCAATCTGCCGCGGGCCAAGGGCTATCGGGACCGTTCTGGTGGCCCAGGCGGACGAGATGCGGGAATGGAATGCCAGCGAGGTTTCTTTTGTCTCCTACCTGTGTGGTCTTGTGATGCGCATGCTGGAGGCACACGACCGCAAGGTGGCGGAAGAAGGACTGCGGGACTTCAACGAAATGCTCGAGAAGCGGGTCAAGGCCCGCACCCGCGAGCTTGAAGAAGCGATGGAAAGCCTGCATCTGGCGCAGGATGAGCTGGTGCGATCGGAGAAAATGGCGTCGCTCGGCGGCCTCGTGGCGGGCGTCGCCCATGAGATCAACACCCCGCTCGGTGTGGCCCTGACCGGCATCACCCATATGGCGGAGGAGCTGAGGGCTTTTCGCCGGGCGGTGGAAAGCGGGCAAATCAAGCGCTCGGACCTCAACGGCTTTATCGAGGCCGTGGCAGAAGGCACAGCCATGGCCGAGAGGAACCTCGACCGGGCTGCACATCTTGTGCGCAGTTTCAAAATGGTGGCGGTTGACCAGACGGCGGATGATGTACGTGAGCTTGATGTCGGTGCCTATCTGGGGGAGATTGTCGACAGTCTCAGGCCGACCTTGCGCAAGAAAGGCGTGACGGTGACCGCTGAGGCCGAAGGTGACCTGCACATGCATACGGTGGCGGGCGATATCGCCCACGTGCTGACAAACCTGATCATGAACGCAGCCTTGCACGCGTTCCCGGAGGACTGGCGGCGGGAAAAAACGATACAGGTCCTTGCGCACCGCGCGCGTGATCGAGTGATCCTGGAAGTGATCGATAACGGCACCGGCATCCCGGAGGCGATCCGTGACAAGATTTTTGAACCCTTTTTCACCACAGCGCGCAACAAGGGTGGCTCGGGCCTTGGGCTCAATATCGTGTTCAACACCGTGTACCAGAAACTGAAGGGTGGCATCGCGCTATCGGACGTGGAAGGTGGTGGCAGCCACTTTACCATCCAGATACCCTTGCAATGAAAAAGGCGCCCGGTGAGGCGCCTTTTGTATGTCAACCCTGAATGCGGTCAGAGCTTTTCAGGATATTTCGGCTGGATGTCTACCGGGATGTCGGCGGTGCGTTTGATCGCGTCTTTGGCGTCGTCATCCAGTTTGCCGTAGGTGTCGAGGAAGGCTTTGGCCGCTGCATAGTCGCCGTTGCCCTGCAGCACGACCACGTCATGCACAAGGTCGGTCACTGCCTCGGCCAGCCTGTCATAGTCGAGCACATAAAGGCCGGTGTCTTCATCGATGGAGAAGGCGCCCGCTTTTTTCAGTCTCGCATACTGGAAGGCGGCTCCCTGACCGTGTGCTTCATCGATACCGAAGCGCATGGCGCGGAACATGCCGACAAAATAGGTAGCGAGCATGTTGTCACGCTCGGTATACGGCAGTTCACACTTCTCCATCATGAAGAGGATATTATAGACGCCCATGACGTCGGCCTTACCTTCTTCAATGGCGGAATAGAGTTCCTTGAGCTCCGCGTTCACAGTGGTCTCTTTGCCGTCCTTGGTGATCGTACCCGGGCCGAGGCTATGGCTCAGCTCATGGAACAGGGTCTCAAGCGCCATATATTTCGCCATCATCTGTTCGGCCTGTTCGGGCACCAGAATATGCTCTGCCATCGGCGCGAGGATCAGCTTGAACTTGGCCTCAAGCACGTTGTTGAGCAGCACCTTCTTGGCGCCCTTGGCTTCGCGCACGCGCTCGTCATTCGGCAGGTTGAAGGCAATGGTTTGCACACCCGGCACGTTGTCGCCGCCGCCATGGATTTGTGTGGTGGCTGCAATGGGGCTTTCAAAACCGCGCTTGAAGTTCTTGTAGGACCCATCAACCGGCAGGTTGGCTTCCATGTCCTTCAGATAATGCTTGTAGCGCGCGACTGCCTCGCTCTCCTCCGGGTCCTTGATGGTGATGAAGGCTTCATACGCCGCCTTGTAGCCAAAAAGCCCGTCGGTATAGACCTCATAAGGCCCGATCGCGACTTCGATAGGTGTGTCCACAAGGTCCATCCATGCGATTTCACTCTCGAAATATTCGTCCGAGAGGAAGCTGTCCGCGCGTTTCGCGAGGAAGTCCTTCAGGCTCGGGTTCGTGGTGATCTCGGACGCTTCGCGCAGCGCCTCAGCCGCTGGCACCAGCCACTCCTTGTAGTGTTCGCGGTAAGGGATGGCGACCAGCTTGTCGCCGTCGCGGCGGATCACGGTATAAAGGCTCGTGAAAGCTTCCTTGTCCTCGGGGTGCGCTTCAATCCAGGCTTCGAACTCTTCCTTGGTCATGTCCTCGGGGTAAAAGGCCGCGCCCACCGGCATTTCCTTGTCACCGTAGAAGGGGTGGTTCTCATGCAGCGTGTCCCATGGCCCGAAGTGCAAATCGAACATGTCGAGCACAAGGTCCTTGTTAGCAATGTCTGAGGCTGCGATCTCGGCCCGGATTTCCGGGTTCGCTTCATAGCGCTGGCGCAGGTAAATCTCGGACATATAGTTGGCGGCAACAATCAGCTTGTTGATAACCGCCTTTTCCTCGTCCGTGAGGAAGCTGGTGTCGGTTTCCATGTCGATGCGCGCAATCTTGTCGCGCTGGACCTGAATGTCGTAACCCGCTTCTTCCACGACAGCGGGCTCTACTGTCTGCGCCATGTTCCCGGCTTGGGATACAGGCGCTGGCGCGCAGCATGTCTTCTGCGATTCCTGATAATAATAGTAGGCTCCTGCTGCCACAGCGGCGACAGCGACAAGCCCGAGTACGGCTTTAGCCATGATATATTCCCTTCAGTGTTTACCCGTTTTTATTGTTGTCTGGCGTCCAGGTCCTTGAGCATTACCTCAACCGCTTTTTCAAGCTGCGGGTCGCGGCCGTCGTCAAGGCTGTCAGGGTCGTTCTTGATCTTGATGGTCGGCTCAAGCTGCTTGTTTTCCATATAGTCGCCAAAGCGGTCCTTGATACCAAGCTGCGGGATGCCGAACACAAGGTCCCCGCTCATCAGCCGCTCCCACCAGACGTAGGAACAGGTGCCCGGCACCGGCATGCCCACGGTCTTGCCCATTTCAAGCGAGGTGTAACCCGCCGGGAAGCAGTGGCCGTCGGAATAGTTGCCTTCGTTCATCAGCACGATGGACGGTTTGGTCCAGCGGGTCAGCGGCTCGCCCTGCGCTTCGCGGCCATAGGGCATGTTGGTCATATATTGTTTGCCGCCCAGAAGCTGCACAAGGTCATCCGTCAGGTCGCCGCCGCCATTAAAGCGGGTGTCGACCACGATGGCCTCTTTCGACATGCCGCGGCCAAACATCTCGCGGTAAACCGCGCGGTAGCTCCGGTCGCTCATGTTCGGCACATGCACATATGCCAGGCGACCGCCCGAGAGTTTGTCGACCGCCGCACGGCGGCCCTCGACCCAGCGGTCATACATCCAGCCGCCTTCGTCGCGCAGACTGGCGGGCTTGACCACAATGTCGAAATCCTCGCCAGTGCGAGAGGTGAAAGTAAGGCGGGTGCGTTCACCGGCCTTGCCGTTCAGAAGCGCGTAATAGTTGCTCTCATTCGTGATTGCCTGCCCATTGATGGCCTTGAGGACCGTGCCCTGTGCGACCGTCTTGTCGGCGTCGGCGACCGGGCCTTTCACCAGTACTTCAGCAACCTTGAGGCCCGGACCCTTGTGCGTCGGCTCGAACAGCAGGCCAAGCGATGCAGTCTGGTCGCCGCCCAGATTGGCGCGGTAGCGACCACCGGTGTGCGACGCATTCAGTTCGCCCAGCATTTCGTCCATCAGGTCGGCAAAGTCGCGGTTGTTGTTCGTGCTCGCTACCTTGCGGGCATAATCCAGCTTCATCGCCGCCCAGTCCACGCCGTGGAAATCGGGCAGGTAGAATTTGTCATCAACCTGACGCCAGATGTGGTGGAACATATAGTCGCGTTCCTCGTCGGCGTTCACCGTCATCATGGCCGAAACCTTCACACCCTTCGGTGCGGCCTTCTCAAGGTCAACCTTTTGCAGGCGACCATCGGCAAGTACAAAAAGCGCCTTGCCATCATCTGACATCTGCATGGAAACGCGGTCAGCTCCCAGCGGCACCAGCTTCTTGGTCTCGTCTTCGCGGAAGTCATGGACCCAGAGGTCGAAACCCGCTTCAAAGGCCGAGAGATAATAAAGCTTGTCCGCGTCCTTCGAAAGCGTAGCGCCAGCGAGGTCGGAGGAGTGGATGGTCAGGCGTTTCTGGCGGTCCTCGATACGGTCCCATTCGATCTTGATGGGTTCGGGCGCCTTGTCTGCCTCGTCCTTTTTCTCGTCGTCCTTCTTTTCTTTATCCTTGGCTTTCTTCGCCTCTTCGTCTGCTTCTTTTTTCAGCGCGAGCTCTTCTTTCGAGAGGTTGAATTCGTCCCAGGCATCCTTGTTGAGGAAGGCGGCGTGAATGTCGAACTGGCTGCCGTGGCTGCCGTGGTCGCGGCGGCCATAACGTGCGGTCGCCCATGTCACGATCCCGCCCGAGGAATGCCAGCGCGGCGCCGTGTCGGTATAGCCCGAGAGGCTTACGTCATGGGGTTCGCCACTGCCGTCTGCGCTCACGACGGCAATATTTGTGAAGAACAGGCGGCCGTTTGGTGCGAAGTCGATGGTCAGCCATTTGCTGTCCGGCGACCAGTCGAAGGTGATGTCGCCATCGGCATAGGAATAGTTATATTCGTCAGCAAGCACCGTGGTGATCTTGCCGCCGTCGCGCTCATAGACCTTGAGGGCGTCACGCCCGGCGATGAAGGCAATCTTCTTGCCGTCCGGCGAGGCTTTCGGCTGGAACACATCCTCATCAGATTTGAACAGCAACTGCTCATCAAGCTTGGTGGCGGCAAAGAAATATTTTTCGCTGTCGTCCGCGCGCTTGCTCTCATAGATGCGCCACTCTCCGTCACGTTCGCCAGCATAAAGCAGGCCGTTGCCATCAGGCGTGAAGGCTACATGGCGTTCGGCCTCGGGCGTGCTGGTGATACGGCGCGTGGTGCCATAGTCGGTCGCGGTCACAAACACGTCACCACGAGAAACAAAGGCGATTTCCTTGCCGTTCGGCGAAACCGCAAATTCAGCGATATCCTCGGCGGCAGACATGGGCTCCACATCGCGGCCATGGCTATCGGTGGTGAAATTGATATCGACGGCTTTCGGGCGGCGATCCCCCTGCATGGTGTAGAGATCACCAAGATAGAGATACGCGAGCGTTGGCTGTTTTTCGCGCGATGCCGTCAGCGAGCGTGCTGCGTGCGGGCCGTGGTTGGTCAGCCGTTTGTCGGTGCCCTTGGCATCCCTGTGCCATACGTTGAAGGTGCCGCTGCGGTCGCTCAGGAAATAGAAACCGCCTTTGCCGTCCCACACCGGTGTATGGTCGCCCGCCGGGTCGGTCGTCATCTGCGTATGTGTGTCTGCCTTGGTGTCAAAAAGCCAGATGTCACGGGCGAAGGCGGAGCGGTCATGTTTGCGGTTCGCCGCTTCATACGCCTTCTCTTCGCGGTAAAGGATCTTGTCACCGTCCGCGTTCCAGACCGCGTCCATCGCGCCATTGGTCGAAAGCTGAACGGGTGTGCCGCCCGTCACCGCCACCTGATAAAGCTCCGGCATGCGGGCGGTGGGGTATTGCACTGTGGCGGCGGACTTGGTGCGACCGCTGGAGAACAGAACCTGTTTGCCGTCAGCGCTGAAATCGCTCGGGATATCGTCTGCGCTATGGAAGGTCAGGCGTTTTGCTTCGCCGCCTTCTGCGGGCATGACATAGATATCAAGGTTGCCGGTGCGGTCGCTTGCAAACGCGATGCTCTTGCCGTCATGGGACCAGACAGGGTGGCCTTCCCACGCGGCATTGACGGTCAGTGGGACTGCATTGCCGCCAGTGGTGGGCACTTTGTAAATATCGCCGCGGAAGCTGAACAGGACCGTTTTGCCGTCAGGTGAGATGGCGCTGTGGCGCAGGTAGTTTGGCCCCAGTTCCGCCGCCCGTTGTGCTGAAGCGCTCAGGCTAGTGGTGGCGCAAAGAAAGGCAATGGCCGCGGCTTTTGCCGCAAATGATGTGCGTGTCATGGTGTCCCCTTTTGATCCCTGTCGCGCGCCCGCCCCCGCGGACGTTTTTTTGTGCTGCGCAGCCTTGGCCGTGCCTCATATTCCTGCCACCCGGAGCCGGTTTTTGCAACGGGTCATTCGGCCAGGTGTGCTTGGGCTGCGCCGAAAGTGCGCAACAAAAAAGGGGCGGTGAACCGCCCCTCTCCGGTAACCGTTGGCGATCGTCTTAGAGAACGACGATGTTGCCAGCCGACATGCGGCCGCGACGGTCTTCAACCAGCTCGTAAGAAACGGCTTGGTTGTCAGCCAGCGTTTGCAGGCCAGCGCGCTCGAGAGCAGAAATGTGTACGAACACATCGTCGCCACCAGCTTCCGGCTTGATGAACCCAAAACCCTTGGTGGTGTTAAACCACTTAACAGTACCTTTTGCCATAATCATGGTCTCCATAATATCGCGAAGTCAGTCATGGCATCGGTGTCGGTTAACAAGTCGGTACCAGGCAGATCAGTCGCAGTCCGCATTCAGAGAAGGTCCACCGGACTCAGCTCCCATGCAGCGCGCAGCTTATAACAACCATGGGTACTGTCCAGTGGAATCAGGCTACAGTTTGGTTAAATTTTGGTGGCTGTGATGCAATTATCGCACAGTAATCAGCGCTTTAGCCCGTTTTGTTCGACTTTAGCACAGCTTCCAGTTGCGAAAGTTCATGGGGAGTATTCACGCCGGTCAGGGCAATTTCCCATTCTGGCGCGATGGGCTGTGCATCGAGTCTCCAGTATTCCAGCAGCTCCCGCAACCGGGCGGGCGTTGGCAATTGAGGCTCAAATCGGGCTTTCGGCGCGAAAAACGGAAGGTACAGATCGTCAAAATACGCACCCTGGGACTGCGCCATCAAATATTCGAGTGGCCGCGTCGTGAGCGCGGGCATATCAACCGGGATGACGAGCAGGTCGAGGGGCTGGCGCTGCACCTGCAGCCAACGCACGAGGGCGCGGGCAGGCCCCGGGTGCGGGTCATGCCCTACTGCTATATGCTCAGGGCTTAGCACGACAATATTGCCGAGGTTCATGGTGCGCAAAAGCTGTTTGGCACGGTCGAGGAAGGTTTCGCCGCAAAAACTAATATGGGCCTTGTCGCGACCCATGCGGCTGGAGCGTCCGCCCGCGAGGATGACACCTGTCACATCGCTACCGACGACCACCGGCTTGCCTGCTTGCCTCGGCGGTTTTGTGTCGGGACCGGAAGGGGGCATCTTATCCTCTTGCTTCATACGGGATCAGCTATAGGCTGGTTTGCCCCGAGGGGCAGGCGAATCACTTTTTGTTGTGCTATGTGCCGCAGAAACCTGCGCTATATCTTTGGTTTAAAGATTTGGCCGCATGGTGGACAAGAAGGCCTCAATGGGTGAAACTGAGCTTACTTTTCGGGGATATGTTGCAAATTTGTAACAGGGGTGGCCCGAGACATCGAAGTGCGAAATAAAATTACAATAACGCAATAAAAAGCGATGAAAAAAGCGAGGAATTATAGTAAATGAAAGCAAAAAATGGGGCGGAGGAAGTAAATACCCACTCCGCGACCAAGTTGAAACATGAGAGGAAACACACAAACGTGTTTCACAGCTTATGACAACGCTGGTGGACCCATCCCTCAAGTTTTTTTTGTTGATGGCATATTTCCTTGGACCTATTACCATTTGGATCGAAAGATTATCGCGGCTTTCCGCGGCTTTTTACCCTGTTCAACTGGGTGAGGCGCGGATGTCGAATGGAAAGAAGGTCTGGTCGTTTTGCTTCAGCGGACCCCGCATCTCAGCCTCGTCACTGGCGAGCCCTCGGACAGCGCGCCACGTGTGGGCGCGGATGAGGGTACCATGACGGAAATGCTGGACGAGGTAGCACGGCGCCGGAATGTCAAGGCGCTCGAGCGGGCCATCAAGGACAACCACGGTGTGCTTGTGGGCTGGCTGACGAAAAAGCTGGGCAGCGCGGCCGATGCGGCCGACGTGGCGCAGGACGTTTATGTACGTGTCTACAAGTTTGCGGCTGTCGAATGTATTGACAACCCGCAGGCACTTCTTTTCAAGACCGCGGCAAATCTCGCGATCAACGAACTAAAGCGTCGTGGCAGGGTGCTCCGGCGCCACGTCGACGCTGACGATGAAAACATGACCGATACGGTGGCGGCACTCCCGTCAGAGGATCCGACACCGGAAGAAGCAATCGGTCATAAACAAGATATATCCGCCATGGTGGCAGCGATCGGGCAGTTGCCCGAAAAAGCCAGGGCGGCATTCGTCAAGAACCGCTTCGAAGACAAGACCTACGCAGACATCGCCCTGGAGCTGGGCGTGTCGGAAAGCACGGTCGAGAAATATATGATGGACGCCCTCAAGAGATTGCGGGCGCGCCTCATGCGTAAACCACAGGCCAGCGTCTTGCCGTTACCACGCAAGGCACGGCGCGGCAGAAGTTAAGTGTAACTGTGGGGGACAGGCAGAGGGCCTTCGAGATGATGACGATGAATGAACGGTTGGACATAGACGAACAAGCAATGGCTTGGGTTTCAAAGCTTCTGGGCGGCGCCCCGCGCGAGGCTGACAAACGCGCGTATGACGACTGGAAAGCCGCTGATGTTAGCCATGCCGACGCCTCGCGCGGTGTGGAGCACATGCTTGCGGAGCTTGATGGCGCCGCCGAGGCGGTACTGGAAGCCGAGATGGTGCGCGAAATTGAGGCCTTTGCCGAAGAGCGCAAGCGCCGCCGCGTTTTCACAGCTATTTCTTCCATTGCCGCGACGTTTATCGCCGCGGTCATGGTGACCATTTCCATGTGGTCGCCGGCACCCGATGCCCAGGTCTATGAAACCCGGGTCGGTGAGCGGTCCACGGTGATGCTTGAGGACGGCAGCGAGGTCCAGCTTAACACCGGCACACGGATCAAAACCGTGATGTTCGAGGATGAGCGCCATGTCACGATCGAAGGTGGCGAGGCCTTCTTCAATGTGAAGCGCGACGAGGAGCGCCCCTTCATTGTAACGGCGGGCAAAAGCGAAGTGCGCGTGCTGGGCACCCAGTTCAGTGTGCGCCTTGGTGCGTCCTCGAACGTGATTTCGGTGCTGTCCGGTCTCGTATCCGTCGGCCAGCATGAAGGCGCGGATGGCGACACCAAGGAAGTTGCGTTGCTGGCTGCGGGCCAGCAGGTGACCCATGTGCCCGCTATCAATCGGGCCATAGTGGAAGGTTTTGATGAAAACGCTGTGTTTGCGTGGCGGACCGGAAAGGCCTTCTATAGCGAAACACCACTTGGTGAAGTCGTCACTGATCTTAACCGTTACTTTGCAGATCCCCTGGAAATTGCCGATGTGGAGCTGGCAAGCCTGCCGGTATCCGGCACCTTCAATCTCAATAATCAGGATGTGGTGATTGACGCACTTGAATCTGCCTTCTCAATCATGGCAGTTAAGCGCGTTGACGGCGTTGTCCTGCTTTATGCCCGGCAGGATGACTGAGACCCCGCAACGGCAGGATAAAAAGACCAATGTGTTGGGTGTTGAAGGCTCGGGATGGCTTTAAAAAAGAACAGGACAATCTCGGCGGGGATTCTGGCGACACTGCTGTCCGGTAGCGTACTAGCGGCCGACTTCGCCGGGTTGAATACGCGTGTCCAGTTCGATTTTCCGGCAAAACCCCTATCGCAATCCCTGATCGAATTTACCGACCTCACGGGCCTCGCGCTTGTGTTCGACAGTCGCCTTGTCAGTGGCAAGGCATCGCCCGAGATCCGCGGCGAATATTCAGGCCAGGTCGCGCTTGACCTGATCCTCGAAGGCTCCGGCCTCCGTGTGGTGAATGTGGGCGGTGATACCCTTGCCATTGTGCCGCAGAAAATCCGCCGAGAAGTCGCGGAGACAGTCAGCAGGCAGCAGGCGATTGTTGCGCCCGTCGAACCCATCACGGTCAGCGCAAGTGCGGTGGTTGACGAACTTCTGATTGTCGGCACCCGGACGATCAATCCACCCTATTTCAAGTTCAAACCAAGTATCGCGCTTGAGGGCACACGCATCCAGTTTGGCGGCACGATCAATGTGTCGGACTATCTGTTCCAGTTGCCAGCAATGCTCAGCGATGTGACGTCGGCGAACACGACGCTGTTTGGCACACCCGCGGGCCTCAACCTGGCTGACTTGCGCGGTGTCGGGCCTGAGCGCACCATGGTGCTTGTGAACGGCAGGCGCTTCATTCCCACCTATGGCGGCAACCAGGCACTTTATGGCGTTGACCTCAATGCCATCCCGGCGGCGCTTGTGGAGCGGGTCGAGGTCATTGGCGGCGGTGCAACAACGTCGTTTGGCGGCGAGGCGGTCAGCGGTGTGGTGAACTTCAAGCTCAGGGACAATTTTGAAGGTTGGTCGGCGGCGTTCCAGACCGGCCTGACCGGCCGCGGCGACCGTGAAGAAGTGGTGGCTTCACTAACCTATGGCACCAAGTTCGCCAGCGGTCGCGGCAGCCTCGTCGCCAGCATCACACTCGACGACCAGGCGGGCCTCAAGCTCGGCGACCGGTCTATTACAGCGAACCCCAGCGGTTTCTCAAAGAACGGCAAGCAGGTCAGCCCCGGTGCCCCGGGTGCGGTGTTCCGGCCCGGTTATGGCGGCAGTTCGCTTGGCGGCCGCGGCGCTTTCAGTTCGGTAATTACCGACAGCGGCAATGAAGTGGACCTTGGCGGCGCCTATATCTTCAGTGAAGAGGGTACCTCTATTCAGCCCTTTGAAGGGCGGCTGGATCAGCTTTACAACTATGCGACGGACCAGACGCTCCTGACCCCGCTGGAGCGCGTCTTTGGTACTGTAAACTGGAAATATGACTTTGAAGGCGGCGAGCGGCTGGTATTCGAGAACAGCTTTGCATCGACCGCGATTGCATCTTCGCTTGCGCCGATGCCGCTATTCCATACCAGCGGTCTCGTGCTTGGCCTCGATGATACCATTATGGTGCCGCTGACGAACCCCTATGTACCGGATGATGTACGCGCCATTCTGGATGCTGTGCCCGGCGCAGAAGGTATCGTGTTGCAACGTCGGATCGTCGAGCTTGGCCCACGCCGCACAGAGATCGAACGCCGGACGTACCGGTCCATGATTGGCCTTCAGGGTACCATGGCACCAGAATGGACCTATGATGTCTACTATCAGTATGGCCGCAGCCAGGTGCGTGAAGAACGGTCCGGGCTTCTGGACCTCCTGAACTATCAGGCGGCACTTGATCCCGAGCGCTGTGTGCAGGTGCAGGGCTGCTCGGTCATCAACCCGTTTGGTAATGAAGGCTTCACGTTCGAGGATCTGGAGTTTCTGACCGCTCCCAACGCTGTTCGCCGCCTGCATGCCGACCAGCACATCGTGAGCCTTGCCTTCGCCGGTCCCATTGACATGTTTACCGAGGAAGCCGCGCGGGTCTCCTTTGGTACGGAATATCGTTTCGAAACACTGGAGGATGAACCGGACCAACGCCTGAACACCCGGCCTGTATCCGGGTCGCTCAATTTCCCGGGCTCGGCCGGCTCCTTTGGGGCGCTAGACTTTTATGGCGATATCACCCTGCCGCTCATCGTGGATCAGCCGTTTTTTGAGGAACTGACCGCGACCGGCGGTGTGCGACTCTCCGAGGTGTCGACGGTGGGCACGGTGGTCAACTGGCATGTGGGTGGCATCTGGTCGCCGCTGGGTGGTCTCAGTTTCCGGGCGTCGTACCAGTCCGGCAGACGTGCCCCCAATATTGCGGAGCTCTATTCAGCAGGCCCCAGCACTTTCGGGTTTTATACAGACCCCTGTGTCTTCACTGAACTGACATCCGATACCGTGCGGGAGAACTGCTCGGCGGACGGGCTTCTTGGTACAGGTGGCGGCCTGCCTTATAGCCCGTCGCCGATCGAGAGCCTTATTTTTGGGAATCCCAATCTCCAGGAGGAGAAATCCTCCAACTTTACGCTCGGGGTCGTGTTCGACACCGAGGGAACCTACAATTACTTCCCCGGCCGTCTGCGTGTTGGTGCTGACGCCTACCGTATGGTGATCGACGATTATATCGTGCCGGTGGATGCAAGCCGTGTGCTCGCGGATTGTTATGAAAGTGAAGGCCTGAGCCACCGCTTCTGCGGCCAGAGCGCTTCGACACGCAAGCTGATGATCCAGCGCGACCCCAGTACGGGGCGGCTCATGTCGGTGGAGCGCACCTACATCAACCAGGGGCGCGAAACGCTTGAGGGGCTTGATATTGACATTCAATATATGGCGGACCTGCGCGATGACGGGCTTCTTGGCCTGATCGACGAGTTCTCCTTCGTGGGGCGTTATACCCTGAACCACCGCGTGGACTGGCAGCCAACGCCGGGCGGCGAGGTAATCGACTATCTTGGTACCGCCAAGTTCCCAAGGCACCGGTTCCAGTTCGGCCTTAGCATCGGCATGGGCGATGTGACCGTTGACTGGGACACACGCTATCGCAGCAGTGTGGTATCAAGTTATGAAGCTTTGCAGGCCCTCGGCACCTTGGGCGTGACGTCGGATATCCCGGAAGTGCAGATCGGCGACATCTGGTACCACGACGTCTCGGCACGGGTTCGCATTAGAGGCAATGCAACCCTTTATGGCGGGGTCCGGAACCTTTTTGATGCCATGCCGAACCGCGTGTTTGGCGGCTCGGTCAGCGACACCTTCCCGGAATATTACGATATTGTCGGACGCCGGTTTTATGCGGGTGTGGTCATCGACTTCTAGGCGATAATGCCCGACACTGCGTGAGGCTGCACAAGCTGCGCCCCCTTTCAAAAGAGGGCGGCGCTATCGGCAAGCCGACCTCGCCTTAGTCGAGCGACCAGGTCAGCGGCAGCACAAAGCTCATTTCGCTTTGCCCACCCGGAAGAGCAGGTAGCGGGCTCAGGCGTTCGATCAGTTTGGGGATCGAGCGATCAAGCACTTCTTCGCCGGTTGGCTCAACAATCTCAAAATTGCTGATGGTGCCATCGGAGGCCACGGTAAGGCGTACTTTTGCCGAGCCTTCAATCTGGCGAGCGACGGCCATGCGCGGGTAGCCCTGCTTGGCTGCCACCTTCTGCACAACTTCACGCTGCCAGTCCTGCATTGCATCGGCTTGCGCGGCGCTTGCGCCCAACGAGGCGACGAGAAAACCTGCCGCCACTAAAAGACTTTTAGACATTTTCATGATGCCACCCCATTCCTGTTTGACGCGAGAGTAGGAACACTGCTGCACAATGCTTCGGGCAAGGTAGCCCCGCCCAGAATAGCAGCCTAATATGCCCTTCAATCTCTTAATAACATTTTAACTTGGGTTTAGAGAAAATTTTCACCCGCCGCTGGCATCGCCCGCGTATGGGCATTAAGCTTGTGCCAACAGGTAACGGCAGGCACCAATGACCCAGACACTTCTTCTCTATGCACATCCGGCGCCGCGCGGGTCTTATCTCAACCGCTACCTCGTGGAGGAGGCCTCAGGTCTTCCGGGCGTGCATGTGCGCGATCTTTACCAGCTCTATCCCGATTTTTATATCGACGCAGCCGAAGAGCAACAACATCTGCTCAACGCCGAGCTTGTGCTGATGCAGTTCCCCATTCGCTGGTTCAACGTGCCATCCATCATTCGCGAATGGCAGGACCATGTGTTGACCCGAGGATTTGCTTTTGGACCCGGCGGTACGGCGCTGCATGGCAAACGCTTTTCCGTGATCGTGACCACCGGCGGGCAAGTGTCATCTTATGGCGCAGGAGAACCACATGGTGCGCCGATCGAGACCTATCTGGAACCCGTGATGCAGACAGCGCGCTTCTGCGGCATGCATGTGGAGCCAGCCTTTGTGCTACACGGCGCGCGCGACCTTGATCTGACGGAACGCGCTGACGCGCGCGAGCGTTACCGGAACTATATCAGGCGCCAGTCCGCGGGAGGTGGGGATGAGTGAACAGACCTTCCTTGAAAGTGCGCTGGTTTATCTCTGCGCAGCAGTGATTGCAGTGCCTCTCTTCAAGCGGCTTGGCCTTGGGGCGGCGCTTGGGTATCTGGTCGCCGGCATGGCGATCGGGCCATGGGGCCTCAAGCTTATCAGCGACGTCGACGCGATCCTCGATTTTTCCGAGTTTGGTGTCGTGCTGCTGATGTTCCTGATCGGGCTTGAGCTTAACCCGGCCAAATTGTGGGCACTGCGGCGCCCGGCCCTTGGCCTTGGCGGCTTGCAGGTGGCAGGCACAACCCTCGTCATTGCCGCGGCAGGTATGGCGCTTGGCCTTACGTTGCCTGTTGCCCTCATCGCGGGTGCGGCGATGGCCATGTCCTCGACGCCGATTGCGCTGCAAGCACTTGAGGAGCGAGGGCTTGCCCGCGCTACGGTGGGCACCTCAGCTTTCGCGGTCTTGCTGTTCCAGGATATCGTCGTTGTGCCGCTTCTGGCGCTGGTGCCCCTGTTTGAACCCGGCATGCACGACAGCCGTACCGAGGGCTGGGTTGCCGCCATCCAGATCGTCGCCTTCTTCGCCGTCATTGTGCTTGGCGGTCGCTTTGCCCTGCGTCCGGTCTTCCGAATCATTGCATCCACGCGGCTTCGGGAAATTTTTACCGCCTTTTCGCTGTTTCTTGTAGTCGGCGCTGGCTTGCTCGCGGAGGCCGTGGGTATTTCCATGGCACTCGGTACCTTCCTCGCCGGTGTGTTGCTCGCGGAATCGGAATACCGGCACGAACTGGAGCTGAACATCGAGCCGTTCAAAGGCTTGCTCCTTGGCCTCTTTTTCATTGCGGTCGGCATGTCGGTCGACTTTTCGCTCCTCCTTGAAAAGCCTCTGGTGGTTCTCGGGCTGGTGCTGTTGCTGGTCGTGCTTAAAATCGCCGTGCTGCTCCCTGTCGCGCAGGCCGGGGGGCTTGTGCCTGCCGAACGTTTCCTGTTCGCGACTGTGCTCAGTCAGGGCGGTGAGTTTGCCTTCGTGCTGATATCGGTTTCGCTCGGAGCTGAACTGATCGACCGTGAATTTGCCGCGCTGATGGTGGTAGTGGCCACCTTCTCCATGCTGATCACGCCGCTTCTGCTGTTCCTCTATGACCGCTACCTCTACGGCCGGCTCTGCAAGGCCGAGCAGCAGGAGAGCGACGTTGAGGGCAATGAAAACCACGTGATTATCGCGGGCTTCGGGCGCTTCGGGCAGATTGTCGGGCGCTTCCTCATGTCCTTCAAGGTGCCGATGACCGTGGTGGATCATGACCCCAACCATATCGAGTTCATCCGCAAGTTCGGCTACAAGGTTTTTTATGGCGATGCCTCGCGGCTTGATCTCCTGGAAAGCGCGGGGGCTGCGAAGGCAAGGCTCCTGGTGTTGGCGATGGACGATCCTGAGGCGGTATTAGAGGCTGCTCGTGTCGCGCGGGAGCATTTCCCGAACCTGACCATCGTTGCGCGTGCCCGCAACCGCCCGGCTGTGAACGACCTGCGCGAGCTTGGTGTTGTGCTGGTGCGCCGCGAGACGTTTGGCTCGGCGCTGGAGCTCGGCGAACTGGCGCTCAGGGAACTGGGTTTTGGTGCGCATGAGGCGCACCGGGCTGCGCGGAAGTTCCGGCACTATGACGAGAAGATGATCGAAGCGGCGGCCGCTTTCCGGGGCGACGAGAAAAAATCGGTCGATTTTGCCAAAAAGTCGCGGGCGCAACTTGAACGTATCATGAGCGCGGATGAGGAAGAAAATACCGGCGATCCCGGCTGGCATTGACACGAGACCGCATTCGTTGGCAGTAAAGGGCACCGACCGCCCGGCCAAGACACCGGAACAGAGGAAAGACCATGCCCCGCAGCCTGCACGTTACCGTCATCAAGGACGGAGAGCCCCTGTTTCAAGGGACTTTTGATGTCTCCGATAGCGACTATGAGGTCGTCAACGGCATGCTGCCTGAGGTCAAGATGGACCATGGGCAGGCCGCCAGCCTGCTCGCCGGTTACATGCACGCGCGCGACGTAGGCCATGTGACCGAAGACATGGGAAAAATCGCCATGTTTGCCGTGGTTTATATGCTCGAAGCCGGTGAAACCAACATCGAAATCCCGTTTGAAGGCTAGGGTATACGAGACACTGCCACGATAGTTTCACGCTGGCACCCTTGCATTTCTGGCCAAAATGTCGCATTAGGCCCCCTCACTTTGGCCGCGGCACGACCAGCGCCGGCCCTGATGACCCAGAACATCAAGAAAGCCTGCCCCGCGCGCGCGGGTATGCCAGGCATGAAAGAGCAAGCCCGATGAACGTGCCCTTGACCCCAGCCCGCATCAAAACGGAACTCCTGTCCGGCCTCACGGTCGCGCTTGCGCTCGTGCCGGAAGCGGTGGCTTTTGCCTTTGTCGCCCATGTACACCCGCTTGTCGGGCTTTATGCGGCTTTCATCGTTGGCCTCGTGACGGCGCTTTTTGGTGGCCGCCCCGGCATGATCTCGGGCGCGACCGGTGCGCTGGCAGTGGTGATGGTCACGCTCGTGATCAATCACGGTGTTGAATATCTGTTCGCGACCGTGGTGCTGATGGGCATCATTCAGGTGTTCTCAGGTGTTGCGCGCCTCGGCAAGTTCATCCGCATGGTGCCATACCCGGTGATGCTCGGGTTTGTGAACGGCCTTGCCATCGTTATTTTCCTTGCCCAGCTTGGCCAGTTCAAGGTTGCAGGCGCGGACGGTGTGCCCACATGGATGCAGGGTGAGCAGCTTTACCTCATGCTCGGCCTTGTGGCGCTCACGATGGGCGTGATCGTGCTCTCGGGCAAGTTCCTCAAGTTCCTGCCCGCGCCGCTGGTGGGCATTCTGGTAACCACGGCCATCGTGACCTTCATGGGGCTTGATGCGCGCCGCGTGGGCGACCTTGCCTCCATCGCCGGTGACCTGCCGTCCTTCCATATCCCGGCGGTGCCGTTCAATCTGGAAACGCTGGGTATCATCTTCCCCTATGCGGTCATCCTCGCAGCGATTGGCCTTATCGAATCGCTGCTGACCCTCAACTTGGTAGCGGAGATCACCGAGACCCACGGCGGCGCGTCGCAGGAATGTGCGGCGCAGGGTGCGGCCAATATCATCACCGGTTTCTTCGGCGGCATGGGCGGTTGCGCCATGATCGGCCAAAGCATGATCAATATCGAATCCGGTGGTCGTACGCGCATCGCCGGCACCGCGGCTGCCCTGCTGCTGCTGTGTTTCATCCTCTTTGCATCAAGTGCGATTGAGCAGATCCCGCTCGCGGCACTTGTGGGTGTGATGTTCATGGTGGTGATCGCCACCTTCGCCTGGTCCAGCTTCCGCATCATGCATAAAATCCCGCGCTCGGACGCCTTTGTGCTGGTGCTCGTGTCCGCCGTGACCGTGATCAGCGATCTCGCAGTTGCGGTGATCGTGGGCGTGATTGTCTCGGCCCTCGTGTTCGCCTGGAAAGCGTCGCGCCGCATCTCCGCCCAGACCCAGATGGACGGCGCCGCGCGCAAGGTCTACATCCTCAATGGCCCGCTGTTTTTTGGCTCGATCGAGAGCTTCAACGCGCTCTTTGACCCGAAAAGCGACCCCGAGGAAGTGATCGTGGATTTCGCCGGTTCCCGCGTGCTGGACCATTCCGGCCTGCAGGCGATTGACAGCCTGGCCGAGAAATACGAGCGCGCTGGCAAAAGCCTCCAGCTCCGGCACCTGAGCGCGGATTGCCGCAAGCTACTCAAGAAAGCAGGCACCCTTGTGCGTGCGTCAGAGGTTGAAGACCCGAAATATGGTATCGCGGTTGATTACGGCCACACCTTTGACGACGAGATGCCAAAGGGCGCGTAACTACGCGCTCCGGCTTTTCAAATCACCAAGGCCCGGTACACCGAAGCCGATATCAAAGAAATAGGGTGGCCACATGCGTGTGGTGCCATAGTCAGCCGTGCCGGAATCGTCGAGATTGAAGCTCGTATCCGTGCTTTTCATGATACTGCAGCCCAGCAACATCCAACTGTCTTTGGCCTCGTGCGCAAGTGGCAGGAAGGTGGTGCATAGCTGTTTGGTGTTGCAGCCAAGTGGGCTGACGATCCGTGTCAGCGCCACCCCGCAGCGCTCGCGGTAGCAGCGGTCATAGATGGACATGATGTAGCCGCGCTGATCTGCCGGGATGCGGGTATTGAGGAAGTCATCCCCCGTGGTGTCCTTGCCGCCAAGGCGGGCGACTTCCGTGCCCATGAAACGGATATACATGGAGAAGGGCGCACCATACTCAAGCACCCAGGTATGCCGCATGATGGGCGCCAGATGTTCGGCCTTTATGTCCTGCCAGTACGGGAGTTGGTCGTCGCTTCGCCGTGGCAAAGTCTGCCATGTATCGAGAAGTGACTGACCAAGACTTGTAAGCATGAACAATTGACACCTGCGCGCGCGACCCCACAGGCTTTATCGCATGAATGTGTAAAGGATCGGTTTAGATCAATAGGTCGACCGGCTGGCGGCGCGGCGTAGTGGGAAGCGGGTGAGGCGCAAGGCATCGCCCGCTGTTTCAAGGTTGCGCTGGGCGTCATAATAGCCGGGCATCAACTTGATGGCTGCCTGCCATGCGGTCCGTGCACCCTCCGGGTTCGCCATCTGCCATTTGGCGACGCCAAGATTATTCAGAATATCGGCGGAGCTGTGGTCGTTGAGCTGTTCGAGATGGCGCACTGCCGCGCCGGGCTTGCCTCGGTCCAGCGCTGCGGTCGCGCTGAGGAAGCCTGCGAGCCAGGCGCCAATGCGCCCATAGGGCGGCAAGGTGCCCTCATCACGGGCAAGAGCCAAAACTTGCTCCTCAAACGTAGGCCAGTCCTGTTGCCGAAGCGCGAAACACGCGAGCGTATAATGCTGCGCAAGGACGGGCATGGTGTTTTGGTTGAGCTGGTCGCGAACAGCCGTGAGCGTGTGTTTCATCAGCGCCTGCTCCGTAAAGGCGACAGAAGTATCAAGGTTGCGGGACAGCGAGGTGGGCGAGTGGGCATAGCGGTAGCCGCATTCGTCGAGGATCTGCATCCGTGCGCCAGCCATCAGGGCGCGCAAAAGGAAGTCATAGTCTTCCGCCGCGCGGAAACGGCGGTCCATACCGATGCCCAGCGCAAATGCCGTTCGAAAGCCCCCTGCGAGCATGGGAATCCAGTTGCGTTCAAACGAGCGCCAGATGCCGCCGGGGCTGCGGATAAAGTCTGGGATGTTCAGGAGCACAGCGTCCTTGCCGCTGGTGCTGTCGAACAGCATGACGGGGTCGACCACCAGATCAGCCCCTGCCTTCAGCGCGGCGAGCATAGCGTCCGCGCGGTGGGGCAGCAGTTCATCGTCCGCGTCCAGCCACATACCAAAAGGGGTTCGGATATGCTCCAGCGCGGTCTGGCGGGCGTTGCCCACACCGCGTGCTTCCACCGTGCGAATCACTGTCAGTCGCTCACCCAATATGCCTTGTGCGTAGGAGACTGTTGCGTCACCGGAATGATCGTCAATCAGCAGGACAGGGTAATTACCGCAAGCAAGTGCCGAACGCGCAGCACGTTCAATGGTGCTGGCCGCATCCTTTGCGACAATGGCAATGGTTAGCTCACGTGGCACGTCCGGTCCGTCCTCCCCTTCTTCGGATTGTTAGCATCATCTGCAAGTCGGGCCTATATGCATTTGTCCGATCATGATAAAAGCGGCGCGAAACCAGAAACGCAAAAGGAAGGGCAACATGGCAATCGGTGTTGGCGGCTCGACAGCTGAAAAGGAACTCGCGAAACTTTCAGACATGACGGCGGATGTGCAGCCGATCACGGAGGCGGAATTTGCGGCCCGTATCAAGCGCGCGCAGGAACGCATGGCTGAGGAGGGCGTGGCGGCCACTTATGTGAACGCCGGGACAAGCCTATATTATTTCACCGGTACACGCTGGTGGCCGAGCGAACGCATGGTTGGCGCACTGATCCCTGCAGAAGGGGGTATCCACTATATTGCGCCGGCGTTTGAAATCAGCACGCTCAAGGATTTCATGTGCATTGACGGCACCGTGCACGGCTGGGAAGAGCACGAGAGCCCCTATGCGTTGTTCGGGGGCCTGCTCACAGACCTTGGCCTTGAGGGTAAGGTTGCGCTTGACGAAGCCTGCCCGTTTTTCCTCTCAAACGGCGTGGCGAAGGCATCGCCCGGTACCGAATTTGTGGACGCGAAGGACATCATTGCCGCCTGTCGTATGCACAAGTCAGCGGCGGAGCTTGCCATTATGCAGCGCGCCAAGGATATGACGCTTGAAGTGCACAAGGCGGCTGCTGCCATGCTGCATGAAGGTGTGACGACAACCGAAGTCACAGCTTTCATCCATGAGGCGCACAAGCGCGTGGGCGCGAGCGGGTCCTATTTCTGTATCGTGCTGTTCGGTGAAGCGACCGCCTACCCGCACGGCGTGAAGAACCCGCAAACCCTGAAAGCGGGCGACATGGTGCTGATTGATACCGGCTGTGACCTTCTTGGTTACAAGTCGGACATCACGCGGTCCTACGTGTTCGGGCAGGCGAGCGCGAAACAACGCGAAGTCTGGAACCATGAGAAGGCGGCACAGGTGCGCGCGTTTGAGGCGGCGAAGCTTGGGACGCGCTGCGGCGATGTGGATATCGCGGCGCGCAACCTGCTGGAACAGTTCGGTTATGGCCCCGGCTACAATGTGCCCGGCCTGCCGCACCGCACCGGCCACGGCATTGGCCTTGATATCCACGAATGGCCTTACCTTGTGGCGTCAGACAATACGCCGCTTGCACCCGGCATGTGTTTCTCGAACGAGCCGATGCTGTGTCTTTATGGTGAATTTGGTGTGCGGCTTGAGGACCATTTTTACATGACCGAAGATGGCCCCAAATGGTTCACCAAACCAAGCCACAGCATTGATGACCCATTTGGGCTGGCGGCCTAATCGCACGCTTCAGGGTTAAGGCCTGCGATCGCTGTTGCCCACACTTCTGGTGGAACAGCTATTGGCCTCTCGAGCACGGCGCAGCTTTCAAGAAGTGGTGTCGCTGCCTTGAGGGCGTTTAGGAAATTACCCGTCAGATCGTTGATCAGCGGCCTGATCTCGCGTGCGAGGTCAGGCGCATGGCCCTCCGGTAAATCCTTGCCCTGTCCCCATGCGGCAATCAGTCTTCGCTGAACTGCTTTTGCGGCCTCCATCTGCGCCGTAACAGCATGGGTGGCGAGCTGTTCATCAAGCCCAAGCTCGGTTGCACGCGCAACGGTGGCTTTGATGACGGCGGCCTCGCGCTCCGGTGCTTCCACAGCAATATGATGTTCCCACTTATAGTGCGCCACACTGCGCATGACACCGAGCCGCGCTTCAATGCTGTGGGCGAGGCTCAGAAGCCGCGCATCAGGTCCTGTTGCGCGGGACATGGCTGCAAGCATGAGAATGAAAAAGCCGACGACGGCCATGGCTGTGACCATGCGGCGATATTTGACGCAGGCGACTAGCATGTCAGTTTTGCCTTCTGTCGGCGATGTCGCCAATGCTGATGCCGAGTGCGGAGGCAATCATCGCATATAGCTCACCGACCACAATAGGCTTGTTGACACAGCCTACCATGCCCGCGGCGAGATATTGCGAATGCTGTTCCGGCAAGGCGTTGGCGGTGAGGGCGATGATCGGTATCTCAGCTGCTTGTCCTGGCCGCGAGCGAAGCGCGCTCGTTGTCTCCACGCCGTCCATGCCGGGCATCTGGATGTCCATCAGGATGATGTCGATGTCGTTCAGGCCAGCCGCGCTTTCCAACTCGTCGATGCGGGCCAGCAGCTTTGTGCCGTCTGCCGCGATTTCTACACGGTGACCCTGCTTTTTCAGTATTCGTTCGATCAGCATCTGGTTCACCGGGTTGTCCTCCGCAACAAGAACAGACAGGCTGCGCCGTTTGGCTTCCGGCGTCGTCTGGTCCTCGCGCGAGGGGCGCTGTTTCCGCTGCTCGGATGCTGCTTCAAGGTGCGGGAAGCGGATGGTCACGATGGTGCCGGTGCCGGGTGCGCTCTCCAGTTCAATTGTACCGTGCAGCAAATCCAGAAGTTGCCGGGTGATGGCAAGGCCGAGGCCAGTGCCCTGGTGGCGCCTTTTGCTGCTGTGATCCACCTGGGTGAAACGCTCAAAGATCAGCGCCTGATCTTCCGCGGAGATGCCGACGCCGGTATCGACGACGGTTATCCTGGCGGCTATGGCGCTCTCTCCTGCGGTTGTCGTTTCGAGCGAGACCTCGACCGACCCTTCGTCGGTAAATTTCACCGCATTTCCAATAACATTGAAAAGGACCTGCTGAAGGCGTGCATGGTCCGAGTAGGCCAGGCAGAGGGCGTCCTGCCCGGTAAAGCTCAGCTTGATGCCTTTGTCCCTGGCCGAGACAGCGAGCAGGGATATCGTGTCCTCCGTGACCTTCCTGATGTCGACAATCTCGCGTTTGATCTGAAGTGAGCCGTCGGCCAGTTTGGAAAAGTCGAGAATGTCATTGATCACAGCCAGTAGAAGCTTTGCACTTTGATGCGCTGTGGAGAGCAGGTTTCGTTGCTCCTTGTCCAGCCTTGTATCTTCCAATAGGCCGAGCATGCCCAGCACACCGTTCATCGGTGTGCGAATTTCGTGGCTCATATTGGCAAGGAAATCGCTTTTTGCCCGGTTGGCGCGGGTTAACTCCTCGGTCCGCTGGATGACAAGCCGTTCGGTTTCAAAGTGTCGGCCCGTCAGCACAAGGAACAGGAGGCCAAGGGTGGCAACAGCGATCCAGACAGCGACGAGGACCAGAAAAGAGGTTTTGCCCCGGTGCGAGAGCACATATTCGGCGGTTGGCACAATCTCCAAAATCCAGCGCCGGTCCGCGATATCAAATTCGTGGGTGGAGGCAAGGTCGGTCCGCGCACGCAGTTCGCCCGTCTCCTTGTATGTCGCGCTTAGGTACAGCGGTGTTTCGTCAGCTGTTTTGTCGTAGAGATGAATGTCCAGCCCCGGCGCGGATGCGCGTTTGAGTGCCTGATTAACAAGTTGGGCGATTTCTATAACGCCGTTTGCGAAAGACAACTCACCCCAGCGGTCGGTAATCGGCACAAGAAGAAGGGCGCCATACAGCTGGTTCCCCGCAAGGGTAATGCGCGACGTAAGGGCTGGGGCGTTTGTTGTCGTCGCTTTATCTATTGCTGCGCGCCGGACCGGGTCCGCACCGACATTGAGCCCGATGATCGGGCTTTGTGGCCCGGAGGGGGCAAGATAGTGAACATAATAGTACTGGCTCATGGGCAGGGCAGGAACAAGGTCACCGCTTTTGGCCAGGTCACGGATTGTGACGGGTTGACCGGCCAGTTCGGACAGCTCTTGTTCGCGGCCTGCTTTTTCTGAGGCGGGAATGGCCCTGACCCACGAGAGGGCCGCAAGTGCCGGCGAATGACTGAGTTGCCCGCCGGCGAACCGGCTGAACTCATCGGGATCCAGTCGTGCCGAAATTTCGACTGCTCCAGCAAGATCGTGCACCGTATCAAGCGCACCTTGTGCCTCCTCGCGGAAGGTCTGGGCGATCGTTTCACTGTCATGGCTGACCCGTCGGGCCAAGTCGTCATTGTTCCACTTGCGGGAGTGGTAGACAAAAATGCTCATGAGGGAGAGCACGACCAGAAGCCCCACACTCAAGGAAATGGCGCGCGCGCGCCATGTCTTGTCACGTGGCAGGCCCCACACGACAATCATCGGGGCGAGCAGAATGACGCCGTTGGTATCGCCGATCCACCAAGTGCCCCATGTGTTGGTAATATCGGCTGCCGGGATGACGCCGAAGAAATAAAGGCTGGCCGTACCCACACTGGCCGCGATCAGGCAGGAAACAGGTCCGGCGATCAGATAAAAGCGGAATATGTCACCAAGGCGGCTGAGTGCGTTCGGGTACAGGCCGGCGCGCCGAAGCAGATAGGCACCCAGAAGCGGCTGAAGCGTATTGCCGACGGCGATACAATAGTTCTGGTACTGGCTGATTAGAACATCAAGAACATGATCTGTCCCGGCACCCAATACATTTGTGATGAGCGCTCCAAGAAGGACGGCAGGCCAGATGCGGTAGCCAAATAACAGTATGGCACCAAGCGCAATACCGGAAGGGGGCCAGATCAGGGTGGAATAGTCGTTATCCGTTGCGAGGAACAATCCCAACCGGCCAGTGGCAAAATAGGTGGCCAGCACCAAAAGCACCAGGCTGAGGTATCTCAGCGGTGTAGTTGTGCTATCGACTCTGGGATTGCCTGATCTATCCACTTCGCGCCCTGTTGCCTTCGCGCCATCCTTACCGAGATTGGTTAAAGATACGTTGTCGGACGACGGAAAAGATCAGCTAAGGGACTGCTTTTCTTCAGTCATCGGCCAGCAACGTGCGTGGTTCGCTATAGTCGATACGCAGAACGTAGCCAGCCTTGGTAGGCGTCAGCACATAGATATGATCATAAACGCGTTCGTCCAGCTCCTCCATCGGGGTCTTGATGAGGATGCCCGCCAGCACTGGCGTGGTGTTGCTGTGGCCCAGTACCAGCACCGGGCCTTCAAGGCCCTTGAGCTGCTGCGCCAGCTCATTCAGGTCACTTGGGTCATAGCTCTCCACCTCAAGCCCGAAACCGGCTGCGGTGGGTGCGGCGGTCTGCTGCGTGCGTTTATAGTCGGTCGAGAGCACGGTTTTGATGTCCTTGTCCTCGAAATAGCCAGCCAGCCATTCAGCGCGCTTGAGGCCTTCGGGGGTCAGCGCCGGGTCGCGGCTGCCGTCAGCCACTTTTTCGGCATGGCGCACGAGGTATAGCACTGGCTCAGCCGCAGCGGGCAGCGCGAGAAAGATGAGGGACAGCAGGGCAAGGGTGAGTTTGTGCATTCGGGGCATCCTTATTGGCAATTTTTCTGCATCCAGTTGGTGACTTTTTTCATGAAGGCGATACGCCCCCAGGAGAAGCTGTGATCAGCGTCCATCACCGCATGGGCAAAGGGTTTTGCGTTTGCCATCTGTGCGGCTTCCGCAAGCGGGATCTGGATATCAAGCGGCACAACGGTATCGAGCCCGCCGGAGATGATCATCAGCGCCCGGCCTTCAAACGCCGCCATTTTGCCCTTGAGGGAATAGTCATCCATATTGGCTTTGGTCTCGGCCACAAGGTCGGCGAAGGAATAGCCGTCAAGACCGGGCACCGGTGCCTGCGCTGCGGTGCTCACGACCGCTTCACTGCTTGCCGCGCCAACAAAGGGCGCGAGGTCAGCCGGGGCTGCCGCCACGGTGCAGCGTACATCGCTGTGCGCAGCACCGGTATAGATGGCGTTGAAGCCGCCAAGGCTGTGGCCAAACAGGCTGACACGTGTGGGGTCAATGCGCATCTTGCCCGCCTTGCCCTTCTCGCGCACATAAGCGAGCGCCGCTGCCGCATCCTCTGTGACGTGACGGACGCTATAGTCGCCGCCGCTACCCCATGCGCCGCGGTAGTGGAAATAGAGCGTATTGAAGCCCGCGCGACGGAGCGACTGCGCCAGATCGAGGTTCTTCTCATTGCCCGGAAAGCCGTGCAGCATCACCACCGTCGGATGCGGGCCGGGGCCATTCGCGGTATACATATGGCCCACCATCTCCGCGCCATGGCTTGGCACTATCAGCTCAATGAGGCCAGGCGGGAAATCACGGTTCACGTCCGCTGGGTCTTCAAGCACCGGGTTCCCGGCATGCGCCGCGAAGCTGATGGTGCTGGCAAGCATGCCAATGAGTGCATGTTTCATTGTGTGTCCCCCGAGGCTGGTTTCGCCCATGAGCTTGAGCATATTGACGCGGCTGTCAATCCCGCTTGAGCCAGCGCAGCATGCCGTTTGCTGCTTGCCGCCCTTCGGCGAGGCAGGCGGTCAGCAGGTAACCGCCGGTGGGGGCTTCCCAGTCCAGCATCTCGCCAGCGACAAATTGGCCGGGCAGGGTCTTGAGCATCAGGTGCTCATCAACCGCATCAAAACGAACACCGCCCGCAACGCTGATCGCCTCCGCGATCGGGCGTGTGGTGGTAAGCTCAAGCGGCAGGGCCTTGATGCCTGCGGCGACTTTTTCGGGCGCATCGAAAGTGGCGGGTGGTAACAGCTCGCGCAGGAGGGCCGCTTTAACACCCGTAAGGCCAGTCGCGCGTTTGAGGTGGGTGGCGAATGACTTTTTACCGCGTGGGCGGGTGAGTGCTCCGGCAAGGTGCTTCGCTGTGCGGTCTGGTGTCAGGTCGATATTGAGGATGGCTTTGCCGTCTCTCTCGATTGTATCCCTGAGGCTTGCGGACAGTGCGTAAACCGAGCTGCCTTCAATACCGTGTTTCGTGACGATAAAATCGCCTTGCACGGTCTGGCCCGCATGGCTGAGCAGCACGTTCTTGACCGGTTCACCTGCGAACCGGCCAGTGAGATACTCGCTCCAGCCATAATTGAAGCCACAGTTTGCGGGCCGGAACGGCGCGAGCGGGATACCCGCTGTCTCGAAAGCATCCATCCAGTTGCCGTTGCCGCCAAGGCGCGGCCAACTGGTGCCACCCAGCGCGAAAAGGGTTGCCGTCGCATGCACCTTCAGTGTGCCATCAGGTGTATCAAACAGATGCGCGCCGTCCCGCCATCCCACCCAGCGGTGGCGCGTATGAAGCACGGCGCCCTGTGCGGCAAGGCGTGCCAGCCACGCGCGCAAAAGCGGCGACCCTTTGAACACTTCCGGAAACACACGGCCCGAGCTGCCAACAAAGGTGGGGGTGCCAAGGCCGTCGGTCCAGGTGCGAATATCGTCCGGTGTGAACGCTTTAACCGCCGCACCGACGACATCCATGGCGGTGCCATAGCGTGTCAGGAACTGGTCGAGCGGTTCCGAATGGGTGATGTTGAGGCCCGATTTGCCCGCCATCAGGAATTTGCGCGCAGGTGTCGGCATGGCCTCAAAGACATGCACCGCCTTGCCAGAGCTTGCCAGCACCTCGGCTGCCATCAGGCCCGCGGGGCCGCCGCCGATGATGGCAATCTCCACCTTTTTTTCCGGCAGTGTCACTGGCTTTCATGCTCCGTCATGTCGTGCGGCGCACCGTAGCTTTTTCGCGCTCGGGCGGCAAGTCTGACCATACAGAGACTGATGGCAAGGGCAGAATCTGCATGGTATTTCCGTCAAATTGGAACGCTGATTCTGGATTTTTGCTTTAGATATATATTATTAACACTTGGCATATAGCATGCATGGTGGCATGCACTGTTTGGGTGCAGCCGGGGCTGTGGAGCATATATGTTCCTGTCCCGATACGGTTGGGAGAGTGCTTTGACGCGGGCGTCAATCATCATTGAATGTGGCAGGAAGTCGGGCCTTGGGCGCGTCAGGCGTACCCTCACGCTCGCTCGGGCCCTCAAAGCGCAGGGTTTTGCCTGCGACGTCTACGTTACAAGCGGCGAAGGCAGTGACCTGATTGCGGCCATGGGTTTCTCGGCGTTGCCGATCGCGACATTGCCAGACCAGTTTGATTTTCTTGTCATGGACACCTGCAGCCAGACGGCTGATGAGGTGACGGCGCTTTGTGCCCGCGCGCGGCTCAGCTGCGTGATTGATGATCTGGCCGAGCGTCCGGTCACCTGCGATTTTGTCATCAACCCCAATCTTTATGCGCCGGGCCTCGACTATTCCGCATACAAAGCGCGGGAAGTTTTCCGTGGGCCGTCGTGCGCGCTGGTGGATGATGTATTTTTCTCGAACGCGCAACCCTATGCGGCGCGGCGCGGTTTTGTGGTCAGCTTCGGCGGCACCGATGATGGTAGCCTCGCCGCTCCTGTCGCTGCGGAGTTGCATGCTCGTACCGGTGAGCCGGTTTATGTGCCAATCCCTTCGTATCAGGAACCATGTGCCGCGCTCCTCGCGCTCGACGGTGACCAGATCACCATCTTGCGGGGTGCCGATATGCCTGCACTTCTTGGTCAAGCCCGCACCTATGTGGGTGCTGCAGGGGCAACGGTGCTTGAAGCGCTTGCGGCAGGCTGCAAGGTTTGCGCAACCGCGACACAGGCTGACCAGCACAAAAACGTGGGTTTCCTGCCCGAGATTGGTGTGGCCACTTTGGACGCCTATGACCCGCACAATGTCTCGGTTCTTGCGCTTTTGCAGCACCGGGAGCCAGCGGGCGAGGCCGCCATTCGGTCCGGCGCTGCCGATGATATAGCGGCAAAAATCGCGCGTGTTGCCTTCGCCTGAGTGCTGCACACTTCCGGCACATGCATTGCACACGCGATCAAGGCTTGCATTTATCAATGTTTTCAATGAATTATGGTGCGGACGGGTCGGTCGTCGTGCATTTTGAAACAGGGTCCTATGTTCAACCGCACCTTCGACATTGAAGGCAGGAAAATTGGTGACGGCGCGCCGCCTCTTGTGGTGGCGGAAATCTCCGGCAACCATGGCGGGACCCTTGAGGGTGCACTTGAGCTGATCACCGCCTGCGCTGACGCCGGCGCCGAAGCGGTCAAATTCCAGACCTATACCCCTGATACCATTACGCTTAAAAGCGACGCTCCGGCCTTCCGTGTGGAAGGTGAGCTATGGGCAGGCCGTACGCTGCATGATCTCTACGAGGAAGCACACACGCCGTTCGAGTGGCATGAGGCCATGTTCAAGCACGCCCGCAAACTGGGGCTGATTGCCTTCAGTGCCCCGTTTGACCCGAGCGCGGTTGATCTTCTCATGGGGCTGGATGCGCCAGCCTACAAGATTGCGTCCTGCGAACTGGTTGATATCGGCCTTATTGAAAAAGTGGCAGCCACCGGGAAACCCGTGATGCTTTCCACCGGTGCTGCGACCGACAAGGAACTGGCCGAAGCGCTTTCGGTTCTCAAGGCCCACGGTGTGGACGATGTTTGCGTGCTGCACTGCATCAGTGCCTATCCCACAGATATGGTGGACGCGAACCTCGCCTCCATTCCTCACATCAGCGGCAAATACGGCGTCACAACCGGCTTTTCCGACCATACGCTGGGCCTGAACGCGGCGCTTGCAGCAGTGGCACTCGGTGCTTCCGTGATTGAAAAACACGTGTGCCTCGCGCGCGATGATGGTGCGATCGATAGCGCCTTTTCACTGGAGCCGCAGGAACTTAAGGCACTCGTTGAGCAGTCGTGCGCTGTTCATACGGCTATTGGGCGGCCAAAGACCGAACCGCTCGAGGTGGAAAAGGAGAGCTTGCGATTCCGGCGCTCGCTTTATGTGACGAAAGACCTTAAGAAGGGAGAGCGGCTGGACAGCGCGAGCGTTCGCAGCGTGCGGCCAAGTGGGGGATTGCATACACGGCACCTGCCTGAAGTACTGGGGCGAACACTCATTCAGGACGTGCCAGAGGGCAGCCCGTTAAGCTGGGATATGCTGGAAGAATGACAGGAACGAGCACAATAAACTGCCTGATCACAAGTGCATCTGCAAAGGTGCTCCTGGTGGAGGCATTTGGTGCCGTCTTGCATCCCATGGGCGGCAAGGTCGTAGCGTCCGATATGGACAAGGATTGCTGTGCCGGGCAATTCGCTGACGCCTTTGAAGTATTGCCGAAGGACGGCGATACGTCTTATGAGGATCAGGTCCTCGATATTTGCTCACGGCATGAAATCTCACTCCTGATACCAACGCGGGACGGTGAATTGCAGCAGCTTGCTCGTATGAGGCCAAAGCTTGAGGCTTTGGGCGTTGCTGTGCCATTGCCCTCCGCGGGCGTACTCGCACTGGCGCAGGACAAAAAAGACTTTCAGCAATATTGCACGGACCGTGGTTTCCCCGTACTGCCCATCGCAGATGTGCATGAGGAAAACGCCTTTCCTATTTTCATGCGCCACCGGAACGGCACGTTCACCGGCGGCGGCGTAATGGTGGAAAGCCTCTCCGCCTTCCAGCGCCTCGGCGTTGATGTGAACGATTATGTCATGCAGCCCTATGTGACCGACCGGGAGCTGAGCTGCGATATCCTGATGGATTTTGACGGCAAGCCCATTCAGGCCGTGGTGCGAGAGCGCCTCAAACTTGTGAACGGCGAAAGCTGGCGCTCCCGCATTGTGGACCTGCCTGCGGTGAGCGACCTTGCGCTTCAGATCGCGGCTGACCTTGGGCTTCGCGGTCACAACCTTGCGCAGTTTTTCTATAATGAGGACGACGGCCCGCGGGTGATTGAAGTGAACGCGCGCTTTGGCGGCTGTTCAAACCTAAGCATTCAAGGGGGGCTTGCGTCGCCCGAACGTATCGTCGGCCTGATGCAGGGTGATGAGACCGTGCGCGACCCACGCCCGATCAAAACCGGCCTGATGTCCATGCGCTATGCCACCGACCGGCTGGTGATGTCTGACATGTGATTGTCTGTTCGGGTTGGATGCGGCCAGCTAGCCGCACCCTCGTTATTTACCGGTAACAGCGACCATCGTTTCCGAGTAGAAGCCGTTGAAACGCGCCTGCATGGAGATGCCGTAAGCGCCGAGGTGCTCGAACACCACCCAGTCGCCTTCGCGGACGTCAGCGGGCAGCGGGAACGGGCCAGCCATCTTGTCACAGCTGTCGCACGTCGGGCCGTAGGCACGGTAGCCAATCACTTCCTGGCTCATCGCGCGGTCATCTGCCGCAATGAGATCAAGCGGGAAGGGCCACTCAGGCACGCCTGCGTCAAAGAGGGCGCCATAGGTACCGTCGTTGAGATACAGCTCTTCGCCTTTGCGCAGTTCAATACGTGCAGCCACAGCACCGGCTTCGGCTACCAGCGCGCGGCCGGGCTCACAGAGCGTTGCAGTGTTCGCAAAGCCGTTTGCGTCGAGCGCTGCGTGGATCACGCGGAAATATTCTTCAAGCGCAGGTGGTTCCATGCCCGGGTAGGCAACCGGGAAACCACCACCGACGTCGATCACGTCCAAAGTCACACCAGCCGCTTTGGCGGCAGCAGCGGCCTGGCCGATAGCGTCCGCAAAAGCTTCGGGGCGCATGCACTGCGAACCCACGTGGAAGCACACGCCGAGGCGCTGCGCGGACAGGCGTGCGCGCTGCAGCATGAGGGGCGCGAGATCAAGCGGCGCACCAAATTTGCCGGTCAGCTCATAGGCTGCGCCCTTCACGGACACGCCAAGACGCAGGAACAGCTTGAGGTCGGTCGCATAGCTCGTCTCTTCCTCGATCTTGATCAGCTCATCAAGGCTATCGAAGGAGAAAGCGCGCACGCCCATGGCGTAGGCATAACGAATGGCCTGACGGCTTTTCACCGGGTGCATGAAATAGAGGTTCGCGCCCGGCAGCGTGTTTGCCACCAGTTCCACTTCACGGAGCGAGGCAACGTCAAAGTCGCGCACGCCAGCGTTCCACAGGCTCTTGAGGATCACAGGGTGCGGGTTTGCTTTCACAGCATAAAGGTTCGTGCCGCGGAAACCGTTCAGGAAGCGCGCAGCTTTATCCGCCAGTTTCTCGGGATAAAAAACATGGACGCTGTCGTTGCACTCTTCCGCGTGCACGGCATCAGCCACGCTTGCGTAGATGTTGAGGCCGTCGAGAGCCCAGTCATTACCGGCTGTACCGTGGCGGAGAAGTTCAAATACCTGCATTGCCCTAAATCCTGTCATGAGAGGATGAAGTGGTGCGCCCGGACCCCCATGGTCAGAGCGTTTGGGCCGTCAGCAAAACGCTGGCGTTTGGCGCATCAAGCCTGATGCGCGGCGGTATAGGTAAGTTCGATCACGCTTGAGAAATAATCATAGATCTCAGGCGGGAGAAATTGCCGGTTGGCTTCGAATTCGTGGGAGGCTGCAAGCAGCGAAAGCGCCCCATATTTGGTCGTACGGATCATCAGGCAAACCCCTTCAATCAACCTGGGTGCGGCCAAGGCCATACCCCAATCAACAAAGGACGATTTGCGTCGTTACCCGTACGTGTCTGCCGGACTGCGGTCTACGAGGACCCGGGAGTCGTGGCACGTGCGCTTTTTACGTCTGAAAGCGCATATGTGGCCATTTGGTTTCCAATGCAAGCATTTTCTGAGCAAAAATAATTTTGTGTTTTAAAATGGCGGTTTAGGGCGGGAAGAAGTTAAAATTCGCGTGGCCGATCAGTCCCTTAAAAGGGCACCGGCGCAACAAATGTGAGTGACTCACCACTGTCCGGGTGTGTCACCGTCAGCTCACGGGCGTGCAGGCACAGCCGGTCCGCGAGGGTGAAGGCTTCGCCTTCGGCATACAGGTTATCCCCAATGATGGCGTGACCGAGGGAAAGCATATGAACCCTGAGCTGGTGTGAGCGGCCTGTGACGGGGTAGAGCGCGACACGCGTGGTTTTCTCTGTACGCTCTATCACCTTGTAGCGGGTGAAGGCCGGTTTGCCGTTCTCAAAATCTACCCGGTGTTTGGGTCGGTTGGGCCAGTCCACCAGCAGCGGCAGGTCAACCTCTCCCTCATCACGGGCGAGATTGCCGTATACGAGCGCTTCATAGACCTTGTCGGTCTTCCTGTCCTCGAACTGGCGGCCAAGGTGCCTGAGCGCATCCATATGCCGGGCCATGATGATAACGCCCGAGGTTTCCATATCCAGTCGGTGCACAATGCGCACGCCGGTGAACTCGGCCTCCGCCCGGGTGGCGAGACAATCGAACTTTTCCTCGGTGCGGCCGGGGACAGAGAGCAGCCCATTTGGCTTATTCAGCACAAGGATATCGTCGTCGACATGAATGATGTCGAGCGGCACATTGGGCGGATCATAGTCTTTCAGAACCGGGGCAGACATTAGTCGCGGTGTTTTTCCATCTTGATTAGCGGCACGGTCACCCCGTTCGAGGTGGGCACATCTTCATGCACGACAGGCGAGTAGCCACAGGTGCGGTACAAGGGCTCGCCCGAGAGGGTTGCCATCAGCTCATAGCGCTTGAAGCCTTCTTCCGCAGCCTTTTTCTCACACAAATTCATGATCAGGCGGCCGATGCCGCGCCGTGCGTGGCCGGGGTGCGTGTACATGGCACGGATGCGGGCGGCGTCAACTGCGGGGTCGAGGAGGCGCGCATCACGGCCTTTCGTATGGTTGGCACCGTATAAGGTCGCGCGGCGGGACCAGCCGCCACAGCCGACAATCTCATCCCCGTCCATGATGGCATAATAGGTGCCGTCTTCAATGAGCTGCGTGTCCATGCCCATTAGCTCGAAGGAAGCTTTCACCTGCTCATCATTCAGGAAACCTTTTTGCAGCTCGGCGATGGAGGCGTGCATGACTTCCGTCAGCGCCGGGATGTCGTCACGCGTTGCAACACGGTGGGTAAAGGGGGAGGAGGTCTCAGCCATGATGGTGTCCGTATCTGTTGACTATCTCCTTGATAGCTTGGCCTGTGCTGGCGCGCAATCGATTGAGTGTTTGACTTGGGCGCATCCGCTCACCACACTGGCGCCGAAGGGACAACAGGGCGCCGCCAATGAGCGCTCGATTACCGCAGGGAGCAGGCACGATGGCAAACACATCGGCGAACCAGCACGCACAACCAAAATCCGACATTGAAATCGCACAGGCCGCCACGATGAAGCCCATCGCCGATGTGGCGCGGGACAAGCTTGGGCTCGACGCCATCGAGCTTGAACCCTATGGCCACTACAAGGCCAAGCTTTCGCTTGAGGGCATAAAGGCGCGGGAAAGTGGGCAAGACGGCAGGCTGATCCTCGTGACCGCCGTAACACCGACACCTGCGGGCGAAGGCAAGACCACGACGACGGTGGGCCTGGGTGACGGGCTGAACCGGATCGGCAAGAAGGCGATGATCTGCCTGCGTGAGCCAAGCCTCGGCCCTTGCTTTGGTATGAAAGGCGGCGCGGCTGGCGGCGGTTACGCGCAAGTGGTGCCGATGGAAGACATCAACCTGCATTTCACCGGCGATTTCCATGCCATCGGTGCGGCCAATAACCTGCTTGCCGCCATGATCGACAACCATGTTTACTGGCGCGAGAATGACAAGACCGGCCTTGATAACCGACGCATCACCTGGCGCCGTGCGGTGGACATGAATGACCGCTCGCTCCGCCAGATCACCACGTCGCTCGGCGGGGTCGCGAACGGTGCGCCGCGCGAAGCGGGTTTTGATATTACCGTGGCGTCCGAAGTGATGGCCATCCTGTGCCTTGCCACCGATTTCAAGGACCTTGAACGCCGCCTTGGCAATATCATCATTGGCTATACACGGGAGCGCAAACCAGTATTTGCGCGTGACATCAATGCGCACGGTGCCATGACCGCGCTGCTGAAAGACGCGATCAAACCGAACCTCGTGCAGACACTTGAGGGCAACCCGGCCTTCATCCACGGCGGCCCATTCGCCAACATCGCGCACGGCTGCAACACGCTGATCGCGACCAAAAGTGCGCTCAAGCTTGCGGACTATGTGGTCACAGAAGCGGGCTTTGGTGCTGATTTGGGCGCGGAAAAATTCTTCGACATCAAATGCCGCAAGGGTGGCCTCAAGCCTGATGCGGCCGTGCTCGTAGCCACCATCCGTGCGCTCAAGATGCATGGCGGGGTGGAGAAAGACAAACTCGGCGAAGAGAACCTCGACGCGCTCAAGCGCGGCTGCGTGAACCTTGAACGCCACATCAAAAACCTCAAGCGTTTCGGCATGAAAGTGGTGGTCGCCATCAACCGCTTCTCGGCTGATACGGATGCCGAACGCCAGCTCGTGCGCGATATCTGCAAAGGCCTGCATGTGGACGCGGTGGACGCCGACCACTGGGCAAATGGTGGTGCGGGCGCAGAAGAACTTGCGCGTAAAGTGGTTGAGGTCGTGGATGGTGGCGGCAGCGACTTTGCGCCGCTCTATAAAGACGAAGAGCATCTGTGGGACAAGATCCGTACCGTTGCCACAGAACTTTACGGTGCAAGCGACATCATTGCCGACAAGAAGGTGCGTGACCAGATCCGCGCGCTCGAGGAAGACTATGGCCACTTCCCGGTCTGTATCGCCAAAACGCAGTATAGTTTCTCGACCGACCCAAGCCTCAAGGGTGCGCCCACAGGCCACGTAGTGCCTATCCGCGAGGTGCGCTTGTCCGCCGGTGCCGAGTTCATGGTGGTGGTGTGCGGCGATATCATGACCATGCCGGGCTTGCCGAAAGTGCCGGCGGCGAACAACATTCGCGTCGGCGACGACGGCAGGGTTGTAGGACTATTCTAATCATTTATTGAGGCGGGCACAAAGCTCGCCTCTTTTTTGGTGATTATATTGCAATCGATTGCAAAAGCCGTATGGTGAGGCCAAGGTCAGTAACATCTCGGGAGGGAGAAAATGCGAATTCAATCGTTTTGGCGCGGGTTTGCCGTATGTGCGGCCGTGATGTTGGCTGCGTGCGCTGATGAGCAGGCAGATATATCCCCTGAGCCCGAGCTGCATTTTTCCGTTACGGAAGGCAATATCTACAACGAATTTTATCGCGATGGCCCGGTGGCCGCGCACACGGTGCTGACATCTGGCACCAAGCCGCGCCTGATTGTGGCTTATCCCGCGGGCAATAGCGGTGTAAGCCTGTGGTTCCACGAGGGAGAAAAACCGGCAAAATGGGCCAAGCCGAAGGCGATGAAGCCGGTCACTGAAAACAGCGGCGCCGGGCCTCTTTATGGTGTAGAGATGATGCTGTCGGTTGACGTGCCTGAACTGCGGCTTGAGAAAGCAGTACTTGGCAACATTCGCACCATCCGCACTTATCTGCATGAACGTATTGTCGACAGCCGTGTGGAAACACCCCTCACGCGCGACGGCGATAGCCTGATCTGGCAGCGCAGCCGCCTTGACGGCAAAGGCGGCTATAAAATTCGGCTCGACCCAGCAGGCCTCACCAGCGCGTTCGCTGACGGCGAGAATGTAATCTTGAGGGCGGGAGACGGCGAGCCCATCAACTTTCGTCTCACTGCGCTCTCGGGTGATGAGCCGCTGACTCCCATTGGGAGAGACAATATGTTGCTGCCCGACGCGGCGGAGGATGAACTTTCGCGCAACATCCTCGCTTTCCTCTCCTATGAGGAAAAATTGCTCGCGGGCTCGTGGCGGTTCAATACCTATTTTGGCCGCGACACTTTGCTGACGACCGCGCTTCTGATGCCGGTCCTTGAGGATGATGTGATTGACGCGGCGCTTGGTTCGGTGATCGAGCGTCTCGCTGACACCGGTGAAGTTGCGCACGAGGAAGACATCGGCGAATTTGCTGTGTTGCGCCAGCTTGAACGCGGGGGTGATGCTGAAGCCATCCCGGTCTACGACTATGCCATGGTGGATGAGGATTATATGCTGGCGCCGGTGCTGGCCCGATATATTGGCGAGAAGCCCGGCGGTGCGGCAAAGGTGCGCGCGCTGCTCGCGCGCAAGACCCACACCGGGGAACGATATGGTGATGCGCTGGTGCGCAACCTTGCGCTTGTCGCGGCAAGTACAAAGCCCTTTGCGGATAATCCGGTGGCGGAAAATCTGATCGCGATTGAGGATGGCATGCGCGTGGGCGAATGGCGTGACAGCCAGGAAGGGCTCGGAAACGGTCGTTTTGCCTATAACGTCAACGCGGTGCTGGTGCCCGCGGCGCTTGAGGCGATTGTAACACTTGAAGAGGCCGGTTTGCTGGCGCCTTATGCCAGTGAAGGAATGTTTGCCACAGCCCGGTCTTTTGCCTCTGCCTGGAGCGACAAGGCCGCTGGCCTTTTTGACGTGACGATCCCGGCCGGGACGGCACTGGCCGAGATTGCAGCTTACGCCGCTGCACAAGGTGTACCCGCAGATGAGGCACTTGAGCTTGTGGCCGACGAGGGTGTCACTTTCCCGGCGCTTTCCCTTGATAGTGCTGGAAATCCCGTACCTGTGATACAGTCCGACCCCGGCTTTCTGCTTTTTTTCCGCGACCCGAAGCCGGCTTTGCTCGAACGTTCGCTCACCGCGGTGATGCACCCATACCCGGCCGGGCTCATGACGCCTGTGGGCATGGTGGTGGCGAACCCGGTTTATGCCGACGATGCACTTGAAGCTATTTTCACCAAGGGTCATTATCACGGCCCGGTGGTGTGGCCGTGGCAGCAGGCAATGATGGCCGCAGGGCTCAAACGTCAGCTTGCCCGCACAGATTTACCAGCCGAGTTGAGGGAGCGCCTGAAGGCATACCAGCGTGAACTCTGGAAAGTGATTGACGCTGGCCACGCGGTGAAAACCGCTGAATTGTGGTCATGGGAATACCGTGACGGCAGCTATCACGCGGCGGCCTATGGGCAGGGGCTCGGGCATCTGACGGAATCAAACGCTGCACAGCTTTGGAGCACGGTTTATCTGTCGGTGCATAAGCCTGAAAATATGGATTAATCCGGGCGGCTGAGGGGTGCCAGAAGCACCCCGGGCATGCCCTTGCTTGCGGCAAGGTAGGATGTCTTTTCGCCGATTTTATGCAGCTGGATAAGTTCTTCGCTGGCCAGGTTCTGGCGGATGGTCAGGTCAGCGAACACCTCCGGGTCGAACACCGTGTAATAATTCCTCTCGGCAACCATCAGGGTCAGGCGCCGCCTGATGGAGGCGCCTTCAATGCGCAGGATATTCTCGTTTGGTACGCCATTTTGCAGCAGGATCTCGCACTGGATTGAATTGAGTGTGCAACTGACCAGGGCACCGCTTGCGATGACATCGGCAAGTGTGGTTTCAGGGTTCACTACATCCTTGAGGCCATACAGATAATAGTGTGTGGTCACCAGCGGCTTGAGCCAATGAAAGAGGTCCTCCCGTGCAGCGGTTCGGTCTACCGGGAACAGCAGCGAATTGGGAGTCGCGACGGTGCGCCGGAAGGCGGCGGACCACGGCAGCAGTGTCATGCGCGCCTTGAAGCCCCGTTCCGCGACATATGTGTTTACCACCGGCACGAGTGAACCGATCAGAACACCGTTTTTCTGGGTAACATACGGGGGAATTGCCGCTGTGTAGACGTCGATTTCAATGGCCTCATCCGCCCTCGTGGGGACGGCGGCAAACAGCGCAAAAAACAGCGCAAAGACAGTCTTCCATGTGGGGGTGAAGCGCTTACTCATTACCGTGTGTCTCTGGAGGTCATCAGGGTGTTCAGTATGCAGGGTCGGGCGGAAAAAGAAAACCCTCGGCCATCGTCTTTCGGACCCTGGGATCCTGAACAAGGCGGTTTTCATGCTCATGCGTTTCCCGTGGGTATTACAAACCGATGTCTGCGAGGATCATATCCAGATAGCCCAGCTGGGCAAGATCGTCACGATGGTATTTCACGAAGTCCTCGATCTTGTTGCGGTCCAGGTAATCGAGATAATTTCCTCGTTTCATCTTCCAATAAAATTTGCCATCCGGTTTGATGCGTTCCTTGATTGTAGCTGCCGCTACGGCCAGCCTTTTCTCAGGCAGGCCACAGGCACTCCATACCGGGCCAAGTGTGCCGGCAAAGTCTTCCAGCAGGTCTTCGTACCGCACCGAATGAATACGGTTTTGGCGGCTTTGCTGCGCCTGCGTCGTCCACCAAAGGTTGCTGCCGAAATAGGTGCCCTGTCCACCAAAGCCTCGAGGGTCGATCTGGCCGAGAGTCAGGAAAGCGCCAAAATAATGGTCAATGAGGCCAGACTGTCTGCAGCTCTCGACATCCTGAAACTTGACCGGTGCCGCATTGTGCAGGTTGCCGGACAAATAATTGAGGTGGGAGATAAAGACATCAAGCGGGTTGCGCCGGATATGGAGGATGAAATCATTCTCAAGAGCCCGACCGCGGCTCTGTGTAATCTCGCACCAGGAATGGGATTTGTAAAAGATGAAGGGCCGATCTTCATGGTAAAGGATATTGTCTCCGACCGCGCCCAGGGCAATATCAGGCACAAAATTGTTGAGCGCTTCATACCCCTGAAGCTTGAAGAAATTGCCAATGACCTGGCGCACCCAGGTATTGCCCGATTTGGGATAGGAATAGATGCCGACGGTAGTTGGTTTCATTCGATAATGGTTCCTGCTTTCCGCATCGGAGATCAAGGTATCAACATGCTGTTTTGAAACATTTTATCAAGCAAACGTCATGCCATCAGCCATGATATCCGATCAGCCCGATATAGGTCTTCTCATTTTCATCCAGTGGCGTGTCACGGTGCTCGCGGGCATAGCTTGCAAGCTGATCGCGCTCATTGGTTGTGATGGGCGGCTTTTCGTCGAGGTGGAGTTCATGCAGAACTTCGGCGGCCAGGTCGCGCAATTGCCGGGCATCTACCTGTGGGGCTGACGCAAAACGGTCAGCTTTTCGGCACGCTGCAAGCGCGACCGCAAAGTCTGCATCCTTTTTTGCCTGTTCCTGAAAACGGGCGAGCATTAAGTCCCTCTTTTCGGGGAACTTGTGATATTGGACCATCACTTTCCGGGCGATATCGGCATAGGACTGGCCGTAGTCGTGCAAGCCGACCAGAACATCAGACTGGTACCAGCTATATCCGGCCCGCACCATTGACCACAAGGTATCGCTCTCTGGTCGTAGGCTGCCTGCATTTTGCGGTAGCAGGGTCAGGGCTTCCTCAAAGAACGCGGTCCGATAGATATGATTGCCTGCCGGGCGTCGCACGCCAAAAACCTTGTCGACAATCAGCCCCTGCGCTTCAAAAAGCGTTTCTTTGCCGCTTTCAGCGACGTCAAAAAGACGCTGCACGCAGTCCTCGGTCGGTACCACGTCGGCGTCGAGAAAAAGGGTCCATTTTTTCCCGGCTCTCAGCCCGGCCTCAAAGCCGAGCCTCACCGTTTCGCTGAATGGCGTAGCGGAAATTAGCTCGACCGAGGCGTCACTCTGGCGCTTGAGTATATCCCTGCATAGCTCCAGCGTGCGCTCACCTACGTGCCGGACGACAATATGGATGCCTGCCTCAGTCATGGTGCTGTGCACTCAGGGCCGAGATGTCATATCCGAGTTCGTCCGCGAGCGGCCTGACATGGCGGAGCACTTCGACACAGTCGTCTGCCGACCAGTCCGCAATTGTCGGCAGATTTGAAAAGGCGTTGGGCCGACTTTCAATAATATTTCGGGCTTCATCCTCCGCGATGGCAGCGGACGCGCCCAGAAATGCGGCCAGCTCGCGATAGGAGGCATAGTCGAGATCTTCAATTTTCTGCACGCGGCATATGTCAGGCCCCAGCCGCTGGAACGCAGTGATTACCTCGGTATTCAGTGCGGCCCAATACCATGCGAGTTTGCCCGGGCGCCCCATGTTCTGCCAGCCTTCAAGATCGCTGCCCCTGGGAAGGATACGCCCAAGAAAATGATGAAACTCTTGCGTTTGTTGAAAGCCAGGGGCCAGCGAGGGATCGGCCACAACAGTAAGCTGGTTGTACCAGCCTTTTTTTAGGTAGCTGTTGATGACATCAACCGGGTGCCGGACCAGCAGGGTGACACGGATGTCGAAATATTCCGCGAGGGTTTCAAGCGAAAAGGAAAGATAGGCGCTGGATTCAAAAAATAGCCGGCCTTTTTCGGTGCTCGGTTTTATCTCCAGTTCCTTCTGGTGGAGAAAGCCCGCATCGTCTACCGGGAGGCCATTCCACTTGCAGTAGCGATGAAATGTTTCATTGAGTGGATGCAGTTCGTGATAGGCATCCACACCACTTTCCCGCTCCATCAGCCGGGCCATAAGGCTGGTGCCGCAACGACCGGTACCAACGGCAAAGCTTGCTTTCATTTTGCTCATACCCGTGTGCCCCCTTGGTGCGGTTTCATCCATCTCGCATACCATGCCTCAAATATTCTTAGCGCCATAATGGACTGATAGCGATGGCCGGAAATGAATTGTTCGACCGTTCCACGGTTCAATACGCCGTCGGCCACGGCATAGCCGTCCCGCACATCATTCGCCAACCGTTCAAATGGAATATAGTTGTGAAGAGGCGCGCTGAAGCCCTGTTTGGGCCTGCTCCTCAGCAGATCCCCGAGACGGGGTTCCACGATCCTCTGAAGTGTGGGTTTCAATTGTCCCGGCTTCTGGTAGAGCCGCTCATCGGCCGAAAAAACGTAATCGGCGAGGTCGGGATCCAGGAAGGGTACCCGTAGCTCAAGGGCGTGTGCCATGGCGGCGCGATCCACTTTGGCAAGAACCACGTCGGGCAGGAATGTTTCGAGGTCAAGTTTCTGCAGCGCTTTCACGCCGCCGAGTTTCCCGTCGATGCAGCTTCGCAGCAGTTCGCCGGGGGCTTGCCTGTCTTCTGGGGCCAACGTGCACAGTGCGGTGACCTCCTCACCTGACATATGGCCCCAATGCATATGCTTGAGGTAATTCTCGATCTCCTCGTCGCTGAATGTGCCGCTTGTTGGATACCAATTGTAGCCCGCAAAAATTTCGTCCCCGCCGTCCCCGCCAAGCGCCACGGTAATCTCTTGGCGGGCAATGGCGCACAGTCGTTTGGTTGGCCAGAACGACGTGCCGCCGAACGGGTCATCGTAACACTCGGCACCTTCATCGAAGATATCCTTCACCTCCACGTCGAGTATCGTGGTGTGATGCCGGGTGTCGAGGCGGGCAGCGGTTTCTGCGGCGAACTGGTGTTCACTCCGGTCCCAGCCCGAGAAACCGATGCTATAGGTGTTGAGGCCTCCGTGTGTTCGTGAGGCAATTTCGGTCACGGTTGCCGAGTCATAACCGCCGCTCAGGAAGATACCCATGGGAACGTCGCTGACGAGGTTGTTGTTGACCGACCGCACCAGCATTTCCTCCACTTGCCTGACAAAACGATCCTCGTCATATCGTTCTCTCGCGAATGCGGGTGTCCAGTAGCGGCGCTGGTGTTTTGCAACCAATTGGGTGCAGTGGCTGTTGAAGCGGTACTCGAGGTAGCTGGCGGGGGGCAGTTTTTCCACACCACGCAGCATGGTCCGTTCGTGGGGGACATAACGGTAGTAGAAGAAATCGCGCATGGCGTTGGCATTCAGCGTGCGGTCAATAAGTCCACTCGCCAGCAGACTTTTGACTTCGGACCCAAAGACGAGGCTGCCTGCCTGCTCGGCGACGTAGAGCGGTTTGATGCCGAAATGGTCGCGGACCAGGAAAAGAGTTTTCCTTGTGTCATCCCAAAGTGCAAAGGCAAACATGCCCCGAAGGCGCCGGAAGCTGTCGGTTCCCCAAGCGGCATACGCCGCGATAATGACCTCTGTATCGCCGTCTGAGTGGAAGACGTGGCCCTTGGCCAACAACTCGCCACGTAGTTCCCTGAAGTTCGATATCATGCCATTGAAGCTTAGCCAGAGCTTATGGTGTGCATCGCTCATGGGCTGTGCGGCCGCCTCGCTCAGGTCCAGGATGCTCAGGCGGCGGTGCACAAGGCCGATATGCCCGTCCGCCAGCAGTTGCTGACCTGCGCCATCAGGTCCACGATGCTGCAGGCTGCCCGCCATTGCAGACAGTTGGGCCGCTTCAATCAGGCCATTCCATTTTGCTATGCCTGCAACGCCGCACATTCTCAGTTTCCACCGCTTTGACCCAGAAGGCGCTCATAGAGCGCGACGTATTTTTGTGCTTCGCAATCGAGCGACAGATGCTCGGTGCAGTAGCGGCGCGCGTTATTGCCAAGGGCTTCGCGGGAGGCGGGGTCCTGTGCCAGATGTCTGAGCGATGCAGCAAGGGCATCGGCATCGCCGGGTGGAACCAGAACGCCGGTCTGGCCCGGGTGAACGATATCCGCAATGCCGCCAACATCCGAGGCAACGACGGTGGTTCCGCAGGCCATGGCTTCAAACACCACATTGGGCAGGTTGTCCGCCAGTGACGGTACGGCAACTATGTCGGATGCGGCATAGGCATCTCGCATGGTCTCAAGGTCATCAATGTGCCCGGTACTGACGGACCTGACGCCTTTGGGTGGCTCAGGCGGCACATGCCCGATGAAGACGACGGTAATATCGAGATCCGTGAGTTTGGAAAGCGCAGCAAGCAGTACATCAAGGCCCTTGCGGGTTTCTGGTAGCAGAAAGGCTGCAAAGGTTATCATGATGGTATCGGCATCAATGCCAAATTGCCGCCGGAAGCCGTTGTCGGGCTGCGGGCAAAACAAGCTGGTATCCACGCCATTCAGGATGGTTGAAGTCTCGGAGCCTGCTGTCAAAGGGCTGGACCGGATCGTTTTTTCCATCCACGAACAGGGGCCGACAAAATGGACCGGGCCAGCGTAGCGACCCAGTGCGTCGCGGCGACGGGCGAAGACCTGAGCGCTCAGGTCGTCCGGGTCTTCACTTTCAAGCACGGGGCAGGCGCCGCAGCCATCAAGGAAACGCGTGCAGGTCGGCGTGAAATGACACCCACCGGTGAGCGGCGCAATGTCAGGCAGGCGCCAGACGACCGGCTTTTTCAGCGCCCGCGCGGTGAAAAACAGCGTCGGATCAAAAAAATTGTCAGCAACCCAGTGAAGATGCACGATGTCCGCTTCTTCGATATGGCGCATCAGGGTGAGACCCTCGCGGCCGTGGTCGGTGTAGAAGGCGAGCGAATAGTCCAGATGGGACATCCATTTTTGCCGGGCTTCGGTTATCTTCTCCGCCTGCGCGTCAAAAAAAGCCTGTTCAGCCGGTGTTTGCGGGGTAACGGCTATGACATCCGGGTCAGTGCTGTCCTTGCGGCGAACATACATGCGTGAGCCGACGCCCAGCCGCCGCAGCGAGCTGTGGATACGGTACGCGGATTTCGCCGCGCCGCCGTATTGGTCGGCGGTTGCTATATGGGCTACCTTCATGCATCCGGCTCCCGGACAGGCAGATCAATGGCCCCGCGCCAATCATCCAGGGTGAAGGGTCCTTGCGCGCGTCGGAGCGCGATATAGTGCACCCAGTCCCCGAGGCTCTCCAATTCACCGGGCACCGCAACCAGCTCGAAGAAGTGTGGTCTTTTTGCCCGGTCCCAATACTCACGCGTCAGGCGGTGGCCGGAAATGAACATGGGGATATAGTCGAGCGCGTCGAAGAGGTTGAAAAAATCGTCGCATGAGTACCCGTATTGGGCTGCAGCACGTTCAAGCCCGTTCTCGAAGGCGAGCACCGGGCGGTGTTCAGCGATCAGGGTGCGGGCACCGAGCAGGGCATGGTATTCGCCGCCTTCGATATCCAGCTTTATGAAGCGCACACGCCGGCCCCGCGGGATGACCAGATCAAGCGGTGCGCGCTGGACGGTTACCGTGGACTCGCCAAGTTCATCCGCACTGTGCGGCAGTTTGGAGGGCAGTAGCCCGCTGTATCCCGGTATGTTGCGATAGTGGGTGAAAGAGGCTTCGCCTTCGCCATCCGATGCAGCGATATTCATCGCAGTGATGTTGTAGCGGTTGTGTCTTGCGGCGTATTTCAGCAGCTTAACGTACACGCTATCAATAGCTTCAATGGCAAATATATGCCCCGTCGGCCCGACAACCGATGACATCGGGAAGGTATGGTGTCCGTCATGCGCGCCGACATCAACGGCTATATCGCCCGGTCGTAGCAGGGCTGCATAAAGGCCAAGCACGATATCCTCATAAAGCGGTCCGATGGATTTGCCCTCAACCGCCGCCTGAGCTGCGAGTAGATCGTAGGTCTCAAAAAGACCGACCGGCTGGTGCGCAGGGGGTGAAGAGATCATCGCTTGCCTCCCTTTGCAGCATCGTGCCTCAACCAATGGTGATTGGCCATGCCCTTGCGGAAGATTTGCCAGACATGACCCAGGCGCCGGTCCCGGTTGTGCCTGCTGTGAAAACGCCACGCAAACCTTAGGTTGCCGAGGCTCTTGATGTCATTGAAATAGGTCCAGATTTCCCGCAGTGTCCGGCCTTTGGCAAAAAAGTCGATATGGGTTCCCGTGGTCTCTGTATCATGGTGCAGACGCACATAGGAATGCCCGGTGATACAAGTGGCATAGCCCGCTGCCTTTGCTCGCAGGGAAAAGTCGGAATCAGACCAATAGTGCCGGAACAGCTTGGTGTCGATGCCTGACACCTCTGCAAAAAGTTCAACTGGCATGATGGTCGTGCGTCCGAACAGATAACTGACCTCCACGGCTTGCCCATGTTGCGACAGCAAGTCGACCATCCATTCGAAGCGATAGAGTGCGTGGCCGCGCTCACCACTTGCCTGTGCATTCAGGGGGGTAACCGCAGCCGTTGCCCAGCAGGTAGCCCGGTCGCGCATCGCAAGAACAAGGAGATGTTCCAGCGTTGTTGGCGCCATCATGACATCGTTGTTGAGGAAGACGACGAAATCTTCGGGGCCGGCCATGCTCCTGACATGGTCCAGCCCCTTGTTGATTGCTCCGCCCCACCAGAGGTTTCCGTCGCCGGTCAGGACGGTCATGTGTGGGTGTTCACGGGCCATCATCGCGTCAACACCGTCGGTGCTGCCGTCATCAATGACAATACAATTTACCAGGTGCGCGACAGTCTGCTTGTCAACATGGGTCATGCATTCGTGGAGCAGGGCGCAATGGTTGTAGGTCGGGACGATAATGTGGATGCGGCCAGTGAAGTCTTGGGCGGAAGCCACATGTCGGTAGATCCGCCACCCGAATAGGTCGGTCTCCAGCGCAAAGATGCCGGGGACCTCTTCGCTTGCCGAGGAGTCCGGTGGTAAAATAAGCCAGCCGTTGGCTTTCACCATATCATGGGCCGTGCCCAGAACGATGTCACACACCGTGTCGTCTTGCGGCGCAGTTACAAGTCCTGCCCCCCAGAAGTCACAAGCCGCGGTCAGCGTGGCGGCAAGGTTGGTCGGTAGCGCAGAGAGATGGACCGAAGCGGGGCCTCGTACATGTGACAGAAGGTTGAAGACCAGCCGAAGTAAAGTGGCCTCCTCAAACGCAAGCGCGTCAAACGCGAGCGCAGCACCTTCGTCTGCGCGCAGCTGTGCCTGAAAGTCGCCGAATATATGTTCGCCGGCATTCAGCGTGGAGTTCACAAAAGTGCATGGCATGGGATTTCGCTTCATTCACTTTTCTCGTGCGGTTCCGACAATGTTGTCAAATTCAGGCTTTATTCTTTCAAAGAAGTCCGGCCATGCCACATGGGCCTCGCGATAGAGTATCTGTGTGCGCTCACTATACCAGCAATGGTCCGGGTTCAGGCCAGAGGGGGCTATGTCCATATCATCGTCAGGGGTTTCTTTTGTCACCGTGGCTATGCCGTGGAACCGGACTGTAGCAACGCCAAGGGCGGAGGCGAGATCGGCCACCATGGTAGATGTTGCAAGGATGATATCCATGTCGGCAATTGTATGTGCGAGTGCGAGCAAGTCGTCAAAAAAGTCCCGGTCAGGGTATGTAATGACGGGGCGGGCAAACGCAGCACTGGCAGCACCCAGCTCGCTGGGGTCATCGCCATATTGCAGGCTATGGCACTGATACTGATCGTCAATGAAGATCGGTGCAAGTGTGTCGAGCGTCGTATAGTTGATGTTCCGCTCGACGGACAGTTTGGTTGACCGAGAACAGACACCCACTTTGATGGCGCCCTCACTGCGCGGTTTCGAGCGCTGCGGGAGCGTCATGTAACCTGATGATTGCGGACTTTCAGTCGGGTGCCAGAACAGCCCATCCAGTGACCCTGACGGGATGTGCCAGTCGCTATTGGCAATAGCACTGTCATCGTCAGTGAGCTGACATTCGGGAAAGCAGGCGCCCAGCAGCGGCAAAATCTTTTTCGGCGCGTGCAGGGTCACGGCGGCAGCCTGCCTGCTCACGGTCCGGATGTGCCGGGCGTGCCGGATGAAATCGCCCAAGCCTTCCTCAGCCCATATGGTGATGCTCGCGTTCGCGAGGTCCTCGCCATGCCACCATCTGGTCGCGGGTCGGTGCGCTGGATGGCGCATTCCGCATTCGAAACCCGCGTCAAAATCAGTGGCCCATGCATGTGCCGGGGCCAGCTGGTGCCTGGCAAGGGTTGCGGCGAGATATCGTGCGAAGGGGGCTGACGGGGATTCTGCCTTCCATGCAGCAACCAACCGCTCGGCGGCCTGACGACGACCGGAAAAATACATGGACTTGAGGGCAGCAAAGCGTTCCACCCCGTCCATGGTTTTCAAGTGGTCGTCACCCGGCATTCTCAGTCAACCCGTTTCATGGTCGGGAAGGCGATATAGGCCTGTGGCGGAATGATGTAACCGTCGCGGTGCAGAAGGTCCGTGACTTCCTCCGCCAGTTCCAGGGCTTTTTCTTTCTCGCCCCACTGGTGATACATCCATGGCACCAGATACCGCAGCAGGGGTTTTTCCATCTTTGCGGAGCCAGCAACAACGTCATGGAGAGCGCTTATGATGGTGCTGCGATCGTAAGTGTAATCGATCACCTCCTGCAATGCTGCCGCAGGAATTTCACGCGTCAGTCGGTACACACGGCTCGCCGCCATGCCGGAGACGACAATCTCGAAATATTCCTTCAGCATCTCCATGGTGGCATGAATATAGGGATGGAAGATATGGTGAAAGTCCTGCTGGATCAGCACGCTGCGACCGGGAATGAGCGCCGGGAAAAAATGCTCAAGCACAAAACTGTTCAACGGAAGGGTCTTGCAGACATCGACAAACAGCACATCGACAGGCTGGTTGTGGTCCCATGACTGGTCCAGCAACGATCCCTCAATTGTCGTGACATAGTTCTGCACCGGGGCGATCTGACGATCGTAGAGGTGCCGGAAGGACACTGTTTTTGCAGGGTCGATGCCGCTGCCGGGGAAATGATCCCGGAGGTATTCCCGGAGATAGGGCTCGTCAGCGAGGAACTGATCGTAGCTTGTGACACCACCTGCAAAAAGATGAGCATCAGACCGGTCCCGAAGGCCAGCCGCGAAGGCATAGGTTGACCCCCCCAGGAAGGCACCCGCGTCGATGATGGCATGGCCCGGCTTTACAAACTCGCGCGCAAGGCGATACAGGATCGCCTGTTCACCCTTTGCCAGCATGGTCTTGAGGTCAAAGACGTCTGCGGGGATATCCCCGAGTTGTTCCTGAACGTTGTTTAGGCTCATCAAGTCCATGGCTTTTATCCCTGTGATGTCTTTTCTGCGTGCGCCCGAAGCGTTTCAAGGTCATCAAAGCCAAGGTTCACAAAGGAATATTTCGGCAGGCCATATTCCCGCGCACTCAGGCCGACATAGTCCGGATCAAGGCGGCGATGGCTGAAGGCACAGTTATATTTGTGTGCGCTGTCCTCCAGTGTGTCGATAACCGTGATGGCGAAGTCGCGGTAGGCTGCGTGTGTCTCAGGTCGGGTCAGGTAACATTTGTTGAACGCAAACAGGAAGGGTTTCAGTCTGCAGTTTGGCTTTGCGATATAAGAAAACAGGCCATGGCTGACTTGTGGCGTGTGGAAATACAGCATGTCGTCCACCACCACGACACCATCATCGCAGAGCAATGTGTCAACGAGTTCAAGATCGTTCTCCACGGCCTCGCGCGAATGTTCGCCGTCAATATGGGCGAACCGCAACGCACCCTGCCACGGCTTCAGCCTGCCATCAGCTTTCAGGTCAAACGAGTCCTCGGGGAAAAAATGCATCGAGGTATCGACCGGGCCAAGCAACTTGTCAAAAGTCGGCTTGAAATGCTGCTCGCGCATGAACTTGTCGACCAGCACCAGTTCTTCATCACTTTCAAGATGCCCGCAGATATAGGACGCGGAAAAACCGTGCCAGACACCTATTTCAAGGGCGCTGCCGCGTACGCCCTGTCGGCGCTGCAGGTCGAATAGCGCGGCCCAGAGACGGACATTCTCGGCGCCAAGACCCCCACCGGGCACATTATCTGCCGCTATTCGCTTGTAGCCCTGGATGGCGGCTTCGGGTGTGTTGAATACAGGCATCAGATTTTCTCTTTACGGTTGGGTGCAAACGAATGGGGCCGTGGAGCATCGTCCATCATCAGGCCCTGCAAGGTTTCAAGGCCGTTGGCCCTCTGGAATTCGGTAGCGGCTTTTGCTGCAGTACGCATCTCTGCGTCGAAATCCTGCAGTATCTCGGAGAAGGCAGCTGTGATCTGTTGTGCACCGCTTCCGGCATAGGCTTTGCCAGCGCCACCCCAGGCAGCCAGTTCTTTTTCGAGCCAGCAGTCATCCGGACACAGTACAGCGCAGCCAGCGTTCAGCGCCTCCCACAGAATGCCTGACGATTTGGCGCGGTAGTGCTCGCGGTCGTAGGGGATAAGCACCAGATCGGCGCTCGCTATGATCTGCTGATAGGTGCCGGGAGGAAGAAAACCCTCATGAAGGATACAATTGTCATGGATTTCTGCCAACTGTCGCACTTTCTGAGCGTCGTCCAGCACTTTCCCCCATGCCGCACGGGTATTGAAATGAATGACGAATGTCCATTCCGGGTAAGAAGAACACAGCTGTTCGGTGACGGCGGGCAGAACTGAAAAACCCTTATCCGCCTTGCAGTCGCCAGCATAAAGCACTGCAAGGCGGCCACCCGCGGGTAGTTTCAGTGTCTCGCGCGCGGCGGTGCGGTCAAGGGAGGCGTCCGCCATCAGGGCGAATGCCGGTACAGGTTCGCCAGCCAGTTCGGTATATTCCCGCGCGTGTTCCCGGCCTGTGCCAATAAAGCGCACAGGGTTTGATGCTTCAGCTGCTTTTCTCAGCGCCAACCGATAAAAAAGCGCGGTGAGAGGGTCGACCACCCGTGGGACCTCTGTGCCATGATCGAAATATAGTCCGGACGGCATCATGAGAAAAACGACCATCCGCAGGGTTTCGCCACGTGCCGCAACCAGCGGAAGGGACGCATACCAGCGCATGATACCTTCAAGTATTTTTTCCGTCACCGTTGGCACAAACAGAATGTCCCCGGGTTGCAGGAAGTCCTTGGGCAAGTTGCGCAGGTCTTTGAATATGGCGTTATTGAAGTGCTCAAACTCGTCATGTGCGCGCGCGTAACGGTCGCCCTCAATGGTACCATAGGCCGTGTGCTGAAAATACGGCCTGACCGCTATGCCTTCAACCGATGTGTCAGGAAAAGCCTTGTTGGCGAGGATGAAACACTCCGCGCCTTGCGCGCGAAAATGCTGGGCTACCTTCAGGTCAAGGCTGAGATGGTGGCCGGAATAGGCGTCCAGGCTGGGGTCAAGTACAATCAGTCGCATGGCAAAACACTTCCCAGGCGGCTCAGGGCTAGCAGAACCGCATATTTTTCAGCAGCCTGTAGCGAGCAATGGTGACGGAGCAGCAACTGAGTTGCGGTGTTTTTGCCTGAAGACGAGAGCGGTTGCCTGTCCTGAGCGCATCGGTCAATTTCTCTCAGCAGCATCTCATAGGGATGCCCGGAGAACAGATCGCTGTTCCACGGCAGTGCGACCGCACCGTTTGTGCTGGCTTTGCTTCCATCGGACAGCACCGTGTCGTAAAGCGTGTTCATTTTCTTCGCGACCTGCTGCCAACTGAAGGTCTCTGCCCTCGCGCGGGCACCTCTGGCGAGCGCGGTACGCTGGGATGGTGACGCGGCAAGGGATGTCAGCGCTGCGCAGTATTGCTCCACTGACCCGGGTTCACAAAGAATGGCCGCACAGTCGCCGGTCATTTCGCGCACGCCGCCAGTGTCGGTGGTAACGATTGCCCGCCCGCAAGCCATCGCCTCGAGGATGGCGTTGTTTGCGGTGGACGCTTGAAGCGGCATGAAGAATATGTCTGCCTGCTGATATTCCGCCCGAAGCTCTTCGTCTGACAGACCTTCAAGTGCCGTGACAAATGCTGGATACTGGTGGTTTTTCTGCGCGCCAACGATGCGGTATTCGATGTCGAGCCCGCTATCGATCAATGTTTCTATTGCCCTGAAGGCACCCTCATAGTCCCTGAGCCAATGCCCGACAGCAAGAAGGCGGAGCGGCGCCGGTTCACCATCACGGCGGACGGCATCTTCCGGGCGGTAGAAATCGGTGTCGACCCCATGTGCGGTCACAGACAGTCTGTTGCCGGGCAGCAGGCCCGAAAGTGCTTCGTGCTGGGTTTCCGACATGAGGCAGACGTGGTCAAGCTTCGCCAGAAGGGGTGGGGCGATTGCGTGCAACAGTGTCGCGGGCGGTTGGTGCAGCGTGCTGGCAAAACGCGGCGCTGCCTGGCCAAGCGCCAAGAGTGCCGCCGGCGCGAGCCAGCCGGAGTGGTCGCCGTCGATGAAATGGACGAGATGAGCAAATTGCCCGTCCTGCAGCATCATTTGTACGACATGCAGCTCCGCCATGAGGGCACTGATCTGGCCTGCCAGCACCGGCAACTGCCATTCCAGAAGCTGCTCTGAAACCGCTCGAAAGTCTTCGGGCTCCTCGGCAAGATAATCGCCCAAGGGAACACGGACATAGCGCCAGTCGAAGCGGTCAGTTGCCAGATGCCGGGCATATTGAAGCGGGCCCGAATGGGCGGCATGATGTTCATGATGCGTGGCAACCAGCAATATCTTCTTCTTGGCCGGGTCCGGTTCTGCTGGCTCCAGATCGGGCTGGCGCCACAGTTTTTCCCGCAGCCGGGGGTTTTTGCTGTCATTCCATTCGAGGTATTTTTCGAGGCGCGCACGGAGTGGAAACCCCCAGAAAGCTTCGCTCATCGAGGGGATCATTTCGGCGGACAGGGACTTGGTGCATTGATCCCTGAGCGATCCGATTTCCGGGAAGCTGGACCAGCCTCCGACACTGCTTGAGGAGGGTGTTTTGGTGCGCTTGAACTCTTCGGTCAATGTCTCGTAGAGCGCGCGGTAGCGGGCGCCAATACCGTCAAAGCAGTTCATCTCCTCGGCGCGCGCACGCGTCCGGTCGCGCATGGGCTGGTCACCAAAATGATGGTCGTGGAAATATTGGATTGCCTCGCGGAAAGCTTCCACCGAACCGAGGCTGTCAACCAGCAGCCCGGTCTCGCCATCCAGTACCATTTCCTGCATGCCGGCGGCGCGGAACGCGATGCTGGGTGTGCCGACGGCAGCCGCCTCGACAATCGAATTGGGATAGTTGTCCTCAAGCGAGGGAAAACAAAGCACATCCGCGAGGCCGAGGATGTCGCGCAGCATCTCATCATCCTGGATGGACCCCAGAGTCATGAGTTTGACGTGTCGACTGTCTGGCAGGTTGTGCCCGGTGCCGAAGGTGATGACAGCAAACTTGCGGCGGCCAAGCTCCGTGGCTTCGAACAGTTGGCGAAGCGCCGCCTGAAGGATATCGCCACCCTTTCTTATTTCGCCATTGTGGTAGTTGCCGAACACCAGCACACATTCGTCATCGTCAATGCCCATGGCGGCACGTTTGGTGGCGCGGTCGTCAAGTGGCGCAAAACACGCAAGGTCGATCGGGTTTTCGATGTGGGTAACAGTTTTGTCGCCGAAGATGCGGCTGCTCTCGACACTCTGCTTCAGGAAGCGCGAAGGCGTAGCGACATGCAGCGACGGTAGGCCCGACAGGTTGAGGCGCTTGTCATGAAAAGCGGCACTGACAACTCCCAGCTTGTCGTTGATCTGCGGGCACGAAAAACAGTCAGTCTGGAACTGCGTGCATCCACTCGGATAGTGGCAACCGCCAGTCACAGCCCAATAGTCATGCATGGTCCACACGACCGGTTTCATTTGGGCGAGCTGGCGAATATGGAAGGGCGCCAGCACCCATGTCATCCAGTGCAGATTGACAATATCCGCCGCTTGCACCAGTGGGTGCGACAGCAGCTCGACTGCAGGGTAAGGCAGCGAAAACAGGGAATTGCTGTTCCCTTTCGATTGCTGCTCAAGATATTTCCACGAGAGATGGAAATCCATGCATTCGCCTGCGGACAAAATCTTGTTGCGCTTGGCCTGATAGACACCTTCTTGCTCGGCAGGATTTGCCACATTGAGGACGGCAGATGTCAAGCCCGCGGCCTGGCAGGCCTGGCTGATCCGTATTGTGGCACGTCCGGCGCCACCGCCTGTCCCGTGTGTAAGGTGCAGAACCTTCATGTTTTCCCCAGCGGTGCGGGCTTTTGATCCCGCATCCTTCTTTTTGCTTGCCCCCGGACTTCGGTCCGTCTACCCGGATTTCCGCTGCTGCTTGATGCTATGGCGGATAAGGTCCATCTTGGTGTCATGCCAATGCTGTGCCAATCCTGAATTTATGGCCTGAAGTTCAGTGTTTTCAGCCAGAATTCTTACGATATCGAGCCAGCCAGCCCGGCCTTCGGCAACCTCTGGGACGTCAAACAATTCTTTCAGGAACGCATAGTCTTCAGGATAGTCGAGAACCCACCGGTACCGGAGCGACATATCGGGGTTTGCGGCAACAATTTTTTCGTCTGGCCGGACAGGCAGTTTCTTGATGTCGGTCGCGCCATTTACCCAGAGCGTGACGTGCTCGCGGTCGGCAGGGTCCGAAGACGCCGCATCGATCCGCTCGAGCAGCGCTTTGGTGAAAACCTCACAATCCAGTCCGTGGGGCCAGCCCACGGCCGTAGCATAGTCAGCCTGCTGCCGTTCGCGCTCCGCAACCACAAGTTCACAAACATCGGGGTCAAGCAGGGGGCAATCGGCCGTCACACGCATCACAATGTCGGCGCCATGAGTATCCGCCGCCAGCTTGTAACGCGATACCAGGTCATCCGCTGACCCCCGAACATAGGCCACACCCAGCGATTCAGCGATATCAAACAGTGGGTCTTCATAAGGGTCATCTATGCCCGCGAGAACAACCTGGTCAACATTGGCAATGCGAAGGCACCGCATCAGCGTTTGCGCAAGCGCCGGTTTGCCAGCAAGTGGCGCAAGCACCTTGTCGGGCAGGCGCTGTGACCGCCGGCGCGCCTGAACAATACAAACGGTTTTCATACAAGTGTCTCCCCGGACTGGTGCCAAACGGCGTCGCGACCGACCCTATAGCGGTATATGCCGCATAACCTGCCGGACATGCAACATGGCGTTCTTGTGCATGTTATCTCAATTGTTCGATATGAGCTTTGAGAATGGGCACCATTTCCTTTTCGTCCCTGAAATCGAAATACTTGCTTCCGGCTGCGAAGGTAGCTTCCATCTGTGTCGAGCCGAACATCGTCCATGGAAGGCCCCGGTTGACAAGCATGACGGGACAGCCAGCGGCCATGGCAAACATTTGGGTCGCCGTTGGCGGTCCGACTGAAGCATCCATTTGTGTGAGCAGGGCAATATTCGCTTCAATGTCCTGCTTCAGGTCGATATCCCGGAAAAAATGGATATTGGGGATGCTCGCGAGCTCGGCGGCTTCCTCATCGGTATAGGTGTATTGAAGGACGTAAAAGTCTGCATCGGTCGTTGTTGCGAGTTCGGCAATGGCGGCAACCGACAGATAATTCCGTTGCCGCCCCAGCTTGAGGTTTCCGCTGCGCCAGGACACGGCAATTTTCGGCCTGCCGGAGTTTGCCAGCCGCTGCGCGAAGGCATCTTTCAGTTGTGGGTCTGCGACTGCAAAACCGCCTCTGAACGACCGGAAGGTAGCAATGTCCGGCGCGAGGTATCGGGGCAGCGATGCGACGGTAATTGCATAATCGATTTTTGGTGCTGGCGTACCCGCAGGTTGCTCTAGATCAGGGAAGCTGCGCCGCCGATAGCGGTAATGCCGTGTATCCGAAAAGGCCACCGCAGTAGCGGCGGGGAAAGAACGGTTGTAGAGGGAGACAAGGCGGGGATCGCATCCGATATAGACCTTATCAGCGTCCTCGATCATGCGGTTGATGAAAATCCCGAACAGGACCTCATCGCCAATGCCCTGCTCGGCGCAGAGCAGGATGGATTTGCCCTTCAGACCCTCGCCGCGCCAGGTTGGCAAGCCGTGGGTATATTGAGCGGCTTTTGTGTACCCGAGTTCCGGATCAAGACGATAATCATAGTGTTGCCACGCTGCCTTCAGTTCGCCGCGCCCCATGAGGTAGAGGCCATAACTCAAATGGATCTGGGCACTCTTCGGCGCTTGTTTGAGGGCAAGCTCGTAGTATTGCCGGGCCTCGGGCTGGGCAAAATACATCAGGGCCAGATTGTGCAGAAAGGCGGCATTCCTGGGTTCCTGTTCAACCGCCTCTTTTTGGAATATCAGCGCGTTTTCACGGTCTGACAAATGACGCAGCGTCAGTTGCGCGAGCGCGTTCCACATGCCCGCGTGTTTGGGGAAGTGCGGCAAGCTGCTTTGCAGCAGGTTGATCGCAGCGTCCGGTTTTTCGCCGAGCCTCAGGCTCTCCGCCAGATTGACAATGTGGGACGGCTCGGAAGGGTTGAAGTCGAAGGCGCGTGAAAATGCCTTCTCCGCAACGGACGGAATATGCATACGAAGCGCCATCTCGCCGATGATACGGTACAGGGATTCTGATTCAGGCTGATATAAAATCGCTTCCTGCAAAATGGTGTGGGCTCTGTCGTCGTCGCCCATCTCAATCAGGGTGCCGGTAACGGCGACCAGGACTTTCTCGCTCTGTTTGCACTGCTCCCAGGCGCGGCGGAGAAGGCTGGCCGCCTCCTCACGGTTGGCCAGGCCAACGTTCCTTGCCTGCCTGACCAGCCGCAAGCTGATGGCTTCACTACCGGGCGTGCTGGCCATCGGTTCAGCCCTCCCGGCCGGTTGCGCCCTGTTTGCCATTCTTCAGGTAAATGGCAAAGGCCTGGTGGTTAGTGCGGCGGAAGCTGTCGTCATAGCCGTCCTTCCAGATTTCGAAATTGCCCGCCTGCGGAATGAGGCCCGCATCAGCAAAAAGCCGAAGCAGTTGCGTCGGCGAATAATGCTCGGCGATACGCGGGCCATACCAATCAAACATATGGTGGTCGGTCGGCATGATATTCATGTTCTGGAAAATGAACTGCTTGAACCCTTTTTCGCGACCGGGCCAGACCCAGCGGCCAAAGCGCGAGAAACTGGCGGCCAGTTTTTCCTGTCTTTGCCGTGACAACCGTGTTGTGACGCTGCGCAAAAGGGCATCCACTACCTCATAAATCAGGGTGCCGGTGCCGTAACAATTCACCGAGACAGCAGCCTGAGGTTTGGTCACCCGCGCCATTTCACCAAGGAGCTCGCGTGCGCCGCCTGTGTGCTGCATGACACCAATGGTGAAAGCGAAATCCAGGGCGTCGGTGCGGATCGGCATATTGAGTACGTTGCCACGAACGAAGGTGACGCCGCCAATGCCCCTGTCATGAAAATTTTTGCGGGCGACATAGACCGCCTCACTCGCGTCCATCGAGATAATGCGGTCGATACCGTGCTCGCGCGCCTGAAAGCTGTGGCGGCCGTTGCCACATCCGGTGTCGAGCACCAGCGGGTCCTTCGGCAGGTCGATGTGATCGAATTGTGTTTTCAGCTTGAAGAACATCCGAGAGAAGTTCATCAGGCCGCCAATATATTGCAGCGGCTCGTCCCCTTCCGGCACTTCGTCCAGCCAGCCCCAATAATCGTATTTTTTCCACTCGGCACCAAAGGTGTCGATACTCTGGCGTTGGTCGGCGTCGCTGAGCGGGGCGATGAAGTTGGGCACACCATGCGAGATGGCGTATCTGTGGCCTGACGTAGGCCCGGTCGCACCAAGAATACCGTCCAGGATATCGGCACCGTTCCTGTCCTCTACAGACAGGATTTCAACCGGAGCGCCGGTATTCGGGCATCGCAGAAATTCGACCGCATCTTCGTGCATGGATCACTCCCTTAATCGCACCGTTTCTCCCGCAGTGTCTTGTGCCCGAGAGTGGTGACGCAATACAAGGGTAGTATGTGATATGCAAAAAAAGCTAGGGAAAATAACCGGATGCGGGAACTCTCTCGAAGCAGGGTGGCGGTCCTGTGCGGGCGTGCTGGTGCTTGCGTGACATGGCGACCCTGCACCCGCGGCAAGAAATTGACAGCCCAGAGTATTAATCCTACGGTCAAGCCAGATTGGCTCAGTTGAGGAAAATGCCCCATGTTTGCTCCCCTTCACAAAGCTGTTTTGTCGGATGAGGAACTGGTGAAAATCCGCCGGGATTTGTACCACAGTGAAGGCAAGGGTTATCATATCTTCAGGGGATTTCTGTCTGCCGACGAAGTCAGCCACATCAGGCATGTCTGGACCAGTTACCCCTGGGAGATGACCCACGTGCGGCACCCGGGAAAGGCCAACCTGGTTCTCAATTGCCCCGATTTCTACCTGAAAGAGCTGGCTGGCAGTGAATCATACTGGAATTTTCACTGGAATATTTCAAAGCGCTGCACCTTCACGCAGGAAGCCTGTGCCGCGGCACATATGCTCCGGAATACCCTGATGGGAAAGGCACCTTTCTTTGAGTTTTCACCGACGAACCTGCAGGGTCACCTCTATGCTACCTCATACCGCGTCGTCATCTCGACCGACGCCGACGAACTGGTGAAGGAACATCGCGACTGGGGGCCAAGGGAGAATATCCTCGACAAACGCTACCAGTTGCAGCGGCTGCAAAATACGCTTTTCCTGTCCGAACACGGCACCGATTATGAAGGCGACGGATTTTATATCACCGACCCGAACGGGAGCAGGCGGTATATATGCCAGGAAGAAAAGATAAAGCCTGGCGACCTTCTGGTTTGGGCCTACAACAGGCCGCATGGTGTGGGCAATGTTCGGCAACTGGACGGGGGTATAGGCTACATGCGTATCGTTATGCCGTCCGAGGTGATTGACAGAAATCGTGTCTACACGGGTGGGCGCGACACCGTGTCGGCCTTCTGAAGCCAGGGCGAGGGAGATTGTCATGACCGAATATTATGAACCGACCCTTCAGGCGCTTGTCGATGTTGCCGTCGAATATGGCATTCCACCACATGTGCACTTTACCCAGTGGCACATCATGGCCGACGCTCAGTTCGAGGCACTCAAGGCTATCGGGCTCAGGCCCGGACATACGCTGCTTGACATGGGCTGTGGCATGGGGCGTCTTGCAACCAAGGCCTGCCAGTATCTTGACGCTGGCAACTACGCCGGCATCGACGGGGATCCAAACTATATCGAGATTTGCCGTCGACTTCTTGAGCCGGTGAACAAGCCATTCCAACTCCTGTTCAATCGGGATTTTGAGTTCGACCGTTTTGACATGAAGTTCGATTACGGCATTGCGCAGTCGGTCTTTACCCATCTGTCGGATGAACAGGTCAGCCGCTGTATCGTCAACCTGAAGGGGGTGATGAAGACGGGGGCGCGTTTCCTCTTTTCCTACATACCGCAGACCTTGCCGATCGGCTTTGTCTATGAAGGCAGTTATCCCATGCTGCATCCGACCCACCAGGACGCAGCTTTCTTCGCAGCGCAGGCAGAAGAACACGGCCTGACCTTCCGGGATCTCGACATTCCCCACCCGTCCCAGCGCTGGGCTGAGCTGGTATTCTGACCGCTTCAGGCGGCGAAGACGCTCCTGCCCCCCAGAATGGTTTCGACCACCTTGATGTCTTTAAGGGCGTCAGGGTCGGCTTTGGCCGGATCGCTTTCCAGCAGAACCATATCCGCCAGTTTGCCAGGCGTGAGCGTGCCTTTGATGTCTTCTTCAAAGGAAGCATAGGCGCCGTTCATGGTACAGACTTGCATGGCCTCCATCACGCTGATGCGCTGGCTTGCTCCCCAGACATGGCCCGATGGGTCCTTGCGGGTGACCATGCTTTGTAGCGCCATCATCGGCTCATAGGGACCGGGCGTATAGTCGGACGCGGGCGCCACGGGTACGCCCGCGTCAAGGAAGGCCTTGTGTGCGAACATCCATTCCATTTTCTCGTCGCCATACTCGTGCCATTTCTCGCCGTGGTAATGGGCGTATGTGTAGAAAGGCGCGGGGATGGTTCCAGTGTCCTTGATGCGTTTGATGAGCTCAGGGTTCACGAGTGAGCAATGCTCGATCCGCAGGCGTGGGTTCGGCCCCTGCAAGTCTTTGAGCGCTTTTTCATACGCTGTCAGCACCATATCGATCGCCACGTCGCCATTGGCGTGAATGCCAATGCGCCAGCCGTGCGCGAGGGCGTCATCGACTGCTGCCTGCACCTCGCCCGTGTTCATCATCAGGATGCCGAAATCCTCCGGGCGGCCTTTATACGGCGTGCTCATGCGCATGGTGCGTTCGGATGCCGAGCCATCGACCGCGTATTTGACAGCACCAAGCCTCAGCATCTCATCACCATCACCTGATTTGAGGCCCTGTTCCCGCAGCACGTGGTAGGCGGCAGCATCTTCGCCCGGCAACGCCACACCGCCGGGCATAAAAGATATGCGGCATGAAAGCTCACCCGCCGCATAAGCGTCGCCATAGGTTTCCCATTCCGTGAGCGAGCCAAAGGCGTCTGTTGTTGACGTCAGTCCGCTGGCTGCCATGCGCCTGGTGATCAGCTTTGCATTCTCCTGCCGGGTTTCGCGCGTGACCTCGGGCCAGGTGCCGACGGTATGGAATATTTTGAGCGCGGTTTCGGCAATACGGCCGGTAAGCTCGCCGTCCTCGCGGTAATATTTCCCACCCTGCGGGTCGGGCGTATTCATATCAATACCGGCAAGGGCGAAGGCTGCCGAGTTGACAACAGCGGTATGCCCGCCGCGGTGCTGGATGAAAATGGGGTGCTCACCCCCGAGCTTGTCAAGGTCGGCACGAGTGACGGGGCGGCCTTCAATGAATTTGGTGTCGTCATACATGACCCCCAGCACCCAGTGGCCGGGCGGCGTGAGTTTTTTGCGTGCCGCCAAGGCTTCCAGCACACCGGGAATGGTGCGCACGCCGACATTGGCGCTCACCGCCTCATTGGCAAAAAGCGGGTGGCTGTGGGCGTCGATAAAGCCCGGTGTGATGGTCAGCGCCCGTCCGTCGATCACCCGTGTGCCGGGGCCGATCAGCCCGTCAATCTCTGTCATGGTACCCAGCGCCAGAATACGTCCGTTCGCAACCGCCAGCGCTTCTGGGGCGGCATGGGCTGCGTCCATGGTGTGGTAAGTGCCGCCCTTGATCACAAGGTCCGCCTTGCCAGTGCTATTCGCAAATAGCCTTGGAGTGGCGGCGAACAAACCAGCAGCAGCAGTGCTTTGCAGAAAATGGCGGCGTGACAGGCGCATGGTGATCCCCCGTTGATGTCTCCCTCTCAGGAAACGGTACGGGAAGGTGCGGGTTTTGTAAACGAAAGGTGGTGACGGGCCGGATAACAAAAAAGCCACCCGGAAGGTTGGCCTTTTTAGTGGTGCCCGGGGGCGGATTCGAACCACCGACACGCGGATTTTCAATCCGCTGCTCTACCAACTGAGCTACCCGGGCAGATAGCATATGATGCGCGCTGCATCACGTTAGCGAAGGGGCTTATAGGCAATAAATCAGGGCCTGTCCAGCGCTGAATGTTATTTTTTTTACAAAGCGGTTCACAGGCGCAAGGGCGCAGAAAACTGTGCAAAACCTGTGTAGGAAATGTGCCGGATGTGCGCAGGGTTTGTGCCAAAACTGTGCACGATCTGTGCAGGAAATGCGCAACAGATGTGCAGGCTTCAATCGCGCTCGTCAGCGATGCCCACATCGTCCGGGATTTCGCTGTCACCGGGGAGAGTATACTCCTCATTGAACCAGCGGCCAAGGTCTACATCGGCGCAGCGTTTCGAGCAGAAGGGACGAAATTCCTGGACAGTTTTTTTGCCGCATTCGGGGCATTTCTGGGTGCTTGTCAAGTCGGCCTCCTACTTCAAGGTTACATCCGCCGCGCCGCGCTCAAACGTGATGCCGCGCTGGGTCTGGAGTTTGAGGTCTTCCACATAGGCCGGATTGGCGTCAAACCATGCGATCACACTGTCGGATGCGGTGATGACGAGATTGCCGCGCTCTGCCGTCCGGCCAAGGCGGCGGGCGCGGCGGATAAGGTCAAGCGCCACGCTGTCAGCGCGCGGTGCGGGTGCGCGCGCCACCGTCATACGGTCGCGGAGCGACAGGCCATGGCGGCGGCGGTTGATCTCCACCAGCCCGAACTGCGAGATGCCTGTATGCTGCACCGGCACCGGGTCACCCTCGAACGCAGCACCCAAAGCTGACATCAGGTCACGCGCCGCGCCTTTGGCCGACATGTCGATAAAATCAACAACCACAAGGCCGCCAATCTCCTGGAAGCGCAGGTGATAGCCCACAGCCATGGCGGCTTCCATATTCACAACGAGCTTCGCGTCCCCCGCTGAGCGGCCCTGAAGCGCGCTGCCCATGTTGACGTCCACCACCGTGAGCGCGCGGGTCTCGGTGATCGAGATCCAGCCGCCGGAGGGTAGCTCGATCTTGTCCGCCAAGGCTTCCTCGATCGCTTCCTCCACACCGTAAAACTCGAACGCTGCGCCTTCGCCGTCATAAAGTTTGAGGCGGTCTTCGAGGTCCGGCCAGTTGGATTTGGCGAGCGACCGCGCGTTGGCGAAATTGCCGCCACCCTCGACCATCACCGGGCCCACGCCTTCGGGTACCGCCACAAGCGCTTGCTCGGCTGGTGCGAAAGCGAACATCAGGCCGGGTGCCTCGGGCGTGGTGTTGATGGCATCAAGGAAACGTTTGGCCTCGCCCGCCACAAACTCAGGCGCGACCTCACCGGCGCGGGAGCGCACGATGATGGCACCACCAGCGGTCAGCGGCTGCAGCACAGCCTCAAGCGCCTTCTTGGCCTTGGGCGCAATGTCTTTCGAGAAATTGAGCCGTGCGGCACCGGCTTCCACCACCACATAGCGGCCCATCAGGCGCGGGCGCGGGGTGACGACAAAAGCCTTGTTCTCGCCCACCGGCGGTTCGGCAACCACTTGCACGGGGAGCATCTGCCCCTCGGTCAGGCAGTCGCTGATGCCGTCGGCGCGGCCTTTGACGAGGAGCTTGGCGCGGCGCAGGTTCATCGCGCCCGTGCGGCCATCGCCCATATCCAGGAACGCCATGTCGAGTGTGCTGTCCACGCGGGTCACGCGGGCATAAAACACCGCGTCCGTCGGGCTCAGGGCCACGTCGTCATGGAAATTGAGGCTGAGGGGCAGGCCGTCTTCGTCGATCGTCGCGCTGCGCCACTGGCCGATGCCGGGCTCGATGATGGTTTCGAAACTCATGATGGTTTTTTCTCGTAAAAAGCTTCAAGCCAGCCGCCAACTTCAAAAAGTGGCAGGCCGACGACGCTACTGTAGGAACCCTGAATGAAGCGCACATAGGTGGCGGCGAGGCCCTGGACGGCATAACCGCCCGCCTTGCCGTGCCATTCGCCGCTGGCGATATAACGCTCGATATCCTCATGCGACAGCACCTTGAAGGCGACTGTCGTGGTGACGGATTTGGTAACCTGGCTGCCGTCGGCGCGCACGAGCGAGATGCCGGTGATCACCCGGTGACGGCGGCCGGACAGAAGCGCGAGGCATTCCCGCGCGGTCGCTTCATTTTCGGCTTTGGGCAGAATGCGCCGCCCGCAGGCCACCACGGTATCGGCAGCGAGGATCAGCGCACCCTTGTGTGCGCTCGCGACCGCGGCGGCTTTCTCCGCTGCCAACCGTTCGGCGTATGGCTTTGGGGCCTCGGCCGCGTGCGGGGTCTCGTCAAGGTCTGCGGGAGCAATCACATCCGGTGTGATGCCGATTTGCGCAAGCAAGTCCCGCCGCCGCGGGGACGCGGACGCCAGCACAAGTGTATCAGCCTTGGGGGAGTGGGGCGCGGGGCCGGGCTTGCCTGTCATCATCCCGTCAGGGGATTTCATGGATGCTCCATGAGCCATCAAGCCACCCTGCGCCTTACTTGAAGCGGTAGGTGATGCGACCTTTGGTCAGATCGTACGGCGTCAGCTCAACGAGCACTTCATCGCCCGCGAGAACGCGAATGCGGTTCTTGCGCATCTTGCCGGCCGTATGGCCAAGAATTTCGTGGCCGTTTTCCAGCTCCACGCGGAACATTGCGTTCGGCAGCAGTTCTGTAACCGTGCCGCGCATTTCCAATACTTCTTCTTTAGCCATTTTATCTCCTTGGGATGGCCTTCAATTCGCGCACATACATGAAGCGCTTGTCGCCGAAATGCAACAATTTTGGCGGAAATCCCACGATATTTGTGCGATTTGGGCTCATTTTGCCACAAGGGCCTGATTTTGGGTGTGGCTGTAACGCAGCTAGAACGGGAAACGGTCAGCGATACGGACCTCGAGATGGTCACGCACAAGGCGGTAGCTGTCCATCACCTGATTGCGGTTGCCTTCTGCGTCTGTCGGGTCCGGCGTGGGCCAGAACTCAAGCGACTCGGGCGACTTGAGCTTTTGCTTTTTCAGATGTGCGTGTGATTCGGCGGTCAGCGCAATCACGGCATCAAAGGCCGTGAGGTCCACGTCCGCGAGTGTCAGCGCCTTGTGGGTGGAAAGATCAATCTTCTCTTCCGCCATGGCGGAGACGGTGAAGGGGTCAAGCGCGCCTGCGATCAGCCCGGCTGATTCTACAAATAGCCGCCGTTTGCTGTGGCGTTTCGCCAGTGCTTCCGCCATCGGGCTTCTGACCGCATTCTGGTTGCAGACAAAAAGCACACTTTTGGCCGGGGCCTTGCCCGGCGCTGGGGTGTTTGATGTCTCGCTCATCGTGGGCCCCGTCCGTCCTTCAGGTGCAAAACGCACACAAGGGTGAACAGCCGCCGGGCAGTTGGCATGTCCACCTTGATCTTGCCGTCCAGTCGTTCCATCAGAAGTTCGCTGCCCTGGTTATGAAGCCCGCGCCGGCCCATATCGATGGCTTCGATCTGGCTGGGGCTCGCGGTTTTGATCGCTTCATAATAGCTGTCACAGATGGCGAAATAGTCACGGATGATGCGGCGAAACGGTGTGACGGCGAGGCGAAAGCTCATCAGCACATCGTCGCCCGTGCTTTTCACATCAAAGGCCAGCCGCCCTTCGGTGATCGAGAGATGCAGCTTGTAGGGACCAACATAACGTTCGTCCGCCGACTTCAGAAGCTCGAAGCTGTTTTCTTCCAGCAGGTCAAAAATCGCGATGCGACGCTCATGCTCCACATCCGCACTCCAGCGCGTCATGGTGCTTTCATCCAGCGTCACATCTACAAGCTTGTGTTTGGCCATGGTGCTATTTTTGAAGGTCTTTCAAGCGAATAGCAACAGAAAGCGCGTGTGCGTCCAGCCCTTCTTCTTCCGCGAGGCGCACAGCCGACGGGCCGATCACCTGCAGGCTTTCCGCCGTGCAGCCCACGAAAGTGGTGCGTTTCATGAAGTCATAAACGCTGAGGCCGGAGGAGAAACGCGCCGCGCGTGCCGTGGGCAAAACGTGGTTCGGCCCGGCGACATAATCACCGATGGCTTCAGGCGTATAACGGCCAAGGAAGATGGCACCAGCGTTCCGTACCTGCACGCGTATGGCTTCCGCGTCCGCGACCGCGAGCTCAAGGTGCTCGGGCGCGAGGCGGTTGATGAGTGGGATAGCGTCCTCAAGCGTTTCCACTACGATGATGGCACCATAGGTATTCCAGCTTTCAAGCGCGATGTCGGCGCGGGGCAGGGTGGCGAGGTGATCCTCAACCGCCCCGGCGACCATCTCGCCGTATTTGGCATCATCGGTGATCAGGATGCTTTGCGCGGCCGTGTCGTGTTCGGCTTGCGACAAGAGGTCCGCCGCGATCCAGCGCGGGTCGTTCTGATTGTCTGCCACCACAAGTATTTCGCTGGGCCCTGCGATGGTATCAATGCCCACCTTGCCGAAGACCTGCCGCTTGGCCTCCGCCACAAATGCATTGCCGGGGCCGACGATCTTGTCCACTGGCGCAATCGTTCCGGTTCCGAAAGCAAGCGCGGCCACAGCCTGCGCGCCGCCGATGCGGTAAATCTCTGTCACGCCTGCGAGCTTCGCTGCCGCAAGCACAAGCGGGTTCAAAACATCATCAGGCGTCGGTACCACCATGACCACACGGTCCACCCCCGCGACACTGGCCGGGATGGCGTTCATCAGAACGCTTGAGGGGTAGCTTGCCGTGCCGCCGGGCACATAAAGGCCCGCCGCCTCAACCGCCTGCCAGTTCTGGCCAAGGCGCACCCCGGCGTCGTCGGTGTAATCCAGCGCGTCTGGCACCTGCCGTTCGTGGAAGGCGCGGATACGGTCCGCCGCAACACGCAGCGCGTCCATCGTCGCGGCGTCCACCTGCGCACAGGCGGCGTCGACTTCTTCGGCTGTGACGACAAGGCCGCGCGTGCGGGCATCGAAGCGGTCGAACTTGGTGGTGAGGTCATAAAGCGCGTCGTCACCGCGCGCCTTCACGTCCTCGATGATGCCGGTCACCACGTCGCGCACGTCGGTCGTGGTCTCGCGCTTGGCGGTCAGCAGTTTTTCAAAGTCTGCCGCAAAGTCTGCGGCGGTCGATTTAAGACGCAGAACCATTTTTCACGGCCTCCCTGAAACGTTCAATCCAGTAGCTGACCTCCCGCGGGCGGGTCTTGAAGGCGGCTCGATGTACCACAAGGCGGGAGGTAATATGCGTCAGCACCTCCACCTCCTTCAGCTTGTTGGCTTTGAGCGTACCGCCGGTTGACACAAGGTCCACAATGCGGCGCGACAGGCCAAGCTGCGGCGCCAGTTCCATCGCACCGTTCAGCTTGATGCATTCGGCCTGCACGCCGCGTTCGGCATAGTAGCGGCGGGTGAGGTTCGGGTATTTGGTCGCCACTCGGATGTGGGACCATTCGCGCGGGTCTTCGTCCGCTTCATCCTCGGGCATCGCCAGCGACAGGCGGCAGTGGCCGATATCAAGGTCCAGCGGGGAATAGAGGTCAGAATAGCCAAATTCCTGCAGCACGTCATTGCCGACAACGGCAAGATGCGCCGCACCGAAAGCCGCGAAAGTGGCAGCGTCGAACGCACGCACGCGGATGATCGACAGGTTCTTCACGTTGGTGTCGAACTGCAGCGCGCGGGATTTGGGGTCATCAAACGCCGGTTCCGGATGGATGCCCGCCGCATGCACGAGAGGCATCACTTCTTCAAGGATGCGGCCTTTCGGGAGGGCGAGTACCAGTTTTTCACTGAGTTCCATGATGTTGGTCCGGTCGTTTGGTTTTAAGGGAAATATTCCATAGGCTGTTTATATGTCGGTTTGGCGTTCCGACAATGATGTGACCCTCACGCTGGTATTTTAGCGTGTGGCTTAGTCGGTATGATGCGGGCGGGCGAGGGCTTCCCAGCCTTCGGTGAGGTCCGCCATCGCGGCGTCCACACATTCGGCCGTGAGCTTCAATGTCGCGCCACCGGCAAAATTCAACAGGATATCAAAGGCCTCGCCATTCTCGTGCGCTTCCATGCTCAGGAGATCCAGCACTTCGTCCTTGGCTGACAGGTCAAGGCCCTGGGCCTGTACCTTCAGGATGCCGTTCATGTGAAGGCCAGTGCGCACACGCTCGCCTTTCGGGCGGAAGAACTTGCGTTTCTTCTCCCAGCGGAAGCGGTTGGCGACAAAGGTGAGGCGGTGCGCGCTTGGGGTGAAATCAATATCACCCGTGCGCACGGTGGCGTCCTGCATCAGGCTCGACATCACCGTGAGGTCTTCCGCGCTTTGCGCCAATAGTTTCAAACTGTCGCTCATTACCCTGGGCCTTGAATTCATAGTCGTGCGCAATGTACGGGCGCTAGGCCCCCGCTTCAAGTGCTTAAACGCCTGTATGGGCGCAGAAAATCTGTTGAAGGCGGAAAATTATGCTGTGCGTCAGTCGGTCACGCGGTCAATCTGTGCGCCAACGGCCTTCAGCTTTTCCTCCAGCCGCTCATAGCCCCGGTCAAGGTGGTAGAGGCGGTTGACGGTTGTCTCGCCCTCCGCCACAAGCCCCGCGAGCGCGAGGCCCATACTGGCGCGCAGGTCTGTCGCCATCACGGGCGCACCCTTCAAGGGCTTGCCGCCGCGCACCGTGGCGGTCGAACCTTTGACGGTGATGTTGGCACCAAGGCGCATCAGTTCCGACACGTGCATGAAACGGTTCTCGAAGATGGCTTCGGTGATCACGCTCGCGCCTTCGGCCACACACGCCAGCGCCATGAACTGGGCCTGCATGTCGGTCGCGAAACCGGGGAAGGGCTGGGTGACCACGTTGAAACCCTGCACATGGCCGTTCGCTTTCACGCGCACGCCACCTTCCTCGACTGTGATGATGCCGCCCGCTTCCGCGAGCGTGTCCAAGGTCGCCTGCATGTCGTCGCCCTTCGCGCCCTCAAGGAACAGGTCCCCGCGGGTCATCAGCGCCGCGACGGCGTAGGAGCCAGCCTCGATGCGGTCCGGCATCACCGCGTGGGTGCAGCCGTGCAGTTTCTCGACACCCTCAATGGTGATGGTCTCATGCCCCGCGCCGGTGATCTTCGCACCCATGGCATTGAGGCATTTGGCGAGGTCGACGATCTCCGGCTCCCGCGCGGCATTCTCGATGGTGGTGGTACCCTTGGCGAGCGCGGCTGCCATCAAGGCATTCTCGGTCGCGCCGACGGACACAAACGGGAAGCGGATGCGTCCGCCCTTGAGGCCATCAGGCGCAGACGCGCGCACATACCCCTGTTCCATCTCGATCGTCGCACCAAGCGCGGCGATGGCCTTGAGGTGCAGGTCGATGGGGCGCGTGCCGATGGCGCAGCCGCCGGGCAAGGATACGGTTGCTTCGCCTGCGCGGGCGACCAAGGGGCCGAGCACGAGGATGGAGGCGCGCATCTTGCGCACAATGTCATAGGGCGCCACGGTGTCGTGGATGGTGTGGGCATCGAAAGTCAGGCTGCGGCCCGTCAGCATACCGCCGCGACCCCCCTCGATCGTGACCGTCACACCGAGGTGGTTCAGCAGATCAGTGAGCGTGGTGATGTCCGCCAGCCGCGGCAGGTTCTCAAGCGTCACCGGCTCGTCTGTCAGCAGGCAGGTACACATCAGCGGCAGGGCCGCGTTTTTCGCGCCCGAGATGGGAATGGTGCCGTGAAGCGCAGTGCCGCCGGTGATGACGAGTTTTTCCATGGGTGGTGTAACCTCAGAAATGAGTTAATGAATGCCCGCACCATGGCGGTCAAAAAAGGCATCAAGGCGGCATGATTGCCGCCTTTTTGAAAATTCCCGCCCTAGAGCTTTGGAAGTGTTACGCCGCGCTGGCCCTGGTATTTGCCCTGCCGGTCCGAATAGGCCACTTCACACGGCTCATTGCCTTGCAGGAACAGGAACTGGCACGCGCCCTCGTTGGCGTAAATCTTGGCCGGCAGTGGTGTGGTGTTCGAGAATTCGAGCGTTACATGGCCTTCCCAGCCGGGCTCGAGCGGTGTCACATTCACGATGATGCCGCAGCGCGCGTAGGTGGATTTGCCGAGGCAGATCACCAGTACGTCTTTGGGGATGCGGAAATACTCCACCGTGCGCGCGAGCGCGAAGCTGTTCGGCGGGATGATGCACACGTCCGTATCACGGTCGACAAAGCTTTTTGGCGAGAAGTCCTTGGGGTCCACAATCGCCGAATCGACATTGGTGAAAATCTTGAACTCGGGCGCCACGCGCGCGTCATAGCCGTAGGATGACAAGCCGTAGGAGATGTTGTCTTTCCTCACCTGGCCATCCACAAACGGTTCGATCATGCCGTGTTCCTTCGACATTTCGCGAATCCATTTATCAGACATGATGGACATGGTCGGTGCTCCCCTGAATAGTCTTGCATTGGCTGCCCGGTGGCGGACTTTCCCGCATTAGTACGGCAATCCTTGGGGGCGAACAAGCACCAATCTACAAGATGTGGGGTGGTGGGCCTACTTGCCGTCAGCGTCGTCGGATTTGCGGTCCCGCGCCTGTTCCTTGCGCCGCCTGAGGTTCGCGCGCAGGGCTTCCGCAAGCCGCGCCTGCTTGTCGGCGTCGTGCAGCTTGCCCACGTCCTGCGTGATGCGGTCCGAATCTTTTGTGCTATTGCTCATGGGAGAATTAAATGCCGCAAAAGGTGGCGCTTTTTCAAGCGCGAAATGTCAGGCTTGCGCGTGGGCAAGCGTGAGGCTTTCAAAATTATTACGCTTTTGGCTTGCATCAACCGCGTGGCTGTGGCAATAGCCCCGGCGTGCCACGAAACACCGTGGACCCCGCATATGGTTACGCTGCTGTAGCTCAGGGGTAGAGCACTCCCTTGGTAAGGGAGAGGCCGGGAGTTCAAATCTCCCCAGCAGCACCATTTCCCCAAAGAAAACCCTACACTGATTAACCGCGCTCCCGCTTACTCCGCGTCCCCAAAATGCTGTTCGGCGAGTGTGCTGCTTATGGTCTTCGGAGTTGATTCATTTTAGCACAGCATTTTGAAGTTGGCGTGCATCTATATGCATCTATAGGTGATATAGCGCTATCTTAAAGTTGACGCAGTGTAATCTGTGCGCAAATGTTGAACAGCGAGAATGGGTTGCCTAGGGGGCCAAGTTGATATCGAAAATCTTAATTCGGAACTTCCGCTCGTTAGAGCATGTCGAAGTGGATGCAGGGGATATCACCACATTTGTGGGTGAGAATGATGCAGGCAAGTCAAATGTTTTGCGGGCGCTGAATCTATTCTTCAATGGTGTCACTGATCCTCATACCCCGTACAACCATTCGCAGGATTTTTGCCAATTCGCTAAAGTCGGGTCTAACAAGGCGGCGGAGGTGGTTATTAGAATCACCTTTGACCTGCCTCTGTCGTACCATCAAGAGGGTACATCTCAAGCTGTGTGGCAGAAGGTATGGCGCGCCAATGGGGAGCATCGAGACGGAGGTTGGCGGGCATTGAAGGGCTTGGAGCCGACTAGACGACGGCCAAGAGAGGGGGAGCAGGGTGGTTTCCCTCCATACAGTAAAATTCCGTCGCTCCTAGATAAGATTAGCTATCACTACGTGCCCGCCATAAAAGATAGAGGTTATTTCAGTTCCCTTCAGGGCGAAATGTATCGGGCCCTGCAGACCGTTGCAGCAGCAGATGTTAGGAACTCTGCTGCCCAATTTGAAACTGCAATCCGGCAACAAACTGCGGAACTGCTGGCTGATCTAAACGATGTCTTGCACCAAGATACGTCGCTGCAATTGCCTGTGGATTTACGTATGGTTTTTGAGAGCCTTGATTTCAGCGCTGCGGGTGTACCGTTCTTTCGGCGAGGCGATGGAATTAAAGTTAGGCATATCCCTAGTATCCTGAAGTTCATTGCGGACAAGAATAACTCAGTTACAGGCAGATCAAATGCGAAGCATATATGGGGCTTTGAGGAGCCGGAAAATAATGTGGAGTTTATCCGTGCCTTTGAGCTTAGAAACCAGTTTTTAGAATACGCAAAAGGCGGAATCCAAATATTCCTAACCACGCATTCTCCTGTCTTTTATGACATGGGAGTGTCTGAGAATGGTGTCCGGGTGCGACAATATTCTGTTGTGCCAAGTCAAGACCAGCGTGGCTCTCTCATTGAACAGGCCGACACAGCAAAAGCCCATGCGCTTGTTGGCTTCCTTCCCCTTGTATCGCCGCTAGTTCTGGATGCGAAAAAACAGTGGGAATCTGAGAAACTAATACTAAAGGCTGAAAAAGCTCGTCTTCAGGAGCGAGCTCAGGAACGCCCAACCATTTTTGTCGAAGGTCCAACTGACGAGTTGGTCATATCGCGAGCAATAGCGATCTTCTTTCCCGAGCATCAACATGCAGTAAAGGTATATTCTGGTGCTGATGGGAATAGTTGTTCTGCGCATTCCGCGGCGGCAAGAGGACGTGCTTGGCATTTGCGGCAACAACATACGACTAACTCACTGAAGGCGTTCGTGCTGCTGGATAGTGATGCTGATGGCGTCAGGGCTGCCGCAACTGTCACGCAGGAGTTAAGTGGGGTTAAAATAAGTCGACAGTATGTGGCGGTTGCTCACATCGAGGGGGCCCAGTCACACCAGCAGATTTTGGCCTCCGGAATTGAGTTGCCCACTGATCTGGAAGCTTCATTTAGCGATGAACTTTGGGAGGTGGCTCGTGAGAATGGGTGGCTGGAACCACGGGACGATTGGGGTGGATATATAAGGCAGGATATTGCGCAGCGTTCGCTAGTCACCGGTGGGGATTTTTTTGAGGGGTGGACCGCCAGTCAACTGTTACGTCGGGATTGCAGGGTAAGTAATGCGGGCAAGCAAGAGTTGCGCGCCTATATTAATGGCTTAAATGATGCCGATTTTCGATATCATTTGAGGGCTCTTCACGGCCTGTTGGAGCGCGTCCTAAATTTCATCTTAGGAACGCTGGCGCGACAGGTCTGAAAGCTGTATTTCTTGCTAAGAAGAGGCTTGGAGCTCAAATCTCCCCAGCAGCACCATTTCTCCTGAAAAGCATCAATATTCATGGCTGTTTTTGTGTGGAGAAAACCTACCCCATGTCCAGATTCATGCGCTGCTTACCGCGGCGGTTCAACGACGAAAAGTCTGCCATTCGCAGGGGAGGTTGAGATTGGCGTTTTCAACTTATGACGCACGCATCATATTGGACTCAATTCTATGGGCTATGGAGATGCCTTTGTGGGGGAGGCTTTGATGTCGAGCAAAACTAATAAGCGGCATTGGATACGGCTAGGGCTGTTACTGGTTTGTTTTTTCCCCGGGGCAATCTTCGTTGGAGTTGTTGCTGAAACTGCAGGTGTGGACCAAAACGGTTTTCGTCTTGCGGTGGTGGCGTATATGTTGGCCTGGGTGATACTGTTTTTTTATGCGGTTACGGCAAAGTTCCGGTGCCCGTATTGTGATCACCTACTGTCACGCCAGGGTTGGTTGTTGCATAATGCTTTATGGGCGCCGAAAAACTGCCCGAAGTGTAATCAGGAACTGCCTTAGGGATAAGATACCTCCTGCGCCCGCGCCTACTCCGCGCCCCCGAAATGCTGTTCGGCGAGGTTGCTGCCAATAGAGAGCATATTCTCATAGCCTGCGGTGTTGTTGTTGAGCACCACGACGACACCGTTCACTTGCGGCAGCAGCAGGATGAGGCTGAGGTGCCCGATCAGGCGGCCATTATAATAGTGCACGTCAAGCGCGCGGGTCTCGGATACCGGTAGCTTGCCCACGCTCCATGCCATCGGAGTTGCCTCATTGAAGGCTTCACGGGCTGCCGCGTCTGAATAGACTTTGCCGTCCAGCACTGCGTGCCCCCACGCGTTCAGGTCAGCGGCGGTGGAATACATCGAGGCGGTGCCGCGGAACAGGGCCGGGTTGGTGACCGGGATTTCTTCAAAGTTGCCGTCGTCGCCGCGCAGGTAATTGGGCGCGAGGGCGTCGGTTCCAGCCTCATAAACCTGCCCGGTCGCATTCATGCCGAAAGGCTCAAGGATCTCTGCTTTCAGGTAATCCTCATACGGCATGCCCGCATAGCGGTCGATGATGCGGGCGAGCAGGTAATAATTCACGTTGGAATATAGATAGTCGCTGCCGGGTTCAAACTTCAGCTCAAGTGTTTTGAGCGTATCCAGGAAGCTTTCGGTCGTGAAGGCGCGCTTGATGTCGTTATCGAACCAGCCGGGGATGTCGATATAGTGCGGGATGCCGGAGCGGTTCTGCAGCATCTGCCGCAAGGTGACCCTGGCCGCATAGGGCGCGTCAAAATCCGGCAGCAGGCTCGCCAGCGTAGCGTCAAGCGAGATTTTGCCTTCATCCACCAGCTTGAGCACAAGGGCGGCGGTGAAGCTTTTGCTCATCGATGCGATGATGAAAGGCGTGCCGGTCGTGAGTGTTTCCGCGTCCGTTTGCGGTGATTTGTTGACCGCTTCATGCAGCAGCACATCGCCGCCTTTCGAGACCAGAAGCGTGCCGGAGAACCCGACGGTATCCAGAATGCCCGAGAGCGCGCCTGCTGCGTGCGGGGTGGTTGCATCAGCGGCGACGGTTGCAGGAGTGGCAAGGGTGAAGGCCAGCGCAGACGCCACAAGCGCCGCAGAGATTGTATTTTTCATTGCTATCCTCGCGTTGGTATTGGCCACATGTAAGTGAAACATCCAGCGCTTTCAAGGCACTAGGGCACAATGCCTTTTTGCGTGAAGCGCACGGGTCAGGCCGCGCTTGCCGTCGTGTGCGTTCCGTGCAAAGCTTGCACCTGCGATGAATTTGCAAGCACGGGCATCGCGGCGCCCAGATATGGGCGGTACACGGGGGTGTATTTCTATATTTTTTGTTCTCTGGCTTCGGTTTCGGGGCCAGCTCCCTACATATTCCGGCACTATTTCTCGTGCGTTTGGGGAACGAGACCATGACAACTTTTGTAGTGGATACCAACGCCACCAGTGCGACCGACGCGTACAACAGCGGGAACCTGGCGACAGAAAGCGCCGATGGCAACGGCCTGTCGCTTCTTGAGGCGATTGGTCTCGCGCAGAACGGTGACACCATTGTCTTCGACGCGGCCCTGTCAGGCACCACGATCACCGAGGCGGTCTCCTACGACATCAACAGGTCCATCACCATCAACGGCGATATCGACGGTGACGGCACGCCCGATATAACGCTTGATGCCAACAGCCATAACACCTTTTTCTTCGATATCTTCGGCAGTGGCACCGCAGTCACCCTAAACGGGCTGATTATCACCGGCGTTGACGGCGGCATGGCCATCCATGCGGGCAACAACACCGACCTGACGGTCAGCGACAGTGTCATCACCGGCAACGACGCCATCACACCCGGTATTGTTTCAAACGGGGCCGATGTCACGCTTGATGGCGTGCGCGTCGAGGGCAACACGGCGGTCGGGGCGGTTGTCGATATCCGCAACGGCACAGTCTCGATCACCAACAGCAGCATCAGCGGGAACACGGGCGACGGCATCCTTCTGGATGGTGATACCGTCACTGCCTTTGAAGGGGTGACCATCGCGGGTAACACCGGTACCGGCCTGCGGGTCGAGGACATGACCCTGACGATCACGAACAGCGTGTTCAGTGGCAATGGCAGTGTCGAGCTGAGCATTCGGTCCGACGCATTTGTAACGCTCGAGAACAGCATCCTCGCGGGCAGCAACACGGCGGTCTCTTTCGTCGGCCTCGGCCAGACCCTGACCTTCAGTGGCACCAACGTACTGGATGACTTGTCGCAGCTCTACGCGGGTGATAATCCGACGATCGAGAGCGACCTGAGCGAGATATTCAGCTCGCTCTCGGGTGACGGCGGCGCGCTGACTTTGCGTACCCTGCCGTCGGGCGCGCAGGTTTATGTGGCGCTTTCAAACCCAGACGGCGTGGCCTCGGGCCTTGGGCCTGCCTTTGCGCCGACGATTGGCGGTGACACGTCGGACAGCGTCAGCGAAAACGACACGTCTGTTTCCGGCAGTCTGACCATCAGCGACCTGAACGGCGCCGCGCATGAGCAGTTCAATAACGATACGATCACCGGCAGTTACGGCGAGCTCGAAATCGCCGCGAACGGCGACTGGACCTATACCGTTGACGGCGCCAACGCGACCGTGGATGCGATGAATGTGGGCGACGACCTGACGGATACTATCACGGTGTCCTCCGCCGACGGCACGACGCAGGACATCACCATCACCATCGACGGCGCGAACGACGATGCGGCGTTTGCGGGCACCGTCACGGGTAACGTGGATGAAGGCGACGTGGGTGACGCGGCAGTCACCGCCACCGGTGCCATCACGGTTGCCGATGTGGACGACGACCCCGACCCTACCGTGCCCGACGTTGCCAGCACCGCGGGTGATAACGGCTATGGCAGTTTTGTACTCTCAAGCGGTACGTGGACCTATACGCTTGACCAGTCTGCCGTGCAGCATCTTGATGCCAGCGACACGGTGACAGACACCATCACCTACACGGCTTCTGACGGCACAACGACCCAGCAGATTACGGTGACGATCACCGGCACTGCGGACGCATCCGTCATCTCGGGCACGTTTGCGGGCGCGGTGACAGAGGGCGATGTGGGCGATGCGGCGGTCACCGTCAGCGGCAGCATCACCATCAATGATGCCGACGCCGATGACGCGCCAACCTTCTCCGATGTTGCGGCAACGGCGGGCGACAATGCTTACGGCAGTTTTGTGCTGAGCGCCGGTACCTGGACCTATACGCTGGATCAGTCTGCCGTCCAGGATCTGGATGATGGCGATACGGTCACCGACACCATCACCTTCACCGCAAGCGACAGCAGCACCCAGCTGATCACGGTGACCATTACCGGCACGGACGATGCAGCGGTGGTAAGCGGGACCTTCGCGGGCACCATCACTGAGGGCAGCGGCACCAGCACGTCCGGCACCCTCAGTATTTCGGACGCAGACGCGGACGACAGTCCGGGTTTCGCCGATGTGGCCACGGTGGCGGGCGACAATGCTTACGGGCATTTTGTGCTGACATCGGGCACCTGGACCTATGTGGTGGATGACGACGTGCTTGCCGGTCTGGAGGGTGGAGTCACGCTGACCGACACACACACCTTCATGGCAACAGACGGCACAACACAGCAGGTTACCGTGACGCTTGGCGGGTCCGAAAGCCCGCCGACGCGCCCGCTGCTCTCAAGCGACGGGGTTACGGAAAATAGTGCCGGGGCGCTTGTGGGCCAGCTTTCCGCGACCGACCCGGATGGCGGGGCTGTGACCTATTCGGTTGATGATGCCCGCTTCGCGGTCGATGGTGACAAGCTCTACCTGCAGGACGGTGTTGCCCTCGACTTTGAAGCCGGGGCCGTGGTCACCATTCGCGTCTATGCGGAAGATATTCACGGCCTTCGCTCCAGCTCCTTTGTCAGCTTTGATGTGCTCGACCGGGCAGAGGTGCTCTCGCAGGTGGGCTCAGGGGCGGATGAGGCGCTCACGGGAAGTGACGGCACCGATCATATCTGGGCCCGCGGCGGTGACGATCAGGTGTCGGGGCTTGGCGGCGATGACCGGCTTGGCGGCGGCACGGGCGATGACACGCTTGAGGGCGGAGATGGCGACGACAGCCTATATGGCAACATCGGTGCCGACAGTCTGATGGGCGGCGCGGGCGACGACGCGCTCTATGGCGGTGCCGGCGACGATGTGGTCGATGGCGGTAGCGGCAGTGACGTGCTGTGGGCCGGTGCGGGTGACGATATGCTCACTGGTAGCACGGGGGCGGACAGTTTCATCTTCGGGGCCGCCAGCGGCAACGACACCGTCACTGATTTCAACGTCGATGAAGATAGCCTCAACCTCGCGGCGCGTGGGTTTGCCGACCTCGCTGCCGTGGAGGCCGCAGCCAGCGACAGCGTTCAGGATGGCGAAAATGGCCTGCTCATCGACCTTGGCGGCAGTGAGAGTGTCTTCCTCGTAGGGCTCTCAACCGCCGACCTCGCGACGATGGGCATTGTGATCTAGGGAACTCACGCTTTCACAACCATGAGGTCGGTCTTGAGCTCATGCACCGCTTTCTCCGCGGTATTGCCAAGAAGGGCAGCGCTGAGGCCAGTACGGCCAGCGCTGCCCATGACCACAAGGTCGGCTTTTCGTTTGCGCGCCAGTCTGGCGACCACGCGACCGGGGCTACCTGCCAGTACATGGGTCGCGCTGGCATACACGCCGGTGTCGGCCAGCAACTGGTCGAGCGCTTCCTGTGCCTTCGGGCCTTTCTGATAGAGCACTGTTTCGGGGTCGACTGCGTCAATTTCCTCAAGCGCGCGGTTGACCGGAATCACATAAGCTACCTCGATGGCGGCATCCCGCGCACGTGCCAACCTGGCGGCGCGGGACAGCACTTCCTGCGCCATCTGGCGTTTCTCGGCACTGGCATCAATATCGACGGCGGCGAGGATAATCTGGCGGCTTTTGAGTTTCATGGGCGAGGCAATGCAGAAGGGCACCTGAAGCGCGCGCATCAGCGCCCAGTCGGACGGCGTATGCAGGAAGCTCTCGCTACGGTGCCCTGTTTTCACGACGAGGTCAAAAGCCCCGTCCGATACCTTGTCCAGTGTCCATGCGGTGATGTCGTCTGTGTCGTCACTTTCGACCGTCACCGGCACAGTGTCGCCAAACACCGCTGCAGCTTGTGCACGGATATCAGCCATGAATTCACAGGGGTTGCTGATGCCCCAGGCCTCGCGGGAGGTCTTGTTGAAAAGCACGGCAACAGTGACGCGCGCACCGCCTTCTGGCATCAGTGTCTTCGCACGGGCCAGCAGTCCGGGTGCTTTTGTCTCCATGCCCCAGATAACAAGAACTTTCATGATGCTCTCCTTTGGGTGCGCCTATGTGAAAGAGCTAGTCGCTGTCTTCCCGGCGCGGAAAGAAGGTTTTGATATCCTGCCAGAACACGACGGCCAGCAGGGGGACAGCGACCAACAGGACAAGAACCGTCTTGTAGACACTGAACGGAATACGACCCGCAAAAAAGACATATCCGGCAGGCAGGGCAAGCGCCACAGCAATCGGTGCGACAATTCCGCGCAAAACTGCCCGGAAGCTACTCTCCGGCTCTGGTGTTCTGGGTGCGTTTTTTACCATGGATCCCCCGATCGTCTTGCCGGCGATTGCACGGCGCTAAAGCCGCCTTGGCAATGCGGGGTAGCTTGCGCCTTCATGCTCCAGAAGCCAGCGTTTGGCTTCCAGCCCGCCGCCAAAACCGGTGAGGGCGCCGTCCTTGCCAAGTAGCCGGTGGCAAGGCACAACAACGGAAATGGGATTCATGCCATTTGCTGTGCCCACCGCGCGGGTCTTCTCCCGTCCGCCAAGGCGGACGGCATGTGCCTCATAGCTCGAGGTCTCGCCATAGGGAATATCAAGGAGCGCCCTCCAAGCTGCTTGCTGGAAGGGCGTTCCGGTGGGGGCGAGCGGCAGGTCGAACCGCTGGCGTTCGCCGCTGAAATATTCCGCGAGCTGTCTTTCCGTCTCGTCAGTGATGGCACACACATCGGCACGCGGCAGCAAGGCGAGGGTGGCTGCGGTCTCAGGCTTTTCAAGGTCGCACTGCCACAATATGGCATGAAGCCCGCTACCGCTTGCCACCACATAAAGGGGGCCGAGCGGGCTTCCCACAGTGCGAACCGTGCTGCCGTTTGGCATGCGCCTGAAAATGCGGGTTTTCATGAGGCTGCTCCGTTCGGTGGTCTCTGCCTCATGCAAGCGCAGGATGATCGTCATGTCCAAGCCTTTGTCTAAGTGTTTGAAATATAGTCGCTATGGCTTATAGTGCGGCCAGAGGCGGCCCTGTGAGCCGCGCGGGAGGGGTCCTGTGATCCAACTGTCGGCCAAGTGCAAATCCGTTGCGGCCTGCCCTGCAACATCGGGCGGAGGTAGCTATGCTTGCGGCGATTGAGGCTGGGGGCAGCAAATTTGTGTGCGCGGTTGGCGGCTCCTATGATGACATATGGGCGCAGGAAACCATTGCGACGCGCACGCCAGACGAAACCCTGGCGGCCTGTGCCCGCTTCTTCAATGATGCGCAGGTGCGCTTTGGTGTGATTACCGGGCTTGGGATTGCAAGTTTTGGCCCTATCGACCTGGGCCGAAGTGCCACCCACGGCGCTTTGCTCTCCACACCAAAATCGGGCTGGGCCGGTACCAATCTGGCACATTATTTTGGCCACCAGGTTGGCGTGCGCGTCAGTCTTGATACCGACGTGAATGCGGCGGTGCTCGCGGAGGTAAGCGCCGGGGCCGCACGTGGACTGGAGAACGCGGCCTATATTACCGTCGGCACCGGCATTGGTGTCGGGGTCATGAGCCACGGCCATTTGCTGCACGGCACATTGCATCCCGAACTTGGCCATATCCCGGTACCGCGGGCACATGGCGATGAGAAGTTTGTGAGTGTCTGCCCGTATCACAGCGACTGCGTTGAGGGCCTCGCGTCAGGTCCCGCGATTGCAGCCCGCGCTTCCATGCCCGCCTCGATCCTGCCGGCAGACAATATGGCATGGCAGACGGAAGCGTATTATCTCGGCCAACTGTGCCGCACACTTGTGTTGGCGTATGCACCCGAGCGCATCATCATCGGCGGTGGTGTGATAGCGCAAAAAAGCCTGATGGCGAACGTGCGGCGCGAGACAGAGCGGCTGCTCGCGGGTTATGTGCCCACCATCACCAGGGCGGGTGGTATCGAGCGTTATATCGTCGAACCTGCCTTTGGCAAGATATCGGGCCTTGTGGGGGCCTTCCTGCTCGCGCGCCAGCATCGCCCCACAGGCGGGCGTTAAGCGCCCCTTTTGGCTCAGCCTCTGTGAAATTTGGGCGCACCCCTTGCAAAATGGGGTGCAATGGCTTTCTCTTACGCAAACCCAATAAAGGCAGGTCCATGGGCGAACGAGTGGTCATCATCAGGAACCCGGTTTCGGGTGGCGGCAAGACAGTGTTTGTAAACGCGGTCGCCGAGCGGCTGTCCCGTGGCGGGCAGGAGGTGGAGATCATCGCCACTGAGGCACCGGGCCACGCGACGCAGATCGCAGAGGAGATTGCCATCCGCGCCAAAGCGGACGTGATCATTGCCGCGGGTGGCGACGGCACGATCCGCGATGTGGCGGAGGGCGCGTTTGGCCATGGTGTTGCACTTGGCATCATCCCCGCCGGGACTGCAAATGTGCTGGCGCGCGAGTTGGGCTACATGCCGCGCGGGCGAGTGGGCGCGCGCCATGTCTCTGACGTGCTGCTGTCGCGTTCGCTGAGGGACCTTTATCCCTTTGACATCTATTTTGGTGGCAGGAACCGTATGGGGGTGTGCTGGCTTGGCGCAGGCTTTGATGCACGTGTGCTTGAATATGTCTCGCCGTCCCTGAAGGCAAAGGTTGGTCGTTTGTCCTTTGTGCCCGCGACGTTCCGTGCGCTGTGGCGCGAGCGTGAAGCCGCCGGGATTTCCTGGAGCGAGGATGGTGGCGGAAAAGGCGAGGCCGCGTGGATTATTGCGGCAAACATCCAGCGCTATGCCGGCCCCTTTGTGCTGACACGGCAAACGGCTGTCAGCCGGGCGGGCCTCGCCTGCCTGATGATGGAAGGGCGTGGTCCGCTGGCGCGCATGGCGGATCAGGTCGCGCTCGCTTTTGCGCGGCTGGACAAACGCGCAAGTTACCGGGCACTTGGCAATGGCAGCCTGACACTCGGGGATGATGATACGCCGCTTCAGCTGGATGGCGATTTTATCGGGTATGGCCAGGCAACGGTGACACCGCGGCTGGTGCCGCTTGCCTTCCGGGCGCATATTTAGGCGGTAGGCGGGGGGTGCCATCTGGCTACCACAGACTTTGCCTGCGGAAGGGTTCTGCAGTAGATAAGCGATCCCTTCGTTTTGTGGATGCCAGCCCGCCTCAGTTTGACAATGATGCGCGACTGAAGCCCAACAAGAACAAGCGCGATACCCTTGCGCTGCATCTCGGCAATCATCGACTGCAGCGCAACGATAGCGGTGGCATCAATGCTGGGGACGTCGCTCATGTCGATGACAAGCGTCCTGATCTTCGCATCAACCTGATTGAGGGACGTCAGCGCCCGTTCCGCCGCGCCGAAGAAGAGCGGCCCATTAATGTCATAGACGGCGGTACCATCGGGGAAGGCAGTGTCCCCGGCATGTATGCCGGGCACGACAAGTTTTGTTTCGGTCAGCAGGGCCATGCGGCGGATGAACAGCATGCCGGCAAGCCCGATGCCAACCGCCACCGCCAGAACCATGTCAAAAATGACGGTGAGGCTGAAGCAGAGCACCAGCACGGCCACGTCACCCGCGGGTGCGGTGCGCAGGATATAGAGGAAGCGCCGGGCTTCACTCATGTTCCATGCAACAACGAGCAGGAGCGCCGCGAGCGACGCCATCGGCACACGGCCAAGGAGGTCCGCAAGCAGGAGCACGCTGATGAGTACGACGGCGGCATGCACAATCGCAGCAATTGGTGAGCGCGCGCCACTTCGGATGCTGGTTGCCGTGCGCGCGATGGCCGCCGTGGCGGTGATGCCACCGAACAAGGGTGCCACAAGGTTACCAACGCCCTGGCCGATCAGCTCGGCATTCGGGTCATGACGGGTTTTGGTCAGCCCGTCCGATATAACGGCGCAGAGCAGGCTCTCGATGGCGCCGAGCATCGCGATCGCAAAAGCAGGGCCAATCAGTGCCCGTATCAGCGCGAAGTCGAGTGTGATGGGCTGGCCATCAGGGCCCGGCAGGTGCCAAGGGGCGATGAAATCCGGTGCAATCGGCGGGATGCCGCTGCCGCTGGTGCCGCCCACCTCCCATGTGAAGCGCGAGGCGATGGTCTCAAGGCCTGCGGTGATACCCGTGCCGCTGAGCCATGCGTCAAGGCCCCAGGCGGCAAGTGCCCCGGCTACAAGGCCGACAAGGGGTGCAGGCACAGGTGTACGCAACCTGGGCCATATGAGCATGACAGCGAGGGTGAAGGCCCCGACAGCAAACTCAAGCGGCCGCAGGGTCGGTATCGCGCCTGCAATATGGCCGATATTGTCGGTGAAATGTTCACCAAGCCTGCCGGTCTCCAGCCCGAGGAAGTCGGGAATTTGCAGGACCGCGATGACCACGGCGATGCCCGAGGTGAAGCCGAGTACGACAGGGTAGGGCACAAATTCGATCAGCCGCCCCATGCGGGTGATGCCGAGCGCGATGAGGATCAGCCCCGCCATCATCGTGGCGATCAGAAGCCCGCCCAGACCATATTGTTTGACGATGGGCAGGAGGATGACGACGAAAGCCGCAGTGGGCCCCGAGACGCTGAAGCGTGCACCGCCGGTCAGTGCAATGATCGCGCCCGCAACAATCGCGGTGTAGAGGCCGTGTTGCGGTGGCACGCCGGTGGCGATCGCAAGGGCCATAGAAAGCGGCACTGCCACGGTGCCGACCGTCAGTCCGGCAAGAATGTCTTTCCTGAGGTCGGCAAGGCCATAGCCGTCGCGCCAGGCGGCGCGCAGGCCCGTGGCAAGGGCGGGCAGGGAAGGCAAAAAGCGGTGATTGGCCATGGAGCGACCTCTGTTGCAGCATGTTGGGCCGCTCTCGTTCGTGGCGGCCCGTACAGCGAATATATGTTAATGACATTAACATATGGTTATAACGGCCTGCAAGGGGCGCTGATGAGGCATGAAGCTGTAGCAAAAGCAGGCATTGCATGCGGGACGCTGTCTCATTAACATCAAATGTTAATGAGATGGGAGAGCATCAATGGAAAAGAAAACGGCGCGATTGACGCTGCTGATTGACCCCCACAAGAAGCAGGCGTTCGAGCAGTTATGTGCCTTGCAGGACCTGACGCCGTCGCAGGTGGTGCGCCAGTTGATCCGGGATTATCTGCGCACGCATGGCGTCAGTTATGAAACGCAGACCTCGCCTGATAACACAGCGGAATGAACTGCATCTCGGGCGACGCAGAACAAGAGCCGGGTAGGCAGGGCCACCCGGCTCGGTTTTTTCAGGGCATGGCAGCGGCTAGAGATGCCGCATTGTCAGGTGCCCGTCACGTGCACCGAGCACGTTCACGGATGTACCGCTTGCATCAACGGTCATGCGCACACGCTGGCGGTTGAAGCGCAGGTTGGGGCCCGGCCCCACCTCAACTGGCGCATCGAAGTGTAGCTTGACGCGCCACACGCCGGTGCTGCCGGTTGTCTCGAGCCCCAGGATAACGCCAGCGTAAGTGCTGCCATGGTAGGTGCCTGTCACACGGTCCCCGATTTTGAACGGGAGCGCTGAAGCCGGGTTTTTATCCTCGCTCGTGGCTCGGGCCGGTTCACTCTCGGCCGCTAGAAGCGCGGCAAGCGTGTTCCAGTCCCGGTGACCATCTTCTTGTGCAATGGCTTCTAGGCTCTGGGCGTGTGTAATGGCAATGTCTTGGGTGGCCAAATAGGATCGGAGCCGTTTGGCGCGGCTCTTGGTTCGTGACAGATTGTCAGTCATGATGGTTCGCCTTTTGCTGCGAACGGCACAGTTGCTCTAGCGGGGCCCGCATTGCCACCGGCATGCCGCTCAGGGGCAATTGGGCGAACAAAAAGTGTTCCGGGACCTTCACCAGACGTTTCCGCGCGGGCGGCAGGCGGCCCCAAGCCGGTGGGCTTTCTGTCACGTGCGGGCCCTCGCGTCAAGTTTTCATCTGCATGCTTGGCGCTGCATCCCGCCGGTGATACGCTCCCGCGCATCGAGTAGGGGAGGACATCTTGCAGAAATCATCCATGGGCTGGCTGCGCCAGCTGGGGCCCGGTCTTTTGTTTGCTGGCATGGCCATCGGCACATCGCACCTTGTGCAGTCGACGCGTGCGGGCGCGGTGTTCGGGCTCGGGCTCGCGGGCGTTATCCTCTTTGCCAATATCGCAAAATACCCGGCGTTCCGCTTTGGTGCTGCTTATGCTGCCGCAACGGGCGAAACGCTGATTGCAGGCTACCGCCGCATCGGCCTGTTGCCGCTCCTGTTCCTGATGGCGGTTTTTGTTTTTGCACATGGCTTTGCCGTGGCGGCCATCTCGGTGGTGACCGCGGGCATGCTCAAGGCCGTGCTGGGTGTAACCTTGCCGCTTCTTGCCACGATTGCGCTGATCCTGGGTGCCTGTGCGCTGTTTCTCGCGCTCGGCCGCTACAAGCTGCTTGAACGTGTGAACCGGGTATTCATGGGCATCCTCACCATCTCGACCCTCGCCGCCACCATCCTGGTGCTGCCTGAAGTGGACTGGTCGCTTTATCCCGAGAGCGCGCCGCCGTTTGACCTTGCTGCCTTCCTGTTTGTGGTGGCGCTGGCGGGCTGGATGCCAACGCCGATCGAGGCGTCGGTATTTTCAAGCCTCTGGACGCTTGCGAAAAAGCAGACAGGTGGCGATGACACCCCGGTGGACACAGCCGTGGGTAACGCGGTGTCTGATTTCAACGTCGGATATGTGGGCACGACCGTTTTGGCACTTTGCTTCATGCTGCTCGGTGCGGGGGTGATGCATTCCGCCGGTGTGGTGCCGGAAGACACACCGCCCGGTTTTGCGGCACAGCTTGTGGCGCTTTATTCAAACACGCTTGGTGCCTGGTCAGCCCCGCTTGTGGGCGTGGCTGCCTTTACCGTGATGTTCACGACGGCGCTGACGGTCGTCGATGGCCTCACCCGCGCGCTGGTGGTCAGCTTCGCGATCCTGCGGGGAGGGCCGGGGGCGAACACGGGTGCGGGCACGGGGCGGGCCTATCCGTTTGTGCTGGTCGGCCTATCGGTCGCGGCCATCCTGCTGGTGGCTTTCTTCATGCAAGGCTTCCGCGCCTTTATCGACCTTGTGACCTCAATCGCGTTCCTCACGGCGCCGGTGTTCGCGTGGCTCAACCACCGCACCATGATGCAGCCGCATGTGCCGGAAGCGCATCGTCCGCGCGGGGGCATGCTTTTGTGGAGCTATGCCAGCATCGCGGTGCTCAGCGTTTTTGCGCTGGTGTATCTGTGGCTGCTGGTGGGCTGATCAGTCCACCGCACGCAGGAGCTGGCGGTCGAAATATTTCAGCAGTTGCTCAAGTTCGCGGCCACGTTTCAGGATCTGGCCATCCATGCCCATGATGCGCCACATGCCCTGTTCGCGCGCAAGCGCGGGCTCCTTGATAATCCGGTAGAGCGGCATTTCGCTGGTGCGGCGGAAGGCTGAGAAGATAGCCTCGTTGCGCAGGTGGTCGATGGCGTAGTCGCGCCAGTTGCCGAAGGCGACCATGCGGCCATAGATGTTGAGGATTTTGGTCAATTCGGCCCGGCTGAAATAAACCGTAGGGTTTGCCTGCCTGGTGCCGTTTCGGCCCAGGCTCTCCCCCCCGAATGGAATATAAGACGCGTCGTCCATGCACTCCTCACGGCCCAGCATGTCGGGCCAGTCCTTGTATAGTGCGGCTTTTCACCGGCCTTGGCAAGCGCGGAGATAGGGTCTTGAATCGCCTTGACGAGTGCTTACATGAGTGAGACTATAACGAGCCGATATATAAAATAAGCACGGCACAAGAAAATATAGCGAGGAATATCCCATGAAAAAGTTTTCTACACTCCGTTACGGTGTGGCTGCGCTGGCTATGGCTGGTGTAATGAGCCCGGTTGCCTTTGCCCACGATGATCACCGCCATGACCATGGTGACCGTGTTGTGCAAACGCGCGATGTCGAGACATTCACGCGCATTCAGGTGAAGGGCGGCATCGAGCTCGACCTGACCGCAGGCAAGGACCAGATGGTCGAAGTGGATGCCCATGACGATTATATCGCCGACATCAAGACCTATGTGCGCGGCGATACGCTCGTGATCGATATGGATACCGATGACCGCGATGACAATATCTCGTTCCATGGCCATGATGTACGCGTGAAAATCACCATGAAGACGCTCGAGGAACTTGAAGTTCTTGGTGCGGTGGATGCCGACCTTCATGCGATTGACAGCAAGGAGCTGAAGATCGATATCAAGGGCGCTGCCGATCTCGATATTGAAGGCACCTGCGGATCGCTTGAGCTTGAGCTCAAGGGCGCAGGCGACGTGGACGCGGAAGATCTCAAGTGCGAGAATGTGGAAGTGGCCGTCAAGGGTGTCGGCGAGGCCGTGGTGTTCGCGAGCAAAAGCGTGGACGCTGACGTGAGCGGCATCGGGTCTATCACCGTTTATGGTGAGCCAAGCCGTGTTCGCCAGAGCGACGGCTTCCTTGGCAGCATTCGCATCAAATAATCATATAAAACATAATCACTGACGGAGGAGAGGGTGATGAAAAAACTGCAGACGACAGCCGCTGTGGCCGCGCTGATGCTTGGCCTTGGCATGACGGCCCAGGCAGCCGATACATCAGAGGAAATGCGTGACGTAGACGCCTTCAAGGAAATCAAGCTCATGGGCTCGATGGATGTTGAAGTGACCGTTGGCGAGACACAGTCCGTCAAGGTCATCGCGGACAGCGATATCATTGATCACCTTGAGACGACGGTCAGCGGCGACACGCTGCGCGTGAAGCTTGAAAATGGCCACTATGGTCATATCAAGGTCATGCGGGTGATCGTCACCATGCCGGAGATGACGGGTGCCAGCATCCAGGGCTCGGGCGACATGATCGTGAGCGGTGCCGAGGCCGATGACTTCGAGCTTGAGCTTCAGGGCTCGGGCGATGCCACGTTCAAGAAATCCAGGTTCGGCAAGATTGACATCGAGCTTCAGGGCTCGGGCGATATTGAGCTGGATGGTTCCTGTGACGCGATTGATATCGAGCTTCAGGGCTCGGGTGATATTGATGCGGGTGACCTCAAGTGCAAGACTGCTGAAGTCGATCTTCGTGGTTCCGGCGACATTGAGTTCTATGCAAGCGAAAGCGCCAGTGTGGGCGTGCACGGCTCCGGTGACGTGGTTGTGCTTGGTTCGCCTGACAAGATCAATTCACGGGTGCGCGGCTCCGGCGACATCATCATGCGCTGAGCGGAAAATCAGACCTCATGAAAACCCCGGTTCCGCCGGGGTTTTTTTGTTACGCAGCGTGCAAAAATGACAGCGCCCCATTTTGGCCCCAATTGGGCCGCGTGAGAGCCCCATTGCAGTCGCACCTTATAGGTGTTGGCCTCGTCTGGCCCGACTGCATGCGGAGCTCTGAACCCCTAGCCCCCTCATCTTCGCACCCTGACGCAGTCGGGCCAGTTTTATTTTACCCCCGGTTTTATTTTACCCCCGATTTTATTTTACCCTCTGGCCATGTTTCCCTGTTTTCCGCTCGACATTCCGTGCCCAGCGCGGCACCCTGTCCCGCAATCGTTTTCTCGCGTCTCAAGGGAGGACAAAACATGCGGCAGCTATACGAATTATGCGGTGAAAACCGGGACCTGCGTTTCAGCCCCTATTGCTGGCGTGCGCGATTGATGCTGGCCCACAAGGGACTGGCCTATGAGCCGGTGCCGATAACCTTCATCGAGAAACAACCGCTTGAAAGCGCGGGCTCAAAAACCGTGCCGGTGCTCAATGACAATGGCACCTGGGTCAAGGACAGCTTCGATATCGCGCTCTACCTTGAGGATACATACCCCGAGAAACCCTTGTTCGGAAACGACATTGCCCGCGCCCAGGCCGTGGTGTTGAACGACTGGCTGAACCGTACGCTCGTCCTTGGCATTTTCCCGATGATTGTTGCTGACATTCATGGCTACCTTGATGCCAAAAACGCCGCCTATTTCCGTGAGACGCGTGAGAAATTCCTCGGCTGTACACTTGAAGACGCGCAGGGCACCCGCGCTGAGCGGCTGGCACCCTTCCGGGCTTCGCTGGCGCCGCTCAGAGCTGCGCTCAAGGCAGGCGATTTTCTGGCAGGTGATGCGCCCGGCTGGTTGGATCATGCCGCTTTTGGTCCCTTCATCTGGGCTTTCCTGGCCAGCAAGCTGGAGCTGCTGGACAAGGATGACCCCTTGCACAGCTGGCGTGAGCGTATGTTCGACCTGTTCGGCAGTGATGCCCATGCCATGGCGCGGGCTGCCTGAACGCGGAGGTCGGTCGCGAGCCGCTTGGTCTTGCATCGGCTGCAATCTGGTACTATCTAGCGGGCAACTGCGGGCCGGCGCGTATAAATGTGGTTGAACCGCGGACATGCAAACAATATCGCCGCACGGCGATGGGGGACAGGTTGATGGATATATTGCTGGAGGCGAAGGAGCTCACCAAACGCTTTGGCGCTTTCACCGCAGTGGATGGTATTTCCCTGACGGTCAGCAAGGGTGAGGTACTGGGTTTCCTCGGGCCGAACGGCGCAGGCAAAAGTACCACAATGAAGATGCTCACCGGTTATCTTGCACCCACAAGCGGCGCTGCTTTGGTGTGCGGGCAATTGGTGACGACCGGCAATGTGGCTGCACGCGCGCGTATCGGTTATCTGCCCGAAGGTGCGCCGCTCTACGGCGACATGACAACCCGTGATTTTCTGGCCTTCATCGCCGCCTCACACGACATTCCAAAAGCGGAAATCCCGGGAGTTGTGGAAAGTGCAGCCGGTGCCGTGCACCTGCACAGCGTGATGGAACAACGGATCGAGACACTGTCAAAAGGCTTCAAGCGCCGGGTCGGGCTCGCGGCGGCGATCCTGCATGCGCCTGATGTGCTGATCCTTGATGAGCCGACCGATGGGCTCGACCCGAACCAGAAATTCGAGGTGCGGCGGCTCATTGAAGCCATGTCGGTTGACCGCGCCATCATCATCTCGACCCATATCCTTGAGGAAGTGGATGCACTCTGCCACCGCGCGGTCATCATCAACAAGGGCCGCATCGTGGCTGACGGAACGCCGTCTGAGCTCAGGGCACGCTCGAAATACCGTAACGCGGTGACCATGCTGGTGCCGGTCGAAAACGCCGAACGGACAGCAAGCGCGCTTAAGCGCGTTGGCGGTGTTCTGCGCATTGAAGCCGCCAGTGAAGGCAACCATATGCGCCTCACCGTTGTGCCGCAGGGCAATGCCGATATTGCGGAAGCCATTGGCGATATTGCCGCGGTCAGCAACTGGCAGGTCAGTCAATTCTCGGTGGACCCCGGCCGACTTGACGATGTGTTCCGACAGGTTACGGAAGGCGATGGTTTCGCAAATGCAGGCAGGGAGGCTGAAGCATGAAACCGGTCATGACCATTTTCAGGCGTGAGTTCGCCAGTTATTTCGCCACACCCGTGGCCTATGTTTTCCTCGTCATTTTCCTCGTGATGCAGGGGCTTTTCACTTTCTATATCGGCCAGTTCTATGAGCGGGAGCAGGCTGACCTCGTTGCCTTCTTCACCTATCAGCCCTGGCTGTATCTGTTCCTTATGCCCGCCATTGCCATGCGGCTCTGGGCTGAGGAACGCAAAAGTGGCACCTTTGAACTGCTGCTCACCTTGCCCATCCCTGTGGGTGCTGTTGTGGCGGGCAAATTCCTCGCGGCGGTTGCCTTTGCGGGCCTCGCGCTCCTGCTGACCCTGCCGATCTGGATTACGGTCAACTGGCTCGGTTCACCCGACAATGGCGTGATTATCACCGGCTATCTGGGCTCGCTCCTGATGGCGTCGGCTTATCTGGCGATCGGCAGCGCGCTGTCGGCCACCACCAAGAACCAGGTGGTTGCCTTCATCCTTGCGGTGACAGTGTGTTTCCTGTTCCTCGTCTCGGGCTTGCCGATGGTGCTTGACCTTTTCTCCGGCTGGGCGCCTGACCCGGTGGTGGAAGCGGTCGCAAACCTCTCGTTCCTGACCCATTTCAACAACCTGCAAAAAGGCATGGTCGCGCTTTCTGACGTGTTCTATTTCCTGGCGGTCATCGTGCTCTGGCTCTGGATTGGGCGTGTGGTGATTGAAAGCAAGCGGGAGGCGGGATAATGGCGATGTCTGCCAATAAAATGATGCAAAAGCCGGCGGTGCAAGTTGTGCTTGCTGTGCTCTTGTTCCTGTCGCTGACGGTGCTTGCCGACCGCTACCTGCGCGCCGTCAAGCTCGACCTCACCGACGAGGGGCTTTACACGCTGTCGGGCGGCACAAAGGGTGTGCTCAAAGAGATAGAAGAGCCGGTCACGCTCACCTTCTATTTCTCGCGCTCGCTCGCGACACCCTATCCGCAGCTCCTGAGCTACGGCAAACGGGTCGAGGACATGCTGCGGGCGTTCGCGGCAGAAAACCCGGGCCGGATCCATCTCTCGATCGTCGACCCGGAGCCGTTTTCAGAGGCTGAGGATGATGCGGTGGCAGCGGGCCTCCGCGGTGTGCCGCTGATGGACCGTTCCACGCTTTATATGGGGGTGGTTGCCACCAACACCCTGGACGGTGAAGGGGCGATCCCCTTCTTCACTGAAGAGCGGGAAAAATTCCTCGAGTATGACCTCGTCAAGCTGATCACCAGCCTTGATACCGACCCGCGGCCGCGCCTCGCGCTGCTGACCCAGTTGCCGATGCAGTTTGGTGCTGGTGGGCCGCAGGCCATGATGCAGGGCCGCTCGCAGCCCTATGTGGTGTATGAGCAGTTGCAGGAGTTCTTCACAGTTGAGGAAATGGAGCCCGGCTTCAGCGAAATCCCGGCTGAGACCGAGGTGCTGATGCTGGTGCATCCGCCTGCGCTGAACGAAGACCAGCTTTTTGCCATCGACCAATATGTGCTGAAGGGTGGCCGCGCGCTCATCTTCCTTGACCCGCATTCGGAAGCGCTTGACCCTCGGGCGACTGCACCAAATGCCTCCTCCCTCGGTCCGCTTCTGTCAGCATGGGGTGTGAATATGCCCGAAGGCAAGGTGGTCGGCGACGCCGCACAGGCGCAGCGCGTGCAGATGGGCGGTTATGGCCCGGATTCCGTGAAGGACTATGTCTTCTGGCTGTCGGTCAGCGGCGATTTCCTCAACGCTGACGACGTGGTCACGGGCGCGATCGACAATATCAATCTCGCCAGTGCTGGTGTGCTGGAGCCAGTGCAGGGGGCCACCACACAGTTCACTCCGCTGATGAGCACAAGCGCGGTTGCCATGCTCTATGATGCGTCGCGCGCTGTTGGCTTGCCCGACCCGGATGCGCTGCTGCGAGACCTTGAGCCGACGGGCCAGAGCTACGCCCTGGCGGCGCGGGTGTCGGGCAAAGCGTCAACAGCCTTCCCTGACCGTGTCGCGAACGCGGGTGCCCCGAATGCCAACCCCGCGGCGGCGGAGGGCGATATCAATCTCGTCCTCGCCAGTGACAGCGACCTGTTTGATGACCGCTTCTGGGTACAGTTGCAGGAGTTGCTCGGGCAGCGCATTGTGGTGCCGCTCGCGGGCAACGGCAGTTTTGTGCTGAACCTTGCCGATCATATCGCGGGCTCGGAAGCGCTGCTTGAACTGCGTGGCCGCGGCATCTCCAAACGCCCGTTTGAAGTGGTGGACACATTGCGTCGCGAGGCAGAAGCCAAATATCTGACGGAAGAACAGCGCCTGCAGGATGACCTGGCCGCGATGGAAGACCGTCTGGCGCAGCTTGAGGGCGCGGACGGGGACAGCGGTGTGCTCTCGCTCGACACCGAAGCGGAGAAAGAACGTTTCCGCACCCAGCTCCTTGAAACCAGGCGTGCACTGCGCGAGGTCAACCGCAGCCTGCGTGCCGATATCGAGACGCTCGGCGCCTGGCTCGCGGTGCTGAATATCGTGCTGGTGCCATTTCTGCTTATCGTTTTCGCGCTCATGCGTGTATACGTGCGGCGGCGACGCGCGGCAGTGCGCTAACGGGGCCGACAATCAGGAAGAAGTAAAGGTTAGGGCATGTCTGAAAGACTGACCAACATTCTGGGGTATCTGACGCTTTTTGCCATCATGGGCGCTATCTGGGTCATGTTCGGGGAAGACCCCGGGCGGGAGCAGGGCGGTCGCGGCGAAGCCACGTTTGACGGCCTTGCCGAGCGTATCAATGATGCGGCCGGCATTGCGGTTGTGCAGGGCAACCGCGCGACACACCTGAACAAGGTGGGCGGCGACTGGTTTGTGATCGAGCGTGACGGCTACCGTGCTGACCGTGCCACCGTGACCGACTTCCTGCGTGGCCTCGCCCTTTCCGAACGGCGTGAGCCCAAGACCGCAAACGAGGAACGCTTCGACAAGCTTGGCCTTGGCGACGGTGAAGCTCTTGCGATCAAGGTGGTTGACGGCGATGACCGCACGCTCGCGGACTTCATGATGGGCACCCGCAAGGATAGCCCGAACGGACGCTCGCTGACCTATATCTTTCAGGATCATGACACGCGCAGCTGGCTCGTCAGCGGCCTTGCGGACACGTCCGCCGACCCGGCCTGGTGGCTCGACAGCAGCGTGCTTGATATTGCGGAAGCGCGGTTTGCCACTATTGCCTATGGCGACATCACCATCAGCCGCAAGCTGGGCGACAGCAAATATAGGGTCGCTGACCTGCGGGACGGTGAAGCGGCCGAGGCCGACTGGCAACTCCGTGACCCGGCGCGGGTGCTCACCTCCCTCAATATGGACGATGTGCAAAAACTGGCGAACCCGATTGCCGAGCCGACAGGAAAGCTCCGGGTAGATACCTATGACGGCCTGCGCCTGGATATCACGCTTTTTGCGATCAGTGGCAGCACCTGGGCCCAGATTGCTGCCGCGTATGACGCCGACCGCGCCGGTGAGGGCGAAGGAGGCATCCTGCCGGCCGCGCCAATGGACGGTGAAGGCGAAGCGGCTGCCATCACAGACCGCACCCATGGCTGGCTTTTCAAGCTGAGCGACTATGACGCCAAGGTGCTGATGCGCACCCGGTCCGATTTTCTCAAAAGCAAGAGTGCAGAAGAATAGCCTGCCCCTTGACGTGGGCGCGACTGTGCCTAAATGAGGGGCAGCATTGGCGGCTATCCCGGCGCGAGAACCTGAGAAGGGGCCGGGTGGCACGGCACTCGACAAACACAAGAAACCGAGGGTGAAGATGTCTGACGTAAAGACGGAGAAAATGGGCTTCGAGGCCGAGGTATCCCGCCTCCTCCATATGATGGTGCATTCGGTATATTCCGAACGTGAGATATTCCTGCGTGAGCTGATCTCGAACGCGTCTGACGCGTGCGACAAGCTCCGCTACGAAGCGCTGACCAACCCCGCGCTCAAGGCGGGTGACTTTGGCATCGCCATCACCGTGGACCCGGACGCCAAGACCATGACCGTGGCCGATAACGGCATCGGTATGAACCGCGAAGACCTGATTGATAATCTTGGCACCATCGCGCGCTCCGGCACGTCCAACTTCATGGACAAGCTGACGGGCGACAGCAAGAAAGACGTGCAGCTTATCGGCCAGTTCGGTGTGGGCTTCTATTCCGTCTTCATGGTCGCGGACAAAGTGACGGTTACGACCAAAAAGGCAGGTGAAGAGGGCGCGTGGCTCTGGACCAGCGACGGCCTTGGCACTTACGAGATTGCGGAAGCACAGAAGGAAAATGTGGGCACGGAAATCGTGCTTCACATCAAGGATGACGCGACCGAGTTTCTCGAGCGTCACCGCCTGCAGAACATCGTCAGCACTTATAGCGACCATATCGCGGTGCCAATCACGCTGGCCATCAAGGGTGGTGACGCGGAAGCGGCTGAGCCCAAGATTGTCAACGAAGGTTCGGCCATCTGGACGCGCGCCAAGTCTGACATCACTGACGAGCAGTATACCGAGTTTTACCGCCATGTCGGCCACGCATTTGATGAGCCCGCGCACACCCTGCACTACCGCGCTGAGGGCATGCAGGAATATACCGTGCTGCTGTTTGTGCCCACGCAGCAGCCGATGGACCTGTTTGACCCCGCACGCAAGAACCGTGTGAAGCTTTATGTGAAACGTGTTTTCATCACCGACGATAGCGACGACCTGCTGCCGGGCTGGCTGCGTTTCTTGCGGGGGGTGGTGGACAGCCAGGACCTGCCGCTCAATGTCAGCCGGGAGATGCTGCAAAACAACCCGACGCTCAGCCGCATGTCGAAAGCCATCACCAAGAAGGTGCTGGGTGAGTTCGAGAAGCTGGCTGAGAAGGACACTGACAAGTTCCTCAAAATCTGGGACGAGTTTGGCGCGGTCATCAAGGAAGGCCTTTATGAGGACTTCGAACGCCGCGAGGCCATCCTGAAGCTGTCGCGCTTCAAGTCGACCAGTGTGGATGGCTGGACGACCCTGGCGGACTATGTCTCGCGCATGAAAGACAAACAGAGCAGCATTTATTACGTTACCGGAACGGATGCGGCGGCGGTCGCGAAAAGCCCGCAGCTTGAAGGTTTCCGCGCCAAGGGTATCGAAGTGCTGCTGCTGTCTGACGCGGTGGATGACTTCTGGCTGCAGATGGTGACGGAGTTTGAAGGCAAGCCGTTCAAGTCCATCACCCGCGGTGCGAGTGAACTGAAGGACATCGCTGGCGAAGAAAAGGCAGACGAGAAGAAGGAAGCCGCCTCCGAAGGTGCGATGGCAACACTCGCCACACTCATGAAAGAAGTGCTGGGCGAGAAGGTGAAGGACGTGCGGGCATCAGACCGCCTGACCGAGACCGCAGCCTGCCTCGTGGCGGACGATAGCGGCATGGACCTGCATCTGGAGCGTATCCTCAAGGCACACAAGAAGCTTGATGAAGTGTCGGCGAAAATTCTTGAGGTGAACCCGTCGCACCCGATGATCCGCAAGCTGGCGGACAAGGCGGGTGACAAGGGTGCGATTGACAGCTTGTCTGACGCCGTGCTCCTGATCCTCGACCAGGCCAAAATCCTTGAGGGCGACCCGCTTGACGACACCGCCGCTTTCGCGCGCCGTATGTCGAGCGTGCTGGAGCGTGGGCTGGCGTAAACGCGCTTATACCCGGAAAAGCAGAAAGGCTCCGACATGCCGTCCGGAGCCTTCCCTTTTTGTGTTGGGCTGATGCCTGATGCTTTTGCTGTAGCTATCCGGCGGGGGCGTCTCTCAACTCATTTACATAAGGAGGCGCTGGCCCATTTCAGTCCATCAGCAAAATGCCTCTATTTTTTGCCGCCTTTGCCAGCCGGCGCGGGCTTGCCAGCGGGTGCGCCAGCTTTTTTCACGTTCGACGGGGTAGCGGTTTTAGACATTTTACCAGTGTTGGACATTTTATCTTGTCTCCAAAAGTGACCCAACCATTTGGGTCACGAGAGAAGATGTGGGGGTGCCCAAGCGGCCTTCAAGCCACATTAGTTTATTTCATGTGAGATTTTTGCGAGCCTGCCTTGAAGCCCGAAATCAGGACTGGATCTTGCGGATTTTGATGCCGGTGATCTGGTTGCGTTTGCGTGCCGTGATCTCGAACTGGAAGCCGTGGAACTTGTATTTCTTGCCGACAATCGGAATGGTCTCCGCTTCGTGGATCACAAGGCCCGCGATGGTGGTTGCCTCGTCATCCGGCAGGTGCCAGTCCATCATGCGATTAAGTTCGCGCAGAGACACGGTGCCTTCCACCTGCACGGCCCCATCGGGCAGCGGGCGCACGCCGGGCACTTCAAAGTCGTGCTCATCTGCGATGTCGCCCACAATCTCTTCAAGGATATCCTCAAGGGTTACGAGGCCCTGGATCGCGCCGTATTCGTCCACCACCAGCGCGAAGTGCGATTTGCGTTCGAGGAAGGCGTTCAATTGTTCCTTGAGGGTTGTGGTCTCTGGTACAAACCACGGCTTGACCATGATGCGGCGGATGTTGAAGCGGTGCATCTGCCCACCTGCCCGGCGCAGCGCACGCAGCACGTCCTTGGCGTGCAGCACGCCAACGATATTTTCCTGGTCACCATCATAGACCGGCAGGCGGGTGTAGGCGCTCCGGACCACCTGGGTGATGATCACATCCGGGCTTGATTTGATGTCGATAGCCTGCATGGATGAACGGTGCACCATCACATCTTCGATGGTGATCTCGTCAAGGTCGAGGATCGAGCCCAGCATATGGGTATCTTCCTTGATGAGACCACCTTCCTTGCGGTGCAGGTCGATGGTGCCGCGGAGCTCCTCATGTGCCGTCAGTGCGCTTTCGATGTTCGAGATATCGACACCGAAAATGCGCAGGGTGAAGCGCACAATCACACGCACGAGATGCACGATGGGCGCAAAAAGCGCGACAATAATCTGGATGAAGAGGGCCACGCGAAGGGCCATCTGGTCCGGGTTCGCGATGGCGTAGGACTTGGGCAGCACTTCGGAGAAGATGAGCACAAGGGCGGTCATCACAAGGGTCGCATAAACCACGCCTTCCTCGCCCACGAGGCTCATCAGCAGGCTTGTCGCGAGCGCGGACGCCAGAATATTCACAAGGTTGTTGCCAAGCAGGATCGCGCCGATCAGCCGCTCGGGGTCCTCGATCAGTTTGGCGACACGTTTGGCGCCCTTGTTGCCGTCCTTGGCCATATGGTGGATACGTGCGCGGCTGGCGGCCGTCAGCGCGGTCTCGGAGCCTGAGAAAAAGCCCGAGAGGCACAGCAGCACAAAGATGATGCCTGCGGTAATCCAGAAATCAGAATTCAGTAACGATGCGGCGTCCGTAGCCACGTCCATGGTCTATGCTCCGTCTGGCGGCGTTCCCTGTCAGGGTTTTCCTAACCCTTTATGGAAGAATGGAGAACCTGCCGCACAAGATCAAGGTCAATGCCTTTCCGGGTGGCTGCGCCCCCGATCGGGCCGAGGATGAAAACAATCTCGCCAGCGTCGACCTTTTTGTCCTGCGCCATGTGGGCGATGAGCCTGTCGGCGTCAAGGTCGCGACCGATCTCAGCCGCTTTGGTTTTCATGCCGACAGCCTCGAGATGTGCGGTCAGGCGGGTGAGGTCGGCCATATTGGCAAGTTCCATACGCATGCTCACCTCCAGCGCCATCACCATGCCGATGGCAACCGCTTCGCCGTGCAGAAGCGTGCCGTCATACCGGCACTCAGCCTCAAGCGCGTGACCGAAGGTATGGCCAAGGTTCAGAAGCGCGCGTTTGCCAGCCTCAAATTCATCTTCCGCCACAATGCGGGCCTTTGCCTTGCAGCTTGTGGCGACGGCATAGGCCTGCGCTTCGCGGTCTCCCTCAATGACTGTTTCGCCGTTTTGCTCAAGCCACGAGAAAAAGTCCGGGTCGTCAATGAGGCCATATTTTACTACTTCGGCATAACCGGCCTGCAGTTCGCGGTGCGGCAAGGTGGCAAGGAGTGCGATATCAATCACAACGCGGCGCGGCTGATAAAAGGCGCCGACGAGGTTTTTGCCATATGCCGTGTTGATGCCGGTCTTGCCGCCGACCGAGCTGTCGACTTGCGCAAGCAGGCTCGTGGGCACCTGAATGAAGTCAACGCCGCGACGCAGCACGGCGGCCGCAAAACCCGTGATATCCCCAATCACGCCGCCACCGAGGGCGAGCAAGGTGTCCTTGCGTTCAACACCCAGCTCCAGAAGCTGGTCCAGCAGCTTGCCGAACTGGTCATAGGACTTGGTCGCTTCGCCTGCGGGCAGCACGATGTCGTTCACCTTGATGCCAGCCTTCTCAAGCGCGGTGCGTGCCCTCTCCAGATGCAGGGCGGCCACATTGGCGTCGGTAATGATGGTCACACGCTTCTGGCGCAGCACCGGGGTCACATGGGCGCCCAGGTTTTCAAGGAGGCCATCGCCAATCAGGATGTCGTAAGAGCGTTCGCCAAGATTGACGGGGACAGTGTGCAGGATATTTGTATCCGCGCTCATGACGCTTTCCTTGATCTTTCCTGGAGGGCTTCAACAATGCGCTCAACCACATCTTCATGCGGACCGTCGCTTGATGCAATGCGCAGGTCCGCTTCTGAATAGAAGGGCGCACGTTCGGCTGCGAGGCGCATAAGGATCTCTTTCGGGTCACCTGTCTTGAGCAGCGGTCGTGTGTCGCGCCGTGCGGTACGTTCCACAAGCACCTCGATATCGGCGTCCAGCCAGATGGAGATGCCCTTTTCCTTGATCAGCGCGCGGGTTTCATTGTTGATGAAAGCACCACCACCTGTGGCAACAACTTGTGGCTTGCCGTCGAGCAGGCGCCCGATCACCCTGCGTTCCCCGGAGCGGAAGTCGGCTTCACCAAAACATTCGAAGATTTCCGCGACCGACATGCCCGCCGCTTTTTCGATCTCATGGTCGGAATCAACAAAGGGCAACCCCAGCTTTTTCGCCAGCCTGCGGCCCACCGTTGTCTTGCCTGCCCCCATCAGCCCCACAAGCACAATAGTGCGTTCCGCGCCCGGTACCGGGCGGCGCCTTCTGGGGGCTTTTGCAGCCCGGACTGTGGTTTTTCTAGCCATGCAACGCTGTTTACACGGGGGGCAGGGCTTCGCCAATGGTTTTTATGGAAACCAGTTCCATATTTCCGCCGCAAAAAAAGCCCAAGGAAGAAGCACTTGCCGCAGTTTGCCATCCCGGTCTCAAAACAGATGCAAACATCAGACGCGTGGCTGGACTTGATGAAATTGGCGTCCTATAACACGGATCAGGATATTTGGCTGCGCACCAGACGCGGCGAAACGGGTAAAAAGGGTGGTTCATGTCAAAACTGACCAAAATTCTGCTTCTTGTCGGCGTTGTTGCAGTTGCCGGTGGTGCGATTTTCCTCATGACATGGGACATTCCCGCACCTTCGGAAAAAGTGACGAAAACACTGAGCAATGACCGCTTCCCGTCCTGATAGGCAGTTGCGCCTCAAGGCAACCCTTCTTGGTGCAGCCATGGGCTGCGCGCTTGCCTCTTTTTATCCGGCTCATGCCTGGCAGGAAGAACAGGAGGAGCAGGCTGCGGAGGCCGCAACCCAGACGCCCGAGCAGGAAGCCGCAGCCAAACGCGAGGCTGAAGCCCGGCGCCGCTACTATCTTGGCAATGCGCCAAAGCTGAAACGCCAGATGGGCCCCGCGCTTGGCAGCCCGCGCTCCATCCTGCCGCAGCCTTATCTGCCGAAAGGTTCCGTCGACGTACCACCCGCACCGGACGGTGAGGCTGGTGAGGGTATGGCGGTCGAGATGCCGGGCCAGCAGGCAGATGATGCCTTTAGCTCTGATACGGCGGTTGACGTCGACCCACAGGTATATTCGGACGGCACACCCATCACCGAGGGTGAGCTGGATATGATCGACCCCTCGGGCACTGCAGTGCTGGGGCAGGGTGAAGGCTTCCCGCGCGATTTCTGGGCCGGGCGTGACCGGGCGTATGTGCTCGCAGCGCTCCAGCACCTTGCAACACCCTCAACCTCCGCCGCCCTCAACGATGCTGCCCGCAAGATTGCGCTCTCGGGCATGAACCTGCCTGCTCCGTCGAGTGAGGGCGAAGTGGACGAATTTGTCGGCGCACGCTTGGGGCTGCTCGCAGCCTATGGCGACCATGAAGGCTATCAGGCGCTGCTCAACCGGCTGCCGGGCGACCGGGACTGGAGCGGGATTTCCCGCCATGTTGCCAATGGCTACCTGCTTGCCGGCCGGATAGAGGATACTTGTACGCTCGCGGGCGAAGAGCGCAGCGATGACAGTGATCCCTACTGGCTGAGGATCGCCGCTTTCTGCCGCGCGGTGAGAGCCGATCGCATGGGTGTCGATTTCCAGCTCGGCATTCTGGAAGAAGCGGCGGCCGTGAAGCCCACCTTCTATGCACTTCTTGACCAGATCCTGATTGAAGCCGAACAACAGGCTGGTGGTGTTATGACCGCCGCACCCAGCCTCTCGGCTCCGTTGCAGGTTGACGTGCTGGAAGCGACTATGGCGCGCCTTGCCAAAGTGACGGTGCCTGAACTTTCGCTTGAGGATGTCAATCCGCTCGCGGTTGATGCCATGCTCAGCCTGCCGGGTGTATCCCAGCAGGCCAAAGTTTCCCTGATGGGGGAAGCGCTCAAGCACGGCTGGGTGTCGGGTGACCGTTTTGCCGCTTTTGTGCAGACCCTGGAGATCGGCGCTGAAGAGGGTATGGCCGCTTTCGAGACCGCCGAGACAGATGACCGGTTCGAGCTTGATATCGTTTTTGCCGCAATCGCCGCCACGAGCGCGGACGCTGACCAGCGCGCGGCAGCAGCGCGCACTTTGTGGCAGCGCTCCCTCGCGCGCGGCACAGCGCAAGGCATTGCCGCCGGTTTGCCGCAACTGATGAACCGCCCGTTTGATCTGGTGATCCGGGCGGCGCTGCTTTCTGGTAATACCGAGATGGCCGCAAATACCTTCACATCAATCCGCTCCAACGTAGCGGGTGCCAATGCGGCAGCAGACCAGGCTCTGCTGGCCAGTTGGCCGCTTATGACGGCGCGCGGTATTGTCTCCGCGCCCGAAGTCACACCTGAGCGGCTGGAGGCCTGGTGGGCGCTTCAGGCGGACAAGGAAGAACGCTTCGCGCACGCAGGGCTGCTGTATGCGGTGCTTGAGGCGCTGGGTCATGAAGTGCCGGACCCGCTCTGGGACGCGCTTGATGCAGGACCCGTTCGCCTGGAAGGCGCTCAGGTGGCCATCGGGCCATGGCGCAGTTTCCTGCGCTCAGCGCGGGATGATGATAAAGCGGGCGCTCTCGTTGCAGCTTTCCGTCTGATGGAACGGGGCGACATACCGGCCACCCTTGCAGGTTCACTCGTCGGCACCATGCGGGACCTCGGCTTCAGGGTTGAGGCCAGCCAGCTTGCCGCTGAAATCCTCGTTCTTCAGGGTCTGTAGGGAACGAGGCCCATGGCGGACGCGGGCCTGATCGAAGCTTTCCTTGAAATGCTGGCCGCTGAAAAGGGCCGCGCTGCCAATAGCCTGATGGCGTACCGGCGCGACCTTGAAGACTTCCTTGAGCATTCAAGCGCGCGCCTTGAGACCGCTGAGGCGGAAGACCTGCGCGACTATCTCGCGGGGTTGCACAAGCGCGGCATGAAGGCTGGCACGGTGGCGCGGCGGCTGTCTGCGCTCCGGCAGTTTTACCTTTTCCTCTATACCGACGGCTTGCGGGGCGACAATCCGGCGAAGAATATCGAAAGCCCGCGCCTTGCGCAGTCTTTGCCCAAGGTGCTGTCGGAAAACGATGTCGACCGCCTGCTCGATACCGCCGAAGAACAAGCCGGGAACGGCAAGCCGGAGGCGATGCGGCTGCATGCCCTTGTGGAGACGCTCTATGCCACCGGTCTGCGTATCAGCGAGCTTGTGGCTTTGCCGCGCCGCGCGGTGGGGCCTGATAGCGCCATGATCATGGTGCGCGGCAAGGGTGGGCGCGAACGCATGGTGCCGCTGGGCACCAAAGCGCGGCAGGCGCTTCTCGCGTACCAACATGCGCTTGATGCCAGCCTCAAGAAGGGCGAGGAGCGCTCGAACTTTCTGTTCCCGTCATCAGGCGCTGAGGGACATCTGACCCGCCGCCGTGTGGGGCAACTGCTTAAAGACCTCGCGGTGGCTGCGGGCGTTATGCCATCCGCCGTCAGCCCGCACAAACTGCGGCACGCATTTGCGACCCACCTGCTTGCGCACGGCGCAGACCTGCGCGCGGTGCAGCAGATGCTGGGGCACGCCGATATCTCAACGACGCAGATCTATACGCATGTGCTCGAAGAGCGGCTCAGGAGCCTTGTGCTTGAAAAACATCCGCTGAGCGGGCGTTGAGAGGGGGAAAGATGAACACGGCCAAAGGCTTGGAATCCGTAGCGTCCGTGCTTATGTTTGAGGGCAGAGGACAAAACTTGACATTGGCGGCCGCATCAAGGATTTTGCGCGCCTCGATAAATCATGGTTTACTATAACCATGGAACAGTCGCCAAAACATACAGGTGCTAAAGATATGATGACGTTTCTCGAGTTTGAAAAACCGATTGCTGAACTTGAAGGCAAGATACGCGAACTCAGGAGCTTCAAGGGCGGTGCCGGTGACGTTGACCTCAGTGCAGAGGTTGGTCAGCTTGAAAGCAAACTCGGCAAACTCCTCAAGGAAACTTACGCGGGCTTGACGCCCACGCAGAAGATGCAAGTGGCCCGGCACCCGGAGCGTCCGCACTTCGGCGATATCGTGAACCATCTGTTTGAAGATTTTACCCCGCTTGCCGGTGACCGCGCGTTTGGCGAAGACCAGGCGCTGCTTGCCGGTCTTGCGCGCTTCCGCGGTGAAGCCTGTGTGGTCATGGGCCACGAGAAGGGCTGGGACACCGAAAGCCGCATCAAGCACAACTTCGGCATGGCCCGCCCGGAAGGGTACCGTAAAGCCATCCGCCTGATGGAAATGGCGGACCGTTTTGGCCTGCCGGTGCTGACGCTTGTTGATACCTCGGGCGCCTACCCGGGCGTGGGTGCTGAGGAACGCGGTCAGGCGGAAGCTATCGCCCGTTCGACCGACTGCTGCCTTGATGTGGAAGTGCCGCTTGTCACCTGTATCGTGGGTGAAGGTGGGTCGGGTGGCGCTGTCGCCATCGCTGCTGCAAACCGCGTGCTGATGATGGAACATGCCATCTATTCCGTTATCTCGCCTGAGGGCTGCGCCTCCATCCTGTGGCGCACGAATGAAAAAGCATCGGACGCTGCAACCGCGCTCAAGATCACGGCGCAGGATCTGCTCAAGCTTGGTGTGATCGATGAGATCGTGCCGGAGCCGCTTGGTGGCGCGCACCGCGACAGCGAACGCGCCATGAACATGCTCGGCGACGCGCTTGAGCGTTCTCTCCGTGATATGGCTGGCGTAGACGGTGCCCGCCTCAAGCAGTTGCGCCGTGAAAAATTCCTCGGCATGGGCTCCAAGAGCCTTTAACTGACGCGAATCGTGGTGTAGTCTGGGCTTCAGACACACAAGCCGAAGGCCCGACCCCACATATGGTGGGGCGGGCCTTTGTGTTGTCTGGCTCAAATCACTAGATTTAGTGGGATTAAACTTTCTTCCCACTTTATCTTGACGGAAACGCCGTTTCGATCTTATCCTATGCACCTTGCTTCGCGGTTGCGACTCGGGCGGGGGACTTCGGCCGAGGCTTCCAAGTAAGTTACTGATATATTTGCACAAAGTTGATACGTTCGACTTTTGTTCTGTAATCGGGCACAATGGGCGTGTTCTCGATGCGGAAAAGGAGTCAGCGCCGCGTGGCTAGGGCGGACACAGGGAGAATGGGCACAATGTTTGAAGTCACACAGTTTGGGCGCGGTGGCGCGGTTGAAGTAGACCGCAGCCGGGACGCACTCCTCACCGAATTTGGCAAGGCAACGCTTGAAGACCGGTACCTGATGCCGGGCGAGAGCTACCAGGACCTTTTCGCGCGTGTTGCCTCCTTCTACGGGGACGACAAAGAGCACGCGCAGCGGCTTTATGACTATATCTCCAATCTCTGGTTCATGCCGGCGACGCCCGTTCTCTCGAACGGCGGCACCAATCGCGGCCTGCCGATCAGTTGCTTCCTCAACGAAGCGCAGGACAAGCTCGACAGCATCGTGGGCCTGTGGACCGAGAACGTATGGCTGGCGTCCAAAGGCGGCGGCATTGGCTCCTATTGGGGTAACCTGCGCTCGATCGGTGAGACGGTCGGCGGTGTTGGTAAAACGAGCGGAATTGTGCCCTTCGTTCGTGTGATGGACAGCCTCACCCTCGCGATCTCCCAAGGTTCGCTGCGTCGTGGTTCTGCCGCGATCTACCTGCCGGTCAGCCACCCGGAAATCGAAGAGTTTATCGAACTGCGCCGCCCCACAGGCGGCGACCCGAACCGCAAGACACCAAACCTGCACCACGGTGTGCTGGTGTCGGATGCCTTCATGCGCGCCGTGGAAGCCGATGAAGAGTGGGCGCTCACGAGCCCGAAAGACGGCCACGTTGTACGCACCGTTTCCGCCCGCAGCGTCTGGATCCGTATCCTGACCGCGCGTGTTGAAACCGGTGAGCCCTATATCATTTATAACGACACCGTAAACCGTCAGATCCCTGAGCATCACAAGCTTGCGGGCCTCACGGTCAAGACCTCGAACCTCTGTGCCGAGATCACGCTCCCGACCGGGATCGACCATCTGGGCAACGAGCGTACGGCTGTTTGCTGCCTCTCGTCCCTCAACCTTGAATATTACAAGGAATGGAAGGACCATGAGCACTTCATCCCGGACGTGATGCGTTTCCTTGATAACGTGCTGCAGGACTTTATCGACCGCGCGCCGGACGAGATGGCCAAGGCACGCTACAGCGCGATGCGCGAACGCTCGGTGGGGCTTGGTGTGATGGGCTTCCACAGCTTCCTGCAGGACAATATGATCCCGTTTGAAAGCGCGATGGCGAAGGCCTGGAACAAGAAGATTTTCAAACACATCCAGACGCAGGTTGACGCGGCTTCGGAAGCGCTTGCTTACGAACGCGGCCCGTGCCCGGATGCGGCTGACTATGGCATCATGCAGCGCTTCTCCAACAAGACGGCGATTGCGCCGACGGCGTCAATCTCCACCATCTGTGGCGGCGCTAGCCCGGGGATCGAGCCGATTGCGGCCAACAGCTATAACCAGAAGACGCTTTCCGGCAACTTCATCGTGCACAACCGTGCGCTTCGCAAGCTGCTTGAGGAGAAGGGCCAGAACACGGAAGAGGTCTGGACTTCCATCACCATCCGCGAAGGCTCGGTCCAGCATCTCGACTTCCTGACGCAGGACGAGAAAGACGTGTTCAAGACCGCGTTTGAACTGGACCAGCGCTGGGTGGTGGAACTGGCGGCGGACCGTGCGGAATATATTTCGCAGGCCCAGTCGGTGAACATCTTCCTGCCGGCCAACGTGCACAAGCGCGACCTGCACCAGATCCACTATCAGGCATGGAAACGGGGCCTCAAGAGCCTCTACTACTGCCGCTCGAAGTCGATCAAACGTGCAGAAGTCGTGGCGACCGGTTCGCACAAGAAACGCGAAAAGCCGGAAGTGCAGCTTCAGCTGGGCGGCGGCTCGACCGACTATGAGGAATGCCTCGCCTGCCAATAAGGCGGTCAGCCTGACAAATAAAAACACCCCCGGCCATCTGGTCGGGGGTGTTCGTTTTTAGGCTGCTGCTTTGTCAGGCTGTGCGCGCAGGCCCTTGATGTCCTCGAGCATCATATAAAGGCAGGGCACGAGGATCAGGATGATCGCGGTCGCGAACACAATGCCGAAGCCAAGCGAGATGGCCATGGGGATCAGGTGCTGCGCCTGAAGTGTGGTCTCAAGGAGAATGGGGGTCAGCCCGCCGAAGGTGGTGAGCGTGGTGAGGATAATTGGCCTGAAGCGCCTGAGGCCAGCCATATGGATGGCGTCAAACGCTGTTCGGCCCGACCGGTTCTTGTTGGCATAGTCGGTCATGATCAGGCTGTCGTTCACCACCACGCCCGAGAGCGCGACGATACCCATCAGGCTGATGAGCGACAGGTCGAAGCCCATGATGATATGACCGATGACTGCGCCGATGATGCCGAACGGGATGGCGCAGAGCACAATGAACGGCTGCGCGTAGCTTTTGAACGCGATGGCGAGTAGGGCGTAGATGACGAAAATGGCGAGGCCAAAACCGCCCCACAGTGCCTGCGTGGAGCGGCGCATCTCGGCCTGGCTGCCCTGGAAGCTCCAGGTCAGGCCGGGGAAGTCGGCCTGCAGCTTGGGCATGACATCTTCGGTGAGAGCTGTCACCACTTGGACCACGCGGCGCTTGGGTTCAATATCCGCCGAGACCGTCACCACACGACGCCCGTTGCGGCGGGTGATCGAGCTGAAGGCTTCGGTATATTCAAACTCGGTCACATCCAGAATGGGCACCTCAATACCGTCAGGCGTGCGGATGACGAAGTTCTCTAAGCTCGCGAGGTCCGACCGTTCGCTCTCAGGTAGCTTTACCCGCACCTCGGTCTCATTGGTGCCGCGAAGCTGGCGGATAGCAAGCGCACCGAAGAAAGCACCACGAAGCTGGTCGCCCACATCTTCAGGCGTCAGGCCAAGGGCGCGGCCTTCCGGGCGCAGGCGGAAGTCGATACGTTTGTTGCCAGCGTCATAATTGTCGTTCACGTCCGCGGCGCCTTCGAAGCTGCGCATGATCGCCATCAGCGCCTGACTTGCTTCGGCCAGCACATCGATGTCCGTGTGGCTGAGGTCGATGCTGATATCCTGCTGCCAGCCGCCGGGGCCGCGTTCGGCCTCAAAGGTAATCTGGTCAACACCCTGAATGTCACCAAGCTCGTCGCGCCACAGCTGGATCAGCTCTTTGGCCGTCATGCTGCGTTCATTGGGTGGGCGCATGACAATCTCGATATCGAGGAAGTTCTGCCCTCGCACATTGGTCTTGATGCCTTCCGCCGCGAGATGGAGGTCATGTTCCTCATACATCTGCCGGGTGGCTTCGGTGATGGCCAGTGCCATTTTGCCAGCCTGCTCCGGCGTGGTGCCGACAGGCAGGCGCACGCCGGCCTCGATCTCGTCCGCCGAAACCTCGGGCATCATGACCATGCCCATATGGTCGCTGCGGGCATAACTGCCGGCAACAGCAAGGAGCGCGATGGCAGCGGTGATGGTCACATAGCGGTTGCGCAGGCACATATCGAGCATACGGCTGTAGTGTGTGCGTACAAAGCGGTCAAAGTGGCCTGCGAAGGCGGTTTGCCGGTCCCTGATCCAGCGGAACAGGCGGTTGCCACCTTCGCCGCGCTCCACATGCGCGAGGTGAGAGGGCAGGATAAAGAGCGCTTCAAGGAGGGAGATGATCAGCACGGTCATCACCACCACCGGCAGCGGCCACCAGAATTTTCCGGTCTCGCCCGGGATGAACAGCAGCGGGATAAAGGCAATCACGTTACTGAGGATGGAGAAGGTGACGGGGGCGGCAATACTGCGCGCACCGACAATAGCGGCGGTCAGCGGGTTCTGGTATTTCTTGCGCGCCTCAAAGGTGTTTTCACCGACCACGATGGCATCGTCCACCACGATGCCAAGGGCGACAAGGAAACCGAACATCGAGATCATATTGATGCTGACGCCTAATGGCCCGAGAAACAGGATGCCGCCGATGAAAGAAACAGCCATGCCCATCATCACCCAGAAGGCGAGGCGGATGGCGAGAAAAAGCGACAGGATCGCCAGCACGATGACAACCGATAGCGCGCCATTTTCAAGCAGCAGGTAAAGCCTGTCGCGGTATTCCTCGGCATTGTTGCTGTCGATGCGCCACACCACACCGGGGGGCAGGGAGCGTTCATACTCCGCCATCACACGGTATACCGCTTCCTCAATTTCCAGCGGGGACTGCGTGCCGGTGCGGAATACCTCAAGCTCGACCGATGGCACGCCATTGAATCGGCTGTGGAAGTTGCCCTCCTCGAACCCGTCAGTGATGGTGGCGATGTCAGAAAGGCGCAAGGTCGCGCCGCTTGCGTTCGCGACAATCTCGATGTTGGCAAACTCCTCCGCCCAGACCTTGCGCTCCTGCAGGCGCAGAAGGATCACGCCGTCATGGCTGTTGATGGCGCCTGCCGGGATGTCCTGGCTTGACGCCTCGATGATGGCAGCGACCTCAGGGAGCGTAAGGCCATATGTGCGGAGCACCTCGGTCGGGATTTCCACATGGGTAATATAGTCCGGCACGTTGCCAAGCTCGACCTGTGTGATGTTGGGGTCGCTCAGCAGATGATCGCGCAATTGTTCCGACAGCTTCCTGAGGGTCCAGGTGTCGACCGGGCCATAAAGGCCCAGTTGCATAGCTTCCTGCTGGCGGCCTTGCAGTTCCACTTCCGGTCGGTCGGCTTCCTCGGGGAAAGTGCGGATGCGGGCGATGGCTTGGTCCACATCCTGAAATGCCTTCATACGGTCCGTGCCCGCGACAAACTCGATCTCGACACTGGCACTGCCTTCGCGTGCGGTAGAGGTAATCTCGCGGATGCCCTCCACCTGCCGAACTGCTTCCTCGATGGGCTGCAGAATGCCGCTTTCCACTTCGCTTGGCGCCGCGCCAGGGTAGGACACGTCCACATTGACAATATCAAGCTCGAACTGGGGGAACACCTCTTTCTGGATATTGAGGGCGGACCATATGCCGCCAATGAACAGCACCATCATCGCCAGATTGGCGGCGATGGCATTGTTTGCCATCCAGGCTATCGGGCCCTTGTTGAGGGCAGGGTCGTGCTCATTCTCAGCCATGGGGCGCCCTAGCTGTCATTTGATGATGGAATGGCCTCGGTACGCAGCGGCGCGCCTTGCGCCACTGTGGCCAATGTGCTTGTTACAATCACATCACCGTCATCGAGGCCGGCGCTGATATAGACATGCTCTGTGTCCGAAAAGGCAACGGCAACATTCCGAATGTCGAGCTTGCCGTCGTGCATGACCCATACAGTGTCACCCTGGCGCAGGTGTGCACGCTCAATGCGCACGACATCTTCAACCGTTCGGCCATCAATTTCAGCGTAAAGGATTGATCCAACAAGCAAGATAGGCGTACCTTCCGGCATTTGGAGCGCAAGGGGGTCCTGCACACTCACCAGCACACGCGCCAAACGGGTTTCGCCATCGATTGCACCGATGAGGCTGAGGACCTTACCTTGGCGATAAGCGCCGTCATGCCACGCCGCGCGGTCGCGCAAACGAACGGCGGAGGCCTCGTTGCCAGCGTAGGGAAAAACGATCTGGTTCAGTTTCGCGAGCGGTACAGTCACAATCACATGGTATTCATCGACGCCAACCAGGCGGGCAAGCGTGGTACCCGTGTTCACTTCAGAGCCGACGTTGGCGTTCCGGGTGAGGACCTGCGCATGAAAGGGGGCGGTCACTTTGGTGCGGGCAAGGTCCTGCTTGGCTTGCTCAAGCGATGCCTGTGCTGATTTGAGCGCGGCCTGTGCCGCCTCGAGCTGAGGTTCGCGAAGGGCCAGTGCAGGGTTTTTGTCGTCCATGCCTTGGCCAAGAATTTCATAGTCACGGCGCGCCACATCACCCCTGCCGCGTTCAACCGCTAGCTCGCTCTCGGCTTGTTCGACCGCACTTTCCTGTCTGGCGACTGCGTTGCGGTAATCGGTGGGGTCCAGGGTTGCGAGGGTTTCGCCGGCGCTCACAAAGCCGCCAGGGATAAAGTTGGCGGAGACGCCCACTATACGGCCCGGCACGCGCGGCATCAGGGAGATATCCTGCGCGGCAGTGGTGGTTCCAAGGCCGCTGATCTTGGGCGCATAGGTGCCACGTGAAACAGTCATTACATCCACGAGCATGGCGGTTTCCCGCGTCGCGGCTTCGCGCTCCGCCTTCGGTTCGCTGCTATAGATCAGAAGGATGAGCAAGGCGGCACCAATGGCGATCAGCACACTCGCGCCCAGGGTCGTGACCCGGCCAAGTGTGCGGACGTTACTTTTTTCACCCTTGTGGATTTCGTCTTCGTCTTGCGTCACGACATGCCCCTCGGTCGTTGCCAGTTGAGAATCCTTATCATAATACGCAGCAAATTCAAAAATGGCTCAGATTACGTTCGCGTCACAAAAAATGGCGAGCTGAGCGAAGCCCGCGATTCACGCGTGCGGGCGCTTGGCAGAAATCTTTGGCAAGCGCTTTTTATACTAAATATGGTGCATTCTAAGTTTGCTCCTACAAGCTGAAGGGTTATACTGCCGCTTCGCCGGCGGGCTTGGGCGCCGGAAATCAACAATATCTACGCGTGGGAGACAGGGGCAAAATGGCCGACACCGGTGAAAAGCAGCTTTCGGGCCTGATGGAAGAACGTCATGTTTACAAACCCTTCCGTTATCCGTGGGCCTATGAAGCCTGGCTGACACAGCAGCAAATTCACTGGTTGCCGGAAGAGGTGCCGCTCGCTGAAGATGTGCGCGATTGGGCGCGCAAGCTGACAGACGGTGAGAAAAACCTGCTGACGCAGATTTTCCGATTCTTCACCCAGTCGGACATCGAGGTGAACAACTGCTACATGAAGCATTACACCAAGGTGTTCAAACCCACCGAAGTGCAGATGATGCTGGCCGCCTTCTCGAATATCGAGACGGTGCATATCGCCGCCTACAGCCACCTTCTTGATACGCTCGGCATGCCGGAAGCTGAATATTCCGCCTTCCTCCACTATAAGGAGATGAAGGACAAATACGATTACATGCAGCAGTTCAATGTGGATGACCACAAGGCTATCGCCCTGACGCTGGCGGTATTTGGCGCTTTCACTGAAGGCCTGCAGCTTTTCGCAAGCTTTGCCATGCTGCTCAACTTCCCGCGCTTCAACAAGATGAAGGGCATGGGCCAGATCATCAGCTGGTCAGTGCGCGACGAGACGCTTCACTGCGAGAGCATCATCAAGCTCTTCAAGACCTTCGTCAGCGAAAACTCGGAAATCTGGGATGATGACCTCAAGTCGCAGATCACTGAGGCCTGCCGCACGATCGTGGAACATGAGGATGCATTCATCGACCTCGCTTTCGGCATGGGCGCAGTTGAGGGCCTGACGGCCGAGGAAGTGAAGCAGTATATCCGCTATATCGCCAACCGCCGTCTTGACCAGCTTGATCTTGATGAGCTTTACGACATCGACAAGAACCCGCTGCCGTGGCTTGACAGCATGCTGAACGCAGTTGAGCACACCAATTTCTTCGAGAACCGTGCGACGGAATATTCGAAAGCGGCAACGCAGGGTTCGTGGGACGAGGCGTTCAACTAGGCAAAACCCAACAGTTCAGATCGGCACAGGGAGCCGAATAGGGAAGGCCCCGCACCAGCAAATGGTGCGGGGCCTTTCTCATAAGAAAAGCACCCGAGAGGGAGGCTCGGGTGCTTGAGGTGGAACACCGCCAGGCCGGTCAGCTAGCGAGGAGGAGTGACCGGCCTGGTGTCCGCGCTCAGGGTCTCAGGGGCAAGGGCGCGGACCCGGTGTTCATCAGTCCCACCGGCCGTGGGACGGTTTGTGTTTGCCGTGGCCCTTGCCTGGGTTGCCATAGTGACCACCATGGGCGTAGCGCACGGCCAGAGAAGCGTAATAGTCGTCTACATTGCTGCGGATCTCACCGGCGAGCTTGCGGCCAAGATCGGCGGCGGTTTCACGGCGGATCTGATTTGCCGCGCGGGTACGGTTAAACTCCGAGCCATTTTCAAAGAGCGCGGCCACCTTCTGGTTCGGGAACCGGTGGGTGGGCTCCGCACTGCAGCGGGTATGTGCGCGCAGGTCTTCGCCATAGGTGAGGAAGCTGTCTGCGCGGGCGGTGATATGTTCGCGGTCGCGGCCAACACCTTCGGTGGTCACATGCACCGTATAGCGGGCCTTGGTGTCGAGGCGCTCCTTCACCACCGTGTAGGATGCTTTGTAAACCGGGCCGCAGTGGTTGGCGTAGTGGGCGTTCACGCGGCCATAACGGTCATCTTCGCGGTCGCGGTCGACAATGCGACGGTCGAGGTCATAGTCCTCCTCACGCACATGGATCACGATGTCGGCGTAGCGTGGATTGTCCACGATACGGATATAGTTCGGCATGTTCGCGCGCATGGCCTGCTCGGTTACGGTTTCAAAGCGCTCTTCGCGGCGGGTGCTGCGGTCACGGATGTCGACGTTAACAAAAATCTTTACCGGATTGTCGATACGGAACTCGGTCGAGCGTACATAGCTGCCGCCTTTATAGCCGCCACCGTAGTAGGACGGGTCCGCGATTGCCGTGCCGGTTGCAAGCAAGGCCAGGGTTGCGCCAGTGGCCAAAGTACGAAGCCTTGTGTTGAACGTTTTCATCTCTCAGTCCTCCGCTGTTGATGATGCAACAATAGTGGAGGAAGCCTGAGCCGAAGCTGAGGTTGCCGTTCACATGGTGTTCATGAACGGAAACGCGAAAAATGGCGGAAAACTGCCATTCTGTTTCGGCGCTATGGCGCGATTGCCCGCTTTGTGATGCCTGTTTGGACGTTCGGCGGACGATTTTCCCATGAAAAAAGCCCGCGAAAATGATCGCGGGCTTTCATGATTCGTTACCGGCCTGACCTAAAGCTGGCCGTGGCAGTGTTTGAACTTCTTGCCCGACCCACACGGGCAGGCGTCGTTGCGGCCAACACCGTCAAACGGATTGCGTGCGGGCTGCGCGGCAGAAACCGGCATGCCGGTTGCGCGCACATCGCCGTGGCAGTGTTTGAATTTCTCGCCAGAACCGCACGGGCAGGGTGCGTTGCGCGGTACTTCGCCCCAGGTGCTGGTATCATTGGGGTCGAAACCGCCCTGGCGCGCGCCGCCAACAGCACCGTCCGGTGCCGGGTGGCTTTCATGGAAAATCTGCGGGCTTTTCGGCTCAAGCTCTGCCGGGTCGGCCTGCGGCGCCAGTTCAATGCGGCACAGAAGCTGGGTCACGTGCTCACGCATGTGGTAAAGCATGGCTTCAAAAAGTGAGAATGCCTCGGTCTTGTATTCATTCAGCGGATCACGCTGGCCGTAAGCGCGCAAGCTCACACCCTGACGCAGGTGGTCAAGGTTCTGCAGGTGGTCTTTCCATTCCTGGTCAACCACTTGCAACAGCAGGCTCTTTTCAATACCGCGCCAGAATTCCGGGCCGTATTTGGCCGCTTTGGCAGCCATCACCTTGTCGGAAGCGTCCTCAAGGCGTTCAATGATTGTCGCGTCGTCCACGCCTTCTTCATTGGCCCACGCGCGCACGTCGACACCAAGGCCAAGGAAGTTCTGAACGTCAGCCTGCAGGCCGTCCATGTCCCACTGTTCAGGGTAGGACTTTGGCGGGATGGCTTTTTCAACAATGTGGTGAACCACATCGGCACGCATGTCCTTGATGGTCTCGGCCACCTCGTCCGCGTCCATGATCTCACGGCGCTGCTCATAAATCACGCGGCGCTGGTCGTTCATCACGTCGTCAAATTTAACGAGGTTTTTCCGAATGTCGTAGTTGCGTGCTTCCACCTTCTGCTGGGCTTTTTCAATTGCCTTGTTGATCCAGGGGTGGATGATGGCTTCACCTTCTTCGATACCAAGCCGCACAAGCATGCTGTCCATGCGCTCAGGGCCGAAGATGCGCATCAGGTCATCCTGCAGTGACAGGAAGAATTTGGAGCGGCCAGGGTCGCCCTGACGGCCTGACCGGCCGCGAAGCTGGTTGTCGATCCGGCGGCTTTCGTGCCGTTCGGTCGCGATGATGTAAAGGCCACCGGCCTCGATCACCTTTTTCTTCTCTTCTGCGACTTCGGCCTTGATACGGTCAGTGATCTTCTTGATCTCGGCCGCGTCTTCAAGGCCTGCAGTTTCTTCCTCGATCCGCATTTCGGCGTTACCACCGAGCTGGATATCAGTACCACGACCCGCCATGTTGGTGGCGATGGTCACAGCACCGAGACGACCGGCTTGTGCCACGATCGATGCTTCCTGCTCGTGGAAGCGGGCGTTCAGCACCTGGTGCTTGATCTTCTTGTCCTTGAGGAAGGCAGACAGAACTTCCGATTTTTCGATCGAGACCGTGCCCACGAGCACGGGCTGGCCCTTTTTCTGCGCTTCGTCGATATCCTTGACGATGGCGTCGAACTTTTCCTTGGCCGTGCGGTAGAATTCGTCGTGTTCATCGACGCGTGTCACCGGCACGTTGGTCGGGATTTCCACCACGCCAAGGCCGTAGATGTCACCAAATTCCTCGGCTTCGGTTGCTGCGGTACCGGTCATGCCCGAAAGTTTCGGATACATGCGGAAATAGTTCTGGAAGGTGATGGACGCGAGCGTCTGGTTCTCCGGCTGGATTTCCACACCTTCCTTGGCTTCAAGCGCCTGGTGCAGGCCACCCGAGTACCGACGGCCTTCCATCATACGGCCGGTAAACTCATCAATGATGATAACCTTGCCGCCCTTGACGATATAGTCGGTGTCGCGCTCGAACATGGTGTGCGCCTTGAGCGCTTGGTCCACATGGTGCACGACGGCCGTATTCTCGTAATCGTAGAGGTCTTCACCTTCAAGCAGGCCGGCGTCACGCAGGATCTGCTCGACCTTCTCGGTGCCTTCTTCGGTCAGCGAGACGTGACGGGACTTTTCGTCTTTCTCATAGTCTTCCGCGGAAAGCTGATTCACGATCTTGTCGATCGCGATATAGAGCTCGGACTTGTCGTCCGTCGGGCCGGAGATGATGAGCGGTGTCCGCGCTTCGTCAACGAGGATCGAATCCACTTCATCGACGATGGCATAATGGAATTCACGCTGCACCAACTCACTTTTGTGCGACTTCATATTGTCGCGCAGGTAATCGAAACCCAGTTCGTTGTTGGTAGCGTAGGTGATGTCGCAGGCATAGGCGTCGCGGCGTTCCTGGTCGTATTTGCCGGGTACGATAACGCCTGTTGTCAGCCCGAGGAAGCCATACAGCTTGCCCATGGAGGCGGCGTCACGCTCAGCGAGGTAATCGTTGACCGTGACCACATGCACACCTTTGCCGGGCAGGGCATTGAGGTAAGCTGCAAGCGTTGCGACAAGGGTTTTACCCTCACCGGTTTTCATCTCGGCGATGCTGTTGTCATGCAGGACCATGCCGCCAATGAGCTGCACATCATAGTGCCGGAGGCCAAGGGTTCGTTTGGACGCTTCACGCACAACGGCAAAGGCCTCGATCAGCAGATCATCGACGCTGGAACCGGCCTCAAGACGGTCGCGGAATTCCTGCGTCTTGGCTTTCAACGCGTCGTCGGAAAGTTTTTCAAACTCGCCCTCAAGCGCATTGATCGCTTCCACTTTCGGCTTCAGCTTGTTGAGGTACCTGTCGTTCGCCGAACCGAAGATTTTTTTGGCGAGTGTATTTAGTCCCAGCATAATGTTTCCCTGGCCTGCCCATCGTCGTCACGCGGTGTCGTATCGTGGCAGACCGCAAAAATGATCCGCAAAACAGCTAATAGGTGACTTTATTAATATATGCAGTTTGTCACTACAGGATTGCAGGCACAGATAAGTATCTGCCCGGCATCTGTCAACTGGGCTGGGCCAATGTGTGGCCATTTGTGCAAATTGCTTGGCCAAATCTTGCCCTTGGCACGTTATCAGGGCATTATGCCCGCTCATTTTTCATAGGACGGATGACACTTATGGCCGAGTCTAAAATTTCCCCACTGGCACCCGCTAATTTCCCGAATCTCCTGCCCGTACCGGGTGTGGAAATGGGCGCAATGCATGCCGGGTTCCGAAAACGGGAGCGACCTGACCTTTTGTTTGCCGTCTTCAAGGAAGGCGCAGTGGCGGCCGGGGTATTCACCCGCTCCAAAGCGCCGGCTGCGCCCGTGGACTGGTGCCGTGCCGCGCTCAAGAAAACAGGCGGCAAGACGCATGCGCTTGTGGTCAACGCGGGCAACGCCAACGCCTTCACTGGCGACAAGGGCATGAAGGCAGCCACCAAGTCGGCAGATGTTGCTTCCAAAATCGTTGGTTGCAAGCCTGAGGAAGTGCTGCTCTGCTCTACCGGTGTGATTGGTGTGCCCCTGAACGGGGACCTGTTTGAGAAGCCGCTGGGCCGCATTTATGACGGCATGTCGGGCGCCATGTGGCGTGAAGCTGCGGGCGCCATCATGACAACCGACACATACCCGAAAGGTTGTTGCCGGGTGGCGACGGTTGAAGGGCGCCCGGTGGTGATTTCAGGCATCGCCAAGGGCTCAGGCATGATTGCACCAGACATGGCCACCATGCTGGGTTTCATTTTCACCAACGCGGCGGTGACGCACAACTGCTTGCAGAAAATCCTCAGTGAGACGACCGACCGCAGCTTCAACAGCATCACGGTGGACGGTGATACCTCGACGAACGATACCTGTATCGCGATTGCGACAGGGGTGGGCGCGACCTACGACCCGATCGATGACCCGGATGATCCGCGTATTGCCGATTTCCGTGCGAAGTTCGAGGAAGTGATGACCGACCTCGCGCAGCAGATCGTGCGCGACGGTGAGGGTGCGACCAAATTTGTGTCCATCACTATCGAAGGCGCTGAAAGCAATGAAGCGGCGCGCATCATCGGCAAGTCAGTTGCCAACAGTCCGCTGGTGAAAACGGCGATCGCGGGCGAGGACGCCAACTGGGGCCGCCTTGTGGCCGCGGTCGGCAAGTCCGGCGAAGCGGCGGAGCGGGACAAGTTGCAAATCTGGATTGGCGGCCAACATGTGGCGCACAAGGGTGCTGTGCACCCGCGCTATCACGAGCCGGATGCGGCCGCGCACATGAAAGGCCAGGAGATCGATATCCGTATCGACGTCGGTGTGGGTGAAGGCACCGCCACCGTCTGGACCTGTGACCTGACCTACGACTACATCCGTATCAATGCGGACTACCGCAGCTAGGCGAAAGCTGCCGCACCGAAGATTGAAAGCCCGGCCAAAGCTGCCGGGCTTTTGTTTTGTGCGGCCTATTTTGTTGATTTTATTGAGTTTTATCGTTGGCACGGCATGTGCATATCGCTGCTGGGGTATTGCTGAGTAGCATGTTGCCGGAGAAGAGAAATGCCAACCGTAAACCTGGAACTGCAACTGAAATTCTTGAACGAACTTGATAGCGCGCTTGCGGAAGCACTGGGCCGCTATTCTGGCGAAAGCGCTGAAAAACTCGCTGAGCTTGAGTATATGCAGCGCGAAGTGACGCGCGCGCGGCGTGTGATCAATGATCGCCTGAAACACGAAGACAACGACAAGGTACGCACGGCACGCGGCCGCAAGGATGAAGTTTTCCGCGAAGCGGCGTTCAGTTGACCGCCGCTAACCGGCATCACCTGCCGTATCAACCTCGGTTCCCAGCATGTCAAAGATATCGAGCACGGCATCTGAGAGTGTACCGATGCCTGCCGCCAGGCCTGCGGCGATGAGCGCGCCGATCAGGCAATATTCCACTGCGGTTGCCCCGCTCCTGTCCTTGAAAAACCGTTTGAGCGCCATGGAATAGCTCCATAGGCGCGGCTGCCATATAATCGTCTTCATGCACATCTCTCCGCTGATGCCCGACTGCCACGGTCCCACCCTGCGCTTCATGCGTAAACAGTCGGTTAAAGCTTGAATTTGACTAAAACTGGCGCTACGGCTTCAGCCATGATGGATTGTCCAGAACCCAACGTGAAAGTTGATGCGGGCCTGCCGACTGTGCTGGTAGCCGCCATTGCGCTCATCGATATCGACGGGCATGTGCTTATTGCCGAGCGGCCCCAAGGCAAGTCTATGGCTGGCATGTGGGAGTTTCCCGGCGGCAAGGTCGAGGAAGGCGAGATCCCTGAAGCCGCGCTGATCAGAGAGTGTAAGGAAGAACTGGGCATCGATATCACCGCGGCATGCCTCGCGCCTTTTGCCTTTGCCTCCCATTCCTACGAGAAATTCCACCTGCTGATGCCACTTTTTGTGTGCAGGAAGTGGGAAGGATATGTGCAAGGCCTTGAAGGTCAGCGCACCAAATGGGTGAAGATCCGCGACCTTGGCCAGTATGAGATGCCGCCGGCGGATATCCCGCTTGTCGCCATGCTCAGGGATTTCTTTTGAACGCGGACCGCTTGCGGGACATGCTGCTCGCGGACGCGGGTTTCGTCCGCATTCTTGAAGTCGTTCGCACACATGGCCCATCGGGCGCCTATGTGGCTGCCGGACTTATCCGCAATCTTGTCTGGGACCGTCACTATGGGCGTACGCCGGACCATGGCCGGGCGGACGTGGATGTGATCTATTTTGATACAACCGATCAGAGCAGAGATGCCGAGTCCCGATACGAGAATGCGTTAAGAAATGCAATTCCCGGTTTTGTCTGGCAGGTACGCAATCAGGCACGCATGCATATGGTCGCTGGCGACAAACCCTACCGTGACATTGCTGAGGCATTGACCCACTGGCCTGAAACGGCGACAGCAGTTGCCGCGCGCCAACACAAGGGCGGTGGGCTTGAAATCGTCGCGCCATTCGGGCTGGCGGACCTGTTTGACCATGTGCTGCGCCCGACGCCCGCGATTCTCAGACGGGACATTGGCATCTTTCGGGCACGGGTGCACGAACGAGGCTGGCTTAACCGCTGGCCCGAACTCAGGACAAAAACATCCTGATCATTCTGCAGTCGGTGGCTTGCCTGCCTTCAGCGCGTCGGCAAGGTTGACCTTGCCGCTACCTGGGCGGAGTGGTTTTTGCTGACTTTCATGCGGATGCCAGCCGGTCATATACATGACCTGGAACGTGGCGGGTACACGGCCATCCGGCCCGGCAAATTTGGCGGCATAGATATCACAGGCGCGCATCAGCACGTCACGGCGCAGGAAGCTGCGGCTGCGGGTGGTCATGGCATTGGCTTCGCCCATGCCCCGGAGCTCCTGCATCAGCTTGAATGGGTGTTCATAGGTCACGGTGATGGTATCCATGTCCGTGACTGGAAGGGCAAACCCGGCACGCTGCAATAGGCTGCCAAGGTCACGCACGTCCGCAAACGGGATGACGCGGGCGTTGGCCCCGCCGGTTACCTCGGCTTCCGCCGCAATCAGCGCGTGCCGCAGTTCATGCAGGGTATCGCCCCCAAAAAGCGAAGCCATGAAAAGCCCATCGGGGCGCAGCGCATGGTTCGCCTGCACCATCAGGCCCGGCAGGTCATTGACCCAGTGCAGGCTGAGGTTTGAGATGACAAGGTCATGGCTGTTCGGCTGAGTATCGAGTGCGGCTTCATCGGCAGGCAGGGAGACCGCTTTTGCGCCAGGCATGAAACTGCGACCACCAATATCGAGGATGCTGTCAAACTGGCGGTTGATGTCCATCAGCCGGTCGCGCATGCGGTCCGCGACTTCTTCACGCAGGAAGTCGAAAGTGCTGCCCATGGCGCGCCCGCGCGCTGTGTTGCGGGCGACGGCGGTCATATCAAAAAGGGCATCAGGTCTTTGCGGGCTTGTCATGGTGTCTCCATAAGCGAGGCGGGCGGGCCTTGCAACATCTACGCTGCCATATGGCGTTCTCAATCGTCACTTGCTAGGGTCTTTTTCATGCGAATGATTGCGCCTCATATCAAACGTGTTGCAACTGGCGTGCTGGATTTTGTTCTGCCGCCCCGCTGTCCGCGCTGCGGTGACCGCATTGATGCCGACGGTCATCTGTGCGGTGCGTGCTGGGGCAAGTTGCGCATGATCACGCCGCCTCACTGCGTACACTGTGGCATCCCGTTTGAGGTAGGCGAGTTGATGGACGCCGAATGTGGTGCCTGTATGCGCGCCCCACCCGCTTTTGATTGGGCGCGCGCAGCGGTGATTTATGAGGATGAGGCCAAGTCGCTCATCCTGCATCTCAAATACAGCGGGGAGGGGGCTGGTGTACCTGCCATCGGCCGTATGATGGCGGGGGCCGTTGCTGCCATGCCGCGCATGGACGTGATCATGCCGGTGCCCTTGCACCCGCGCCGCCTGTTTGCACGGCGGTTTAACCAATCCCAGTTGCTTGGCAAGGCTATCTCCCGCAATCTCGGCATTCCGCTCGACTGTTTCAGCCTGACGCGCAAGCGCGCGACGCCAAGCCAGGGCCAGCTTTCACGGAAGGGGCGCAAGCGCAATGTAAAGGGCGCGTTTGCGGTGACAGGCGATGTGCGCGGCAAGCGGATACTGCTTGTCGATGATGTGCTGACGACAGGCGCGACGGCGTCTGCCTGTGCCTCAGCACTCAAGCGTGCAGGCGCGGGCGAGGTCGGGCTCGCGGCATTTGCGCGCGTCAAAGGTCCGTCAGGCTGAGCTATGCGTATAGTGCAACGCTGCCTTTCCCTTTAACAAAAGGGCAAATTGCACTACATATGGCGCAAATGGATATAGGAGCCCGACCCGTGGCCAGTGTTGTTATGTATAGTTCAGGCATGTGCCCTTACTGCTACCGCGCCAAGGCGCTGTTGCAGCAGAAGGGTGTTGCCTTCCGTGAAATCAGTGTGGACATGAACCCGCAGGCCCGCCGCGAGATGCGCGAAAAAGCAGGCGGCGTGAACACGGTGCCGCAAATCTGGATCGGCGACACCCATGTAGGCGGTTGTGACGACCTCTATGCGCTTGACGCCCGTGGCAAGCTTGATCAGCTCCTGGCGAAATAGTCTGTGATGCGTGCCGCCCTCATTCAGCTCAATACCGGCAATGAAGTGCTGCCCGCGGTCGACGCCGCGGAAGCGCTGATCCGTGAGGCTGCGGACGGCGGCGCAGATTTTGTCACCACGCCTGAGACCACCCACCTGATGGAAATGAACCGCAAGGTGGTGATGGACAAGGTCTTCTACCAGGATGAGGACCCCGGCCTTGCGCGCTTTCGCACGCTGGCGGCCGAGCTTGGTATCTGGCTGCATATAGGCTCGCTCATCACCAAGGTGGCGGAAGACCGTCTGGCGAACCGCGCGCATCTGATTGCACCGTCCGGTGAGATTGCCGCGAGCTATGACAAGATGCACATGTTCGATGTGGATCTGGGTGGCGGTGAAGTCTACCGCGAAAGCACGCTCTATAAGCCCGGTGGACACGCCCATGTGGTGAAAACACCCATTGGCAATTTTGGCATCAGCGTGTGCTATGATTTGCGCTTCCCCTACCTGTACCGTGCGATGGCCGAGGCGGGCGCGAATATCATGCTGATCCCGGCCGCATTCACCAAACCAACGGGCGAGGCGCATTGGCATACGCTGCAGCGCGCACGAGCCATCGAAACCGGCTCCTTCGTGCTGGCGGCCGCGCAAACCGGGCACCATGCCACGGGGCGCGATACCTATGGCCACAGCCTTGGCATCAGCCCCTGGGGCGACGTGCTGGTCGATGGCGGTACGGATGTTGGTGTTTCCTATTGCGAGATCGACCTTGCAAAAGTCGCGGAAGCGCGGCAGAAAATCCCGTCGCTTATGCACACCCGCACCTTTGACCTGAAAGTCAGTGAAGTTTCATGATTGTTTTTGACCTCAAGTGCCCGGAAAACCACCGCTTTGAAGCCTGGTTCAAGTCTTCCTCAGCCTATGAGGAGCAACTGAAGGCGGGCATTGTGGAATGTCCTTACTGTGGCGCCACGGATATCTCCAAGGCACCGATGGCGCCCAACGTAGCTGTCAAGGGCAACACACGGGTCGAGACTGCTCCCATGGTCAGGGGTAAGGACGACGCCAAGCTGAACGAGCTGGTGGCCGAGGCGCAGCAGGTTTTTGCGAAGCTCCGGAACCATGTGGAAAAAAATTGCGACTATGTCGGCGACCAGTTTGCCGAGGAAGCGCGCAAAATCCATTATGGCGAGGCGGATGACCGGGGCATCTACGGCGAAAGCACCCTCGAGGAAACCAAAGCCCTTATCGAGGAAGGCATTGAAATCCTGCCGCTCCCCGGCAATGGCCGCAAGGACGCCTAGGCGGAGATGAGTCGACGGTAGGCGGCGGGTGTGAGTCCGGTATGCCGCTTGAACTGTTGGGTCATATGGCTCTGTTGGGCAAAGCCGGTTTGGGCCGCAATATCGGCCAACGATTGGCCGCTCGAGAGCAGTTCCTTCACAGCTTCAACCCGCTGGCGGCAGATATATTGCGCAGGCGCTTCACCAAAACTTTCCTTGAACTGACGCGCAAAATGAAATGGGCTTAGGCCCACAAGGGAGGCAAGTCCCGCGATGCTGAGCGGCGTGGCAAGCTGGTCCTGAATGACTGCACGGATCAATCTTGCATGCTTGAGTGAAAGCCCGCCACGGATCGGTGTGGCAGCAATGTTGAAACTGTTATAGTTGGTCAGCAGGTGCGCTAGGATCTGATAGAATAGTTGCTCACCCAAGAGGCTCGGTCGCCCTGAGCTGTCTTGGCAATTCTGGATATAGCTTTGCATCAGGTGGCGCAGTTCAGGGTCGTCCTGATACGTGAGGTCCATCAATTCAAAAAGCCGCACGTCGCGGTCGAAATGGTCACCGGCGAACTGCTTCAGTACCTGGTCAGAGAAATAAAGATGGGCAAAGTCGATGCGCCCACCAATCTCCCAGCGCGACATATGCCCTTCCGGCATCAGGGATAGGATACCCGCACGGCCCTTGCGGTCGCGAAGGTCCTCACGGTAACTTGTGTCACCGCCAGCCAGATAGAGGCTGAGGGTATGGCTGTCGGCCTTCTGGTATGCCACCCGGTTCCGGTCGATCGACCACTGAGCAATGGCGACTTCGCGGCGCAGATCATACTGCCCGGTCATTTCGGCATTCACGCTAATGAGTGGCGCGCGGTCCATATTGGTGTGCTGTGAAACCCCGGATTTACAAAGTTTTACTACGATACAGGACCTGTGATCATTTCAGCAAGATTTTGATATGCGCACAGGAAGCCATGATGTTAGCTCGCACTCATAGCCCGCGTATAGACGGGTGTAACAGCGAGAGTGAGCAAATATGATAACTACATTCTTTTCCGACAAGGCAGAAAACAGCCGCAAAACCTGGTTCTGGGCCATTCCCATCTTGCTACCGTTTTTCCTGATCGGCGGGCAAATTATGGCATTGTTGCCCGCGCGGTGGGCCAACCTGCTCAATGCCGAAACCGTCGAGACCTATCCAACCATCCTGTATTTTCTTGTGGCGTCCTTTGCGGCCGGATTTGTGCTTCTGACCCTGTGGGTGCGGTATTTTGAGCGCCGCAACCTTGCCAGCATCGGCATTGCCTTTGTGCCCGAGGCAAAAGGGCATTTCTCAAAGGGGTATGTCTATGGCCTCGCCATGGCGGCTATCTCCGTGCTCGGGGTTTGGGCTGTGGGCGGCTACAGAATGGAAAGCCCGCAGGATTTTGCGCAGGTCAGCTATATCCCGATTGTGCTCCTGTGCTTTTCCTTCATCGTGCAATCCAGTGTTGAGGAGTTTTTCTTCAGGGGCTGGATGCTGTCCCGTCTCGCCGAACGGTTCGGCATCTGGACGGGCATTCTTGGAAACGGGGCGCTGTTCACCTTGATGCATGTGGATTTTGAAGCCGCCTTTGAGCCGTTGCCATTTGCCATTTTTGCGACCATGACCATGACATTCTCGATCTTCACAAGCCTGCTTGTGGTGCGGCAAAAAACCATATGGGGTGCAGCTGCGTGGCACGCGGCCTGGAACTGGTCTTTCATCACTTGGTTTGGCCTGCCGACGACGGGCATTGCGCTTGATGTCAAACCTTTGTGGGTTGACCTGATGATGCGGGAAGGTGCCCCCGAATGGCTGACCGGCGGGTCGGACGGGCCGGAGAACAGTATTATTACAAGCGCCGTCCTGATCGCCTGCTGTGTGCTGGCGGCGTGGGGTGCGGGCAGGAAAAAAACAGCCTAGCGCGAGCGGCGGCGGCAACCGTACCTGTCAGGGTACGGTTGCTGTCATGGCGTAGTTGACCGCGACATCCCTGTCGGACAGCCGCCACTTCTGTGTCAGTGGATTGAAGACAAAGCCGGTGGGCGCACTTGCCTTGAGCCCCGCGCGGTGGCATGCATCAGCAAGTTCTACCGGCTTCAGGAACTTGTTCCAGTCGTGCGCACCAACAGGCAACCAGCGCAGCACGTGTTCAGCTCCCACAATCGCGAACAGGTAGGCCCTGGCGGTGCGGTTCAGGGTTGAGAGCAGCATCAGCCCGCCGGGTTTGAGCAGGCTCGCGCAGGCACCAAGGTAGGCATCCACGTCGGCCACATGCTCCACCACTTCCATATTGATGATGACGTCGAATTTCTCACCGTCTTCCACGAGCGCTTCGGCGGTAGTGTTGCGGAAATCGATCTCAAGCCCACTCTGCGCTGCATGCAGGCTCGCGGTTTTGATATTCTTTTCTGCCGCGTCGACGGAGACGAGGTCTGCGCCCAGGCGTGCAACCGGTTCACTCACCAGACCACCACCGCAACCGATATCAAGGAAACGCAGGCCCGCATATGGTTTTGCGAGGCCCGCCTCAAGGCCGAAATGGGCCTCCACTTCCTGCCGAATGAAACCAAGGCGCGTGGGGTTGAGGATATGGAGCGGCTTGAACGGGCCCTTGGGGTCCCACCAGCTGTCGGCAATGCGGGTGAAGAACGCAACTTCATCCTCATTTACCGTTGTGCCTTGGGCCATTTTTTCGCCTTCATTCAGCATATCTTTTGTTTCCCACAAGCTTTTCCTAAGCTTCAACCATTTTGAGCGCTTGCACGAGCGCTGGCCAGCCATTAAACAATATCGCGCTGCACTTCAATACGCACGCCGATACCTAATGGGTCAAGGTGCTTGCGTCAAAACGACAGACCTTCTTATTTCGAGCGAGGGCCGAACTATCAAATGGCACGCATAGTTAAAAAGTTTGGCGGTACGTCGGTCGGCGATATCGACCGTATCCGCAATGTCGCGTCGCGGGTCGCAAAAGCGGTGGCTGATGGCCACGAGATCGTGGTGGTGGTTTCCGCCATGTCGGGCACTACGAACCAACTCGTGGAATATTGCCGCGCCGCTGCGCCCCTGCATGACGCACGCGAATATGATACAGTCGTCGCAGCAGGCGAGCAGATTACCGTCGGCCTCCTGTCCATCTGCCTTCAGGAGATGGGCGTGCCCGCACGTTCCTTCCTCGGCTGGCAGGTGCCGATCCGCACAAACGACGTGCATGGCGCAGCCCGTATCGAGGAAATTGACACCACAGCGCTTGATGCTTGCCTTAAGGGTGGCCGTGTTGCGGTGGTGGCCGGTTTCCAGGGTATCGCGGACGATGGCCGCATCACCACGCTTGGCCGTGGTGGCTCGGATACTTCGGCTGTGGCACTAGCAGCAGCTCTCAAGGCTGAGCGCTGCGATATTTATACAGACGTGGACGGCGTCTACACGACCGACCCGCGCATTGTGCCGCGCGCACGTAAACTGGACAAAATTACCTATGAAGAGATGCTTGAAATGGCATCGCTTGGGGCCAAAGTATTGCAAACACGTTCCGTTGCCCTTGCCATGAAACATGGCGTGCGCACGCAGGTGCTGTCATCTTTTGAAGATAAACCCGGAACGCTTGTTGTTGGTGAGGACGAGATCGTGGAACAGGAAGTAGTCAGCGGGATCGCATATTCCCGCGCAGAAGCAAAAGTAACCGTTGTTGGCCTTGAGGACCGTCCGGGTCAGGTGTCGCACCTTTTCAGCCCGCTTGCGGACGCCAACATCAACGTTGACATGATCGTGCAGAGTGCGTCCGAGGACGGCACCTCCACCGACGTAACCTTTACCGTGCCGGAAGATGACCTCTTGCGTACGGTGAAGCTGCTCGAAGGCAAAAAAGCCGCGCTGAACTACCGGGACCTCGTCTACAACGGCAACGTTGTAAAGGTCTCTGTGGTTGGTGTGGGCATGCGCTCCCACGCTGGTGTGGCATCGAAGATGTTTGATACACTTGCGGACAAGGGCATCAACATTCAGGTTATCTCTACGTCTGAGATCAAGGTCAGCGTGATTATTGACGCGGAATATACCGAGCTTGCGGTGCGCGCACTTCATAGCGCCTACGGCCTTGATGCGCCGGTAAAGGCATAGGCCTGATGTTCGAGGGGACAGCAATGTCGGAAGAAGGACTTGCCCGGCTTGAAGGGCTCTGGAAACAGGGTACGGATTTCCTCGGCAGCAAATACGCCATTCTGGGCGGCGCGATGACATGGGTATCGGAACGGAACCTTGTCTCGGCCATCTCGAACGCCGGTGGTTTTGGTGTGATCGCCTGCGGCGGCATGGGGCCAGACCTTCTGGCGGCGGAGATCGACGCGACCCGCGCGCTGACCGACAAACCCTTTGGCGTGAACCTGATTACCTTGCATCCGGCGCTTGATGAGCTCATCGACGTCTGTGCGGAGAAGAAGGTCAGCCATATGGTGCTGGCGGGCGGCCTGCCGTCCGGCAACGCCATCGCCAAGATCAAGGGCTTCGGCGCGAAGCTCATGTGTTTTGCTCCGACAGCAGCATTGGCCAAGAAGCTGGTGCGTTCGGGTGTGGACGCCATTATCATCGAAGGCATGGAAGCAGGCGGCCATATTGGCCCGGTGTCGACCAGCGTACTCGCGCAGGAAATCCTGCCGGTGATCCGCGATGTGCCGGTTTTTGTCGCAGGCGGCATTGGCCGCGGTGAAGCGATCGCAAGCTACCTCGAGATGGGCGCTTCCGGTGCACAGCTCGGCACCCGCTTTGTGGTGGCGGAAGAGTGCATCGCGCATGAGAATTTCAAGAAGGCATTCATTCGCGCCAGCGCGCGTGACGCCATTGCCAGCGTGCAGATTGATTCGCGCTTCCCGGTTATCCCGGTGCGTGCGCTCAGGAACGAAGGCACGGAAAAATTCATGGAAGTGCAACGCGACGTCGTGACGCGCTTCCAGGGCGGGGAACTGAGCCAGGAAGAGGCCCAGATGCAGATTGAGCATTTCTGGGGCGGCGCACTTCGCCGCGCGGTGGTTGACGGTGACGTGGAAACCGGCTCTGTTATGGCCGGACAAAGCGTCGGCATGGTCAAGAAAGTTGAACCAACCGCCGCCATCATCGACGAACTTGTTGCTCAGGCCAGCGCGTATCTGGTGGCCTGAGCGCAACGCTCGGGGGATGCCGTCTGCGCGTTGTATTGCGAGGTGGTGGACCATGAATAAAGGGGGATACCTTGCCTGACCATGTCAGTCAGCCAAGACTGCTGTTAAGACGGCTTCACAGTGTGATGGCCGGCAGCGGGAAACCACAGGACCGGCTTGACCGCGTGGTCCGGGTTATCGCGCAGAATATGGTCGCCGAGGTATGCTCCATCTATCTGACCCGCGCGGGCGGGGTACTCGAACTCTTTGCAACCGAAGGCCTCAAGGAAGAGGCTGTTCACCTCACGCGCCTCAGCGTGGGCGAGGGCCTTGTGGGCCTCGTTGCAGAACGTGGCCTGCCGCTCAATCTTTCCGAAGCACCCCAGCATCCGCGCTTCTCCTACCGTCCGGAGACGGGTGAGGATATCTACCACAGCTTTCTTGGTGTGCCGATCCTGCGCACGGGCCGGGTCGTGGGTGTGCTTGTTGTGCAGAACGTCACCCCGCGCCGCTACAAGCCCGAGGAGGTGGAAGCGCTGCAAACCATTTCCATGGTCATCGCGGAGCTTGTTGCGTCTGGTGAGCTTGTCGACAAGCAGGAACTGTCGGAAGACAGCGGCTCGACCGGCGAGCCGGTTACCCTCGACGGCCTCGCGCTTGCGGGTGGCGTCGGTGCTGGTGTGGCTGTGTTCCACCAGCCGCAGGTGCAGATTACCCGTACCGTGGCGGAGAATATCGAGGAAGAAAGCCAGCGTCTTGAGGATGCCATTGCGGAAATGCGCGTGCAGCTTGAGGAACTGGTCGAGCACCCGAACCTTGCGCACGGCGGCGAGCACCGCGAGGTGCTGGAGACCTACCGCATGTTCGCTTATGACCGCGGCTGGCAGGAGAAGATGCGCGAAGCGGTGTCCTCGGGCCTGACAGCTGAGGCCGCAGTGGACCGGGTCAAGACCGAGAATCGCATGCGCATGGCAAAAATCCGCGATCCGTACCTTCGGGAACGTATCTCGGACTTTGATGACCTCGCGGTTCGGCTTATCCGTATCATTCAGGGGGACAAGAATAGCCACCGGGCAGAACTGACCGAGGATTCGGTCCTGATCGCGCGTTCGCTTGGCCCCGCGGAGCTCATGGACTATGACAGCCGCTTCCTCAAAGCCATTGCACTTGAAGAAGGCTCGACCACGTCGCACGTGACCATTGTGGCCCGCGCCATGGGCATTCCCATGGTGGGCCGTGTCCCTGCGCTCCTGGCGCATGCTGAAGCTGGCGAGCATGTGATTGTCGATGCGGCCTCCGAGCATGTTTACATCCGCCCGGCGGAGGATGTGCTCGAGAGCTACCGCACCACACTCAAGCTGCAGCAGCAGTTGCACGCCGAATATGCCGCTGAACGCGACCTGCCTGCCGAAACGCAGGACGGCGAGCGTGTCACGCTTCTGATGAACGCGGGCCTCCTCGTTGACCTGCCAAGTCTCGACAATACAGGCGCCGAGGGCATCGGCCTGTTCCGGACCGAGTTCCAGTTCATGGTGGCCCCGGCGCTTCCCAAGGTGGAGGAGCAGACCAAAATCTATTCCGCCGCGATGGAGGCTGCCGGCGACCGACCCGTGGTGTTCCGCACGCTTGATATCGGTGGTGACAAGCAGGTGCCTTTTCTGCCGCGGGACGAGGAAGAGAACCCGGCCATGGGCTGGCGCGCCATCCGCATCGCGCTCGACCGCCCGGCACTGCTGCGTTACCAGTTGCGGGCACTTCTCTATTCGGCTTCGGGTAAAACGCTGCATGTGATGTTCCCGATGATCGCAGAGGTGGCAGAGCTCAGGCGCTGCAAGGCGATCCTCAACAAGGAAATCGCGCGGCTCGCCAAATACGACAAGGAACCACCGAAGGCGGTGAAGGTCGGCTGCATGCTGGAGGTTCCCTCGCTTGCCTGGCAGATCGATCTTCTGGTCAAGGAAGTGGACTTCCTCTCGATCGGCACCAACGACCTCATGCAGTTTTTCTTTGCCTGCGACCGGTCGAGCCCCCGTCTCGCCAACCGCTATGACCTTCTTGCGCCGCCGGTGCTCTCGTTCCTGCGGTCGATCTTCAAGGCGTGTCATGATGCCGGCGTACCGGTGACCCTTTGTGGTGAAATGGGGGGTAAGCCGATTGAGGCCATGGCGCTTGTGGCGCTCGGTCTCCGGCGCCTTTCCATCTCCCCGACGTCGATTGGACCAGTCAAACGCATGATTCGTTCTATCAACCTGAAGGCTTTAGAGGATTTTGTGCATGCAAATCTAACTTCGGCCGAGCACTCGATTCGCGAATCACTAGTGCATTTTGCCCGCGATCACGGCATCAAAGTCTGATTTTCCTATATTTCATCATGATTTGTGCCTTTGGGCGCAAAATATGTAGTTAAAATTTATTTCTATTTGACACATGGCGTTAAATGTTTTTTGACTCGTATGTGGTCCAATAAAACCGTGAAAAAATCATACGCGGGCCGCAACCACAGGCTGCCGCAAGATGCGGGGCGAGTTTGCAGTCTGGTAGTTGTGCTTGAGGGGTCGCAGGGCGTGTCCCGACCGACCCGAGGAATACCATATAGCTACATTGGGCGAGGGGCTGCCCAGTATCGAGTAGCAGGGGACGGTTTTAAAATGTCTGAAGAGCAAAAAACGGTTGGGGAACTGTTGCACGATGCTCGTGTCAAAAACGGGCTCGATGTTGACACCATCGCCAAAGATATATGTGTTCGTTCCAGTTACCTTTCTGCAATCGAGGCGGGACAGCATGACATGCTGCCGGACAATACCTTTGCCATCGGCTTCGTGCGTGCCTATGCCAAGGCTCTTGCGATGGACGCGGACACACTTGTACAAGCCTTCAAGGATGAGCTGGGTGTGAAGCCTTTGCCAGCTCCTGCCGTTCACGAAAATCGGCCATCGGTCCAGAATGTAGCGCCGCGCCGCCGCTTGCCGGCATGGCTGTCGCCGCTTGGCGGCATTGTGGGGGCCGCGCTTGTGTGGGTTGCCATGGGCAGCAGCGTTGCGCCCTTCTCCATGATGGCAGACAGCGAGATTGTTGACCCCGAGACAGACACCGCGCAACTGATGGCGGTTCAGGCAACTCTTGACGCGTCGGACGCCACACCGGCCGCTGCGTCGCCTGCAACGGAAAGCCCTGTCGAAGCCGAGACAGTTTCGGTTGACGATATCCTGCAAAAAGAAAAACCTGCGGAAGCCGTGATGTTGCGTACAAGCGACGCGGCGCTCCCGCACTCGCTCTTCCTGCCTGCTGCCAATGCTACGGCTCCTGCAAGCAATGGCCGTACCGATATCATGCTTTCTGCGCATGAAGACGCCTGGGTCCGCCTCGCGAAGGAGGATGGCACTGAGGTTTGGTCGGGTGTCCTGCGTGAAGGGCAGAGCTACCGCCCGCTTCTTGAAGGCTCGGTTTTCTTGTCTACCAGTAACGCTGGCGCCGTTGCGCTTGTTGTGGGCAAGCGTGAGCTTGGCCTTCTCGGCGACCGCGGTGAAGTGGTGCAAGGTGTAGCGCTTGACGGCGAAAAGCTGCTCTCCAGCCGCAATTCTGGCCAACCGGGCGTAACCGGCTCCCGCTAAAACTCTCAGATACCGGAAAATCTGGAAAATCCTTGCTTTTGGCGAGGCGCTTCATCATGTATAACGCCACCAGACAAAGACGGTGGTAAAGGTTGTTTGTGCGATGAGCGTGCGCCCCTGGAGAGATATTATCAGACGCAAGTCCCGCCAGATCATGGTGGGCAATGTGCCTGTTGGTGGTGATGCGCCCATTACGGTGCAAACCATGACCAACACGTTGACCTCTGATGCCAAGGCAACGCTTGCACAGATCCATGCCGCCAAGGAAGCCGGTGCGGACATTGTTCGTGTGTCATGCCCGGATGAGGCCTCGACAGCGGCCATGCCAGAAATCTGCCGCGAGGCAGGCCTGCCGATCATCGCCGACATCCACTTTCACTATAAGCGCGCGCTTGAGGCGGCGGACGCTGGCGCCGCGTGCCTGCGCATAAACCCCGGCAATATCGGCTCGGCCGAGCGGGTACGCGAGGTTGTGCGTGCTGCGAAAGCCAATGGCTGCTCGATGCGTATTGGTGTGAACGCCGGCTCGCTTGAAAAGCACCTGCTTGAAAAATACGGCGAGCCATGCCCCGAAGCGCTTGTTGAAAGCGCGCTGGAGCATGCCCGTATCCTTGAAGACAACGATTTTTATAACTTCAAGATCAGTGTGAAAGCGTCTGACCTTTTCCTTGCGGTTGCAGCCTACCATGGCCTTGCGGAGGCGTGTGATTATCCGCTGCACCTCGGCATCACGGAAGCCGGTGGCCTGCGCGGCGGCACGGTCAAATCCTCAATCGGGATCGGCTCGCTCCTTTGGGCGGGGATTGGCGATACCATCCGTGTGTCCCTGTCGGCGGATCCGGTCGAAGAGGTGAAGGCTGGCTTCGAGATGCTGAAGTCGCTTGGTCTCCGGCACCGGGGTGTGCGCATCGTCTCCTGCCCGTCCTGTGCGCGGCAAGCTTTCCCGGTGATCAAGACCGTGGAAGTGCTTGAGGAGCGTCTTGCCCATATCCACACGCCGCTCAGCCTGTCGATCATCGGCTGCGTGGTAAACGGCCCCGGCGAAGCACGCGAGACCGACATCGGCCTCACGGGCGGTGGGCAGGGCAACCATATGGTTTACCTCTCCGGCGTGACCGACCACAAAATCACCGACGACAAACTCGTCGACCATATCGTTACGCTTGTGGAACAAAAGGCGGCTGAGCTTGAAGCTGCCGCTGCTAACCAAGCGCATTAGCTATTTAAAAAGGAATTTCCCGTGTCCAAACTGCAACCAGCGCGGGGCACGCGCGATATCTATGGCGATGAAGCCCGCCGCATGAACAAAGTGGTTGAGGCCTTCCGCGAGACGGCAGGCTCTTACGGCTTTGAAGATATCGCGACGCCAATTTTCGAATTCACTGAGGTGTTCAAACGTCCGCTTGGCGAAGCGTCGGACGTTGTTTCCAAGGAAATGTACACCTTCGAGGATCGCGGCGGTGAAGAGGTAACCTTGCGTCCCGAGTTTACCGCTGGCGTGTGCCGGGCTTTCATCTCGAACGGCATGCAGCAGAACCTGCCGTGCCGCCTGATGAGCCACGGCCCTGTGTTCCGCTATGAGCGCCCGCAAAAAGGCCGCTACCGTCAGTTCCACCAGATCAATGCCGAGATGCTGGGCCCGGATACGCCAGAGTTTGATGTCGAGATGATCGCACTTGCATGGCGTCTGCTGGTCAAGCTTGGGCTTGGCGACAAGGTTGTGCTCAATCTCAATACGCTCGGTGACGTTGAAAGCCGCACTGCTTACCGCGACGCGCTTGTTGCCTATTTCAGTGCGCACAAGGACAAGCTTTCCGAAGACAGCGTGCGTCGGCTTGAGAGCAACCCCTTGCGTATTCTCGACAGCAAGGACGAGGGCGACAAGGCACTGGTGGCGAACGCGCCGCTGATGTCCGAGTTCCTCAACGAACATTCGCGCGAGTTCTTCCGTCTCGTTAAAGCGGGGCTGGAAGCTACCGGTGTTCCTTTTGAGCACAACGAGCGGCTGGTGCGCGGCCTTGACTATTATACCCACACCGCGTTCGAGTTTATCACGACGGAACTGGGTGCGCAGGGTACCGTGCTTGCCGGTGGTCGCTACGACGGCCTCATCGAGAAGTTGGGCGGTCCCGCGGTTGCCGGTGTTGGTTGGGCTGGCGGTATCGAACGCCTTGCCATGCTCGCCGATATGGAAGCCGATGCGCCGCGCCTTGCGATCATGATGCCGATGGGTGAGGCCGCGACCTTGCGCTGTTTTGCCCTTGCAGATGACCTGCGCGACGCGGGCCTCGTGGTCACCACGGACCGGAGCGGCAACCTTGGCAAACGCATGAACCGGGCGAACAAGGCCGGTGCCGCCTTTGCGGTTATCCTTGGCGACAATGAGCTTGAAAGCGGCGTGGTCACGCTCAAGAACCTCGAAAGCGGGGAACAGAGCGAGGTGGCATTTGCTGGCCTCAAAGATGCGGTCAAGGGATAAGGCATATGGCAGGACTATCAGAAGAACGGCTGGTACAGCTTCTTGACCGCTATGACTATCTCGGTCATGCGCTTGGCACGCCGGACAAATTCTCGAACGAGGAATTTGTCAAACTCAGCCGCGAATATTCCGACCTCGGCCCGGTAATCGAAGCTGTGAACGAGCTTAAGTCTGCGCGCGTGGAACTTGAAGACCTCAAGGAAATGATGTCGTCGGGCGAAGACGCTGAAATGCGCGAGCTTGCGGAAGAAGAGCTCTACGAACTCAAGGAGCGCCTGCCGGAGATGGAGCGTGCACTCTCGATCCAGCTTCTCCCGAAGGACGCGGCAGACGAACGTTCCGCCATTCTCGAGATTCGCGCTGGCACAGGCGGCGACGAGGCGGCGCTTTTTGCCAGTGATCTCTACCGCATGTATGAAAAATACGCTGAAAGCCAAGGCTGGAAGATGGAGATGATCTCCGCGTCCCCGGCGGAAGTCGGCGGCTTCAAGGAAGTGATGGCCAATGTGTCCGGCAAGGGCGTGTTTGCGAAGCTGAAGTTTGAATCCGGTGTGCACCGTGTGCAGCGTGTGCCGGTCACGGAATCGGGTGGCCGCATCCATACGAGCGCGGCCACGGTTGCTGTGCTGCCCGAAGCTGAGGATGTCGACATTGATATCAAACCGGAAGATATCCGGATTGATACCATGCGCGCGTCCGGTTCTGGCGGTCAGCACGTGAACACCACCGACAGTGCGGTGCGTATCACCCACTTGCCGACGGGCATCATGGTGGTGCAGTCGGAAAAGTCGCAACACAAGAACCGGGACAAGGCGATGAAAATCCTGCGCGCCCGGCTTTATGACCTTGAGCGCGAGAAGGCGGCATCCGCCCGCGCGTCCGACCGTAAGGCGCAGGTTGGTTCGGGTGACCGTTCGGAACGCATCCGCACTTATAACTTCCCGCAGGGTCGGGTAACGGATCACCGCATCGGCCTCACACTGCACAAGCTGGACCAAATCCTGGCCGGTGACGGGCTTTCGGAAGTGGTGGACGCGCTGATCGCGGAAGATCAGGCGATGAAACTCAGCGCCATGGAAGCTGGCTTTTGACGGCTGAGCCGATCACGGCCTTTGCGCGGCTTGTGGGCATGCAGGCCGCGTTTGCGGAGACGGGCAACCCTTGTGCGCGCCTTGATGCAGAGATCCTGCTTGCCCACGCACTCGGCTGGCATCATCTTCGGGTCTATAGCGACCGGGAATTCAAACTCAGCCCAGAGAGTATTGCGGCGCTTGCTGGTATGCAGGCACGCCGCCTGGCAGGAGAACCGGTGGCTTATATCACCGGCATGCAGGAGTTTTGGGGGCTTGAGTTCAAGGTGAGCCCTGACACGCTTATCCCGCGCGCCGACACGGAAACGCTGGTGGAGGTCGCGCTTGCAAACCTCGCTGGCGTGGCCGCACCAAATGTTCTCGATCTCGGTACGGGCACCGGCTGTATTCTCCTCAGTGTCTTGAGCGAGATGGCTGGTGCGCACGGTTGGGGTGTGGACAAAAACGAGGGGGCAGTGGCCCTCGCACGTGCCAATGCAGAGCGGCTTGGCCTTGCATCGCGTGCCCGCTTTGCCGTCAGTGACTGGTTTTCCGCTGTAGACAGACCGGAACAGGGCTTTGATGCCATTCTCTCCAATCCGCCCTATATCCCCGTGGCGGATATAGCCGGGCTGATGCCCGATGTCAGGGATTTTGAGCCGATGAGCGCGCTTGAGGGCGGGGCGGATGGCCTTGATCCCTACCGGCTGATATGTGCCCAGGCGGGTGACTTCCTCGCGCCCGGTGGCCTTCTTGCGGTGGAGGTCGGTATCAGGCAGGCAGATGACGTAGCGGCGCTTTTTTTCGATGCGGGCTTCGTGAGTGTGAACACGCATCATGATCTGGCTGGTATCGCACGGGTCGTTTCCGGCAAAAAAAGATGAATTCCTGCCGATTTGGTCTTGGATTAGGTAAAAAAGCCCGTTAGGGTGACCTTAGCTCCCTGATGAGGAAGATGACGGCGAAGGCCGGTTTCGCGGAGCTAATTCCGAAAAAGGTCGAATTTCGATGTCGGAACTGCGGCAGGCAATGCCTGTCTTTAACCATGATTTCTGATCACTGTTGGTATTGATTTCGAATGAAACAAGCACAAAACGCGCGCAAACAGCGCGGACGCTCTCCGTCTCGCAAGGGCGGTGGTGGCAAGCCAGGCGGCCAGGGTAATTCGCGGAACGAACCGAAAGTTCGCGGCAATCCGAAGCAGCTTCTAGAAAAATACAAAACCCAGGCGCGCGAGGCCAAACAGGCCGGTGATCGCGTCATGGCTGAATATTATTATCAGTTTGCAGATCATTACCAGCGCGTGCTCAACGAGCTGCGTGGCCCGAACGCCTATGCGGAATCCTCCGATGACGACGATTTCGAGGTTGATGGCAACCGCGAAGGCAACCAGGAAAGCCGCAGCGAGAGCCGCAGCGAAGGCCGGAACGAGAGCCGGAATGACAATCGCGGTGAAGGTCGTGATGGTGGTCGCGGCGACGGTCGTCGTGGTCGCAACCGGAATGGTCGCCAGAACGGTCGTGATGGCGATGAGGCTCAGGCTGAGGGCTCGAACGGTGGGCAGGACGGTGAAGGTGAGACCGCTGACGAACGGCCCGCACGCCGTGGCCGCGGTCGTGGCCCGCGTCGCAACGCTGACCATGCGGTGGATCCGGCGAAAGCAGAACAACCCACCGAAATTCATCCCGAGCTTGACCTTGACGGTACGGTCGCAGCTCCGGTTGCTGGTGGTGAGGGTGTTGAAGGTGAAAAGCCGAAGCGTCGCCGCGCGACGAGTGCTGCACCGCGTAAACGCACACCACGCGCTAAAGCTGACGGCGAAGGCACGGACGCTACTGAAGCTCCTTCGCCAGAAGATAATGCCGCTGCTTAAAGGCCCCGGCGTGACAATTTGTCCTACAAAAAGGCTGCTTTCCAAGCGGCCTTTTTTATTGCTGCCACTTGCGTCACTGTCGTTCCGTACCCACATTATTTGTGCCGGGTGTGCTTCCTTGAAGGCGCGCGGCTGGTAACGAGTAAATTCAGATTGCTGCTTCCTGTGAAGGGCGATCACAATCATGGGGTTGATGACACATGAATATCGAAAGCTATACGGACCGCACCCGCGGTTTCATCCAAAGTGCGCAGGGCCTTGCACTCCGCGAGGGACACCAGCGCTTCACACCCGAACATATTCTCAAAGTCCTCCTGGATGACCAGGAAGGCTTGGCTGCGAACCTGATCCGTGCGGCGGGCGGTCGTCCGACCCAGGCACGCGAAGGCGTGGAAACCGCCCTTGGCAAGCTACCAAAGGTTGAGGGCTCGGGCGCAGGGCAACTGCACCTTGACCCGCTGACAGCACAGCTTTTTGCCAAGGCCGAAGAAGTCGCGAACAAGGCGAGCGACAAATATGTCACCGCTGAGCGGCTGCTTTTGGCCTTCCTGCTGACGCCCAAGTGCGAAGGCGGCGAGATCCTTAAAAACGCGGGCGTTACCGCAGACGGCCTCAACAAGGCAATCAATGACATTCGCAAAGGCCGCACCGCTGATACCGCGTCGGCGGAAGATGCCTATGACGCGCTCAAGCGCTTCGCACAGGATCTGACCGAGCGCGCGCGGTCGGGCAAACTTGACCCTGTCATCGGGCGCGATGAGGAAATCCGCCGTACTGTGCAGGTGCTCTCGCGCCGGACCAAGAACAACCCGGTTCTCATCGGTGAACCCGGAGTTGGTAAAACGGCGATTGCGGAAGGTCTCGCACTCCGGATCGCGAATGGTGACGTGCCTGACAGCCTCAAGGACAAGCGCATCATGGCGCTTGATATGGGTGCGCTTATCGCCGGTGCCAAATACCGTGGTGAATTTGAAGAACGCCTCAAAGGCGTGCTGCAGGAAGTCTCGCACGGCGAAGGGGATATCATCCTCTTTATCGACGAGATGCACACGCTGGTGGGCGCTGGTAAAACTGACGGTGCAATGGATGCATCGAACCTCCTCAAGCCTGCGCTGGCACGGGGTGAGCTGCACTGCATTGGCGCTACCACGCTGAATGAATACAAAAAATATGTCGAAAAGGATGCCGCGCTTGAACGCCGTTTCCAGCCCGTGATGGTGCTGGAGCCGACGGTTGAGGACACAATCTCCATCCTGCGCGGCCTCAAGGAAAAATATGAGCTGCACCACGGTGTGCGCATTACGGATGGTGCGCTCGTGGCTGCAGCTACGCTCTCCAACCGCTACATCACCGACCGCTTCCTGCCTGACAAGGCAATTGACCTGATGGACGAGGCCGCCTCGCGCCTGCGCATGGAAACCGAATCCAAGCCCGAGGAGATTGACGAACTGGACCGCAAGATCGTCCAGCTCAAGATCGAACGTGAGGCGATGAAAAAGGAAAAGGATGAGGGTGCCAAGGCGCGCCTGAAGGACCTTGAAAAAGAACTGGCGGACTTTGAGCAGCGCTCCGCCGAGCTGACCGCACGCTGGAAGGCCGAAAAAGACAAGATCGCCGGTGAAAAGCAGCTCAAGGAGAAGCTCGACCAGCTCCGTATCGAACTTGAACAGGCACAGCGGCGTGGTGACTATGCCCGGGCGGGCCAATTGCAGCACGGCGATATCCCTGACCTTGAGCGGCGGCTGGAGGCCGCAGCGCAAGCCTCAGGCGAGGGCCTGTTGCGCGAGGAAGTGACCGACCAGGATATTGCGGGCGTGGTTGCCCGCTGGACCGGTGTGCCGGTTGAGAAGATGCTTGAAGGCGAGCGCGACAAACTCCTGCGTATGGAAGATGAGCTTGGCAAGCGTGTGATTGGCCAAGCGGAAGCACTCGAAGCTGTCTCCGCCTCGGTGCGTCGTGCACGTGCCGGGCTCCAGGACCCGAACCGCCCGCTAGGCAGTTTCCTGTTCCTCGGCCCGACCGGTGTGGGCAAGACCGAGCTTACCAAGGCGCTTGCGGCTTTCCTCTTCAATGACGACACCGCGATGGTGCGGCTGGATATGTCGGAGTTCATGGAGAAACACTCTGTGGCCCGGCTTATCGGTGCCCCTCCCGGCTATGTAGGTTATGAGGAAGGTGGTGTGCTTACCGAAGCTGTACGCCGCCGGCCATATCAGGTTGTGCTGTTTGACGAAGTGGAGAAAGCGCATCCGGACGTGTTCAACGTTCTGTTGCAGGTCCTTGATGACGGTCGCCTGACCGACGGGCAGGGTCGCACGGTGGACTTTACCAATACGATGATCATCCTCACCTCCAACCTCGGCTCGCATCTGATTGCCGAGCTTGGCGAGGACGAGCCGGTTGAAAACGTGCGCAATCAGGTGATGGATGTGGTCAAGGGTGCCTTCCGGCCTGAGTTCATCAACCGGCTTGATGAGATCATCCTGTTCCACCGGCTTGCCCGGGCGCATATGGCTGGCATCGTTGATATCCAGGTTGCGCGGCTGCAAAAATTGCTGACAGACCGCAAGATCAGCCTCGATCTCGCACCCGACGCACGTGACTGGCTGGCCAACGCGGGGTACGACCCGGTTTATGGCGCGCGGCCACTCAAGCGTACTGTGCAGAAAGCTGTGCAAGATCCACTCGCGGAGAAAATCCTGCGCGGCGAAGTCAAGCCGGGCGACACGGTCCGGGTGCATGTGAAAGACGGTGCACTGGCGCTTGATGCTGAGGCAAAAGCGGCCGAAGCAGCAGCTTAGAGAAGAAAGGGGTTGCGCTTTAGCCGCGCAGCCCCTTATTTTTTATGTGAAATTTTCACTGCTGTTCCGGATTGGCACATCCAGGGGTTGTCTATTGCCTCCTTGTGCAGGCCGGAGTGAAGGCCGCATATGCGACACGAACATTGCAAAAAGCTGTTCGACTTCTGGCGCTCTCGCTGCCGCGAAGACACCCTGCCGGACCTCGCCGCCTTTTTTCTCGAACCATCGCTGAACTTTAAAGCGCGCGGCGTGGTGATCCTGCGGGAGGCCGGGGATATCTTCTACGATTATTGCGGTGATGAGGTCCTGAAAGTGCTGGGGCCAGACATCCTCGGCAAATCCATGACATCCGTTTATTCCGAGAAGTTCAAGGCGCTACAGCTTGAGAGTGTTGGCATCTGTTTTGACCAGCGTGTCGGGGTGGACCGATATTCCCGTTTCTGGTTTGGCCATCGGCACAAGGATGTGGAGTGGCTGCTGCTGCCCGCCTGGGACGATGTCGGCAACAGAACCGTTCTTGTTGGCATGTCAGCAACATTCGTGGCACCTGACGCGCTCGACGCGCTTGCGGCGGGCTCTGATCTGATCGAACGGATCATCGCGCAAGACTATCTCTCGCCGGGTCGCGACGTTGATCTCGGCAGTTTCAGCCGCACCAGCTGGGCCGTGCTGGAAGCCATGGGGGCGGAGATAACGGTGAACGGCGCCACCGCTGTACGCAGCAAGGTCGCTATCGGTGGTGAGGCGGCTTATGCTGCGCGGAAAACGGCGACCGCCAGCATCCTTGCCGTCACAGACCTGGATGCGTTTACGGTGCATGCCGGTAAACTTGCCTGCCTTTATAAATTTCGGCAGGTGGAAAGCCTTGAGGATGCCCGGACCATTCTGGAAAAAGACCGTGTTGATGTGATGCTTGTGAGCGAAAGGATCGAAGGTGGGCTTGGCCTCGATCTTATTCGGGACGTGCAGAACCGTGGCGGCGACACCGGCTGTGTGTTGATGCTGGAGCCACGTGACGGTGCAACCGATACGGCGGTTCAGACAGAGCGCGGCCTCGTCTATTGTCTCGTCAAGCCGGTGGGTGATTTTGCCCTCCGGAAAGCGATTGACGACGCCGCCAGATTTATCGCGAAGAAACAGAAAAAACGTTTCTATGGTGAGGACTTCGGGCGTTGACAAGATGCCGCAACGGCTGGACCCTGACGCACTTCTGATCTAAAACCGGCAGGTATCTGTTTCGGGAGGCGGGAGCAAATGTCGGCGGCACTTTCAACACAATTGCAGCAGGTTGTCGGCTTGCTCCAGCAAGGACACGTTGGCCCGGCTGAGCAAATGCTAGGGCAGCTTAATATTGCGCATCCCGCGCATCCCGATGTGCTTCACCTTCTCGCCATGGCAGCGAAGCAACGTGGTGACGCCAAAGCGGCCGAGCATTATTTCATCGAGAGCTTGAAAGCGGGGCCGGATCAGCCGGCGGCCCATGCCAACTTCGCAAACCTTCTGTCCGGCATCAGAGGTCGGGAAGACGATGCTATTGTCGCCTACCGGAAAGCGGTCGAGCTTGAACCGGCATTCGCGACCGGTTGGCACAATTTGGCGCTGATGCTGTCCGAGACGGGGCGATATGAAGAGGCAATTGAGGCGGCCGGGCACTATGCCAGGCTCGTGACCCCAAATGCCCAGAGCGCCGAACTGTATGTGTCGCTGCACGAACGCGAAGGAGAAACCGCAAAAGCGGTTGCGGCACTTCGAGAGGTCCTGAGCCGAGACGGACGGAATGTCAGGCTCTGGATGAAATTGGGTGATCTCTACCGCAAGGATGCCTCTTTTGCGGAGGCCGCAGCGGCTTATGAAAAGGCCAGAGCCCTCGGCTTGAAGGATGCGGATGCCTTCCGGAACCTTGCCGAAGCCTATTATGAGTTACAGGAGCTTGAGAAAGCGGTCTCGGTGCTGGATGCCGCGATTGAGGCCATGCCGGAGAGTGGTCAGCTTCACTATGCACGCGCCAAGTTCCGCTGGGAGGCAAAGCCGGGGGAAGACCATCTCGCATCCCTCAAGCAAGCCATCCCGCGTCAGCCAAATAATATCTCGCTCTGGGGTGCCTATTTCGACCTGTTGAGCCACGAAGGCCGGTTCGAGGATATCTTGAAAGGGTTGTCGGAGGCATACCGCTTCAATATCCGCGCGCCGCGCCTGAGTCTTGCCGAGGCAGTTGCGTTCTCGCGCCTCGATCGGCTTGAAGACGCGACAGCCGTGTTTGAAAAATTGCTGGCAGAGGATCCGCATCACGCAAGCCCGAAGCTGACATTCGCAGAGCATCTGATGAAAGCGGGAGACGCTGAACGTGCCGAACGCCTGTGTGCGGAGGTTCTGGCTGTCGACCCCGGCAACCAGAAAGCATGGACATTCCGCGGCACGGCCTGGCAACTGATGGGCGATGCGCGCGCAAACTGGCTGTTTGACTTCGACCGTATGGTCAACCCGATCGATGTCGGTGCACCGGACAACTATACCAGCAGGGAAGCTTTTTTCCGTGATGTGAGGCGTGAACTTGAAGCGCTACACCGTATGCAATCGCACCCGCTCGATCAGACCCTCAGGGGCGGAACTCAAACCAACGGGTTCCTTTTCCGCCTCAAGAATCCGATCCTGAAGGCCTTGCAGGCGGAAATAAAAAAAGCAGTGGAGACTGTTGTCGCGGGCTTTCCCGAAGACCCAGAGCATCCCTTCTGGGGGCGGCGCTCGAAAGGGATCAAATTTAGCGGGGCGTGGTCGGTGCGGCTCAGGGACCAAGGCTATCATACCAACCATTTTCACCCCGAGGGTTGGCTCAGTTCAGCGCTTTATATTGCCTTGCCTGAAGAAGTTCGGGCGGGGAATGGAACGGAAGGCCATATACAGTTCGGGGTGCCAACGACGGAGATGGGCATCAGCTTGCCACCAAGCAGGATCGTGAAACCCGAGGTGGGGCGGCTTGTTCTGTTTCCGTCCTATATGTGGCATGGCACGATACCGTTTTCATCGGATGAACCACGCATGACGGTTGCTTTTGATGTGGTGCCGACGGACTAGAGCACACCTTCGGCACTCAGGTATTCTTCTACAGCATCCAGATGACCGGCATAGTGCCGGTGTCGCCCGCTTGACTGCGTATATAGGGGCTCCCGTACCTGCCAGTAGCTCACGGTTTTGACCGTGTTGGTGAGTTTATGGAACTGCAGGCAGTCGTCGTGCCACGGCAGGCCCAGGAAGGTGAGTAGCGCTTCAGCCTGTTCGGGGGGCCGGGCAACAAAATCATCATAGGGCATGGTAAAGATGTCGGTCGGGAACAGACGTTTCCAGTGATCCATAAGGCGTGCCTGCTGCACATAATAGTGCGCTGTGTCCATAATGTCCTTCGCGTAAGCCATGCTATCCGCGAGCTCCAGGAAGTAGACTGACAGGCAGTTGTCGAGCGGGTTCCGTGTCGTGTGCACAAAACGAGCATTTGGAAATAGTGTCTTGATCAGTCCGATGTAGAGGAAATTGTCAGGCCTTTTGTCTGTGATGAGCTTGGCACCGGGGAAGCGATCTGCGAGCAACGCCAGATATTGCGTGGCCATGTGCTGGAACTCTTCCAGCGTCTTTTCCTGCATTGCGGCGGGGAAGGGCGCGAGAGCCCGGTTGGCAAGGGCGACAAAATATTCCAGCTCCCCTCCGGGCGTGGCATCAGGATGGGCGGCGATCACCTGCTCGGTCAAAGTCGAGCCCGAGCGGAACATGCCGCAGATAAAAGTAGGCGAGGCGTCGCTGACAGGCTGCGCATTGCTGAACCATTCGGCGGAAAAAAGATCCTGAATGTCAGCGAAAGACCGTTCGGCTGCTTGTCGGTCATAGGCTGGGCCCAGTGCCTTTGCCGTCACATTCGCGGCGGTGTAGTAGCCGAAGGCTTTTTCATAGTCACCGCTGGCGTCGGAAACTTTGCCGAGCGCAAACTGAAGACTGGATATATCGCGGGGTTTGACGTGCTTTGCAGCTGTGAGCTTCTCTGCATGCCGGATGAGGGCGTCATCAAGCTCGCCCGCTCTGCTAAGGTTCAGTAGCCGCGCGACCGCAACCGGGTTTTCCGGCGCAATCTCAACAACCCGCTCGTACATTGCCCTTGCGTTCACGCGGTCGGACATTTCCTCATAGAGGTTGGCGCGGTTCAGGAGGGCAGGCAGGTAGTTTGGCTTGATCTCCAGCGCTTTTTGCAGGCAATCGGCTGCGGCTTTGTCGTCGCGCATATGGTCACTGAGGATCACTGCCTTGTTGAGCCACACCTCCTCAGGGCCATCTATGTGATGCTGGAGGGCTTTGTCATACATCGCCAGCGCTGCTTCGAAGCGGTGTGCAGAGCGCAGCATATAGGCATGATTGAAATAGCCGGTCGCGTAGCCGGGCATTGCCACGTGCAGTGCAGCGAAAGCCTGTGCAGCTTTGTCGAAGGCTTCCGCCCGGCTGTATATATCTGCGGCATCTGCCAGGAGTTGCGCTGGCGATGGCACAAGGCGGGCGAGCTGCATCATATGGTCCGCCGCCTTGACAAAGGACTGGTCATCGAGATGCAGCCGCACAAGCGCGCTCAAAACCTGAATCTGCGGGGCATCACCGCCGATCAGGCTTTCGAACAGGGTGATCGCGGCCGTTCTTTCGCCCGCTTGTGCATGGGTGACGGCCCGGCTGAATATCTCGCGCGTGATTTGGCGGCTCTCAGCCATCGATCAGGCCGGCGGCTGCCAGCTTGTCCTTGAGGGGCGCCAGGTGTTTTTCAAAGTTGCGCCAGTTGCCGACAGAGCTGGTGTAGATGCGTTCGCGCACTTGCGCCGCACTGGCCGTGGTGGAGGCGCTTTCGGATTTCTCGACCGCTGCCATATCGTCGGACCACAGCAGGCCGCAATGCTCGGCCATGCGTTTACCTTCAGCGACAGGGTCCGCGACCAGCGCCTCATAGGAAACGTCCAGAATCTGGCCGGGCATAACCGCGTGCCAGTGTGCCATCAATGCGCGGTAGGCGATGTAATAGTCTGCGATTTCTTCAAGCTTGTAGGAGAAGAAATAAGCCTGGTTGAAGAGCGTTTTGTATACCGCGAAACAGGTATCCATCGGATCGCGCACCAGGTGGACTATTCTCGCGTTCGGCAGCGCCTTGCCGATGAGGCCGCAATAGAGGAAGTTGAACGGCAGTTTGTCGGTGAAGCGCTTTGGCTCGCCGATCATCCCCTGGACGCGCTCGATATAGAGTTGACCCATGCGGTCATAGTCGGCCTCAAGCGCTGCTGTCAGCGGGGACAGACCTTGGCCAGGGTGTGCTGCGATGTGTGCATTAATGACACTGCGCATGGCGTTGCTGAAATCATTGAACTCACCGCCCGCTGTGACATCCTCGTTGCGCGCCAGAATACGCTCTGCCAGTGTCGTGCCGGTGCGCGGCATGCCAACGATAAAAATGGGCGCCGCTTCAGAGTTACCCGCAGCGACGTTGTCGTAGGTCTCGCGTGTGAATGTCCGGCCGATATCCGCCATATTGCGGGTTTCGTCCGCAACATTATATTGCAGGTGCGCGCGCTGGGTGTCGGCGCCACGCTTCATGGCGACAAAAGCGTCATCATGGCGCCCCAGGTCTTCATTTTCCTTGGCAAGCGCATAGGCGGCCCCAACTTCGTCTTGCCATGAAAGGTTCTGAGCCAGAGCGGCCTTGAGGTCGATGATATTGTTGCTTGCTTCGGTTTGGGTCTTGAGCTTCGAGCGTAGCATCAGGCCTTCGCCGTGTCCCGGTGCAAGCTTGAGGAACCTTTCAAGGGCGTCTGCGGCTGCTTCCATATCCCCGCAGTAGTAGCGGTTCTTTGCGAGCTCGAACAGGAAGTGCGGATTTTGGGCACCAAGCTGCTCTGCTCGCAGGAAGTAAGGCTCGCCCCCCTTGGGATTGTCGGCGTGCATGAAGACAAGTGCAACATGAAACAGCAGGCCTGCATCATCGGCTTTCAGCTCGGCAGCCTTTACGGCGCACTGCTGCGCTTCAAGTCCCTGCCGCATTGCAAGCAGGATCTGGGCTTTCATCATATAGAGCGCGGAGGCAGTATTGTCTTTGGCAATGGCCTCGTTGATATGTTCGAGCGCCGAGGAAAAGTCCCCGCGGGCCATCGCCACTTCGCTGGCAAAATAGCGGATCGGCGGCAGGTCGGGCCGTTCGGCCATAAGCGCGCGGCTAACCTCTTCGGCTTTGTCCAGTTTTCTTTCCGCCAGAAATTGCTGGCCGTGGCGAATGAGCTGAAGCGCGTTCATCGAAAATCCCTGTTTTCCTGCGGAGCGTGACGCCGCCCCGAGCTTTATCGTTGGCCCTAAGGTAGGGCGAATGTGATGCGAAAAAAAGATTAAAAAAAGGCGGGCCGAAGCCCGCCTTTCGTTCAGGTCTAATCGGTTGATTAGAACTTAACTTGTACGTTTGCGTGGAGGTAACGACCCAGCGTGTCGTAGTAACCAGCGAACGTGTTCGCGTTCGTGGAGTAGTTACCACCAACCAGCGGAGGCTCTTTGTCGAAGATGTTGTTCACACCAACGAGGAAGCCAACGTGCTCGTTCACGTCGAACGAAGCTTTCAGGTCGAAGTAGGACTGAGCAGCGATATGGTCATCGATGCTGCCGTCGCCGAGACCGCCAACGCTACCGAAGTAACGCCACTTAGCGGAGAGGCTCCACCAGCTATCCGGCGTGAAGTTGACGGTCATCGTGTGACGCCATACCGGCTGAGCGAAACAGCCGTTCGAGGTATAGTCGTCTACGCAGTCATAATCGTCGCCTTCAAGACCGCCAACCGGGTCGATCTCTTTCTTCAGCATGTACGTGCCCTGGATCTTGGCAGACACAGTGCCCACACCAACGTCCGTGGTGTAGTCAGCTGCTACGTCGATACCTTGCAGGTGCTGACCACCGGTGTTGATGAGCGTACCTTGTACGTTACCGGTCGTGCCGAGCCACAGCGTACCGCTGTTACCACGGTTAACGAGGTCACAGAAGGTAGCGTCGCCGGTGAGACCGCACTGACGTACTGCAATCTCAGGGTCGATGTTTGCAATAGCGTCGTTCAGGGTGATGTCCCAGAAGTCAACGCGCATTTGCAGGCCCGCTACCGGGTTTGCAATCACGCCGAACGTCCAGGAGTCAGCTTTCTCAGGAGCCAGATCCGGGTTACCACCGAAGAGGCCGTTGTACTGGCTAGCCGGGCTGAGGCTGATGTTGCCGTACTGAGCAGCGGTTACACCAGTGTTCGCACACTGAGCAGCCGTCAGTTCAGGGGTCGCACCAGCACACGGGTCAACACCGGACCACAGGCCAAGGCTCTGCGGGGAGAACAGCTCGTTCACGTTCGCAGCACGAACGGCACGGTTGAAGCTACCAACAAACTTGACTTCGTCGATCGGGTTCCACGACAGAGCGATCTTGAAGGTCTCGGTGCTGCCCGACGTGTTGTAGTCGGAGTAACGGCCACCAAGTTCAAGTTCGAAAGCTGCCGGCAGCGGAACGATCAATTCGCCGAAGATTTCTTTCACGTTGTAGCCACCGCCAACAGACGGGGTCGGACCACCCTGACCAAGAAGCTGGCCTTCAGCGAATACGGTATCCGCGTTCAGTTGGTAAACTTCTTTGCGGTATTCCACACCGAGCACTGCTTGCATGGTGTCTTCAGCACCCGGAACGGTTGCGCCCAGGTCGCCCGTTACGTACGCGTTGAAGATATACTCTTTGGTGATACCTTCGAGGATTGCAGTACCGGTAAGGCCTGCAGCCTGCTCAGGCGTAACACCTTCGTAGGTGAATACATCGTAGTTTTCGTCTTCGAGCGCCTCACGGATGTTCGGAGCAAAGAAGTCGTTGACGTAGTTGGAGATGAACGTGGTCGAACCATACTGGAAGGACGCATCGTAGGACCAAGTGTCCGTGATGTCGCCTTCAACACCGGTCACGATGCGGAATGCATTGTGGCTGATGAGGTTCGCACGCGGGCCACCTTCAACGTTACGCTTGCCGATGTAAACCGAGAATTGCTCACCCGGGCCTACACCGAACTGGTCGGTGAGCCACTGACGTTGAGCGTCGTTGATCAGAGCAGTTTCGTACGGCAGGTCGTACTGCTCGGCGAAGAACGTACCGGACTCAGCGATCTGAGCGTCGGTGCGGTCACGCATGAAGCTGACTTCCATGTACGGACGGGCATGTTCGTTGATTTCGTAATCAATGAATGCACCGAACGTCCAGCGCTCGTCAGGGCGCATGAAGTGGTTAACCGGAGCGTAGTTGTATACGTTCGGGTTAGCAGGATCATTGTTGATGAAGTTGCTGTTCGAGTCGAGCGTGTAACGGTTCGCGAAACCAAACGCGATGTTGTTGAGCGCACCGATGTAGAAGTTCGGAACGTCAGCGTTAGCGGAACCACCGCACGACGTACCGGAGCCGCTCAGAGCACACGAGGAGTAGTCGCGGTCAGCTTGGAGGAATTCCTCAACTTTACGCCAGGTAGCGTAAACAGTTGCGTGACCGTTGCCGTCAGCGAATTCGCCGCCCATCAGCACGTCAACATTGTAGCTTACGCCGTCAATGCCGTTCGAGCCATCGGGGTATTCGAAGCCGCGAGCGTCCATCAGACCCTGGATGTAGTCGTTGCTGTTGTTGTGCTGGTAACCGGAGATGCCAGCGTTGATTTCGATACCTTCGAAATCGTCTTTCATCACGAAGTTAACAACACCTGCCACAGCGTCAGCACCGTAGGTAGCCGAAGCACCACCGGTGATAACTTCTGCGCGCTCAACGAGAGCAGCAGGGATCTGGTTGATATCAGGAGCCTGGCTCAGACCGCCCGGCTGGAGGCGACGACCGTTCACGAGAACGAGCGTACGCTGCGTGCCCATGCCACGAAGGTCAAGCGTTGCGGTACCGGAGGCACCGTTGGAGATGAACGACGTTTGCGCAGCTTCGATCTGCGGCAGGCTGTTCATCATGTCCTCAACCCGGGTGAAACCGGAGAGCTGGATATCAGCGCTCGACGTCACGGAGATCGGGCTAGCACTGGTGAAGTCCTTACGTACGATACGGGAACCGGTTACGACCACTTCTTCAAGGTCGAATTCTTCGGCAGTGTCCGCATCTTGTGCGGACGCACCCGTTACACCTGCACCCAGCGCGAAGCTGGCGAGGAGGGTAGCGGCGCTGCCCATCAGGGCAGTACGACGCAGTTTCTTGAGTTCCTTAGACACTCTGCGTTTCCTCTTCTCTATTATTGCTTTCCAAGCACTCGGAATTCGCGGAAAATTTTAACCGCACATAAGGTCTAGCCAGATTCTGTCCGGGAGCGACACAAAAGTTTAACGTTCGGGACGGTTCAGCTAATGTATTAAACGAAGGGTGTGTTATTTACGCCACAGATATAAACCTTAGATTATTCAAGGGGAAATACCGTGGATTTCCGGGGGTGTGGCCGAAATTCAGCGCCTAAACTGATGGGGGTGTCTGGGGGTAAGGGCCGCTAGAGTGGCAGGTGTGCCTCGCGGGTCCATTTGGACAAAATCCATTTGGTGCCATGGGTCGGCGGCTCGCCCGAATGCAGGCTCATCGGGTCAGGTTTTCCTGTGTCGTCAATATTTGCAAATGCAACAAGGTCGCCGGGTTTGCCCCGAAAGGATGTTTTGGCTTTGTGGAAGCGTGTGCAGCCTTCGCCGTACTCGTCGTTCAGGTAAATGAGCGCCGTTTGCAGTCGCTGGCCGCCAGTTTCGAGGTGAGGTCGATGCGCAGGGAAGGTCGAATCAAAAAAGTCGTAGTGCGGCGCATAGGTCTGCCCTTTTTCATACTGCAGCAGCGAGAGGGGATCTCCGTGCCCAATCGGGTGGCCAAGGGCCTTGAGGATACGGCAGTCAACCGAGAAGGTGACGATATCTGATTCGAGCAGGCGGAAATTGGCAAAGCTGTTGCTGCGGCTTTCATCCACGACCTCGCCGGCTCTTGCGTCGTGCACGGTGGCGGGGGCAATGAAGCGGGTGCCTCTCAGGATCATATAGTCACAGATGTGCGGCGGCAGAAAGGCAGGCGTAACATCCACCCTGGGGGACGCCAGCAAAGGGCTCGCTGCTGGGATGTTCGTTTCATGGGGCAGAATCAGGAAGCGTTTCATGTCCGTCCAGGGAATGCGGGCGGTATCAGGGGCGACGGCCGGGCGAATCATCGATTGTCCGCGAAAATGCTCAAGACGCAGTTGCGCGAGGTTCGAGCCGCGGTCCGCAGCCAGCGCAATCCAGCCAATTCCCTTTTTCTGCGTGGTCAAATCAGCGTCCGTGGCCATATCTGCCCCGAGCATGTACTGCGCTGCGGTGAGGCCAGCGTGGGCGGCATGGGCATATAAAGTGCGTCGCAGGGCCGTGAGGCGTGGCAGCGGGCGTATTAGCGCCCCGAGGGCGATATATGCCTCTGCATCGCCCGCCTTGGCCAGCCGGATCAGCCAGCTCGTCGCACGCGGCCATTCCTGCCGTTCTGCATAAATATTGATGAGAAGATGTCCGGCTGTCAGGTCACCGTCCCTGGCGGCCTTTTCAATAAGGTCGAAGCCCGCTTGCCGGTCGCGCGGCATGTTCCTGCCTGTATGCAGCCACAATCCAAGCTGCACTCGCGCGGCTGGCAAGCTGGCGTCGGCGGCGCGTCTGACCCATAGGCCGGCACCTGCTTCGTCCGCACGCAGGTCGAGTTCCTGCGCCAGTGCCAGCATATCCTCGGGTGTTGTTGGCGCTACAGTTTGCATGCTCTCTCGGCATTGGTTGCTGAAACGATGACGCCGGGCCCTGGAGCCCGGCGTACGATGATTATCAGGTTTCGGTAAACCTTAGAAGTTGGCGCGGAAACCGAAGGTGAAGCGGCGGCCTACCACGTCGTAGGTGCCAGCATCGGTGTTGAGCTGACCAGCTACACCACGGCCGAATACCGGAGCCTTCTTGTTGAAGAGGTTATCCACGTTGGTGAACAGCGACAGGTTTTCGTTCAACTGGTAACGGAAGCCGAGGTCGAAATAGTTCACCGACGGGATCACCGGCACGAGGGTGTCTTCTTCCGCACGTGTGCCAAATGCCACACGCTCGTCTGTCACGCTGTCGATATAGCGGTGACGGAGCGACGCGGAGAAGTCCTCGACCGAGTAGGTCAGGCGGGTCGTGAACGCCCACTTCGGATTTGCGCGACCGCAAATCGTCCGAACGCCAATCAGGCCCACACAGTCATTGGCCTGAACAAACGGGCTACCTTGCGTGATACCCTCAAGGAAGCGGGTCCCAAGCAGGCGGATGTCGAAATTGCCGCCGAGGGCGTCAAAGTTGTACAGAACGGAGAAGTCGACACCTTTTGCCGTGAAGCGCGCAATGTTCTCGTTGAGAAGCGGAACTTTCTCAAGCTGACCATCGCTACGGCGAGCCGTCAGGGCCTGACAGTAACGGTCGTTCAGGTCAAGAACCTGGTTACAGGCATCCATGGTACCCTGAAGGCCGCCACCAAGCGCCGCAATCGCGTCGTCGACGACGATGCTGTAATAGTCTGCGGTGATGGTCAGGCCTGGTACTGCTTCTGGCGTTACAACAGCACCAACGGACCAGGTCGTGGAGGTCTCTTCATAAAGGTCCGGGTTACCGCCAAGGAGCGATTCGATCTGGGCATCGTTTTGCTGGAAGCCGTCGATCTGATCCGCCGGAACGCCAAGCTGGAGACAGAAGTCGCGCTCAGCCTGAGTGCGGTTGGCATCGTCGTTACAGAAGTCAGTTGCACCCGGGAAGCTGTTGGAAGCACCAAGGAACAGTTCGTTCACGTTCGGCGCACGTACAGCCCGCTGATAGAGACCGCGGATCTTGATATCATCGATCGGGCGCCATTCACCGCCGATCTTGTAGCTGGTAACGCCGCCTGCTGTCGAATAGTCGGAGAAGCGGATACCGGCTTCAATGCCAAGATACTGGGCACCGGCAACACCCGACAGGATTGGCACGACGGTCTCGAGATAGAGCTCTTTCACGTCGTAGCTGCCGCTGGTCGGTTGACCGGCGTTGAAGCCGTCGATGTCACCCGTCGCGAGGAAGGTGTCAGGCTGGGTGTGGGCTGATTCCTTGCGGTATTCCACACCAGCCGCGAAGCCAAGCTCACCTGCCGGCAGGTCGATCAGCGAACCAGCGATGGTAGCGCCGACTTGTTGCTGCGTAACCGAGGTCAGGTTGGTTGCCGCAATCTTGAGGTAATTGATCATTTCCTCGGTCATGTTGCCTTCGCCGAACGGGTTCAGAACAACACAGCCGTTGGCCGGGTTGAGACACTGGGTCGGGTCGTTCGGGTCAACCATCATGCCTGCGCGGAAACGCGAGATCACGATGTTACCGTCCTGACGCTGGGACGTTTCGGACTTGCCGTAGTTATAGAAGACTTCCCAGTTCAGGCCGTTGCCAACTTCGCCGTTAAAGCCGACGACATAGCGGAACAGTTTGTGATTGTCTTCGCTCAGGCGCGGACCTGCTTCAAGCATGCGGCGGTTGATCGTCAACTGGACGATGTTGTCGTTATCTGTGTCGCGGGTTGCGAAGAGATTCCGCAGGGCCGTCGACATATAGGGGTTGCGAAGGTCGATATCGACGTTCGATTCCGAGAAAGGCGTTGCTGCGAGCTGACGTTCGATCACGTTGTTCGTGTACATCATCTCTGCGAACAGGTTGATTTCGTCGGTCAGCTGGTAGTTGCCCATGCCGGAGATTGAGTGCCGCTTCAGGGGAAGCTGGAGGTTGTTGACCGGCGCGAAGTTGTAGGCGTGCTGCGAGCCGTCATAGGCAACAGGGTTGCCGCTGTCGTCCACCAGATAGTTGAAGCCACCCGATCCGCTGAAACGGCCTTGCGGGATCGACGAGCTACCGCCGGGAAGATAGATCGGGTTGCCGTTGGCGTCGAGGAATTCGTCGAGCTGGACAGCAGCGAAGTCCCGGTCGCCGGCAAGTGTCTGTGCGCGGTTCAGATAGTTGCCGGAAATCACGACGTTACCGCGGCCATCCGCGAAGTTGCCGCCGAGGGTGAAGTCAACGTTGTAGCGCTCGGAATCGCCTTCCTGGCTCAGGCCGTACTGACCGTTCACCTGAACGCCTTCAAAGTCGTCCTTGAGGATGAAGTTCACGACACCGGCCATTGCATCGGAGCCGTACACTGCGGATGCGCCGCCTGTTACCACTTCAACCTGCTTGATAAGGGCAGGCGGAATGTTGTTGAGGTCAACAACACCGTTTGTAGCCGTACCAACCATGCGGCGGCCATTCAGAAGCACAAGTGTACGTGCTGTGCCGAGGTTGCGCAGGTTCACGTTCGCCTGGCCGTTACCCGGGTTGTTTGTGGTCGGGCCGTTACTGGACGCCGTCTGCGGCAAGCCGTCAAGAACGCGGTCGACCTCGACAAAGCCGCCAACCGCAATCTCTTCCGACGAGATCACGTTGACCGGACTGTTGGCCACAAGGTCTTTCCGTGGAATACGCGAGCCGGTTACGACAACTTCTTCGAATTCAGCGTCAGCGTTTTGCTGGCTGTCCTGTGCGTAAGCACCAGCCGTTGTGAAGGCCATGGCTGCAAGCACGGATGCCGTGCTTGTCATCAGGCTGACCTTGAGGGTCCTACCCTTGTTGGTGTTCATTATATTCTCCTCCCAGTGAGAACTGTTGGTCCTAAAGAAGAGTCAATGACGAACGACATGAGAGGATAAATAAATAAAACTTTTCCGTTTTGTAACAGTTATATAACTGTGAGTTATTTGATGTGTGTTAAATAAAACACATCATAAAGTTATAGTTTATTAAGTCGGTTTATTGTTTTTATTTAATAAGTTTATTTTCTGATAAACCAGTCAAGTTTGCTTAAGCTCTTTTGATCTGCTGTGTCTGACCTTTGCCTTCTGCCGCTGCCAAGGTTTGGTATTGTGGTCGTGTGCGGGACAAACAAAAAGCGTGCCCGCAGGGGCACGCTTCAGGGCTCTTGGCTGCAAGGGGGCTCAGTTCATGCGTTTCACGCGGAAGCTCTTGCCTGTTTCCTCGATTGTCATGAACAAGCCGCCCAGATCCGTCTCCTGAATGCGGACAGTCATCCCGGCGTTCACCCTGCCGGGTTTCGTGGTGTCAACATTTTGCCAGATATGGCCGTTCCCAAGCTTGATATAGAGGCCCCCGACGGCCGGTTTCTTGGTCGCAACGACTGTGCTGGTGATTTCACTGAAACCGCCATCTGTTGCGCCCGGCTGGCCAAACTCTTCTAGCGCCAAAGCCTGGAGGTCTGCCTGACGTTGGCGTTCAGCTTCAATAACGGCTTCCTTTTCCGCTTTCTCGCGTTCAGCTTCAGCGCGCAGGCGGGTGGCCTCTTTTTCCGCCGCGAGACGCAGCCGGTCAGCTTCGGCTTTTTCTGATGCGGCCTGGGCCTTCAGGCGCTCCGTTTCTGCACGCAGTTTTGCAGCTTCCTGAAGCCTGGATTGGGCCATCTCAAAATCGAAAACGGCAGCCGCCTTGTCGTAGCAGGCCAGGCGTTTTTCATTGTCTGCGATCGTTGCGCACGCCTTGAAGCCCTCCAGATCCGAGGTAGCATCATTGGCCGAGCCGGTAGCCGACATCAGGGCTGCGAGCACAAGGCCTATCCCCATCTGAACCCGTTTCATCCTGTTTCCTCTCAAAAAACCTTGTCTGAGCGCCCTCATTCGCGGGGCGATGTCGGCATCAATATAGACCGAAGCTGAGCGCCAGATGAATATGGGAAATTTAGCGGTCTGTACCCTGCAGTTCACCGATGGTCTGATCCAGGGTGTCGGCGGGCATGTCGTCCCGTTCGGTTGCCAGCATCACATCGTTTTGTGTCTTGATCTGTGCAATGTCGGCCAAGAGAAGGGTGCGAGCAGCAGCGAAGGTCTCAAGGTCCTTTCCTTTCAACTCGCGACCCGTGGGCAGGTCGAGCGTCAGGGGGTTCACCTGATTGCCGTTCATCATCACTTCATAATGCAGGTGCGCGGCGCTCACGCGGCCCGTGGCGCCTGCATAGCCGATGACCTGACCTTGCCGCACGCGGGCGCCTGCCTTGATGCCCTTGCCGTATTTGCTGAGGTGGGCATAGGCGGTGGAGTAGGTGCCATTGTGGCGGATACGGATGTAGTTGCCGTAAGAGCCATAGCGACTGGCCCGTTCCACGACGCCGTCGCCGGCTGCCATGATCGGTGTGCCGGTACGTGCGCGGAAGTCCACACCCTTGTGCATGCGCGTATACCCGAGCACCGGATGTTTACGCTTGCCGTAGCTCGACGTTACCACCGTGACATCAAGCGGCGTCTTCATCAGCGCCTTGCGGGTGCTTTTGCCTTCACCATCGTAATAGTCGCCTTCACCGGCGGCATCGACATAATAATTGGCTTCCAGCTCGCGGCGCTGCATCACCAGATGTGCTTGCAGCAACCGACCTTCCTGCATGTCGCCAAAGTCGGGCGCGTATTTGCGCTCGAAATAAACCTGGAATTTGTCGCCGGTCCGGATCTCGCGCTCGAAGTCGACATCAAAACTCATCAGCCTGATCAGTTCGACAATCACAGCGGTGGGCAGCCCCTCCCGCTGTGCGGAGAGATAAAGGCTGTCGGTAATCTCGCCCTCTACCAGCCGGGTGAGGGAGACGGTCGGGATAGCATGGCGGCGCGCCTGAAAGCCGTCTGCGGTTGCGGTGACAACAGCCTCTTCATCAAAGCTGTCGCGCATGCGCAGGCTCTCAATGCTGCCGTCAGGCCCGGTCTTGATTCGCACTTCCTGTCCGCGCTGCAGGCGGCGCAGGTTGATCACATCCCTGAGCGCTGCGACAATCTGGTGTGCAGTCTGTGAAGGAAGCTCTGCGCGCAGCAGCAGGGCAATCAGGGTCTCGTTGCGGCGCAGGCTGTACTGCTTCTCAATCGGTGCCGCGGGAATCTCGGCAGCGCTTGGTATCTGCTTCTCTTCAGCGGTGTCTTCAGCAAGTGCGGATGATTCGGTTTCTGCGCGGGAGGGCTCAGCGGCTTCCGGCATGTCGGGTTCACCACTGATAAGATTGACCACCACCAGCATCAACATGCCTGTGCCGGCGATCAGGCCGAAGCCAAGTGGCGACTCGCTTGCGCGAAACATCCCCATGAGCGCTTTTTGTTTATCTTTCGGCAGGCGAAGCCCGGAGAGACGATCAAGAATCTCGCTCAGTCGAAACATTGAAACCCCTTCTGATTCATTTTGGTCCGGTGTCGATGAATGCATTGATTCTCGATCCCGGACCGTCTTTTGTACACACTACAGTCTTTATATATATAGGGCAACATGCCTGTCGCTTCCCGAAAGCCTCATAAGCCCCATCATTTGGGCGAATTGGCGGCAAGCCCTGTGTTTCTGCGGCTTATATCAGGGCTTCGTAAAAAAAGTGACAAAAAGGGAAAAAAGCTCTTGCGTTATGGAGCCGATCCCCCTAGAAACCGCTCCACCGACGGGGCGCGCTGCTCTGCCGGACGGGACCTCCGGGGTTCGCAGTCTGGTAGGAATGCCGCAACGTCATCACCGATCTCGGGGCCTTGAAAAACGGCCTTGACATGGTGGCCCCGGTCACCATATACAGATCGACCTTGTCGCACGCTGACGAAACGTCCGGTCCGACAAACTGCCTGACAGACGAAAGTATCAGGTGACTGGAATTTCCGGTCGGGCAGAAATTTGCTCTTTGACATAGTGAGATGGAAGGGAGATGTGGACGGTGGTCTGAGTGACTGTTGTCTGGATCTCAAGGATACTCCGGAGGTTGTTTACGACCTCTTATGTATCCAGCTACTTCGA